>Ga0164242_10008784_pt1 | contig 10949 bp, 10 predicted proteins | sample OricomgcompostMG_FD_108783 | JGI IMG/M metagenome (GOLD analysis project Ga0164242, IMG submission 108783) | Miracle-Growth compost microbial communities from Emeryville, California, USA - Original compost - Miracle growth compost (MG) ...
CCCAGCGCATCGAGGTGTCAGGCGGGCAGGCGATTTAGCTCGAGGGAGGAAAGCCTGGAGAAGCGAATTCCTGCCTTTCCGCGACAACGGCGCGTGCCTTTTGGTCGCGGATATTACAGTATTTACGTCAAATGGAGGAAGCCGGCGCAATTGCATTTTTACCACGCCCGCCGACCAATGTGGACCGCGCGCCTATGCCCTGATTGACTCCGGCGCTCCCGCGCCCTTAACGTTTTCTTAACAATTCGTAACAGGGCGTTGGGGAACCGGCGAAATGACAGCATCCAGATCGGCTGGCGGCATGACGCTGCGTAATATAGTCGTGCTCGGCCTCATCGCGGTGGCCTGGAACGTGACGGACGCAGTCGCGAGCGCGACCATGGTGACGGGGGGGCTGACCTCGCAGCCGATCGGTCATTATGATTTCTGCAAAATTCATCAAAACGAGTGCGATATCCACCCGGCGGATCAGCGACCGCTTCGGGCTTCGGAGAAGGTCTGGCGGGAAATCGTCGAGGTGAACGATACCGTCAATCGCAAGGTGAAGCCAATGAGCGACACCGACCATTACGGCAAGGACGAGGTCTGGGCCTACCCCGATGACGGGTTCGGCGATTGCGAAGACTATGTTCTGGAAAAGCGGCGGGAACTGATGCGCGAGGGGGTTTCTCTGTCTGACCTGCTCATCACCGTTGTCAAGAAGAAGGATGGCGAGGGGCATGCGGTGCTGACGGTCCGGACCAATCGGGGAGACTATATCCTCGACAATCTGACGAACGAGGTAAAACCCTGGACCAGCACGCCTTACCGTTACTTGAAACGGCAGGCGGTCGACGATACCGGGCGCTGGGTTACGATCCGCGAGGGTCAGACGACGCTGGTGGGCGCGGTCGATTGATCGCGACGCTCGCATCAGGATTTCCTGGCGAAGAGAGCCGCTCGCTTTCCATCTGAACAGTCGGATGCGCTATCTCTCTGTCGGATGCAGGACAGCCAGACGCTTTTCGGGATGATGCGCTACCTCGAAGTGACGGTTTAAGCCGCCTGGGCCAGCCTTTCGCCCGGCACGCGGTAGGAGATCGCCTCGGCAAGGTGCAGGCGTCCGACCTTTTCCTCGCCCTCGAGGTCGGCAAGCGTGCGCGCGACGCGCAGAACGCGGTGATAGGCGCGGGCGGAAAAGCCGAGCTTCTCGCTGGCATCATGGAGAAGAGCAAGGCCGGCGCTATCGGGAACCGACACTTTTTCGATCAGCGACGTTGCGCAATGGGCGTTGGTCGAGGCGGGGTTCGCCGCCAAACGTTCGTAGCGTTCTGCCTGTATCGCTCGGGCGAAAGCGACCCGTTCGGCGATCGCCGCGCTCGCCTCCGATTTCGCCGGACGGATCAGATCGCTCGCGGAGACGGCGGGAACATCGACGCGCATGTCGATCCGGTCAAGCAAGGGACCCGAGATTCGCGCCTGATAGTCGCTCTGGCAGCGTGGCCCGCGCGCGCAACGGTGGCCGGGTTCGCCGGCCATGCCGCAACGGCAGGGATTCATGGCCGCGATCAGTTGGATGCGGGCGGGATAGGAGACGCGGTGATTGGCGCGGGCGATGACGCATTCTCCCGTTTCAAGCGGCTGGCGGAGCGAATCCAGCACCTGCGGCGTGAACTCCGGCAACTCGTCCAGGAAAAGCACGCCATTATGCGCCAGCGACACTTCGCCGGGCTTGATGCGCAGACCGCCTCCGACCATCGCCGCCATGGAGGCGGAATGGTGCGGTGCGCGAAAGGGCCGGCGGTCCGACAGTTTTCCGCCAGCGAGTTCCCCCGCCAGCGACGCCACCATGGAAACTTCCAGAAGTTCGCGCGTCGAAAGCGGCGGCAGGATCGAGGGTAAACGTTGCGCCAGCATCGACTTACCGGAGCCGGGCGGCCCCACCATCAGGAGATTATGGCCGCCCGCCGCCGCGACTTCCAGCGCACGGCGAGCGCTTTCCTGACCCTTGACATCCGCCATATCCGGCAGGCCGGTTGCCGGCGTCTGCACCCGCGCCTCGGGCCGCGACAGGATCTGCGTGCCGCGAAAGTGGTTGGCGATCGCAATCAGGCTGCGCGGCGCGAGAATCTCGATCGCCTCGCCGGCCCAGGCCGCCTCCGGCCCGGAAGCATGCGGGCAGATCAGTCCCTTCCCCAGCATGTTCGCGCCGATTGCGGCAGGCAGCGCGCCGGCGACAGGCGCGATTGTTCCGTCCAATGAAAGCTCGCCAAGCACGACAAACTCGTCGAGCGCATCTCCGGGCACCGCGCCCAGCGCGGCCATCAGCCCGAGCGCGATCGGCAAATCGTAATGGCTGCCCTCCTTCGGCAGATCGGCGGGCGCGAGATTGACCGTCACCTTTTTCGCCGGCATGGAAAGGCCGGAGGCATGAAGCGCCGCCTGCACCCGCTCGCGGCTTTCCGCCACCGCCTTGTCGGGCAGTCCGACGATCTGCATGCCGGTCTTGCCGGGAGCGACCATTACCTGCACATCGACCGGCAGGGCTTCTATGCCCTGAAAGGCCACCGTATGTATGCGAGAAACCATGCCGCCCCTCCGGAGACACCCAGCCCAGGAGAGACAAGCACAGATTGCGGCGCAGTTCAAGAACAATACATGAACATGTGAAGCTTGCGCGTGCAAAACCGGTTGTACGGGGTTGCATGAACGGAACGAATGTTCCCGATGGGCGAGATCGTTCCCTTCGAACCGCTTCAGCCGCCGCGCTTCGCCTCCACGGCATCCCAGAACAGTGCCGCGCTATCGGGCCCGCCGAAGCGCTTGATCTCGCGAATGCCGGTCGGTGAGGTGACGTTGATCTCGGTGAGGTAATCGCCGATCACGTCGATGCCGACCAAGATAAAACCCCTTTCCTTCAGCGACGGTCCGATCCGGGCGCATATTTCGCGCTCCCGCGCGGTCAATTCGCTCGGTTCGGCACGGCCGCCGACATGCATGTTCGAGCGGGAATCATGCTCGGCCGGGACACGGTTGACGGCGCCCGCCGGTTCGCCGTCGATCAGGATGATACGCTTGTCGCCTCCACGCACCTCCTTGAGATAGCGCTGCACGATGAAGGGCTCGCGGAAAAGCTGGCCGAACATTTCGAGCAGCGAGGAGAGATTGCGGTCGGCTTCCGCCATGTGGAACACGCCCGCGCCGCCATTTCCGTAAAGCGGCTTGATGATGATGTCGCCATATTGGCGGCGGAAGGCGGCGACCTCCTCCGCGTCCTTGGTGATCAGCGTCTCCGGCATCAGATCGGGAAATTCGGTCACGAATATCTTTTCCGGGCTGTTCCGTACCCAGGCGGGATCGTTGACGACAAGCGTCTTCGGATGGATGCGCTCGAGGATATGCGTGGTGGTGATGTAATTCATGTCGAAAGGGGGATCCTGCCTGAGGAGGACGACATCCATCTCCGACAAATCCGTGCGCACCGGCTCGCCCAGCCTGTAATGCGCTCCTGCCTGATCCTTCACCTCGAGGCTTTCCACGCGCGCGAAAACCCTGTCGCCGACCTGGGACAGGCGGTCGGGCGTGTAGTGATACAGGTTGTGGCCGCGGCGCTGGGCTTCGAGCGCCAGCGCGAACGTCGTATCGCCCTTGATATGAATGCTGGACACATGATCCATCTGTATGGCGATGGTAAGCGGCATGGACGATCTCCGGAAGCAGGGCGGTCGGGGAAGAAATAGCTTTTTGGCATCCTCCTGCCAATCGAAGATATGAAGGAGCACTACCGCCGGAACGGATGCGGCGAGGCCTATCGCGTTATAGAGCCTGGCCCAATGAAAAGGCCCAAGGCGGACCGAAACGCGCGGCTCGCGACACCATTCCTAAACCTTTTGCATGGCATCCGTTCTGAGGGGCAAACAAGCAGGGATGCCGATGCAGATGCTGTTCGGCACCGGGCGGGATGGGGCGTATCCGGACCTGGTGTTCACCGATCCTCTGACGGGACTGGGAAATCAACGCCGCTTTTTCAGCAAGGTCACTCGGCTGATCAGCGACCGCGCCGAAGATCCGGCGCCCTTTGCCATCGGCATCATTGATCTCGACGGGTTCAAGCCGATCAACGATCTGTTCGGCCGCGGTTCCGGCGACGAAATCCTTCTGCAGGCCGCGATGCGCCTCAAGGCCGCGATGGATGCTCATTCCTATGTCGTGCGATTCGGCGCTGATGAATTCGCCTTTCTGCTTCCCATGATTTTCAGCGAGGAGGCGGCGGCACAAAAGGCGAAAACATTCATCGAGGTGCTGTCGGCGCCCTATGATCTCGGTGCGCGCGCGGCGCGGCTCTCCGCCTCCGCGGGTTGTTCGCTCTTCTATTCAGGCGACGAGACGACGGAACTTCTCATCGACAGGGCGGAAACGGCGCTTTATCACGCCAAAGCTTCGGGGCGGGGACGCGTCGTCGTCTATACGCAGGAAATGGAAGAGGCGGCCAAACGCGTCACGCATATCGAGCAGGCGCTCAGACGCGCGGTATGGGCCGGCGAGGTGGAACCGTTCTTCCAGCCGATCGTCGACCTGCGCAGCAGGCGCATCCTGGGCTTCGAGGCGCTCGCGCGATGGACCGATCCCGACCTCGGCGCGGTTCCCCCGAGCGTGTTCATTCCGATCGCGGAGGAGCGCGGCATCATCAGCGCGCTGACGCAACTGGTGTTGCGCAGAGCGGTCGAGGCGGCGCGCGATTGGCCGAAGCACCTCTTCCTCTCATTCAATCTCTCGCCCACCGAACTTGTTGATCAGAATACAGGCTTGAACGTTCTGACGACGCTCGGCCAGGCCGGCTTCGATCCGCGCCGGTTCGAAGCGGAAATCACCGAAACGAGCCTGATGACCGATCCGGTTTCCGCGGAGAAGATATTGAACGACATGCGCACCGCCGGGGTCCGGATATCGCTCGATGATTTTGGCACCGGTCAATCGAGCCTCGGACGCCTGCGTGAGATCCGCTTCGACAAGCTCAAGATCGATCGTGCCTTTGTGACATCAATCCTGCACGACAAGCCTTCTCAGCATATCATCCGCGCGATCCTGGCTATGTGCGAAGGGTTGGCCATGAATGTGGTTGCCGAAGGCATCGAGGAAGAAGGGCAGGCCGCGCGTCTGATCGATTTCGGTTGCGATGCCGGCCAGGGTTATCTGTTCGGCAAGCCCGCCAATGCGATCGACACGGCTCTCCTGCTCCGCTCGGCGGCGGCACGTGGCTGATCCGACCAATCGGTTTGGACTCGGCAATCGGCAATCGGCAATCGAAAGCGCTGGCGCGCAAGAAGTCCGAACGCAATACTGCGCGGGAAGAAGCAGAGGCTCCGTGGAGTTCCGGCCATGACCGGGGAAAGCAACGGCCGCACGGCCCAATGGTCCGCTCTTCGCAGCGCCGGCAAGCTGATTGCCGAGTCACTGGGGAACGGCGTGACACGCCTCTCGGAGCAGATCGTCTCTCCCGAAGAGAGAAGCTTCTTCTATCTGATCCAGGGGAGCGAGCGCGATTGCCTCATCGACGGAGGCTGGGGCCTCGCCCCGGATATCGATGCGGCGCGACAGTCATCGTCGAAGCCGCTCGTCGCCATCGCGAGCCACAGCCATTTCGATCACATCGGCTTCCTTCATCTTGCTGCGGAGCGCTATGGCCATGAGGCGGAGGCCTCCGTTTTCGCCACTCCCGAGCCCCGCGCGACACAGGCTCTTCCCTATCTGGACGGAAGGGCGGTGGTGGAAGGCAAAGGGGTGGTGGAGCCCTCGTCTATCCTCCAGAAGCCTTGTCCTCTCGATCATTTCATCTCGGATGGAGACCGGATCGAACTTGGCGGCCGCACGCTGACGCTCTTCCATACGCCCGGCCATTCGCCCGGCTCGCTGAGCGTGCTCGACGATCGCACCGGCTTTCTGTTCCCGGCAGACCTCCTTCACGACGGGGACATTTATGATGATATCCCTGGAGCCGATCGCGAAGCGCTGCTTCTGTCGCACCAGCGCCTCGCCGAGGTCGCTTTCACATTGGCCTGTCCCGGTCATGGCGCCATGCTGCCGCCTCAAGCGGCGAGAGACCGGATGGATCGCTATCGCCGCGAAACGGGCGCGTGATTGCGGGGAAAACCGATGGCGAGACAATCCGAACTGATCCTTGTCTATGAAGCGGAGGCGGATTGCCGGCGAAGACTGCTCGCCGAAGGATTCACGCCGGAGCACGCGCTGGAGATTACCTCCTATCTCGCGCAGTCGACGGACATCGCGCCGGAATTCGACGCGATTGCCGACGCTTGCGGATCCCGCGGCGTCGGATTCCGTCCGGTTCGTCTTGACGAAGCACCCCGCATTTTCGGTGGTTGCGACCTCGCGACCTCTCTCATATGGACGCTCACCGACGGCATTGCGTATTTCCGCGGCGGCGTGGCGCCGGCGCTGGCCAGGCTTTACGGATTGAAGACGATCGGCGCGGATGATTCGCTCTTCGCGCTCTGTCAGGACAAGTTCCGCGCCGGAAGCGTCCTGCGCGCGTTCGGCATGCCCGTTCCGGCAGCCGGCCTTGCGCGCGACGGCGAATGGATCGTGCCGCCGCCGGATTCGGCCTCGGGCTATTTCGTCAAGCCGAACCGGCTCGGCTCCAAGATCGGCATCTGGCCCGAATCGCGCTGCGAGAGGCCGGACGAAGCGCTATATCTCAGTCGCCGCATTCATGCGGCATACCGCGACGACGCCATAGTCCAGGCCTATGTGCCAGGCCGGAACGCGCGTGCGAGTTTCCTGGCCCTCGATCCCGATGCCGGCATCGACAAGCTCGGCGTCTTCCTCGTCGATTCAGGAGGGGATTTCCAGACCATGGCCGACAGCCTCGCGCTCTATGGCGACACGGGGCTGGCCGCGATGGCAGCCGGCAAGCAATCGATCCCGGCTCTCGTGCCGGTGCGCGACGGCCAACCCGATGCCGATCGGACCATGCGCGCCGTCGCGACCGGTCTGATGAAAGGGCTGGGGCTCAAGGATGTCTTTTCGATCGATTTTCGCGTCGAGCCGGACGGTACGGTTCACATGATAGAATTTGAGGTCTGTCCGGGCCTGCCCTGCTTCGACTTCCGCGCCTATTGCCAGGCCTGCTGGGGAATGAATTTGGCGGAGGCGATCGCTGAAACGGCGGCTCGACGTCTTTCGCCGCGCGGCAATTAACGGGGCCGGGGCGCGCGAGGATGCATATTCACCTTGCTCGTGCCATTCTGCCCGAATCGAGGAGGCGGAAAGCCACGCCGCTTTTCGCGAGGTCAGGGAGCAGGACAGGATGACGGTTCAGGAATTGCGGACGGGCTTTTGGTGGGACGAACGGTGTTTCTGGCACTCGGGCGGAAATTACGCCTTTCTCGCGCCGGTCGGCGGCCTGGTCCAGCCGCTCGCCGCCGGCGGGCTGCCGGAAAGCCCCGAAACCAAGCGGCGGCTGAAAAACCTTCTCGAAGTGACGGGACTCATCCGCGAACTCGCCGTCTCTTCCGCGCCCGCCGCGACCGAAGAGGAATTGCTGCGCGTGCATCCGCCCGCTTATCTCAGCGAGTTCAGAAGGCTGAGCGAAACCGGCGGCGGCGAATTGGGCGAAAGGACGCCCTTCGGACGGGGCGGCTATGAGCTTGCCGCTCTTTCCGCCGGACTTGCCGTCGAGGGGTTGCGAAGCGTGTTGTCGGAAAAGCAGGCAAATGCCTATGCGCTCTCCCGGCCGCCCGGCCATCATTGCCTGCCGGCAAAGCCGATGGGATTTTGCCTGCTCGCCAATATCGCCATCGCCATTGAGGCCGCTTTCGCGGAGAAACGCGCCGGCCGCCTCGCCGTGGTCGATTGGGACGTGCATCATGGAAACGGAACGGAAGCGATCTTCTACGAGCGGTCCGACGTGCTCACCATCTCGCTGCATCAGGAGAATAATTATCCCCGCGATTCAGGCGCCGCCAACGCGCGAGGGTCGGGCGAGGGCGAAGGATACAACGTCAACGTACCGCTGCCGCCCGGCGCCGGACACGCTGCCTATATCCATGCTTTCGAGAGGATCGTCCTGCCTGCCCTCAGCCGCTATCGCCCGGACGCAATCGTCGTCGCCTGCGGCTACGACGCGTCGGGCGTCGATCCCCTGTCCAGGATGCTGGCGATGTCCGAAACCTTCGCGGCGATGACCCGGATGGTCAACGCCGCCGCGGACGATCTGTGTGGTGGCAAGCTGCTCCTCGTTCATGAAGGCGGCTATTCGGAAGCGCATGTGCCGTTTTGCGGTCATGCGGTGATTGCCGCGCTCGCGAATTCGAGCATCGTGGCCGCCGATCCTTTTTCCCCGCGCCTCGCCTATCAGCAGCCCAATGCCCGACTGGAACAATGGCAAAAAGGGATCGTTGACGAAATCGCCGAAGCTGTGTTGCCAGGCTGAGGGCAACCCTGCAGGCGCCGCTGTCGGCGCCTGGCTATATTCGATGCCTGCTCAATAAGGGCAGGCATTGTCCGTCATGTAATTGTGGACCTTGATCTTGCCCGATATGATGTCGGCCTTCGCCTTCTCCACCGCCTTCAGCATTTCGGGCGTCACCAGCGACTTGTTGTTCTCATCCATCGCGTAACCGACGCCATTTTCCTTGAGGCCGAGATTGTCGACGCCGAAAGTGTAGTGTCCGTTCTTGGCATCCATGAAGGCGTTATAGACGGCCACATCGACATGCTTGACCATCGAGGTCAAAACATGGCCCGGCTGCAAGCCGTTCTGGTTGGAATCGACGCCGATGGCGAGCTTGCCCTTGTCGGCGACCGCCTGCAGCACGCCCACGCCCGTGCCACCCGCCGCCGCATAGACCACGTCGGCCCCCTGGTCGATCTGCGAGCGCGCGATTTCGCCGCCCTTGGTGGGATCATTCCATGCCGCCGGCGTATCGCCCGTCATGTTCTGGATGACCTTGTCCTCCGGCTTCGTCGCCTTGACGCCGCCGACATAGCCGCAGGCGAATTTGCGGATCAAAGGCACATCCATGCCGCCGACAAAGCCGACAGTGCCCGTCTTGGAAGCCATCGCCGCCATGACGCCGACCAGATAGGAGCCTTCATTCTCCTTGAAGACAATGGAACGGACATTGGGAAGGTCGACGACGGTGTCGACAATGCCGAATTCGGTCTTCGGAAATTTCGGCGCCACCTTCTTCAAGGCCTGCTCGAAGGAGAAGCTCATGACGATGATCGGATTGTTGCCGTCCTCGGCGAATTTCGTCAGCGCCTGCTCGCGCTGGGTATCGTTCTGGATTTCGAAATCGCGGTAGGCAATGCCCGTATCCTTCTTGAACTTTTCGGCGCCGTGATAGGCGCCCTCGTTGAAGGATTTGTCGAACTTGCCGCCAAGGTCGTAAATGATAGCCGGCTTGATATCCGCCGCGAAAGCGGGAACGGACAACACTGTAGCGGCCATGAGGCCGAGAAGAAAACGCTTCATTTGATCCACACCCTGTCGGTTCTTTTTCGAGAATGCGCCGCGCAATTCCCCCGCACGGCACATGGCAGGGAGGCGTTGCCCCCTACTCCGGGGGCACTTTGGCATGGGAGAAAGCAAAATTCACGCGGAAATTTTGGCGTGAAAAGGCGGCGCGTCACTTAGGCCCGCGCTGCCGCGGAAGGAAGGGCGCAGGAAACGCCCGTCCCCTGCAGGCCGCAATAGCCATTGGGATTCTTCGCCAGATATTGCTGGTGATAATCTTCGGCGAAATAGAAAGCGGGCGCCATGCGAATCTCGGTCGTCACCTTGCCGCGCCCGGCCTCCTTCAGCGCCGCCTCATAGGCTTCTTTCGATGCGAGCGCCGCTTCCAGCTGTTCCTTTGTCGTCGCGTAGATGGCCGAGCGATAGGTCGTGCCGACATCGTTTCCCTGCCGCATGCCCTGGGTCGGGTCATGGCTTTCCCAGAAGAGCTTCAACAATTCCTCGAAAGAAACCGCGCTCGGGTCATAAACCACCATGACGACCTCCGCATGGCCGGTCATACCCGTGCAGGTCTCCTGATAGGTCGGGTTCGGCGTATGACCGCCGGCATAGCCTGCCGCCGTTACCCACACGCCCGGAACCTGCCAGAACAGCCTTTCCGCGCCCCAGAAGCAGCCCATGCCGAAATAGGCCGTTTCGAAACGGTCGGGATAAGGTCCCTTTAGCGCGCGGCCCGAAACAAAATGTTCGCTCGCGGTGGGAATGGGCGATTGGCGGCCGGGAAGAGCGTCTCCCTCGGCGGGGAGTTGCAGTTTCCTGTTGAGGATGTCGCTCAGGAAAAACATTTTTGCTCCTTTCCAGGCAGAACAAGCCGTCACACGATAGAGGGGCCACGGAACCGCTTCGGCTTGCTGCCCAGCGCCTGCAGCACGAGCGCCAGAACGAGAAAGACCAGAAAGCCCGGCAACGCCAAAATTCCGACAATGACCGAATCCCACAGCCATGGCGCATGTGCCGTGACGGTCTCCCTGGCGGCGGCGAGGCTCGTCGGCGCCAAATCGGTCCAACTCCGGCCGAGCGGCGTCAGCACGAGCTTCGATGTCGCGATCGAGCGCGTCGCGTCGAGTACCGCCAGGATCGTGGCGACGGCGAGCGCAATCGTCGACAGAACGCGGAGAGCAAATCGGATCAGCGCCATCTTCGCCCTTCAATCCAGGGAATGCCTTCGCCAAAGATAGTATCGGACGGAGGATACAGCAAACGCCATGCGCCGAATTAAAGATATCCGCAACGAGCCCGCATGCGACCTCCGGATAAAAGTTCTGCGCGAGACATCTTGGCATCCGCGCCTCTATCGACTAATTGAGCCGCGTCGACGCCGGCAAACTGCGGGGGTCGCTGCGGAGAGGTGGCCGAGTGGTTGAAGGCGCACGCCTGGAACGCGTGTATACGGGAAACCGTATCAAGGGTTCGAATCCCTTTCTCTCCGCCA
>Ga0164242_10008785_pt1 | contig 10948 bp, 9 predicted proteins | sample OricomgcompostMG_FD_108783 | JGI IMG/M metagenome (GOLD analysis project Ga0164242, IMG submission 108783) | Miracle-Growth compost microbial communities from Emeryville, California, USA - Original compost - Miracle growth compost (MG) ...
ACGGCTTTTGTAGCATACGCTACCAGCCCCCAAACTATTTCCAAAATCACAAAGCTGGCCAGCGGCCACAGCCACTTTTGCTGCATTAATTTTACTGCTAATTTTCTATCTAAAAGCAGCAAGACGGCGACCACCAGCATTATCAACAAGAACAAAACTTCCAAAGCCAACCGGATGGCCGTGTAGTGGCCGACGCCGCTGGCCAGCCAAACGCTGGCAAACGCCCAAAACGGCGCCAACACCAAAATAGCGGCTGCGAGCCCAGCGGCAATTTTGCTGGTCAGTGACACGGCTTTCATAGGTGTTACAATTATTATACCGAAAGCCATGAAGAATAACGCTTCTCTTATATACAATGTGTGTCTGGTAGTGGGAGATTTCTTGGCATTGGTGGCGGCCTTTGGCGGCGCCTACATCCTGCGCGTTACGGTCAGCCACGCGCCGATCCATCACCCCGTGCACGCCATCACCTACTTCGGTGTTTTCCTGGCGTTATTGCCATTTTGGATAATTATTTTTGCGCTGCTGGGGCTGTACAACACCAATATTTATGAGCGGCGCTTTGCCGAAGCCGGCCGGCTGCTGGTGGGGTCGTTCATCGGCATGCTGTTCGTGATTTTCTGGAATTTCTTGAGCGTCGAGCCGATTTTCCCGGCCAAGTTGGTGCCAATTTACGGCTTCGTGCTCGGCTTCATCTTTTTGCTGCTGTTCCGCAATGCCGCACGGCTAATCCGCACCAAACTATTCAGCTTGAATATCGGCCTGACGAGAATTGTGGTCATCGGCAACACCACCATGACACGCGAATTGGTGCAGTCGCTGGCGACCAATCGATCGGGTTATAAGATTATGGCGGTGGTCGGCGGCAAACGGCAGATTGGCAATCACCCCATTCCGACTTACCCCACATTCAATGAATTCCTGCAGAGCGTGCCGGGCGACTTGCACGGTATTATTCAAACCGAGTTGTACGCCGACGAGCGCCGTAACGCCGAAATCCTGACATACGCGCAGGAAAATCATGTCGGTTACCGCTTCGTGCCCGGCAATAGCGAGCTGTTCGTCGGCAATATCGATGTCGAGCTGTTCCGCAATGCCGTGCCGGTGATTGCCGTGCATCACACGGCACTGTTCGGCTGGGGCCGGGTAGTAAAACGGCTGGGCGACATATTGTTCGGCGGCCTGCTGCTGCTGGTTAGCTTGCCCTTCTGGCTGCTGATTGCCATAGCTATCAAGCTCAACGATCCGCGCGGCCCGGTTTTTTACCGCACCAAGCGCCTGACGCGTTTTGGTACCAGCATCGAGATCTTAAAATTTCGCAGCATGTATTGGAAATATTGCGGGCCAACCGACGAAAGTTTTGCCCGCCTCGGCCGGCTCGACCTGCTGGAACAATACCGGAAAAATGGGGATTATCTTGAAAATGACCCGCGTGTCACGCCAGTGGGGCGCTTCATTCGCGCTACCAGTCTCGATGAGCTTCCCCAAATTTTCAGTGTCGTGAAGGGCGATATCAGCCTGGTGGGGCCGCGCGCACTCGATACGTACGAGCTTGAGCAATTTGCCAAAAAGAACTTAATTTTGAGCGTCAAATCCGGGCTGACCGGCCTGGCAATCGTTTCCGGCCGGCAGGGCATTAGCTTTGAGGAGCGGCGCACGCTGGATCTGTATTACGTGCAAAACTGGAGTGTTTGGCTCGATCTGACCATTCTCGCCAAAACCATACGTGTGGTGTTGGAGCGCCTGATGCACCGCGGGAGTCGTTACTCATGACGAACGTCAAAAAACTGCGGGTGGCGATTGTGCACGACTGGCTGACGGGTGGTGGTGCCGAGCTGGTTGTCGAACAATTGCACGCGATGTTCCCGGAGGCTCCGATTTACACCTCGTATTGCACCGACGAGTGGCGCGAGCGACTGGATGGCAAGGTTGTCACCGGCTGGCTGCAACCGTTTGGCAAAATACGTAAATTCCTGCCGCCTTTGCGAATTATCTGGTTTACCCAGTTAAAGTTCGACGGCTATGATGTGGTGATTTCCTCGAGCGGCGCCGAAGCCAAAGGTATTCACGTGCCGACCGGCACCGTCCACATTAATTACTGCCACTCGCCGACGCATTATTACTGGATGCGCTACGACCAATATCTGAAAAATCCCGGCTTCGGCAAGCTCGACTGGCTGGCGCGCTGGGGCCTCAAAACGCTGGTTGGGCCGCTGCGGCGGTGGGATTTCCGGGCCGCCAAACGGCCGGACATTATGATTGCCAATTCCAGCCACACCCAGGCGATGATAAAAAAATACTACAAACGCGACAGTGTGGTGGTACACCCGCCGGTCGATGTCGATCGCTTCGGCTTCAAAAAGGACGAACCGCGTCACGGCTACGTCGTAGTTGGTCGGCAGACGCCGTACAAGCGGATTGATTTGGCTGTCGAAGCCTGCACTCAGCTGGGGGTGCCGCTGGTGGTCATTGGTAACGGCCCCGACCACAAACGGCTCGAGAAGCTGGCCGGCCGCAGCGTAACGTTCCTGACCAACACCAGCGATGGTGGTGTGGCTGAACATTTCCGCACCGCCCTGGCCTGCCTGTTCCCGGGCATCGACGATTTCGGCATCACGCCGGTCGAGGCGATGGCTTCCGGCACACCGGTGATTGCTTACAAAGCTGGCGGGGCGCTCGATTACATTGTGCCGGGCAAAACTGGCGAATTTTTCGACAAGCCCACGACCGCCAGCTTGGTTGCCACACTGGAAACCTTTAAGCCGAGCAAATATTCGCCTGATGATATAAAAGCCAGCGCCGAGCAGTTTTCGGCCAAAAACTTCCGCGAAAATATTCACAAAGTACTCACCGACACGTTACAGTAGGCGCCTATGTGCGGCATTGTCGGCTATATTGGTAGCAAACCCAAAGCCACGAACGTGGTACTGGATGGCCTGAGCGCCCTCGAGTATCGCGGCTACGATTCGGCTGGTATCGCATATGTCACAAAAGACAATGCACTGGCAGTCGATAAACAAGTTGGTCGCGTGCAGGCGCTACGCGACTCACTCGGTGACAGCAAAAAATCGTTGGCAGCCATCGGCCACACCCGCTGGGCCACCCACGGTGGTGTTACCACGGCCAACGCCCATCCGCACACTAACGCCAGCAAAACCATCGCCGTGGTGCACAATGGCATTATCGAAAATTACGCCGAGCTCAAAGCTCATTTGCAGAAACAGGGCTACAAGTTCAGCAGCCAAACTGACACTGAAGTCATCCCGCAGCTAATCGATTTTTACCGCCGCACGAGCAAAAATTTTGAAGAGGCCTTCGAGCAAGCGCTGAACCAACTGCGCGGCGCCTACGCCTTAGCCGTGATGACCAGCGAGGAACCCGGCGTGCTGTACGCCGCCCGTTTGTCCAGCCCGTTGGTACTCGGCGTCGGCAGCGGCGAGCTGATTGTCGCCAGCGACCCGTCGGCCATTCTGGAACACACCAAGCGTGTAGTATTTCTCAACGACTACGAATACGTCCGGGCCGAGCAGAGCGGCACATACAAAATCAAAGACTTCAAAAACGCCAAGCTCATCGAGCGCGCCGCCGAAACCCTCGACTACGACGCCGCCGTCGCCAGCAAAGGCGACTACCCGCATTTTATGCTCAAGGAAATTTACGACGCCCCGCAGACTATCCGCCTGGCAACGCTCGGTCGTGTCCGGGCCGATACCAACACCGTGAAACTCGGTGGCCTGGAAGGCGTCGCCGAGCAACTGAAATACATTGACCGCATCGTCATCGTCGCCTGCGGCACCAGCTATTACGCCGGCTTGGTGGGCGAATATTTGATCGAGGAGCTGGCCGGCATCCCGGTAGAAGTGCAACTGGCCAGCGAGTTCAAATACCGCCACGAGCCGTTCAGCCGTAGCACCGCTTTGCTGGCTATCAGCCAGTCCGGCGAAACGGCCGATACCATTGCGGCGCTGAAAAAAGTTGAAAATTATGGCTGCTTGCGACTGGGCGTCGTCAATGCCGTCGGCAGTACCATTGCCCGTCTGACCGACGCCGGTGTCTACTGCCACGCCGGACCCGAGCAGGCCGTCGCCAGTACCAAAGCCTTCATTGCCCAGGTCAGCGTACTGGCCGAGATTGCCCTGCACCTATCGGATGGCGCCAGCGAACTTTATAAGCCGCTGCTCAAAGAGCTGGACACCCTGCCGGCCAAGGCCGAGCAAATCCTGCAAGATATCGCGCCCATTAAAAAGCTGGCCAAAAAGTACGCCGGCTACCGCGACTTTCTGTTCATCGGCCGCGGCTACGGCTATCCGTGCGCGCTGGAAGGTGCGCTCAAACTGAAAGAAGTCAGCTACATCCACGCCGAGGGCTACGCCGCCGGCGAAATGAAGCACGGCCCGCTAGCCATGATCGAACCCGATTTCCCTACCTTCGCCATCGCCACCGACAGCCCGTTGCTGGAAAAGACCTACAGCAACATAGAAGAAATCCGCGCCCGACGTGGCAAAGTTGTAGCCGTCGCCACCACCGGTAATAAAAAAATCGCCCGGCTGGCCGACGACGTCATGTATATTCCCAAAACCCTCGAGCAGACCGCGCCGCTACTCGCCGCCATCGTCATGCAACTATTCAGTTATTTTGTGGCGGTCGAGCGCGGGTACGATGTCGACAAGCCACGCAACCTGGCCAAATCCGTGACCGTAGAGTAAACAAGAAGGAGTTTTATATGTCAACAGCAGTTGAACGACCAGTTTTGGGTGGCACCGATGGCTTTCGTGCCGAAGCTACCGACCAAGCCGGCCCCGGACTAATGAATCCGGAAACCGTTGCCGGATTAACCTGGGAACTCATTAGCTATCAACGCGAGACCGGCTACGACGGACCGCTGGTGACTGCCCAGGACCCGCGCTTTTCCGGAGCGGCCCTGCGGGAAGCATCTATCGCCGCAGCTTTAAAAGCCGGCGTCGAAGTGAGAGATGCCGGCATCGTTCCCACACCGGCGGCTCAAAAAATTGCCGGCCACTTAGGCGCAATGGCGACCGTCGTCATTACGGCCAGCCATAATCCGTGGCAATACAACGGCTGGAAAGGCATGCTCGGCAATCGCAAGCCAACGGAGCAAGAAAACAAAATTATCAGCGACAGGTATTGGCAACGAGTGGACAGCGGCCTCAGCGTGCCAAGCACTTTAGACAAGCCGCACGGCACAGAACGCGCCATGTGGTCACATTGGTACGCCGGCGAGGTTGAGCGCGATATTGTCCGCGAGTTTGGCAAGTTGCCGCTTGCCGGCAAGCTGTTCGTGATCGATGGCGCACACGGTGCAGCCCGCAAAATTACCAACGAAATTTTCCGCCGCCTGGGAGCCCAAACAGAAACGTTTGCCTGCGACAACGAAGGACTTATCAATGACGGCTGCGGCGCAGCCGAACTTGGCGGCCTGAAAGAATTTTTGAACTACCGCCGCGACATTGTTGCTAACCCCGACTTTGTCGGTGCCCTGGCGAACGACGGCGACGCCGACCGGGTCATGGGCATCGGTATTGATAAAAACGGCCAACCGGTCGAATTCACCGGCAACCACATGATGGAACTCATGGCCAGTAACCCTGCACAACCCGGCATCGTCGGCACGATTTATACCAACAGCGGTATGACCGGACGTTTGAAAGAAAAAGGTATCGGTTTTGAATACTGCAAAAACGGCGACGCGTTCGTGACGAATGCTTTGCTCGCCAAGCAGGCCGCCGGCGAAAACTGGCAGCGCGGCGGCGAGTTCACCGGGCACATTATCGATACGTCGTGGCTAACCAGCGGCGATGGGGTACGCACGGCCGCCTGGTTGGCAGCGTACGCCGTTCAATCTGGTCAGACCTTTGGCGAGCTGTATCAGCAAATGCCGCTCTGGCCGGAAACCATGGTGAAAATCGAGCTTCCGGACGGCATGAAGATAAATATCGAAAATTCGAAGTTTGTCCAAGCGGCCTTAGAAAAAGTAAAAAGTCGGGGTGTCCGACCCATCGTGCGAGCGTCCGGAACCGAGCCCGTCATACGAGCTTGGTGTGAAGCGCCGGACATAGATTTAGTCAACGATGCGGCGATGGAGCTACGTACCAGCGTGGCGGCGGAACTCATGGCACACGCCGGCTAGCTCGTGTGGTTCAACTGCTGGTAATTTAGCGCTGCGGCGTTGATGAAGGTCACCTGCGAATCAATTAGGCTGGCCGGCAACTCGGCCACCCGGTAAAACTTGCCAATCTGCGGTTCGCCGGTTACTTCCACCCAATACAGCTGCGCTTGTTCAGTGCCGCGCTTACTTTGGTGAAACAAGCTGCCGACGTAATGCGGCTGACCGATTGCCGTGTCCTTTAATTCGTCGTGCAAAATCCGCTGAAAGGCCACGTCATTGTCGGCTTCCGGCCGGTGCAAATCCGTCGCCCGGATAACCGTGCCCGGCGTATGCAGCAGGCCCGGCCAAAACGGGTCGTCGGCCGGCCGCTCGATTAGCAGCACTTCAACCTGCCCGTCATGAAACCGCAGCGGAATAAATTCGATAATCGGCAGCGTTACCAGCCGGGCAATTTGCTCGAAAATCGGGTAGGGCAAAAAGCCCGGCTCCAGCTGTTTCAGCAAGGCGGCGGTTTGCCGGATTTGCTCGTCGTTCATGCGGCCGCGTAAAGCAGGCCTTCAATAACAAAGACGGTGTCTTCCCACTTGCGGACGGCAATGCAGTCGATACCGGCCAGCTTCACCGCGTAGTCATTGCCACCGGGAAACAAACCATCACCAACGAATAAGATATCCTCTGCAGACAGTCCGGTTGCTTCCATTAATTTTTTCATACCATACGCCTTGTCTATGCCCGGCTTGGTGACATCTATCGTCGTAAAACCGGCGGCACGGACTTCAAAATCAGGAATTTTTGGAGCGATTAATTCACGCAGGCGCTCCTTTTTAGAATTGTCCGGGTCCCACTCTTCTTTCATGCGGACACCACTTTCGCCTAAGTGCGCCACCACATCTTGGCCTAGAGTTGAAAGAGAAATCTGCGTGCCCCTATCTTCGACAATGTCACCATAAGTTTCGCTGCCGCGGTAGCCAGACTCATTAAAGCCTTCTTCGAGAGCTTCTATAATACGTTTTCTGTCGGCTGGAGCTATCGTTTCGGCGTATTTTTGCTGCCAGCTCCCTTCCTCAAAACGATAATAACGAGTGCCGCTAGTTGGCATCAGGTGCAATCTCTTGAGAAGCTCGGGCTTATCGGTAATTTGGGTAAGGAACTGACGCTCAAATAATTCGAATTTACCACCCGATATGACGCAGACTTGATATTTTGCAAGCAGCTTATCAAACACCTCGACCATCTGGTCGGCAAAGTGTGATTTGGTTGGCGCGAGAGTTCCGTCTAAATCGAAGGCAATGATCTTTTTCATATAATTTCATGCCCCGTGGCTTGGTTAATGCGGGTCGATGAATCGGCTTTGCCGCCGCCGACGCCATATACAATTTCAATGTTGTGTTCACGGCAAACGTCGGCTTCGGGATTGACTTTGTCGGAGTCGCGGTCGCCGCCCTGCGCAAAAACCAGCTCATCGCCCGGGTGCTGACCGGCTACCATCTTCAGCGTTTCGCGCACGGTCGGATCTTCGTCAATTGACAATACCGCTTCGTCCACGCCCTTCAAAGCTCGCATCAGCCGCAGGCGATTTTTTTCTTCGAGAATAATCTTGCCCTTTTTAAGCAGCTGCTGCTTGTCATTATTAACAACGACAATTAGTTTGTCGCCAAGCGCCCGCGCGGCCTCAATCATGTCGAGGTGCCCGCCGTGAAGCGGGTTGAAATAGCCACTTACAATCACTACTTTCACCCGACTAGTGTAGCATGACTTTGGCTTGTATAATTTTGGTATGAAGATTTTAGTAACGGGCGGCGCGGGATACATCGGCTCGCACACGGTCGTGGAATTGCTGGCCAGCGGACACGACGTAGTAGTGGTCGATAATTTATCCAATAGCTCGGCGGAATCGCTCAAGCGCGTCGAGGAAATTTCCGGCCGTAAAGTCCGGTTTTATGAAGCCGACTGTTGCGACCACGCGGCGCTGGAGAAAGTTTTTGCCACCAACAAGTTCGATGCCGTCATGCATTTTGCCGGCTTAAAAGCCGTCGGCGAATCAGTGACAAAACCGCTCGAGTATTACCGCAACAATATTGACTCCACACTGACACTTTGTGGACTTATGCAAAAGCACGACGTCAAAAAATTGATCTTTAGCAGCTCGGCAACAGTCTACGGCACGCCGGAAGAATTACCACTCAAAGAAACTAGCCGCACCGGGGTTGGTATCACCAACCCGTACGGCCAGACCAAGTTTATGATTGAGCAAATCCTGCGTGATGTGGCGACGGCTGAAAGTGACTGGGAGATTAGCCTGTTGCGCTATTTCAATCCTATCGGCGCGCATGAATCCGGCCGTATCGGTGAAGATCCGAGCGGCTTGCCGAATAATCTGCTGCCGTTCGTAGCCCAAGTGGCAGTCGGCAAGCTGGAAAAGGTCCGCGTCTTTGGCGACGACTGGGACACGCCAGACGGCACCGGCGTCCGCGACTACATTCACGTGGTCGATTTGGCACGCGGGCATGTCGCCGCGCTCGACCATTTGCAGACCGGCGTCGCTACGTACAATCTCGGCACCGGCCAAGGCGTGTCGGTACTGGAAATTATCAAAGCGTTTGGAAAGGCCGCCGGCAAGGACATTCCTTATGAAATCGTCGCGCGCCGGGCCGGCGATATCGCCGCCTGCTACGCCGACTGTAGCAAGGCTAACCAAGAGCTGGGTTGGCACACCGAAAAGTCGCTCGACCAGGCTTGCGCCGATACCTGGCGTTGGCAATCCCAAAACCCGAACGGTTACCACAATTGACCACACGCCGTTTCGCTTTTATTGCTTGCCCTTGTCCTTTATAATAGATGCCAGACTTATGCTGGTTATTTACCCAAGTAAAACCATCAAAATAAAAACTTGCTAAGGAAGTTGCTGTCATGAAGAAACGCCTCATTATTATCCCTGCTGTCATCATAGTTTGCGCCACCGGCGTCATTGCCGGTCTGGAACTGTCAAACACTACGCACTGGTTCCATTCGGACAATGCCGCCACGACTATTACTAAAGCTGGCGCTGCCAGTCCGGCACCCAAGTCCAATACTTCCGCCAATGCTGTCTCGGGCCAGAAGCAGCCGGCGCCGGGCGCACCCACCAACATTGGTGGCGCCAATGATACCCGCGGCAACGCCAGCGCTTCGACCAATAGCAGCCAGTGGATTACTTCTAAATCCGGTGTCATTACCGTGAAGCAGCCACTCGCCGACGCCACGCTCACCAGCGGCGACACTCTCAGCGGTAGCGCCAAAGTTGGGCAAGTTCAGTTCCGCCTCATCGACAATAAGGTCGGTGTCATCGCCACCGGCCCGCTGCAAGTCGTCAATGGCAATTTCTCCGGCCAGTTACACTTCGCCCCGCACAGCTCAACCGGACGCCTCGACGTCTTCAGCCTCAGCAAAGATGGTGTCGAACAAAACGAAATCCAAATCGCCGTGAAGTTCTAATGAAAGTATTTGCCGCAACATCCAACCACAGATTCCTCTTCGCCTGCTTAGCACTGGCTGCTGTCGTCGCTGCGTGCACCGGCCTATCTTATTCGAGCGCTAGCGCCGCCACTTCCTATGCCTATAATGACGCCAACCTTATAAGCGACTCGGTCTTCGCCGATAGCAACACCATGAGCACCTCTGTTATTCAGGATTTCCTGCAGAGTAAGCATAGCGGTCTTGCCAGCTATAAGGATGTAGAGAACTGTGGCAGCACAACTGGCGCCCATTACGATTATTACAATACGTATTACGATTGCGGCAAATCAGTCAGCGCCGCCCAAATAATCCACGATGCTGCCCACGCGTACAAGATTAACCCCCAGGCGCTGCTGGCCACAATGCAAAAGGAGCAGTCGCTGGTGACCACACCCGACCCCACAGCCTCGCAAGTCGACTGTGCTATGGGTTACTACTCCTGCGGTGGTGGCTTCGATACATTTTTCAGTCAAGTCGATAACGGCGCCTGGCAGTTCAGAGTAGATATCGAATTAATGAGTGGCAACAATTATTGGGGCTACACACCATCGAGCTACCCCTGCAATTCCGCTGGCTACACAAACGCTTATAACAGCAGCGGCAAAATGGTCAGCACCCGACTGTACTCCACCGGCCTGTATCCGGGTGCCAAAGTTACCTTCGACGATCCTAATATATACAGCAGCACTGGCAAACTGCTGCTGGACGGCACACCCGAAACCATTACACTCGCTAACCACGCCACAGCAGCCCTTCATTGCTACACCCCGTATGTGGGGCCAATGAGCAAAACCGGCTACTCCGGCAGCTATAATTTCGTGCAGTCGTTCGAGCAATGGTTCGGCCCAACAGCCGCCAAAGATTATTACCAATTTGAGCGTCTAGCCGGACCAAGACCAGCAAAATTCACCAGCAGCAGCTCATCACTCGGCAACTACACCTCCACCGTGACACTGGACAATAAAATCTATGCCTTTTACTATGATGCTACTAATAAAAACCTGCACTATGCCTACTGGAACGGATCAACTTGGAGTAACAATACGCTGGATGGTGTCGGATCTTCAGTTCAAGGGGCTACCTCTGATGACGTCGGCCAAGGTGTTGTCACAGGATTATGGAATGGAGAGATTCAGGTCTATTATTATGATGAAACTAGCGGTGATCTGCGGCATGCCTGGACAAGCTCTACTGGCTGGCGCCTTGAAACTTTAGACGGCACCAGCTCGTCACATGGCGGCGATAATGCCGATGTAGGCCAAAATCCGACTGTTGGAGTTTGGAATGGACAACTGCAGGTCTATTATTATGACGCTACTAATGGCA
>Ga0164242_10008786_pt1 | contig 10948 bp, 11 predicted proteins | sample OricomgcompostMG_FD_108783 | JGI IMG/M metagenome (GOLD analysis project Ga0164242, IMG submission 108783) | Miracle-Growth compost microbial communities from Emeryville, California, USA - Original compost - Miracle growth compost (MG) ...
ATTCCTTCATTTACCAATGCCTTTCAGTTTTATTATTAAGGATTTTACCACAATCTTCTACATCTCAGGCAACTGGCAATAGCGTCCAGTAACGAGAGTTATAGAGCCATAGGTTAAATTTTGACAGCTTCATTAATTTTGGTGATATTTTTGCAAAAACTGTTTAATTTGATGAATTCCTTTATTTTTTGCATCAAATTGCACAAGACCACAGTTTTCAAACGGCACGAAAGTTACTTCTGCATTAATCATTGCATCAGCAGTTTCTTTGGCAACTTCAAATAAATGGCATGGATTAGTAGTATTTGTTAAATAGAGAACTGGGCCCTTAATCTTATGCAAATCGTTTATATAATTAAAAGTTGCACGTTCATACTGTAACTGTGCTCCTACTTCTGGCCGCAAAATAGCACGCTTAAAATATAACTCAGGGATTGGATTATTCGAGCATAGTGGTATACATTTTTGAAAATACTGCTCAACGATTTCAGAGGATGCGCCCTCTTTTTGCAAAAATTTTTGCACAATTTCTCCCATCTCTTTACCAGCGCGTTCGGTAAATGCTGCACTTATGCGTTCCACGTCAAGATAAGCTTCGGTATCTAGTAAAATAATACCGCCAGCATAATCAGGATACTGAATTGCAAACTGCATTGCCACCCATCCCCCCACAGAAACACCTTGTATAAACGGTTTCTTTAAACCTAATGCTTCACAGAAAGCATGCACATCTTTAGTCCACTGTGCGAGGTTCCAATGGGCAGGATTATTATCAATACTACGGCCATTACCACGATGATCAAACAATATCACTTGTGCGAAAGAAGCACAGTATTTCGAAAATTCAACTTCAAACGTGTGATCGACGCCTGGCCCGCCATGCATCACTACGAGTGTCGGCCGTTCACGCGTACCATTGTCAGTAAGCTCAAGCTCATGACCATAAATTTCATAATAAATTTTTGCATCACCGATGTTTGCATAGGGCATATCATAGACCTCATAATAGTTAAAATTTAGGTGGATAATTGAGCCAGCAGCGTATAGCTTAACGGCAATTGAGTTTTAACATTTTGAAAATGTGAAAATACGCCTGAAATATCATGTTCATATTCACAGAAATGTTTGATGGCTAGATTATTTTGCAAGCAACCAGTAATGATATCTGACATCTTATGATGGAACCAGTAAACAGGTAAAGCCTCATATTTTTTGTGTTCATAATAGTCAAGACCATTAGTATCTATCACTGGCTCAGTGCCAAAATATGAATTGGTAAGACTAGGAGGATTATTTTGATCAGTTTCCTGAAACATCACTAAGATAGGATGCATATCATAAATAAACAAATAACCCTTTGGTTTTAAAAGCCGAATAATAACATCAAATAATGCTACCAAGTCAGGTAACCAGCAAATTGCGCCAATGGTAATGTATATTAAATCGAATTGTTTATTATAAGTGGCAGGGATATCATAAATGTTTGTTCGCAAGAATTCACAGTCAATATGGCTCGTTTGAACAAGTTGCTGCGCCTGTTCAATAAATTCGTCTGCAATATCAAAACCTACACAGCGCGCTGCTCCCATGTTTTTGATAGACAATAATTCTCGCCCATTATTACAACACAATTGCGCAACTGCCTTGCCAGTAATATTAATATTTAATAATTGCTGCGTCTCTATTGCATCAAGACAACTATAACCTGGCTTTTTAAAACCTTCGATAAGAGCTGCTAAATTTTGTCTGGCATGGATAGGGGCTACTTCATTCCAGGCAAGGCGATTAGCTTCGGTATAATTAATTTTTGTCATTGGGATTCTTTTAAGTTGGAAATGAAAGTCTTTATTAAAGGCGAAACCAGTTTACCATTCCAATAAACCTGCGCATGATTGATATCAGGCAAAATATATAACTGATTATTAGGTAATAAATTTGCGAGTTGGGTTAACTTGTCAACGGATGGCTCTAAAGCGCCTAGATATATCATACTAGGTACTTTAATGTATTTTACATAATCTAAGTAATCAAACCACTCCGAAGAATTTGCTGCCCAGAGCGCTTTAGCATCATTTGCCAGCAATGTTTGCCTGATTAATTCATTATCTATTCGACTACCCAGCAATTCTTCAAGCTTAGCAAGATACTGTTCTGTGCCTTTTAATAGCGCCTGGCGTATCTCATCATTAAACTGGGTAAAAAAAGGGGTTGCGAAAATATATGATTTAAAGCGTTCAGGATAGTATCTTGCTAGCATCATACAAACTGAAGCACCAACCGATCCGCCTAAACAATGTGCTTTATTAATTTTTAATTCATCTAAAACAGCAATAGTATCTTTAGCTCTGCTATGCAGATTATAAGCAGCAGGTTCATATGGCTTACTGCTTTTACCATAGCCGCGGCTATCAATTAATATCAGCTTAAAATGTTTCGATAACTCATCTACATAACCGAGTGTATACCAGTCCTTAACACAATTGCCATTGCCATGATGAAATACAATAGGCTCACCCTGACCCACAACTTCATAGTATATATTAATAAGCTGTTGATTATCTTTATAATTAACTATTGGCATAAACTTACCTTACTTATTCATTCTCGTTCAATGTTTTATTAACCAGCAAAGAATCGTAATAAGCCGTAAGGTTTGCTACTTTATTCTTATCATTAAATTTAAAAATCCAGCAATACTCATTATTATAATCAGCGCCATTTTTGGTTTTAACTTCGCCGCGCATTTCAATAATCAATGTATTATTATCGGTATAGCTATTAAGAATATGCATCCGCCAGCCAGATGATAATAATTTATTAAGCCGATTAATGACTTTTTCGAAAAATTCTTCTTTGTTGTTATAGGTGCCTGATAAAATGCTGGTGCCTTTTATCGTCCAAAGGAAGTTATCATCAAAATAAGTATCACAAAGTTTTCTGATTTCACAGTTCTTAAGCAAGGCTATTATGCCTTGTTTTTGTTCATTAGATATGCTCAATGCTGCCTCTCCCACTATTCAAGAAAATACAAAATAATATACTTAAGCAGCTATGCTTTGGATGTAAGGAATTTATCACCCTAAGATGATTCTATATGATTTTCTCTCTTATGAGAACTTATAAACCAGATCCAGCTCAGCTTGATTTACAAAGGGTGTTAGATCAATCTGACGAAATTGGCCGCTAGGCATTGGGAAGGTAGAATCTTTATAAGTGCCATAGCGGGTTTGATCATATTCTAAACGTAAAGCGATATTTTTACTGAGGGAAGTGTTAATGCCTAGACCATAACGAATACCGTTTAACCATTCATGCTCGGTCACACCTCTTTCACCTTCACCGGTATTGGTCTTATATTCCGCATATTTAAAATTGCCTTTGACATAACCTATTCGACCATATAATAATACATTATCGCTCACTTGATAGCCTGGTAATAAACTTAAACCATAACTATTACGTAATGTGTAAGTAGCTTCACTGGTATTATTAATACCATCTTCTGTTTCAGTAAAATATCCATGATACTTTAAAGAGCTAAGACTCGCATTTAACTCGGTTGCCAAATAAAAGCGATCAAAATTCCATTCATAACCGGTAAAAATATTACCTAAAGTTCCAGTACTCGGTTGATGATCATGCTTATAATAACGATAGCTGTTATCAGGAGTGGTAATGGAAAGCTTTTTATCGATGGTTGCTGTTTGATGCCCAATACCAGCACCTATATAAAAATCATTTGCATAGCTGGCTGATACTAAAGATAAAGAAATTAAACCAGCATAGATAATTCTTTTTAACATAAGCTTTCACCTCTTAATCAGATAATAAATTATAGGCCCAGCTTGAAATATTAAGGGTAAGAAAATAACTGATATTATTGTAGGTTAATTTAATTAAGTTTTATCAATTGCAAAACCTCCATCGATATGCAGTACTGCGCCTGTCATATAACTGGAAGCATCAGATGCCAGCAATAATAGTGCCCCTTCAAGTTCCCGTACATCAGCAGCCCGTCGCATAGGAACACTTGCTATTTCTGTATGGCCTATTTCAGTTTGCAGATAATCGTGGGTTAAATCAGTCACAAAAAATCCGGGTGCAATGCAATTAACCTGAATATTATAGGGAGCAAAATTCAGAGCAAGACCCCGTGTTATACTCTCAACAGCAAGTTTGGTTGCGCTATAGGCTGTGCGAGTAACAGTATGATGGAAAGCGGCTGACGATGAAATATTAATAATTTTGCCTGCTTTTTTTTCTGCAATCATCCATTTAGCAACAGCTTGCGCCATGAAAAATGATCCTTTTAAATTAGTATTCATAACACTGTCCCATTGCTGGTCTGTTAACTCTAATGCAAGTATACGCATGCCAATACCAGCAGCATTGATTAATACATCAATATTTTGGAAATGCTGTTTGCTGGCGTCAATTATTTGATTAATACCATTTAAACTTTGCACATCAGCTGCGATAGTTAAGGTTTTTACACCGTATTGTTTACATGATTGCTCAGCTGCTAACAAACGTTCTTGGTTACGACCCACCAGAATAATGTGGGCACCATATTTAGCTAAAGTGAGTGCAAAATGCCGACCGATACCGGAAGATGCACCAGTAATTAGTATTATTTTATCTTTTACTGAAAATATATCTTGCATAACTGCCTCCTACTTTTAGCATTTACTTATTGTAGCAACACCTTTTGTAGCATATAGTAACAGTTTTTAACTTTTTACCCAATTATACATGGCTGGTAAGATCATCTTATTTAATAAACCTTTTGGCATTCTCAGCCAATTTTCTGGTGAGAATACAGCAGAGACTTTATCACATTTTATTGACGCGCCAGATTTTTATCCGGCTGGGCGTCTGGATAAAGATAGTGAAGGTTTATTAATTTTAACTAACGATGGTCAATTACAACATCAGCTAACTGATCCACGTTTTAAATGTGAGAAAACTTACTGGGCACAAGTAGAAGGTAATCCTGATGAAGATGCTTTAAATCAATTACGTAAAGGCATCATGCTAAATGATGGCTTAACGCGCCCTGCTAAAGCACGTATATTCACCTTACCTGAAATCTGGCCACGCAATCCCCCTATTCGTTTTCGCAAAAGTATTCCAACAACCTGGTTAGAAATAAAGATTAGCGAAGGCCGCAATCGGCAGGTAAGGCGCATGACAGCTACAATTGGTTACCCTACTCTGCGTTTAGTTAGAGTAGCAGTTGGTTCCTGGCAGCTTAATCAATTATTACCTGGTGAATGGCGTTTTACTGATAATATATAATTTAATTAAAGTTTCACCATTTTAGATGGTAACAAGTTAGTCTAGTTTTTTATCAATTGGTGCCCAGATAGTTGAGGTGATTTGTTTTCAATTTCGATACCTGCTTTATCATCATCAGATTTTTTAAAAAAGCGTCCTGATGGATAAGTATAACCTCTTTCTTTCGTTGTCTTGCCAACTTTTTTAGGCGCTTTAATATTAATGTCGGCTATTGCATCATTAATTTTTACTTCTTTTATGTCTACCAAATCAATGGGACGATATCTTTCTAGTGTTGTCGCTGTTCTCCCAGCATTACTGATAGCGTATATCCGATAATTACACAGGTTTCTTTTCATGAATTCAAATTCGTTAGCGGTAAAATTTACACTTGAACGGTCTTGAGATGTTGTAGTCTTAACTTCTTTATAGCTAGTTTTTTTACGTGCATTATTCCACTTGTCATAATCAGGGCTTTGCTTAGTTAATGTTTTAGTAATAACTAGATCATATGGGCCTTTCCCTGCATTGGTCTTCTTATGAGGATCATTCAAATATTGTCCATACTTTTCGGCATTTTGGAAATCTACATTTATGTCAAATGTGATTTTTATTTTTTTATCCTGCCACGTGATATCTTTCGTACAATTATTTAATTTAAAGCCTAGCTTTTGATATTCTAGATCAGAAGGTGATTTTTTATATAAATATAGATATTTATGTTTAAAAAATTGATAAATAGCTTCTTCTCCCCACAAGCCAATCAAATTGCTATTATCAGTTTTTAGTGATATGCCATCCTCGAAGTCTTCAGTAACTTCAGCTTGCAAATTATAATATTTTTTCAAATAGATTTCTGCGGCTGATTCAGGGCTAAGTGTGGGTGGTGCAGATTCTTTGGTTGAATAATCAGCTAATTTTCTAATAAGTTCAATTATTTCATCTTTTGAGGGTGTAGCATCTGTCTCAAGTTTTCGGATTAACACGCTAGCTTGTTCATTTAAATTAATTTCTGTTTTTTGTCGTTTAGTCGGTGAGGCATTATTTTCTTCTATTTGATTATCTTCAGGATCAGGCTCTCTTTTATTATTGATTTTAATCTCTTCCTCTTCAATTTCTTGTTTTAAAGGCTCAGGTAAGGACTGAAGGTCATTAGTGTCAATTTCTGCCGATTGTTTAGAAAGCTCGCTATCATTATCAGATACGAACTCAGCAGATTTATCGTGATCTAGTACTTCTTCGTATGTTTTAGCACCTAGATTTTCTAGATGCTTTCTGAGTTCCTTTTCATCTTTTTTTACTTTATTTAAAGTGGTTTTTTTGAATTTAGGATCAGTAATTAGATTGATATATTTCACTTTAATTGAAGCTTTTTCTTCAACTTCAGGGTCAAAAATTGTGGTGGAAAATTCCTTGTCCCAAAAATCCAGATTATGCAAATTATCAATAATTTTGATTTTTTCATCCTCAGAAACTTCTTTAAGTATATATTCTTTATCCTCATAATCTTTTGAATCATTCCTCTTAGATTTAGGTAAATTACCTCTAATAACAACGCTTAGAATCGTATCCCTATTGTTATCGCCATCCTGTATCTTTAAAAAATCACTTAGGTTACTATTATAAGATTCATCATCATCTCTTATAGAAAGTAAATCTTGCACTAGCCTAGCAGTTGACGCGTTATTTATCCGTCCACATTTTTTATTTGAATAAGTCCAAAGGCCAAACCCACACCATTTAATATCTTTATTCTTAAAAAGATATGCGTTGAAGTGTTTTCTCAAATCAGCTGGCTGAACCTTTTTAATTACGTCATTAAAATAAGTCGAATTACCGGTTATTAGGAGCGATATTAGGGGTGATACTGATATTTTCTGAACTTTCTTTTTTGCCTTTTTGTGGCAAGTATATTTATCAGGCTCTAGCAAAAATTTTACTTTCTCACTATCATCTGTTTCTTCAATGTAACTCTTTATTTCCGTTAGTATTTCTTTTGAGCTTTTTGGCATATTAACTCCTTAAAATTTTCATAATCATGTAATTATAGCCAACAATTTTTCCTTTTTATTTTATACCTATATAAATGTCGACTGTCGCATTTTTAACATCACTGGCTCGTTTATCATAAATCTCAAAATCTGCTTTATAAGTACGCTGTCCTCCTAAATCTGCTTCAGACATTTTCCATATCTGTTGCCAAGCATTAATAACAATTTCAGGCATAGCCCCTGCATTAGTCGTAAGCTTCAAATATTTGCCAGCAGGAATAATTAAACTGGCCAAACCTTCTGGTATATCAGTGATGGTTGAAACTTCAGCGCCATAAAAATAATTATAAGGGCCATTAAAATCACTCGCATAATCAGCATAAGACGCCAGCGTAACACCTGATTGCATCTGATGCGGAATTTTAGTTGCCCAATTTTGCTGCCAATAGCGACCTATTACTGTTCCAATGATGGCGGTTTTAGGATTAAATTCATTAGTATTGCTGGTACGTTCTGTTAAACCCATTAATTTAATGGGTTTTGCTATTTCAACTATTTCTTTTTTCATAATCATCTCATCATTTTAATTAATATTTATAAGTGATTGGGTTATCAGGGCACTGCTGAATACCACATTCGAGTATCACTGAAGTTAAATTGGCAAACGCTAATAAAGTAACAATAATAAATAAAAAATGTGTCAATGAGCGCCAGCGCATATTGTTACGATTCGGTCTTTGATACTGGCGATCAAAACCGAGCATTAAAGTAGTCACTACCACCACTAGCATTCCGATTATAAAACACCAGGTATAAAGATGCAGCCCAAACAGTGCATCACCATAAGTGCCTGTACCCGGCACTACATGTAATGCCACCTGACGTAAAGCTACAAAACTGCTAAATAATGCACTGATCAAGACAATCGCATAATGACTGGGACGCAAACCAAAGCGCAAATTTAACAAAAACCCAAACGCAACTCCCAAAAAACCAACGCGTTGCAATAAGCAAAGCGGACAAGGCAACTCGTGTAAAACCATTTGCAGCACAAACGCAAGAAATAGCATCACGATAATACCTGTCAACTCTATGGCATTAAAAAATCGCTCACTTGTGCTGATTTTAACCATTGACATAATAATCTCTTCTTAATACTAGAGTTGAATAGTTAAGCCAGAAGACACGTGGTGTAAAAACCATATGACTGCCAGTGACATGGTCACCGTAAAACAATAAATTGCCACTTTTCTATTACCTATCCATGCCAGGATAACTGCTAAAAGTAAAAACAAAAATATTAGAACCATCATAAGTTACGTTCCTTTTTGTTAAATAATAAATTCCAACGATTCATCCCTGTGTTTTTTTAAGTATGTCATAAATGGTGTACCACCGGTACCGGTCGTTGTTGGGTTAGCCACAGAAGTCTGACTTTGCTTAAAAATATAACTGGCGGCGTATTCTAGATGCTTCTGTCGAAAACGTCCGACCAGCTGTACACATTCATTATAATACTCTTTTAATTCTGCATGATTTTTATTAGCCGTTACTACATCACGTATCGTGCTGTTTTGTTCAATAGTTTGCATATATTGTCTGTGTAGTGGCGGCATATAATCCCGCATTTCCTGTAAATAAACTTTTAAGGGATCATTTTTATGCTGTATCCCTAAAGCTGCATCAAGGGCTGGAATAATTGAGCTTTGTGCGCCCGTCTCACCTCTAAATTGCTGTGGTTTATTTTGGTAAGCAGTGACACCTTCATAAAGTACACCCTGTGGTAAAGCAGGATTATCTTTCCACCCATGAATATAAGGACGCACACGATTATAATAAATATAAGGATCACAATGTTCCGGCATGCGATCCAGCGTTTCACACATTGTTTTTAAGGCAATGGCTAAATGATACAAATCGCTGGTGAGTTTAGTTAAATCTTTTTGCCGAGCCGCTGTTAACCCTGCACTAATGGCTTGTAATGCAGCAGCGGCTTTGGCTTCAATATCAATATGAATAAGTACAAACCATTCTTCATCGATACCACCTAGAAAATTTTGCAATAAAGCTATATTGCCTAACTGTACGGGTTTTTGTTTATCAAAGCGCCGCCAGTTATATAATGCATAAGATGCATACGATAAGATGGGCGGCCTGCCTAACTTCTTTGCTATTTCATACCAGGGTATCGCTAATGCAGCTGGCAATTGATTAGCCGGTTGTTGTGCACCCCACACATAGGCTTGTCCAATATAAGATAACAATAGCATGGCACGATCAAATTCAGCCAATGTGTGTAAATGTTCTAATGTCAACAACGGCATTGTTTGCACTAAATTACGAAATTGCGTATTCAATAACTGTTTAGGAAGATCATTCGCTATTTCTTCCCAGACTTGATACTGCTTAGGTAAATATTCAAGCGGATCATGCTCAGGCAAAAAACAGATGACTTGCGATAAAATAGCATTATCAGACATAACAATATACGAAGCTTAGATTTTCTTAGCAGGTTCTCTGGTGAAAAATAATAATAGTAAACCTATCAGCAAATATACGGGTAATAAACTGAGTGCGACTTGATAATTGTGCAATGAAAAATAATGAATGCCATTGACAATTTTACCATCCCATCCCATATCTAAGAATTTTCCGATTAAAGGTTCGGTAATAGAACCTAATACACCATCACCAGTATTAACGAGAGCAATTACGGTAGCGGCTAATGCCAATTTGTTTAATTCTCTGGCAAGTGCAAAACCCAGCATAAATACGCCGGTGGTAAAACCAAATAAAAATAAGCAAATCGCTAACAACCACTTAGGTAGACCCGCTACATAAATAATCGGCAACATGGCGAATAATGCCAATGTAGAGCCAATAATCATGACAATTTTACGCTGCCCTAATTTATCTGACACAATACCTAATAATGGACTGCCAATTGCCAAGCCAATAAATACAAATGAAATATACGAAGCTGCTTCAGTCGTTGTAATATTATACTTAGCTACTAAAAAAGGATTGCCCCATAAACCGCCAAATACGGCCACCGGGCAAAATGCCAGGCCGGTATAAAAAGTCATCAGCCAATTTTGCTTATTGCGAAAAACTTCTATGATATCGCTTACAGTAAAACGATGATGTTCCGCATGAATAACAGAATTGTGATTGGCTGGGTTCTGATCACGCACAACCAACCAGAAAAACACTGCGATCAACACGCCGAAAATGCTGCATAACAATAAGCTATCACGCCAACCTACCTGATCAACAAGTAACGATAAAGGTGTTTGGCCAAAAATAGCGCCCAGCATTGCGGCTGTCGCCAAAAGGCCGCCGACAAAAGCAAACTGATCCGAGCGGAACCACACCGCTACCATTTTCATATAACTGACTGTTGCAAATGCGGTGCCAATTCCTATTAGTGTTCTGGCTATACCTGCGATAAGCAAATGATGTGTGCTGGCAAACAGATAAGCGCCAAAAGCACATAGCGCGAGCGACAGTGTGGTTAATAGCCGTGGGCTATACTTATCTAACAGCACACCGACAAATAATTGCGCCACGAGATAAGAATAAAAATAAGTAGCCGCCAGATTACCAAGCCCTGCGCCGTCCACCTTAAATTCCCGCATTAACTGATCCGTCATAATACTGGGTGAGACTTGCAGAATATA
>Ga0164242_10008787_pt1 | contig 10948 bp, 9 predicted proteins | sample OricomgcompostMG_FD_108783 | JGI IMG/M metagenome (GOLD analysis project Ga0164242, IMG submission 108783) | Miracle-Growth compost microbial communities from Emeryville, California, USA - Original compost - Miracle growth compost (MG) ...
AGCTCGGAGACGCCGTTACCGATGAAGACGTCCTCGACCGTGGTGTCGGTGAGCCCGTGGGACTGGTAGTAGTGGGCGACGGCGGTGCGTGCGGAGTAGATGCCGCGGCTGTCGCTGTAGCCCTGGGACTGTGGCAGGTTGTGGATCATGTCCCGCAGCACGGCATCCGGTGCCTCGAAACCGAAGGGTGCGGTGTTGCCGATGTTGAGTTTGAGGATCCGGTGGCCCTGGGCCTCCAGCTTCTCCGCCTCCACGAGGATGGGACCTCGGACGTCATACCGGACATGCTGAAGCTTCTTGGACTGCTTGATGGGCCGCACGATCACAGTTTCCCACGCGACCCCGGCGGTGCCGCGCGCGGCAACGGCGACACGCCAGGTGACTGCTCGGCGTGTCGCCGGTTGGGATGGTCGGCGGCAGCGCCTACGCGACCTCGGCGGCGCGGTGGTGGACCTGCAGCGTCGAGCCGCTGGTGGTCTTGGTGACGCGGATCTGGGCGGGAATGCGGCTTCGCAACTCGGCGACGTGGCTGACGATGCCCACACTGCGACCGCCGGCGCGCAGGGTGTCGAGCACGTCGAGCACCTGGTCGAGGCTTTCTTCGTCGAGCGAGCCGAAACCCTCGTCGACCAGCAGCGTCTCGAGTCGTCGGCCGCCCGCGGACTGCAGGACCGCGTCGCCCAGTCCGAGCGCGAGAGCCAGCGAGGCGATGAACGACTCGCCACCGGACAGCGTCGAGGTGTCTCGGGTGGTGCCGGTCCACGCATCCCGCACCCGCAGGCCGAGGCCGCTCTTGGTGCCACGGCCGGCCTTCTCGTCGGTGTGCTCCAACTGGTAGCGGCCGGCGGTCATGGCGTGCAGTCGCTGGTTGGCGAGCGCGGTGACGGTCTCCAAGCGCGCTGCCAGCACGTATGCCGTGAGGCGCATCCGCATGACGTTGTCCCCGGAGCCGGTCACGGCTGCGGCCAGCGACGTGGCGACGGCCAGCCGCCGGTGCAACGGGGTGCAGCGTTCGTCGTGTGCACGAAGGTCGGCGACGACGCGCTCGAGGCTCTGCAGGCTGCGTCGGAGGTCACTCACGGCCTCATGGGCCTGACGAGCCGACCGCTCTGCGACCGACAACTCGGCGGCGACCCCGTCGACGTCGGCGGGGTCGCAGGCACGTGCCTGCGCCATGCCCGGCTGCTCCAGCACTCCCGTCGCCTTGGCGCGCTCGGTGTGCGCGGCCTCGATCGATGCGCGCAGACGACCTTGCTCCTCGGCCGCGAGGGCAGCCGCCCGAGCGGCGGCGATGTCTGCGAACCGGTGCTCGCGAAGGGCGCGATCCACCTCCTCACGTGCATCGTCCAGCTCCTCGGCGGCCACCTGCGCGGTGTGCGCGGTGGTCGTCAGGGCGGTGAGATGTGCGACGCACCGCGTGTGGGCGGCACCTGGATCGGCCGCGTCGCGGGAGCATCCGCACACCGTGTCGTGCTCGCGGGTCAGCTCGTCCAGCCGCTCGCGGGCGGCGGTCAGCTGGGTGCGAAGGGACTCGACGCGCCCGAGCGCGGCGCGTGTCGTCTCGGTCGCGGAGGTGGCGGCCCGCTCGGCGGTGAGCTGGGTATGACGCAGCTCCTCGCACCGGTCCTGCAGGCTGCTGAGCTGCTGCGCCGCCTCGGCGGCCCGGGCGGCGTCGCCGGCGACTGCCGCGCGGAGGGAGTCCAGCTCGGCGCTCAGCGTCGCCAGCCGGTGTCCCCGGCCGGTGCCGACACGCGGTGGATCGTCCCGCAGAGCGTCCAGCAGTCCGGCCACGCACGGTCGTGCTGCGGCGCTGACCGACTGCAGGCCCCGAGCTGCATCGTCCAGCCGGGTGTCGAGTCCCGGCGCCTGGTCATCGGGACAGCCGCATGCGTCGAGCGCGTCGCGCAGCAGCCCGCAGCTCGCCTCCGCCCGCCCGGCCGCGGCCGACCATTTCGAGGCGGCCCGCTCGGCACGTGCCAGCGCGGTGGATGCGGCATCCTCCGCGGCCGCGACCCGCTCGGCGTCCACATGGCCCGGACCGGTTCGTGCGAGGCGCGGATGCTCGACCGCACCGCACACCGGGCACGGATCTCCGGGATGCAGGTCGGTCGCCAGCTCTGCGGCGATGCCGGCCAGACGTGCCTGCCGCAGCCGGAGGACCTCCTGCTCGGCCGCAGCCCACACCTGATGGGCGGCGCGGTGCTCCTCATCGCGTTGCGTCGCGCACTGCAGGTCGGTGATCGCCGTCGTCGTCGCCCGGGACGCGGACTCGAGCCGTCCCTGCAACGCCCGCCAGTGCGGGTCGGTGACGGCTCGGTCACGGCAGCCGTCGAGCTCTGTGGTGGCTGCCGTCAACCGGTCGGCCGCCTCGCTCAGGTCGGCCGCGCACCGAGTGGCCCGGTCCACGGCGTGCTGATGCTCCCGGGTCGCTGCGTGCAACTCGCGCTCGATCGTCTCGACCTGCCGCAGCAGCTCCGGCTGTCCGGCGAGCGCAGCGGTGCCGGCATCAGCGCGCTCGTGCAGGGGCTGCAGCGCCGTCTCGCTCAGCGGACGCTCCTCCGGTGGCTGCGGGACCGACCAGGCGCTCAGCGCTGCCAGCTCGCGGCACGTCCGCTGCGTCGCGTCGTCGGCCGACCGCAGCGCGGCTCGTCGCCGATCCAATGCGGCCAGGGCCGGCCGGCACCCGTCGGACCGCTGTGCGTCGGCGAGTCGCTGCTCGGCGTCGCGGATCGTCGCCGCCTGCGCATCGAGGTCGTCGAGGACCTGCTGTGCACTGCGTGCTCGGGTCTGCAGAGCGGCGAGCGCGCGCTGGTCCTGAAGCCGCGCGCGCACCGCATCGGCGTCGGCGGCAGCCCGGTCGGCGGCTGCCAGTGCCGCGGTGAGTCGATCGGACAGGCGCTCGGTGAGCGTGCGCAGTGCGTCGGTGCCGCCGGCTTCATCGAGGTCCGGCGGCAGGGCGTCCTCCGGCTCGTCATCGGTGGGTATGGCGCTCAGCGTCTCCTGGGCGCGCGCGATCAGGGCCGCGCGGTGGGCGTCGGCCCGGACCGTCTCGGTTTCCAGGCCCCGGCGGTGGTCGACGAGCCAGCGCTCGACCGCGGCGAAGTCGCTGATGTCGAACAGCCGCTCCAGCAACCTGCCCCGGTCGTCGGGTTTGGCCCGCAGGAACGCGGTGAACTCACCCTGCGGAAGAAGCATCACCTGGGCGAACTGTGACAGGCCCATGCCCAGCAGGTCACCGATCACCTGGCCGACCTCATCCGCGCGCGTGCCGACCGTCGCCCAGTGTCCGTGCTGCAACTCCTCCAGCTGCACCGTGCTGCGCTGCGATCGGGTGCCGGTGCCACGCTTCTTCGCGACCTGGTGTTCGGGTGAGCGCCGCACCCGCATCCTCCGGTCACCGACGGTGAACTCCAGCTCCACCTCGGGTCGGGTGGCCGCCGCATGATCGCTGTGCAAGGTGCTGCGGCCCTGCATGCGGTTGCCGGGCACCCCGGAGAAGAGGGCGAAGCAGATCGCGTCGAGGATGCTGGACTTGCCCGACCCGGTCGGCCCGTGGATGAGGTAGAGGCCGGCCGTGGACACGTCGTCGAAGTCGATCTGTTCGCATCCGGCGAACGGTCCGAACGCCTGCAGCCGCAGCCGGTGCAGCCTCATGGGCAGGCTCCTCGCGGCGAGTCGGGGCAGGCCGCCGTGGGGCGACGGAGCGGAGACGAGCTTCGTGGGGCGTTCATGCCACGCCGTGGGTGCGGTCGGGGGCGTCGCGTGCGTCGTCGGCGATGCGTGTCGCCTCGACGGCGGTGCGCAACAGGTGTCGCTCGTCGGCGGTCGGACCCGCGCCGCCGCGAGTGTGCTCCAGGAAGTCGCAGCACAGGCCGAGGGTGTCCTTGCCCGCCACCCGCGTCGTGTAGCGCGTGCCGTGCAACCGGGTCGTCGGCTGGTCGAAGAGCAGCTGTGCGGTGTGCGGGAACCGCCTGCGCAGCTGCTCCATGGCGCCGAGCGGGCGGGGGTCGTCGGTGAGTGTGACCTGACACCAGGAGTCCTCGGCATGCGTCAGCCGGGGATCGGCGAGCAGGTCCGCGAGCCGGCCGCGCAGGATCGCGAGTGGACGGCCCACCGGTGCGTCGAGCAGCTCCGTCGAGACGCTGCCACCGGAGACCTCGATGAGGACGGAGCTCTTGCGGTGGCTCGCCTCGGAGAACGACATGGCCACGGGTGAACCGCTGTAGCGGCCGATCCGGTCGACCTGCTGCGCTCCGTGCAGATGGCCGAGGGCGGCATACGCGATCCCGGAGAAGGTGGCGGCGGGCACGGCACTGGCACCGCCGACGCTGATGTCGCGTTCGGACTCGCACGTCTTCGCACCGACCACGAACGCGTGCGCCATGACGATGCCGGGGACCGCTCTGCCGGCGAGGTCGGCGTGGACCCGGCGCATGGCCGCGCGCAGCACACCGGCATGGGTGCTCTCGGCGGCACCCAGCGTCTGCGCCGTCAGTGCGGGCTCGAGATAGGGCAGCGGATAGATCGCGACGTCGCCGAGCAGGACCGGCCGGCCGACCGACTCGGCCGCGGTGCGGATGTGCACCCCACCGTGCTCGAGCACCCGCGCGCCGAAGCCGAGGCGGGTGGCGGAGTCGTGGTTGCCCGACGACAGCACCACGGCAGCACCGGCGTCGCGCAGCCTGGCCAGGGTCTCGTCGAGCAACTGCACGCTGTCCGGTGTTGGCAGCGCACGGTCGTAGACGTCTCCCGCGACGAGCACGGCGTCGACGCCCTCCGCGCTGACCACGTCCACGAGGTGGTCGGCGTAGCTCGCCTGCGCATCCAGCAGCGAGGCGCCGTGGAAGCGGCGGCCCAGGTGCCAGTCGGAGGTGTGCAGCAAGCGCATGGCAAGCAGATTAGAAGCCGACGCCGACAGCGCCGTGCAGGGCGCCCGGCGTGTGGCAACTCGTCCGCATGCTGACGTGCGGGAAGAAGGTCACGGCGTTTTGCCGCCGACCGCATCCAGAATGTGCAAGCGTGGCGTCACGCCGATCCGAGGAGGTTGATCATGGGCAAGGACGTCGCGGCCACGTCATACACCCGCGAGGAACGGCAGCGCTATCGCGAGAAGGTCCGCCAGGACCTGGACGTGTTCGAGCGGATGCTCACGACCCACAGCTTCGACTTCGAGCGGCAGCTGACCGGCATGGAGATCGAGCTCAACCTCGTCGGCGAGGATCTGCAGCCGACGATGAGCAACGCCAGCGTGCTGGAGTCGATCGCGGACGAGGACTACCAGACCGAGCTGGGGCAGTACAACATCGAGCTCAACGTCAGCCCGCGCCCGATGCCGGGTGACGCGGCGCTGAAACTGGAGCAGGACCTGCGGGACAGCCTCAACCGCGCGGAGAAGAAGGCGAACGAGGCGGGCGCGCAGATCGCGATGATCGGGATCCTGCCGACGCTGATGCCGGAGCACTTCACCACCGAGTGGATGAGCGCCAACGCCAGATATGCCGCGCTCAACGAGGCGATCTTCACCGCCCGCGGGGAGGACATCTTCATCGACATCGAAGGCGTGAGCGGGGAACGCCTTGCGATGTATGCCGACTCGATCGCGCCGGAGTCCGCGTGCACCTCGGTGCAGTTACACCTGCAGGTCCAGCCGCACCGGTTCGCCGACTTCTGGAACGCCGCGCAGGCGCTGTCCGGCATCCAGATCGCGATCGGTGCCAACTCGCCGTACTTCTTCGGTAAACAGCTGTGGCACGAGAGCCGGGTGCCGCTGTTCGAGCAGGCGACGGACACGCGGGCCGTGGAGTTGAAGAATCAGGGCGTGCGGCCCCGGGTGTGGTTCGGTGAGCGCTGGATCACCTCGATCTTCGACCTCTTCGAGGAGAACGTCCGCTACTTCCCGGCGCTGTTGCCCGAGTCCACCGGCGAGGATCCGGTCGCGGTGTTCGAGGCCGGGGAAGCGCCCCACCTGGCCGAACTGCGGCTGCACAACGGCACCGTCTACCGCTGGAACCGGCCCATCTACGACATCGTGGACGGAAAGCCGCACCTGCGGGTCGAGAACCGCGTGCTGCCGGCCGGCCCGACGATCGTGGACTGTATGGCGAACAGCGCCTTCTACTACGGCGTCGCGCGCATGCTGGCCGACTCCGACCGCCCCGTGTGGACGCGGATGAGCTTCGACGCGGCCGCGGACAACTTCTCGGAGTGCTGCCGCCGCGGCATCGACGCGAAGGTGTACTGGCCCGGGTACGGCGAGATCCGCGCCGACGAACTCACGTTGCGGCACCTGCTGCCACTGGCGCACCAGGGGCTGGCCGAATGGGGTGTCGCGCAGGAGGTCCGCGACCGTTACCTCGGCGTCATCGAGGAGCGCTGCCGCACCGGTCAGAACGGCGCGTCATGGCAGGTCGACTGTGTCCAGTCGTTCGAGGCGAAGGGCAAGGACCGCGCGAGCGCACTGCAGGAGATGCTGGGTCGCTACCTGGAGCTGATGCACGTCGGGGATCCGGTGCACAGCTGGGAGGTCCCGAGCTGAGCACCCCTGGGCGGTGCAGCCGGCTCAGGCGTCGTCGCCGCCGGTGTTCCATCTCTGGATGCACGGTGTGCCGTGGTAGAAGCCGAGTGTCGACAAGGAGCCTGCGTTCAGGATGAGCTGGGCACCCATGCGTGCCTCTTGGCGCAGGAAGATCGCGGCGAAGATGCGCAACGAGTGCCCGTGCGCCACCAGAGCGACGTTGCCGACCTCGAGCAGGGGCACGACATGGCGCACGACGTGACTCACCCGTGCGGCGACGTCCTCGACCGTCTCACCCGGGGTGTCGCCGGGCTCGACCCCGTCGGCGAAGATCTCCCACGACGGGTCGCCGAGCTTCTCGCGGATCTGGGGCGTCGACAGTCCCTCATAGGCCCCGTAGTCCCACTCGCGCAGATCAGGGTCGATCCGGACGTCGTTGAGGCCCGCGAGCTCGGCCGTGCGTCGAGCACGTTGCATCGGGCTGCAGAACGTCGCGACGACCTCCAACTGGTCGAGTTGGTCGCGCAGCTTGCGGGCGTCGGCCTCACCCTCCGGCAGCAGCGGCAGGTCGGTCGTGCCGGTGTGCCGGCCGTTGCGGGACCACTCGGTGGCGCCGTGGCGGATCAGGACGATGCTGTGGTCGGAGTGTGCGCTCATCACGCCCCCCTCCTACGTCGGGTGGCGCGATTCGCCCTGAGTCCAATCGATCGCGCCCCCCTCCTTCCTCGGGTGGCGTGATTCGCCCTGAGTCCAATCGATCGCGCCCCCCTCCTTCCTCGGGTGGCGTGATTCGCCCTGAGTCCAATCGATCGCTCGCTTCGCTCGCTCACCGGCGACACGTTACTGGCAAGCTGGGGGTATGACGACACAGCCTTCCGACGCCCACCGCGCCGTCACCATCACCCGCACGGCACCGGGCAAGTTCCGCGCCACCAACGCGCGCGGCGGCACGTTCGACTTCGGCAGCGGCGGCGACGACCAGTTCACCCCGGTCGAGATCATGCTCGCGGCGATCGCCGGATGCACCGGGATCGACGTGGACATCTTCACCTCGCGGCGCAGTGAGCCGACCCGCTTCGAGGTCACCGCCGAGGGCGACAAGCTGCGCGACGAGCAGGGCAACCACATGGGTCCGATCGACATCACCTTCCGGGTCGAGTTCCCCGAGGGCGCCGACGGCGACGCCGCCCGCGAGGTCCTGCCGGAGTCGATCCGCACGTCGCACGAGCGACTGTGCACGGTGAGCCGGACCGTGCTGCTGCCCACCGAGGTGACGGCGCACCGGGCGGAGTGAGCGATGCCCCGGCACATCGTCTTCCTGCGGGCGGTCAACGTCGGCGGACGCTGGGTGAAGATGCAGCGGCTGCGGGAGGTGTTGACGCAGGCGGGCTTCGCCGACGTGGAGACCCACATCCAGAGCGGCAACGTCCTGGTGGGCAGTCCGATGCGCAGTGCTGCGAAGGTCACGGCGGGGCTCGAGGAGCTGCTGGAGCAGGAGTTCGGCTTCGGCATACCCTGCATCGTGCGGAGCCCGGCTCAGCTGCTGGCGACCGTCGAGCGCGCCGACTCCCTGGCGGACCCGCTGGGTGGTGCGACCCTGCGCCGGTACGTCACGTTCTTCCGCGACCCGATCCCCGCGGACCGTGCCGCGGAGCTGGCCGGATGGAAGGTGCCGGGGGAGCGGCTGCACCCCGACGGAAGCGAATTGCACTGGTGGCTGGACAAACCCACCCACCAAGCGAAGATCTCCAATGCGCGACTGGAGCGTGGCGGGTCGGTCGCGACCACCCGTGATCTGAAGGTCGTGCAGGCGCTGGCGGACAAGTGGGCCAGGTGAACGTTCCGTAGCGGCGGCATGCATCGTACGGTGGGCCCATGGCTCGCTATTTCGACGTGCATCCCAAGGACCCGCAGCCGCGCAGCATCGCGCAAGCCGTCCAGATCCTGCGCGACGGCGGCCTGCTCGCCTATCCCACCGACTCGTGTTTCGCGCTCGGCTGCACGCTCGGCAACCGGGACGGTCGTGACCGGATCGTGCGGATCCGGCACCTGAACGACAAGCACAATTTCACCCTGATGTGCCGCGACTTCGCCCAGCTCGGGCAGCTCGTCCACGTGGACAACCGGATCTTCCGCGCGATCAAGGCTGCGACCCCGGGCCCGTACACCTTCATCCTGCCCGCGACCTCAGAGGTGCCCCACCGGCTCCTGCAGCCCAAGAAGCGCACCGTCGGCGTCCGGATCTGTGATCACCCGGTCGCGCGTGAACTGCTCGCGGAGCTCGGCGAACCCATCATGACCAGCACCTTGTTGTTGCCCGACCAGCAGGAACCACTCACCGACGGTTGGCAGGTCAAGGAGGAGCTGGATCACCAGGTCGACGCGGTCATCGACTCCGGTGAGTGTGGCATCGAACCCACGACGGTCGTGGACTTCTCGGAGGGGTATGCCGAAGTGACCCGGGTCGGCGCGGGTGACCCGGCGCCGTTCGAGGGGTGAGCGGGCAGGGGCCGGTCGAACGAGCCCTCACGCAGGTGAGGGCGCTGGCGCGCGGGCCCCGGCTCGACCCTGCGCTGCGCGTCACCTGCAGTTTCCATCCCGACCGCTTCGCCGCCCCCGGCTGCTCCGAATCGGTCATCGAGCGACTGGTGCGCGAGGGTGTCTATCGTTCGCAGTTCGTCACCGGCACGAGCAACGGTGGTCTGACCGCTTTTCCTGGGGGTGACCGATTCCGTTGGGAGAGCGCGCTCTTCGGCGGGGCGTATGACGAGGCAGATCCCGGGCTGCGCCCGAAGTACGGCGCATTGAACCACCGGCTCCGGAGCACCGGCGCTTCGCCGAGATTCGGCTCGTCATACATCCGACTTGCGGCGCACACCCTGGAGCGCACGACGTTCTGCTACCCGGACAGCGTCGACGATCCGACGGATTTCGGGACGGCGAGCGCATGTCGGCTGACCGAGCTGGCCGATGCCGACACTCGCGACCTGCTGGACGATTACGTCGAGGCCCACGTCCACGGGCACATCGCCCTGGCGGACGACGTGGAGGCGGTCGTGCTCGATCCGAGCTTTCGCGGCACGGCGGTCCACGAGGCCGCCGCAAGCCTGCCGTGCTCACTCGAGTGGCATGAGGGGTTCCGCGCGTCACTCTCCGACATCCGGGCCCACCCCGATTATCGAGGACCTGAGATCGCCGCTCTGGCAGCAGAATTCGCTGTGCACGGCGTGCTCACGCCGCGGGACCTCGGCGACGTCGCACGCGAGGGCTGTCACGACCCCCAGGTGGTCAAGCGGGTGTGGCACTGCGTCGCGCGGTTCGGCACCGCGGAAGGAAGGTCGACGCCGCCACGTCATTAGGCTGGAGCTCATGACGCGTGCTCTTGTGGTGACCCGGCCCGGCGATCGATCCGTCCTCGAAGTGCGGGACATCGAGGTCGGCCCGCCCGGTGCCGGCGAACTGCAGGTGCGTGTTGCCGCCGTCGGGGTCAACTTCATCGACGTCTACCAGCGGCAGGGCGTCTATCCGATGGAGATGCCGTTCGTCCTGTGCCAGGAAGGCGCGGGCACCGTCGAGGCGGTCGGTGCGGGAGTCGGCGATGTCGCCGTCGGCGACCGGGTCGCGTGGGCCGGTGCGATGGGCAGCGCTGCCGAGCTGGCGAACCTCCCTGCGGACAGGGCGGTTCCGGTGCCGGACGGCCTCGACCTCGACATCGCAGCGGCCGCGATGCTGCAGGGCATGACTGCCCACTACCTCACGAACTCGACCTGGCCCGTGCAAGCCGGTCAGATCGCGCTCGTGCATGCAGCGGCCGGGGGAGTGGGGCAGCTGCTGGTGCAGCTCGTGACCGGCAAGGGCGCCTCCGTCGTCGCGACCGCCGGCAGTGACGAGAAGCTTCGGATCGCGAAGGACCTGGGCGCAGCCCACCTCATCAACTACCGGCAGTTCGCCGGGGACGCACTCGCCGAGCAGGTGCGCGCGGTCGCCGGGCGCGGTGTCGACGTCGCGTACGACGGCGTCGGCAAGGCCACCTTCGACGCCTCACTGAAGTCGCTGCGGCCCCGGGGCATGGGCGTGCTCTTCGGCGGCGCGAGCGGACAGGTCGAGCCGTTGGACCTGCAGGTGCTCAACCGTCTCGGCTCGCTCTTCGTGACACGGCCGACGCTCGCGTCATACATCGCCGACCGGGACGAACTGCTGTGGCGAGCCGGGGAGATCCTCGGCCAACTCGCCGACGGGAGCCTGCGGCTGGAGGTCGGCGGGCGCTTCCCCCTCGAGGACGCGGCGTCGGCATACGAAGCCCTCGAGGGACGCGGCACGACCGGGACGTTGCTGCTCGTTCCCTGACGCCGCGGCGGCTGACCCGAGTGGTCAGTTACCTACCGGTATCGGCTCGTACCCGCGAGTAACCGACCACTCGGGGCGCTTTCCCGG
>Ga0164242_10008788_pt1 | contig 10948 bp, 7 predicted proteins | sample OricomgcompostMG_FD_108783 | JGI IMG/M metagenome (GOLD analysis project Ga0164242, IMG submission 108783) | Miracle-Growth compost microbial communities from Emeryville, California, USA - Original compost - Miracle growth compost (MG) ...
TGAGCACGCGAAAAAGCTGATCAAGCTGGCGATCCAGGTGGCGGTCTCCGCCGCGCTGATCGCCTTCGTCCTCCACAAGATCGATCTCACGCAAGTCAAACAACTGCTGGTGCGCCCCGCAGGGCTGCCGTGGATCTTCATCGCGCTGCTGCTGTTCAACGCATCCAAGATTGCCAGCGCGTTTCGGCTGAACGTCTACCAGCGCCACATCGGCGTGCACCTGTCCGAGAAGCAGAACCTCAAGCTGTATTACGCGGGCATGTTCCTCAACATGTTCCTGCCCGGCGGCATCGGCGGCGACGGCTACAAGATACTGGTACTGCATCGGCGCGACGGCACACCGGTCAAGAAGCTGCTCGGCATCACGCTGGCTGATCGCGTCAGCGGCTTGCTGATTCTGCTGTTGCTGCTGTGCGTGCTGATTCCGTTTCTCGCGTTTCCGTGGCCCGTGTCGCATGTCGATCTGTTGGCAATTGCTGGCGCGGTCGGCATCTGCATCGCTTTCGTGCTGATGCATCGCTGGCTGCTGAACATGGTCGGTGCGAAGATGCTGTCGGTGTTCGGCTACGGCTTCCTCGTACAGTCGCTACAGGTGGTGTGCGTGGCTTTTTTGCTGCTGTACCTGCAGGTGCCTTTCGAGAATTACCCGGCCTATCTGGCGGTGTTCCTGGTGTCGTCGGTGGCGGCGGTGCTGCCCTTGAGTTTCGGCGGACTGGGCGCACGGGAGGTGACCTTCTTCTACTGCATGAACCTGCTGCATCTCGATTCGACGCATGGGGTGGTGGCGTCTAGCGGGTTCTTTTTGATTACGGGGGTGTCGTCTTTGGTGGGGGCGATGTTTCTTAGTGAAGTTCACCGAAGGCTAAAATGGTAAAACAGGAAGTCAATAATTGACTTGTGCAATTGCGAGGTCATATGATTTCCACGTCTAAAGATAATGAACTAGAACGAACAATTTCACTGACATAGAAAATCAAGAGAGCATTGGGTTGTATATCGCGCCTACTTGCGACAGCGGTAATACAGTAAAACGATGCCTCATTAGGGGGAGGTTGTTAGACGATTTCATTTGCTGATTTCGTGCTCATAAGCGAAACAGTACTTTTATGGGAAGGGGGAGATCGATGGCGTTAGTCAAGTGTAAGGAGTGTGGTGACCAAGTCAGCACAAGTGCGAAAAGTTGTCCAAAATGTGGCGCAAAGCCGCCCAAGAAAACTTCCTTCGTTACATGGGCCGTATTGATTTTTTTCGTCATTGTTGGATATAGAATTATTCAGGCGCCGCCTAAAAATGCTTCCTCTGAAACGACATCGTCTAAAGCATCCCAAACAGCGCAATCCCATGCGTCAGTTCTTTTGCCTCAATGGGATATCTCGACGTCGGTCGATAAAATGACCGGAAAGCGGCAGGTGTTCGCGACATCTCCAATAGTCTCAGCCACCGAAAAAATGGACTTTCCGTATAGGGATGTGACCGCTTGGCTTGGTGTCGGCTGTGATGGAAAAAGCGAATGGGCTTACATTGGTTTTTCCAAAGCGCCGAACCTCACAGATACAGACATAGGCGATGGTTACAACAGGATTAATACACGCATCAAATGGAATGAGACCGTCCAGAATGTAACGCTGATTCAGGAATGGGGAGCCCCATTTTTGCACTTTGAAAATGACCGTCAAGTGATTTCTAAGATAACAAGCGCAAACTCTGCGCTCTTAGAGCTTAAGTGGTATGGGCAGAATCATCCTTATTTCAACTTCTCGCTGGATGGCGCGGTTGCCGCAGTAACGGAGATGCGAAAGCAATGTGCTGCCATTTGATAGAAAGCAGGGGAAGAGTATCCGTCTAACTTCGTTTTTTCCTCGATAGGATCAGTAGCGGGGAATGGTTGATCGCTTTGAGGAGGAAAATTAAAGGGGCTTACGTGAAAACGTAAGCCCTTTTTAGTTCACTGTTGGTATCAGCTGCCTTACTTCTCTGGATTCCCGCCTGCGCGGGAATGACAAACGCTGAGATGCGGCGTCCATGGGATAAGCCGTCATTCCCGCGCAGGCGGGAATCCAGAGTCTTCGCAATTACTGCTTTACACAATCCACAAAATACCCGCGCTTCCCATCCACCTCCCGCGTCACCAGACCGTGCACATCGGTCTCGAAGCCCGGGAACTTCTCGTTGAAGTCGCGCGCGAAGCGCAGGTAATCGACGATGGTCTTGTTGAAGCGCTCGCCCGGAATCAGCAGCGGGATACCGGGCGGATAGGGCGTCAGCAGGATCGAGGTCACGCGGCCTTCCAGTTCATCGATCGCCACGCGCTCGATCTCGCGGTGCGCCATCTTCGAGAAGGCATCGGACGGTTTCATCGCCGGCTGCATGTCGGACAAATACATCTCGGTCGTCAGGCGCGCCACGTCGTAGGCCTTGTAGAAACCGTGGATCATGTGGCACAGGTCGCGCAGGCCGATGCGCTCGTAGCGCGGATTGGCGGCGGCGAACTCGGGCAGGATGCGCCACATCGGCTGGTTCTTGTCGTAGTCGTCCTTGAACTGCTGCAGCGCGGTCAGCAGCGTGTTCCAGCGGCCCTTCGTGATGCCGATGGTGAACATGATGAAGAACGAATACAGGCCGGTCTTCTCGACGATGACGCCGTGCTCGGCCAGATATTTGGTGACGATGGAGGCCGGAATGCCGGTGTCGCCGAAGCGGCCGTCCAGCGACAGGCCCGGCGTGACGATGGTGGCCTTGATCGGGTCCAGCATGTTGAAGCCCGGCGCCAGCTTGCCGAAGCCGTGCCAGTCGTCCTCGGCGCGGATCATCCAGTCGTCGCGCGAGCCGATGCCTTCCTCGGCGAAGGTGTCCGGGCCCCACACCTCGAACCACCAGTCCTGGCCCCATTCCTCGGCGACCTTCTTCATCGCGCGGCGGAAGTCCAGCGCCTCGACGATGCTTTCCTCGACCAGCGCGGTGCCGCCCGGCGGCTCCATCATCGCCGCGGCGACGTCGCACGAGGCGATGATCGCGTACTGCGGCGAGGTCGACGTATGCATCAGGTAGGCTTCGTTGAAGGTGTCCTGGTCCAGCTTGACCTTCTCCGATTCGCGCACCAGGATCTGCGACGCCTGCGACAGGCCGGCCAGCAGCTTGTGCGTGGACTGCGTGGAGAAGATCATCGATTCCTTCGCGCGCGGCCGGTCCTTGCCGATCGCGTGCATGTCCTTGTAGAACTCGTGGAAGGTCGCGTGCGGCAGCCAGGCTTCGTCGAAATGCAGCGTGTCGATCTCGCCGTCCAGCATGTTCTTCAGCGTCTCGACGTTGTAGATGACGCCGTCGTAGGTCGACTGCGTGATGGTCAGGATGCGCGGCTTCTTGTTCTTCGCCTCGCGCGCGAACGGGTTGGCCTCGATCTTCTTGCGGATGTTCTCCATCGAGAATTCCGACAGCGGGATCGGGCCGATGATGCCGAGGTGGTTGCGCGTCGGCATCAGGAACACCGGAATCGCGCCGGTCATGATGATCGAATGCAGGATGGACTTGTGGCAGTTGCGGTCGACCACCACGATGTCGCCCGGCGCCACCGTCGAGTGCCACACCATCTTGTTCGAGGTCGAGGTGCCGTTGGTGACGAAGTAGCAGTGGTCGGCGTTGAAGATGCGGGCGGCGTTGCGTTCGCTGGCTGCGACCGGGCCGGTGTGGTCCAGCAGCTGACCGAGCTCCTCCACCGCATTGCAGACGTCGGCGCGCAGCATGTTCTCGCCGAAGAACTGGTGGAACATCTGGCCGATCGGCGATTTCAGGAAGGCCACGCCGCCCGAGTGCCCGGGACAGTGCCATGAGTATGAGCCGTCCTGCGCGTATTCGATCAGTGCGCGGAAGAACGGCGGCGACAGGCCATCCATGTAGGACTTCGCCTCGCGGATGATGTGGCGCGCGACGAATTCCGGCGTGTCCTCGAACATGTGGATGAAGCCGTGCAGCTCGCGCAGGATATCGTTCGGGATGTGGCGCGAGGTGCGCGTCTCGCCGTACAGGTAGATCGGGATGTCGGCATTCTTGTGGCGGATTTCCTCGACGAAGGCGCGCAGCGATTTCAGCGCGTAATCGGTTTCCTCGTAGGAACCCTCGCCGAACTCCTCGTCGTCAATCGAGAGGATGAAGGCCGAGGCGCGCGACTGCTGCTGCGCGAACTGCGACAGGTCGCCGTAGCTGGTTACGCCCAGCACTTCCATGCCTTCCTTCTCCATCGCGTCGGCCAGCGCGCGGATGCCGAGGCCGGACGTGTTCTCGGAGCGGAAATCTTCATCGATGATGACGATGGGAAAGCGGAATTTCATGGAGTCTCCAGCAGGGGCGATGGCGTACGACCGCGTGCGCCGATAAAGATGCGAATTTTCGCAGATATGAGGGAGGTTTGGGGGGAATTAAAAGGCGCTTTCGGGGCTTGCCGTCATCATCCGTCAGACGAATGACGACGGCGTGACAGGGCGCTCAGGCGGCCGGCATCCGTTCATACGTGACGTAGGCGAAATCGAAGCCGCCGGCGTCCGAATGATGGGCTGTACGCGCCGTTTCCCGCCATACGTCCGGGTCGATGGGCGGGAAGAAAGCGTCGCAGTCGAAGGTCTGGTCGATGCGGGTCACGATCAGGCGGTCGGCTACGGCCAGCGTGTCGGCATAGATCTGCGCGCCGCCGATGACGAAGGCTGGCGCGTCGCCGACCAGCGTCTGGGCGGCTTCGATCGATGTCACCGCTTCCACGCCATCGTGCCGCCAGTCGGCGTTGCGCGTGACGACGATGTTGCGGCGGTTCGGCAGCGGCCGGCCGATGGAGTCGAAGGTCTTGCGGCCCATGATGATCGGGTGGCCGGAGGTGGTGCGCTTGAAGTGGGCGAGGTCTTCCGGCAGGTGCCAGGGCAGGCTGTTGCGGATGCCGATGCCGTTGTTGCGGTCGGTGGCGACGATGATGGTGAGGTGGGGCATGGTTTTATTGGACTTGCTGGATGATCGAAATTCGCTGGATGAGCGGAATCTCGGCTCGATTGGTATGCAGGTTCTTGGGCTTGGCTGGCCTTGGCGAGGCGTCCCTGGATTCCCGCCTGCGCGGGAATGACAGGTGGTTTGGTTAGGATTTCTGATGACTGATACAAATTACGGCTACTCATTTAATCCGTCATTCCGCAGGCGGGAATCCAGGGGCGCGACGACGGGCGCATGTCAAGCCAATCCAATCCGTGCATGAGGAATCGATTGCAGGAGTCTCCATTGCGCTGCCATGAGCCAAAAAATCGGAAATCCCTTCTTAAATGATCAATGCAATCTGTTTCGCAAGGACCTTTGCCAAACCACTTGTCATTCCCGCGCAGGCGGGAATCCAGGGCGCCACGACGGACGCATGTCAAGCCAATCCGTGCATGAGGAAAGCGGTCGACTCGGAGCTTTCCCCATTGAACTGCCGTTAGGCAGAACAAATCCGGAATCCCTTCACAACGCCTCAAACCGCCATCGGCGCCGTCAACGGCGCATGATGCACGTAATCTTCCAGCCGGAAATCGCTCGGATCCAGCCTGTCCAGCCATTCCGGCTCGTACTTGCCGGTCGCCGCGTAATCCGGGATGCGGTCCGAGATCACCAGGCGCGGCGCCGGGTACGGTTCGCGCTGCAGCTGCTCGTTCAGCATTTCCAGGTGATTCTCGTAGATGTGCGCATCGCCGATGAAATAGGTGAACCAGCGCGGCGTGTAGCCGGTCAGGCGGCCGACCAGGTGCAGCAGCGCCGCGCCTTCGGCCAGGTTGAACGGCGCGCCGAGGCCGAGATCGTTGCTGCGGATGTACAGGCACAGCGAGATTTCCTTCGTCGCCACGTTCGGGATGAATTGGTACAGCAGGTGGCAGGCGGGCAGCGCGATGGCGTCGAGATCGGCGCAGTTCCAGCCGTGGAACAGGATGCGGCGGCTCTGCGGATTCTTCATGATCGTATCCAGGCAGTCGCGCAGCTGGTCGATCGCCTTGTACAGCAGCACCTTGTCCTTGCCCTGGTCCTTCACCACGCCGACCACGCGGAAGCCGCGTTCCTGCGCGTGCTGTATCTGCGTCTTCTTCTCAGCATCGATCAGCTTGTAGGCCGGCCACGCGCGCCACTGCACGCCGTAGATCGGACCGAGGTCATCCTCTTCCAGCCGGTACGGGTTGTTCAGCCATTCCGTGTTCTGGTTGGCGTTCTGGTCCCAGACCCTGCAGCCGAGCGCGCGGAAGTCGGCTGCGCTGCGCGAGGCGCGCAAAAAGCCGACCAGTTCGCCGATCACGGACTTGAACGCCAGGCGCTTGGTGGTCACCGCCGGGAAGCCGTCCTTCAGGTCGAAGCGCAGCATGGCGCCGGGAATGCTGATCGTGCGCACGCCGGTGCGGTTTTCCTGCCAGGAGCCGGTGTCGAGCACGGTGCGCACGAGATCGAGATACTGTTTCATCGGGTGTCCGTAGATGAGGGCGGCCGGTCGCCGCGCCGGGATGACGTAGCGCGATATTGTAAACGGTCGGTCACGCCGGCGCGCCGTTGCCGTGAGGCAGCGCGGACGGCGTCACGGCAGGTCGAACTGCAGCGCCGCCAGTCCCGCGTACAGCCCGCCCGCGGCCACCAGCGACGCGTGCGTGCCGGTCTCCACGATGCGGCCGTGCTCCATCACGACGATGCGGTCGGCGCGCTGCACGGTCGCCAGCCGGTGCGCGATCACCAGCGTCGTGCGGCCGACCATGGCCGCTGCCAGCGCGCCCTGCACCAGGCGTTCGGATTCGGCATCCAGCGCGCTGGTCGCCTCGTCGAGCAGCAGCAGCGGCGGGTTCTTCAGCAGGGCGCGCGCGATCGCGATGCGCTGCCGCTGGCCGCCGGACAGGCGCACGCCGCGTTCGCCGAGGAAGGCGCGGTAGCCTTCCGGCAGGCGCTCGATGAATTCATGCGCGGCGGCCAGTCTGGCGGCGGCGATCACTTCGTCGTCGTCGGCGTCCGGGCGTCCGTAGCGGATGTTCTCCATCGCGTTCGCGGAAAAGATCACGGTGTCCTGCGGCACGATGCCGATCGCGTTGCGCAGCACGTGCAGGTCGAGCGTACGGATGTCGGCGCCGTCCAGCAGGATGCGACCTTGCTGCGGATCGTAGAAGCGCAGCAGCAGCTGGAACAGCGAGGTCTTGCCGGCGCCGGAGGGGCCGACGATGGCGACCGTCTCGCCGGCCTGCACGTCCAGCGCGATGCCGGCCAGGGCCGGCGTTTCCGGACGCGACGGGTAAGCGAAGGTGATGCCGTCCAGCGTCAGCGCGGCGCCGTTCGCACGGCGCGGCGGCAGTGGTTTCGGCCCCGCGGGCGAGGCGATCGGCGAACGCTCGTCCAGCAGTTCCAGCAGCCGTTCGGCGGCGCCGGCCGCGCGCTGCGCATCGCCCAGCACTTCGGACAGCGCCGCCGCGCCGCCCGCCACGATGGCCGAATACAGGATGAACTGGCCCAGCTCGCCGCCGGTCATCGTGCCGTTGACGACCGCGTGCGCGCCCAGCCACAGCACGAACACGATGGCGCCGAACACCAGCAGGATCGCGATCACCGTCAGCAGCGCGCGGGCGCGGGTGCGCCGGATCGCGGTGGCGAAGGCCGCTTCCACGCTGCGGCCGTAGCGCCGGGCTTCCAGCCTTTCGTGCGTGTAGGCCTGCACGATCGGCATCGCATTCAGGATTTCGCCGGCCAGCGCCGAGGCGTCGGCGACGCGGTCCTGCGAGTCGCGCGACAGCGCGCGCACGCGGCGGCCGAAGGCGACGATGGGCACGACCACCGCGATCAGCATCACGAGAATGATCGAGGTCAGCTTTACGCTGGTGACGAACATCATGCCCAGGCCGCCGGCGAACAGCAGCAGGTTGCGCAGCGCCATCGACACGCTGGTGCCGATCAGCGTCTGGATCAGCGTGGTGTCGGCGGTCAACCGCGACAGCACCTCGCCGCTTTGCGTCGTTTCGAAGAACTGCGGGCTTTGCGTGACGACGTGCGCATAGACGGCGCAGCGGATGTCGGCCGTCACGCGCTCGCCCAGCCAAGACACCGAATAGAAGCGCCCGGCCGTCGCCACCGCCAGCACGCAGGCCACGCCGAACATCGCGAGGAAGCAGGCGTTGATGTGCGCGGTACCTTGCATGCCCGCCGCGCCGAAGCCGAGGTCGATCATCTGGCGGAATGCGTACGGAATGGTCAGCGTGGCGCCGGCGGCGACCACCAGCGCGAGAGCGGCCCATGCGATGCGCGTCTTGTACGGCCGCAGGAAGGGCAGCAGGCCGCGCAGCGTCGCGATGCTGCCTTTGGGTCTTGTCCGTGGATTGCTGGAAGTCATGATGTCGAATGAGAGAGCGAAGAATCGCGGAAAGGCGCCGCGCCGGACCGGCGAGCGCATCCGGCGCAAGCAGTGTAACCTTTGTCGGGGAGAAACGAACTAGGGGTAATGAGGCGGCGGCGCGGCACATTGCGCCGGCCGGGAACTGCCATCACGGCATTCAATCATATTGCGAATGCCCAACGACAAGAGGAGGAAGCATATTGGCCCGGTTCATCCAGCAAGAGGGAGCAGACAGGCAGAACATCCAGGAAGAACTGATCGCCGGCCTGACCGCGGAACATCCGTTTGCATCGCCCAAATACCTTTATGACCCGCTCGGCTCGAGACTGTTCGAAGCAATCTGCGAGCTGCCCGAATACTATCCGACCCGCACCGAGGCCGAGATTTTCCGCCGGCATGCGCACGACATCGCCCGCGCGGCCGGAACCGGCACGACGCTGATCGATCTCGGCGCCGGCAATTGCGCCAAGGCGGCGAGCCTGTTCCCCGTGCTGCAGCCGGCGCAGTACGTGCCGGTGGACATCTCGACTGAATTCCTGCAGGAGGCGGTCGGCAAGCTGCAGCAGAAATTTCCGCACATCGACGTGGTGGCGCTCGGCATGGATTTTTCTCACAGCCTGCAATTGCCGGACGCCGTGCGCGCGCAGCGCCGCCTGTTCTTCTATCCCGGCTCGTCGATCGGCAATTTCGCGCCGGACGATGCGCTCGCCTTCCTGCAGCGCATCCGCGCCGCTTGTGAAGAGGACGGCGGCCTGTTGATCGGCGTCGATCTGGTCAAGGAAAAATCCGTGCTCGACGCCGCCTACGACGATGCGCTCGGCGTGACCGCAGCGTTCAACCTGAATCTGCTGCGCCACGTGAACCGATTGCTCGGCAGCGACTTCGACGTGCGCGAATGGCGGCATCGCGGCTTCTTCAACCCGAACCTGAGTCGCATCGAAATGCATCTGGAAGCGGCCGCCAACTTGACGGTGCGCTGGGCCGACGGCGCGCGCCAGTTCGAGCGCGGCGACCGCGTCCATACCGAGAACAGCTACAAGTACACGCGCCAGCGCTTCGCGGAACTGCTGGCGCAGGCCGGTTTCCGCGACGTGAGGGCCTGGACCGATCCGCAGCAGTGGTTCCTGGTCTGCCACGCGCGGGCCTGAAAGGCATCATCCTCGACATGGCGCCGCGGCAGAGGGACAATGTCGCATCGTTGTCGCGGCAATATTGCAACAGGGCACCAAAGGCCCGGACGAGAGGAACACATGAAGGCACAGACCGGACTTTCCTTCCAGGCTGAGACTGCCTGTCTGGCAGCGCGTTACGAACAGGTGCGCGCGCACTCGCTGGCGATTGCGGCGCCGCTGTCGGAAGAGGACTGCTGTGCGCAATCGATGCCGGACGCCAGCCCGATCAAATGGCACCTGGCGCATACCACCTGGTTTTTCGAGACCTTTCTCCTGGAACGCTTCGAGCGTCGCTTTCGGCCGCATCACCCGGCCTTCCGCATGCTCTTCAATTCGTACTACAACGGCATTGGCGACCGCCACGCACGCCCGAAGCGCGGCCTGTTGACACGCCCGTCGCATGCCGAGGTGCTCGCCTATCGCCGCGCCGTCGATGCGCGCCTGATGGACTTGCTGGCGCAGCCGATGAAGGCCCGCGTGTTCAGCGAACTCGCCATGCTGGTCGAACTGGGCCTGCAGCATGAGCAACAGCACCAGGAACTGATGCTGACCGACGTGCTGCATCTGCTGTCCTGCAACCCGATGCAGCCCGCTTATTCGGACGCCGTACCGCTCGCGCGCGCGCCGGCCGCGCCGCTGCAATGGCACGCGTTCGATGCGGGCATCGTGCAGATCGGCCACGACGGCGACGGCTTCTGCTTCGACAACGAGCTGCCGTGCCATCGCCAGTTTGTCGAGCCGTACCGGCTCGCGTCGCGCCTCGTCACCAATGGCGAGTATTTGGCTTTCGTCGAGGCCGGCGGCTATCGCGAGCCGTCGCTGTGGCTGTCCGAAGGTTGGGACTGGGTGAAGCGGGAAGGGCTGGAGCATCCGCTGTACTGGCAGCAGGGCGAGGACGGCTGGCAGGCATTCGGGCTGCATGGCCTGCGGCCGCTGGACCTGGACGCGCCAGCCACGCACGTTTCGTATTTCGAAGCCGACGCCTATGCCCGCTGGGCCGGGGCGCGGTTGCCGACGGAAGCGGAATGGGAACACGCGGCGCGCAGCGATCCGGGATTGATGCAGCTGTTCGGCGCCTGCTGGCAATGGACGTCCAGCAGCTATGCGCCGTATCCGGGTTTTCAGACGGTGGATGGGGCGCTGGGGGAATACAACGGGAAGTTCATGGCGAACCAGTACGTGCTGCGCGGTTCGTCATCGGTGACGCCGGAAGGGCATGCGCGGGTGAGTTATCGGAATTTCTTTCCGGCGACGGCGCGGTGGCAGGTTATGGGAATCAGGCAGGCGCATTAGGCTCGTCATTCCCGCGAAGGCGCACTGCTGTCCGGAATAATTCGAGTAGAAACCGCTGAAGGTGTTGCAGGGTGTGATTTACCGGCGTATACCGGAGTCGCCAAACTCAAAAACCGACACCCTGCAA
>Ga0164242_10008789_pt1 | contig 10947 bp, 8 predicted proteins | sample OricomgcompostMG_FD_108783 | JGI IMG/M metagenome (GOLD analysis project Ga0164242, IMG submission 108783) | Miracle-Growth compost microbial communities from Emeryville, California, USA - Original compost - Miracle growth compost (MG) ...
CATCAGGAAATTGAGCACCTGTACCCGCCCCGAGAACCACACCGAAACGGCCGCGAACAGCAGTGTGGTGCCGGTGAGCACTGCGGGCAGGCTGACTTGGGTGCGCGAATCACGCAGCCCGCGCACCACCCCCACCACGGAGCAGATCGCCCCCGGTGTGTACTGCAGCGCCGGAAAGAGTCGACCGGCCTGGTCGGGTGACGCCCAAATCAGCGGGCCCACAACATAAACGGTGATGAAGGGCCAGGCAGCGACGAGGAACACCCACGCGACGGTGAACCGATCTTCGCCTCGCAGTAGGACGCGCGGGTCGCCGACCGCCATCCAGATCGCCGCTGTTGCGGCCAGAAGAATCAGGAGCGTCATCGCGTCGCCTTGTCATCCCACCGTCGACCGTGACCTGATGGGCGCACTATCCACGCTCTGGCCGTCGGCGCTCATGCGTTCGATGACCTTCACCCCGTGGACGATCACCAAGACCGCCTGTCGGCCGTTCTCATTGAGTTCGTCGGCGAATCGCCGTGCTTCGTCCCATCGCGATTCCGCCGAGATCATGCCGACGTGCATCGGGCGCGCTGCGGTGCCCACCGCAGCCAACGACATCGCCGCGTGCGCCGCCAACCGTGATTCGCTGATCCGGAGGGCCAGCAAATCACTCAGCAGCACCTCCCAGCGGCTGTGCTGGTATTTGCCGATGTCCGGTTCTCGACTCACGGCGACGATGAGCCAGCCCTCAGCGTCGCCGAAGCAAGCCCGCAGGTATCGCAGTGCTGGACGTGCCGGCAGCGGACGGGTGGCTTCGTGCTCCGGGAGATCGAGCTCCACGGACGTTCCCGCCGCGACCAGCCGCTCGGCGATGCGATCCACCCCCTGGCTGAGCTGGGCTGCCTGCTGACGCCTGGACCGCCGCCCCGCCAGGCGGGCGCGGCCGCCGACCGTGATAGCTCCGATCACCGGCACGCCGCCAACAGTGCGGATGCCGGGCAGGCAACCCAGTTTGGGGTTGCGCCGTGCGCGGTAGAAACTCGTTACGACCGCCACCCACGCCAGCGCCAGCGCGGCGTTGACCATGTTCTTGGCCGTTCGCGGACGTGAGCGGTACGGCGGGACGGCGGCGGTGTCGACGACTCGGACATGAACGGCCCCCTGCTTTTCCAATTCCGAAGCTGCCGTGACGAACTCCTGCGCGATGGCGTTGACGTAGTCGGTGGCGAGCTGGCTGGTGGGGGCGGTGACCGTGATATCGATCAGCGCGGTATCCCGCGGCGACGTGATCGTCAGATTGTCCTTGAGAGATTCTGCGGTGGTGGGCAGGCCATAAACGACGACCGCCCGCTGCAGCAGGGCCGGGCTGGTCAGTAGGGACAGGTGGTCACGCGCGCGCCGTTGGGAAAGAAAGAGTGCGGCGAGATCACCGAAGGGTCTCTGGTCGGGATCGGCCACCACGATGACGCGGGCGGTTGTGGTGTAGACCGGCTGCTGGCGCAGCGAATACGCCAGCCCGGCCAGGGCACCGAGCACGAGGGCGACGGCGACTGCGCGTCTGCTGTCCAGGAGGACTCGGCCGAAGACGCTGCGCTGCACACCCCACCTGCCTTCGACGTGGTGTTGAGATCTTGTTATTGTGCGCCGCCAAGCCACCCTTGTGAACAGAAAACTCGACTGGTGACGGTCTCGGGTGGGTAGGATTAGAGGCTGTGCTCAGGCCGTATATGGTCCTGCTGATTGCGGCAACGATTGTTGGCGCCGGCGCCGGCGCCCTGTACAGCTGGACGGGCGCCAATGAATACCGTGCAACCACCCGGCTGTTCGTCACCACCAACGCGGTCGACGTCAGCGACGTGTACCAGGCGACGCTGGCCGGCCAGCAACGTGTGCTGACCTACAAGGTGCTGGCATCGGATCCGAAGGTCCTCTCCAATGCGGTTCGCCGGGCCGGGGTGAACACCAACCCGGTCGTATTGGATCAGCATCTGCATGTCGACGTGCCGCCTGCCACCATCATCTTGGACATCGGCGTCGATGACACCGATTCCGGCTCGGCCGCCACGCTGGCTAACGCGGTGGCCGACGAACTGATCGCGACGATCAACGAGCTGGAACGTCCGCTCGGCGGTGGCCCGCCACCGGTCGGCGTGACGGTGGTGCAGCGCGCGGCCGCGTCTGCTGCCACATTGCAGGCGAAGCTCAACCCGGTATGGGTCGCCGTCGGCGCCATCGCCGGGTTGATCGTCGGCCTCGCGGTGGCGTTGGCCGTCAAGCGCCGTTTACTCCCGGATCTCCGTGCCGCGCGCGGAGAGCTCGTCCAGCCGCGCAGCTGATGAACGCGAGTCGTCGGCTGCTCATCGCGGTGGCGCCGGTGGTGTTGACCTTGATGCTGTTCGCGTCGGAGTTGCCGCTTTCCCAGCGGGTGCGTGCGGCTGTGGTGCCTTTCGGGGTGGCCAGCGTTGCCACCATGTGGAGCGATTCCCCGCAGGGTTACCTCGACGAGGCACACGCGATCCGCATCGCTGGTGCGGGCTGGATCCGAATTATGGTGCAGTGGCACAAAATTGAGCCCTCCATTGGCAATTACGACTGGTCGACCGGCGACAACGCGGTGCAGGCCGCCCGCGAGGCCGGACTCAGCATTTTGCTGTGCATATCCGGTCCGGCGCCGGTGTGGGCACAGGCGCCGGGCGCCGATCCCAACGCGGTCGGCAGTCCGCCGGCGGATCCGGCGGCCTTCGGCGAGATCACCCGTCTCATCGCTGACCGGTACAAGTCCGCGGTGGGTGCCTGGGAGATCTGGAACGAGCCCAACGCGCCGGAGTTCTTCACGCCGGTCGACGTCGGCCGCTACGCCGCCCTGTTGCGGCAGGCCTATGTGAACATCCACGCCGCCGCGCCACAGTCGATCGTGATGTCCGGTGGGTTGTCATCGACGATCAGCGGGATCGACTCGGTGGATTTCGTCCGCCAGCTCTACGCCGCCGGGGCAGGCGCCACGCTGGACGCCGTCGCCCTGCACCCCTATACCTATCCGTATTCGATCACCGAGGACCCGCTGCATCGAGGTGACGCCGTGGCGCAGGTGCATCAGCTGATGGCCGCGCACGGCGACGACCGCAAGAAGATCTGGGTCACTGAGTATGGCCAAGCCACCGGCACGTCGCAGTTTGCGGTTTCCGGTGAACGCCAAGCCGAGATCCTGGTGGATTTCTTGCAATGGGCGAGCCCCCTTGACTATCTGGGGCCGCCGTTCTTGTTCACTAGCCGCGACCTGAGCCCCGATACCGCGAACGCGGACTTCAACTTCGGCCTCTACGCGGTCGACTACGCACCCAAGCCCGCCGTCGACGCGATCAAAATGTTGGTGCAGTCCTGACCGGGGCCGCTGCCAGCTCCGGCCTCACCGGGAGCGCCCTGGCGCCGGATGTTGTTGACGCAACGCGGCGATCACCGGCGGGGCGAGACGATCGGCGACGACCTGCTGGCCGGCGTGGTTGAGCTGAAGATGATCAGGCGACACCAGGTCGTCGCGCCCGGCGAACCAGCCATCGGCGATCGGGTCGATGAATGGGGCACCGGCTTCGTCGGCGGCGTCACGAATGATGTTGCGGGCAGCCAGGATCGCACTGTCGGGGGGCTCGCGCCGATACCAGCTCGGCCCGACTACCAGCATGCCCGCCCGGGGCGCAATGGCCTTCACCTGGTCGAGGGTGCCGACGGCGGCATCGTGCAAGGACGGCAGCGAGTCGACATCGTTGGTTCCGCCCGCCAGCAGCACCAAGTTGGTATCGGGGTTGACGCCCCGAGCCACCTGCTCGCCGAACGTGGGGGAGTCCGGATTGGTGGCGGTGTATCCGGCGCCGCCGCGGCTGAAGTTGCGGACATACACATCGATTCCGGACCGCCCGGCCCGCCGTTGCAGGTCGGCAGTCCAGTTCTTGCTGCCGAACCCGCCCGAAATGGTGCCGGAAGCGAATTCGTCGCCGACCACCACAGCCTGCAGGGCCTCAGCCTCAGTGCGCGATGGTGTTTCGGCGGGCGGCGACGGCGCTGCCACCTGCGGCTGCTGCCGCGGCGCGGTTTGGCCGGCGCACGCGGCGGTCAGAACAGCGGCTGAGAAACACAGCGCCGACAGTACCGACACGGACCGCGTCATGGCACCACATTAGCAGCGCGAAGACGTCGCACCGCCAGCATCAATCCGGGTAGCACCACCAGTTCGGCCAGCGGTTGCACTATGGCCAGCGACTCGATGGGTCCCCATGCCGCCAGGGCGGCCAGAAGAGCCAACGCCACGCCGTTTCCCCCTGCGATGCAGGCGGTTGCCTGATTGGGGTAACCCGCCGCCACCAGCATTGCCGCGAACGCCTGTGAGTACGCGGAAAGGCCTGCGGCGGCGACCATTCCGGCCACCAACGGAAGTGCCGCAGCGTAGGCCCGGCCGGCGATGTGTGTCACGATGATGCCGACCGGCCACGCGCACGCCACGGCGACGCCCATGTAGGCCAGGCACACTCGTGAGAGCTTGTGGTAGAGCTCCCAGGCGTGCCCGGTGTGCAGACGGCGCGACAGCTCGGGAATCACCACGGTCGCCATCGATGCCGGCAGCAGTAGCACCGGGCCGGTCACCTTGGTGGCGACCCCGTACAGGCCGGCAACGGCGGTGCTGGCCACGGCGGCCACGACCGGTACCTGAAGCTGGAACAATATCTTGGACAGCGAAAGGCCCCACCAGCCCAGCGCGCCTCGGGTGGCGCCGATGAAGTCGCCCCGGGCGCCCGCCACCGAGGTCAGTGGCGTGGCCGCCGCGATCAGCAGGGGGATCGCGAACGCGGCCGCGATCACCGGGTAGTTCGCCGATCGGCCCGTCACCAGGTATGCCACGACGGCTGCGCACGGGACGATGCGCTGGGTGGCGACCAGCCAGCTCGAGAGCCGATGACTGCCGATGCCGGCGAAGTGGTTCTGCGCATACGTTTGCAACGTGTCGCCGGCACCCCAGACGATGCCGGCGACCACCGTGGCGGGGTGGTTGAGCAGCGCTGCGCCGGCCAGCATCACCGTGACCAGCGCGACGTTGCTACCGAGGTGCATGAGGTAAAGCGCGCGGATGAGGCTGACTGGTGTGAGACCTTGGCACTGCTGCCCCGGCTGGTGTTCGGCCGCCACCCGCAACACCCGCGCTGGTGCGCCGAACCCGAACACGATCCCGGCGATAGTGGTCACCGCGCCGGCCACCATGAACTCGCCGTAGGAACGCACTGGCGAGATCCGCGCGAGCAAGAGCAGGGTGGCGCCCAGCCCCACCGAGCTCACGATGCGCGATGAGAAGCGCCACGCCACGCTGCGCGCCGTGTGCGCTGGCCGATCGGTGGCCGGTCCGGTGTCCATCCGCGACCCGTGCGGGCTAGCGCAGCTGCGCCGACAGCCGCCGCCGGAGTTTTCGGTAGGTCGGGCTGAGCCGGAGTTTGAACACCGGTATCTGGGCCAGATGAAACGCGGCGCCACCCAACCCGTACAGCTTCTGGACCGGGGTATGCGCGTAACGCATCCGGATGTCGTAGGACTCCTTGACGAACGTCGGCCACATCTTGGCGGCTTTGGTTGCGTCGTGGAAGCGCAGCGCCCCTATCCCGAACGGCACGCCGACTTGGCGCAAAGTGCTCTGCGCGATCCGGACCTGCAGTTCGAAGTCCATCGAGCAGTGCAGGCTCTCGTCGATGCCGCCCAGTTCCCGCAGCGTGCTGTCGCGCATCACGATCGACCCGGAGAACGCCGTGGGGCCGAGGAGCAGCAGCTTTTCGAACTCCATCTTGCGCCCGGGGAAGAAATCGACCGACGTGCCGTCCTCACGGATCATGCAGCTGCCCCCGTAGAAGAGGTCGGCGTCGGGGTGCTCCACGACGGCTTTGCGCAGCCCGTCGAGGGCATCAGGAAGGAGTACGTCGTCGGAGTTCAGCCAAATCGTCCAGGACGGTTTAGCGCGTGCCAGCGCGCGGTTGAGGGCATCGGATTGCCCGCGGTCCGGTTCGATCACCGGCTTGACCCGCGGATCGGCCCGTGCGAGCTCGGCGATGATCTCCTGCGTGCCGTCGGTGGATCCCGCGTCTTGGATCAGCAATTCGTCGTCGGGGCCCATCTGATCGAGCGCGCTGCGAAATGCGGTCTCGGCGAATGGCGCCGTATTAAAGGACGGCACGAGGATGCTGAAAACCGGCATGGACCCGGGGGCATCAGCGCGAGGCTGGGTGCTCACCCTTCGGTTCCTTGCGCGAACGGCCGAAGCGATGCGGGAAACGCATCACCGCACGCTATCAGCTGTAAGCGCGCAACACTGGCGTTCGTCGCGGCCGGAAATGCGCCAAATGCGGATACAAGCTCCGTCGCCAGGACTCGAACCTGAACTATCTGAACCAAAATCAGAGGTGCTGCCGATTACACCACGACGGATCGGTGCTCGGCAGTGACTCTAGTCCAAACGGCTACGCTGGTTGCGTGGCTGGTCTGGACAAGGACGGCCGGGCGCCGCGAGCCCGGATGACCGGCAGCGAACGCCGGCACCAACTCATCGACGTCGCCCGGTCGCTGTTCGCCGAACGGGGCTACGAAGGCACCTCCATCGAGGAGATCGCGCTGCGGGCCAACGTGTCCAAACCGGTCGTCTACGAGCATTTCGGCGGCAAAGAGGGGCTCTACGCCGTGGTGGTCGACCGGGAGATGTCAGCGTTGCTGGACGGCATCACCACCTCGCTGACCAAGTCGACCAACAACCAGTCCCGGCTGCGGGTCGAACGGGTCGCGCTGGCATTGCTGACCTACGTCGACGAGCACACCGACGGTTTCCGGATCCTGATCCGCGACTCCCCGGCCTCGATCAGCTCCGGCACGTATTCGACCCTGCTCAACGATGCGATCGGCCAGGTGTCGTCGATTCTGGCCGGGGACTTCTCCCGGCGCGGCCTGGATCCCGAGACCGCCCCGTTGTACGCCCAGGCGTTGGTCGGGTCGGTGTCGATGACGGCTCAGTGGTGGCTGGATGTGCGCGAACCCAAGAAGGAAGTGGTGGCCGCGCACCTGGTCAACCTGTGCTGGAACGGCCTGACGCACCTGGAGGCCGATCCGACCCTGCACGACGTATAAGGCATGCACCGCAACACAAATCAGCGCCCGCAGCACCACCGCCTACAATTGCCCGCATCATGACCGCACCGGGGCACGCCAGCCCAGCCACCCCGATCGCGGGGCTCGTCGAAGCCGCACTGAGCGCGCCGACCTTCGCCGATCTCATCGAGCGCGCCGGTGACCGGCCCGCCGAGCTCAAACTGGTCGGCCCGGTCGCGGCGCGGCCCTTCGTCGCCGCCGCGCTGGCCCGCAACAGCGCGCTGCTGGTGGTCACTGCCACCGGCCACGAGGCCGAGGACCTGACCAGCGAACTGCGCGGGGTTTACGGCGACACGGTGGCGCTGTTCCCGTCCTGGGAGACGCTGCCGCACGAGCGGCTCTCCCCCGGGGTGGACACCGTGGGGGCCCGGATGCTGCTGCTGCGCCGGCTGGCGCGGCCCGACGACGCACGGCTCGGCCCGCCGCTGCGAGTGGTGGTGACCACGGCCCGGTCGCTGCTGCAGCCGATGACCCCGCAACTGGAGACGATCGAACCGGTCATGCTGGCCGTCGGCGACGAGACACCGTTCGACGCGGTGATCGCCCGGCTGGTCGAGCTGGCCTACACCCGGGTCGACCTGGTCGGCAAACGCGGCGAGTTCGCGGTGCGCGGCGGGATCCTCGACGTCTTCCCGCCGACCGCGGAGCACCCGGTGCGCATCGAGTTCTGGGGCGACGAGATCACCGAGATGCGGCCGTTCTCGGTGGCCGACCAGCGCTCCATCCCCGAGATCGAGGCGGGCACCGTGGTGGCGATGCCCTGCCGGGAGTTACTGCTCACCGACGAGGTGCGGGCGCGGGCCATGGAAATGTCGGCGCTGGCACGCGAGCAGCCGCACGGCGAGGGCAGCACCGTCACCGGCACCGTCGGCGACATGCTGGCGAAGCTCGCCGAGGGTATCCCGGTCGACGGCATGGAGGCGCTGGGTCCGGTGCTGCGTCCCGGCCCGCAGGCGCTGCTGACCGATCAGCTCGGCGCCGGCACCCCGGTGCTGGTCTGTGACCCGGAGAAGGTCCGCGCCCGCGGCGCCGACCTGATCAAGACCGGCCGCGAGTTTCTGGAGGCGTCCTGGTCGGTCGCGGCGATCGGCGGTGACGCGCCGATCGACATCGAGCAGCTGGGCGGGTCGGGATTCCGGGAGCTCGACGAGGTTGCCGAGGCCGCGGTGGCCGCCGGACATCCGTGGTGGACGCTGAGCCAGCTCTCCGACGAGTCCGCGATCCAGCTCGACGTGCGCCCGTCGCCGTCGGCGCGGGGCCGGCAACGCGATATCGACGAGATCTTCGCCATGCTGCGCGCGCACACCTCGACCGGCGGCGCCGCGGCGGTCGTGGCGCCCGGTGTGGGCACGGCAAGGCGGCTGGTGGAGCAGCTCGCCGAATCCGACACCCCGGCAACCATGTTGGAGCCCGGTGCCGCGCCCAAGTCCGGGGTGGTCGGGGTGCTGGCCGGCCCGCTGCACGAGGGACTGGTGGTCGCCGGCGCCAACCTGGTCATCGTCACCGAGACCGACCTGACCGGCAACCGGGTCGCCGGACCGGAGGGCAAGCGGCTGGCGGCCAAGCGCCGCAACGCCGTCGACCCGCTGGCACTGACCGCCGGCGACCTGGTGGTGCACGATCAGCACGGCATCGGCAAATTCGTGGAGATGACCGAGCGCACCGTGGGCGGGGCGCGCCGCGAATACCTGGTGCTGGAATACGCCTCCGGCAAACGCGGCGGTACGGCGAACAAAACCGACAAGCTCTACGTGCCGATGGACGCGCTGGACCAGTTGTCCCGCTACGTCGGCGGGCAGGCCCCCGCATTGAGCAGGCTCGGCGGCAGCGACTGGAGCCAGACCAAGACCAAAGCCCGCAAGGCGGTGCGGGAGATCGCCGACGAACTCGTCGCGCTCTACGCCAAACGCCAAGCCGCGCCCGGACATGCGTTCGCCCCGGACACCCCCTGGCAGGCCGAGATGGAGGACGCCTTCGGGTTCACCGAGACCGTCGACCAGCTCACCGCGATCAGCGAGGTCAAAGCCGACATGGAAAAACCGGTCCCGATGGACCGGGTGATCTGCGGCGATGTCGGCTATGGCAAGACCGAGATCGCGGTGCGCGCGGCGTTCAAGGCCGTCCAGGACGGTAAGCAGGTCGCGGTGCTGGTGCCCACCACGCTGCTGGCCGATCAGCACCTGCAGACGTTCAGCTCCCGCATGGCAGGGTTCCCGGTCACGGTCAAGGGATTGTCCCGGTTCACCGACCCGAAAGAGTCCAAGGCGGTGATCGACGGGCTGGCCGACGGTGCCGTCGACGTCGTGATCGGTACCCATCGGCTGCTGCAGACCGGGGTGCGCTGGAAGGACCTCGGTCTGGTGATCGTCGACGAGGAGCAACGGTTCGGTGTCGAGCACAAGGAGCACATCAAGGCGCTGCGCACGCACGTCGACGTGCTCACCATGAGTGCCACCCCGATCCCGCGCACGCTGGAGATGAGCCTGGCCGGCATCCGGGAGATGTCGACGATCCTGACCCCACCGGAGGATCGCTACCCGGTGCTGACCTATGTCGGCCCGCACGACGACAAGCAGGTCGCGGCGGCGCTGCGGCGAGAGCTGCTGCGCGACGGCCAGGTGTTCTACGTGCACAACCGGGTCAGCTCCATCGACGCGGCCGCCGCCCGGGTGCGCGCGCTGGTGCCCGAGGCCCGGGTCGTCGTGGCGCATGGCCAGATGCCCGAGGAACTGCTGGAGACCACCGTGCAGGGCTTCTGGAACCGCGAATACGACATCCTGGTGTGCACCACCATCATCGAGACCGGCCTGGACATCTCCAACGCCAACACCTTGATCGTCGAACGTGCCGACACCTTCGGGCTCTCCCAGCTGCACCAGCTGCGCGGCCGGGTAGGGCGCAGCCGGGAACGCGGCTACGCCTACTTCCTGTACCCGAAGGAAACGCCGCTGACCGAGACGGCCCACGACCGGCTGGCCACCATCGCCCAGAACAATGAACTCGGCGCCGGGATGGCGGTGGCGATGAAGGACCTGGAGATCAGGGGTGCCGGCAACGTGTTGGGGGTGGAGCAGTCCGGGCACGTCGCCGGGGTGGGCTTCGACCTGTATGTGCGGCTGGTCGGCGAAGCCGTCGAGGCGTACCGGGCGGCGTTCAACGGAGAGACCGTCACCAGCGAGGAGACCAAGGACGTCCGCATCGACTTGCCGGTCGACGCCCACCTGCCGCCGGAGTACATCAACTCCGACCGGCTGCGGCTGGAGGCCTACCGCCGGCTGGCCGCCGCCCCCGATGATGAGGCCGTGGGCGCGGTGGTAGAGGAGCTGACCGACCGGTACGGGCCGCTGCCCGAGCCGGCGGGCCGGCTGGTGGCGGTGGCCCGGCTGCGGCTGCTGTGCCGCAGCGTCGGGATCACCGAGGTTTCGGCGCCGTCGGCGACGACGTTGCGGCTGGCCCCGATGACGCTCGCCGACTCCGCCCAGTTGCGGCTCAAGCGGCTGCACCCGGCCGCCAGTTACCGCGCCACCACCGCCACCATCCAGGTCCCGATCCCGCGCGCCGGCTCCTCGGTCGGTGCCCCCCGCATCCGCGACGTCGAACTCGTCCAGATGGTGGCCGACCTGATCTCAGCGCTGGAGGGCAAACCGCAAGGCCACGTCGATGTGACCGGTCCGGCAGCCGTTGACAACGCCGCCGCGCCGGCCGGCCGACGATGACCGTCGTCCTGGTCGACCCACGACGGCCCTCGCTGGTGCCGGTGGAGGCGCTGGCACTGCTGGCCGGCGACGTCGTCTA
>Ga0164242_10008790_pt1 | contig 10945 bp, 4 predicted proteins | sample OricomgcompostMG_FD_108783 | JGI IMG/M metagenome (GOLD analysis project Ga0164242, IMG submission 108783) | Miracle-Growth compost microbial communities from Emeryville, California, USA - Original compost - Miracle growth compost (MG) ...
CACGCGGGGCAGACCGCAGATCCAACGACCGGCTCGCTGGCGCTGCCGATCTACCAGACCACGTCATTCCAGTTCAACGACACCGAACACGCGGCGAACCTCTTCGCGCTCAAGGAACTCGGCAACATCTACACCCGCCTGATGAACCCGACCACCGACGTCGCCGAGCAGCGCATCGCCAGCCTCGAGGGCGGCGTCGGCGCGCTGATGGTCGCCTCCGGCCAGGCCGCCGAGACCCTCGCCTTCCTCAACATCGTCGGTGCCGGTGACCACATCGTCGCCAGCCCGAGTCTGTATGGCGGGACGTACAACCTGCTCAAGCACAGCCTGGCCAGGCTCGGCATCGAGACCACGTTCGTGGAGAACCGCGGCGACGCAGACAGCTGGGCTGCGGCGTTCCGGCCCAACACCAAGCTCGTCTTCGCCGAGACCATCTCGAACCCCAAGTCGGAGATCCTCGACATCGAGCTGGTCGCCGGCGTCGCGCACGACCACGGTGTGCCGCTCATCGTGGACAACACCATCGCGACGCCCTACGTGTTGCGCCCGATCGAGCACGGCGCGGACATCGTCATCCACTCCGCGACCAAGTACCTCGGCGGGCACGGCACCGCGATCGGTGGCGTCATCGTCGACAGCGGCAACTTCGACTTCGCGAAGGACCCGGAGAAGTTCCCGGGGTTCAACACGCCGGACGAGTCCTATCACGGCCTGGTCTACGCCCGGGATCTCGGCGTCGGCAGTCCGCTCGGCGCCAACCTGGCCTACATCCTCAAGGCGCGGGTGGAGTTGCTGCGCGACATGGGTGCCGCCATCTCGCCGTTCAACTCCTTCCTCATCGAGCAAGGCATCGAGACGCTCAGTCTGCGTGTCGAGCGGCACCTCGAGAACGCCCGCAAGGTCGCCGACTGGCTGCAGCAACACGACCAGGTCGAGTCCGTCCGCTGGGCGTCGCTGCCGGACAACGAATACTACGAACTGGCGCAGAAATACACGCCGCTCGGCGCGGGTGCGGTGCTGGCCTTCGAGATCGCCGGTGGTCTCGAGGCCGGCAAGAAGTTCGTCGAGGCACTGACGTTGCACGCCCACGTCGCCAACATGGGTGACGTGCGCTCGCTGGCCATCCACCCCGCCTCGACCACGCACTCGCAAGGCCCGGACGAGGACCGCCTGTCCGCCGGTGTGACACCGGGCCTGGTGCGCCTGTCCGTGGGCATCGAGCACATCGACGACATCATCGCCGACCTGGCACAGGGTTTCGCCGCGGCGAAGGATTCGTGATCGACCGGGGTTTCCCTGCGCATTGACCGGCACACCACTGCATTGAGCGGCACACGCAATCGACCCGATTCCGTGTGCCGCTCGTGCTATTGGTATGCCGGTCGATCCGGGGTGGCGGTGGGTGGCCCGAAAATCGGTTGACCGCCCGCCGTACCAACCCCGACAGTGGGGCCACACGCACCGACGGCCCATGCCGTCCCGATCGAGAGGAGTCAGTGATGACCGGAGCCTGGGGCATCTTGCCCACCTTCAGCCCTCTCGATCGGAGATCACCGCATGACGCAACACCCGGAGGCATCCGCCTCCGCTGAGGCCACCCCGTCGACTGACGCACGGTTCACCTTCGACTACCGGCAGATCGGGGAACTGGACCCCGGTCAGCGCTGGTCCACCTGGGGCAGTTGTCAGCCGCTCAGCCGCGGCCCGGAACCCTGGCCGGACTGGGTCATCACCGACGACGCCGCGGTCGACACCGAGCTCGGCGTGCTCAAGACCGGCAAGGAGGCCGACGTCTTCCTGCTGGAGCGGGCCGCTCCGTTGGACGACCGCACCGTGGTCCTCGCCGCCAAGCGCTACCGCGACAACACCCACCGCACGTTCCACCGCAACACCGCCTACACCGAAGGCCGCAAGCTGCCCAAGAAGGGCGGCCGCGAGGCACGTGCGCTCGCCAAGAGCACGTCGTTCGGCAAGACGGTCGCCGCGGGCATGTGGGCGTGGGCCGAGTGGGAGTCGCTGGTGCGCTTCCACCGCGCCGGACTGCCGGTGCCCTACCCGGTCCAGGTCGACGGCACCGAGATCCTGATGGAGCTCGTCACCGACGACGACGGCTTGCCGGCGCCTCGGCTCGCCGGCACCCGGCCGGACCGGAACCTACTGGAATCGCTGTGGAATCAGCTGTCCGACACCATCACCGGACTCGCCGGTCTGGGGTGCGTGCACGGAGACCTGTCGGCATACAACCTCCTGGTCGCCGGCGAGCGGCTGGTGCTGATCGACCTGCCGCAGACCGTGGACCTCTTCGGCAACCCGCACGGCATGGACATGCTGCAGCGCGACTGCCTCAACGTCGCCACGTGGTTCGTCGCCCGCGGGCTGGACGTCGACGGCGAGGACCTCTTCGGCGAGGTGGTCGCGCGCTCCGTCTGAAGTCGTATGGCGGGGCTCGACGGGCGCGTCGTGATCGGCGCGCAAATGCCTGCGACGGCGGGCACGGACGTTTGCGACAATGTCCAGGATCACCATGACGACACCTGACCCCACCGTGCCCACCGGCCGCCGCTCCCGTGGCCGCCGCGGACGCAGCGGCGGAGGTCAGGGCAACCGCCGGCCGCCCCGCGAGACACCGGAACAGCGCCGAGCACGGCACGAGCACCGTCGGACCCTCGTCCCGGCGATCAGCTACCCGCAGCAGTTGCCGGTCAGCGCCGCCCGTGACGAGATCGCCGACGCCATCCGCGACCACCAGGTCGTGGTCATCGCGGGGGAGACCGGCTCGGGCAAGACCACCCAGCTGCCGAAGATCTGCCTGGAGCTGGGCCGTGGGCTGGACGGCATGATCGGCCACACCCAGCCGCGGCGCATCGCCGCACGCTCGGTCGCAGAACGGATCGCCGAGGAGCTGGATGTCACCCTCGGCGAAACCATCGGCTATCAGGTCCGATTCGCCGATCACACCACCCGGGACTCGCTGGTGAAGGTGATGACCGACGGTGTGCTGCTGTCGGAGCTGCAGCACGATCGCGACCTGCGCCGCTACGACACGTTGATCATCGACGAGGCGCACGAGCGGTCGCTGAACATCGACTTCATCCTCGGCTACGTGCGTCAGCTGCTGCCACGCCGACCCGACCTGAAGGTGATCATCACCTCCGCGACGATCGACCCGCAGCGGTTCGCCGACCACTTCAGCATCGAGGGCCACCCGCCGGTGCCCGTGATCGAGGTCTCCGGCCGCACCTATCCGGTCGAGCTGCGCTACCGGCCGCTGGTGCGTGAGGAGGGGGAGCAGGAGGTCGACATCGACCAGGTCACCGGTATCGCCGACGCCGTGACCGAGCTGTGGACGGAAGTTCGTGGGGACGGGGGTCCGCAGGATGTGCTCGTCTTCTGTTCCGGTGAGCGTGAGATCCGTGACGCGGCAGACGCTTTGACGGCGCTGGAGCTGCCGTCGACCGAGATCCTGCCGCTCTATGCGCGGTTGTCCGCGGCCGAGCAGCATCGGGTCTTCAGCCGGTCGGGGAAACGGCGGATCATCCTGGCCACCAACGTCGCCGAGACCTCGCTGACCGTGCCCGGCATCCGGTATGTCGTCGACACCGGCACTGCCCGCATCTCCCGCTTCAGCCAGCGCACCAAGGTGCAGCGACTGCCGATCGAGCCGATCTCCAAGGCGTCGGCGCGGCAGCGCTCGGGCCGGTGCGGCCGCGTCGCGGACGGCGTGTGCATCCGGCTCTACTCCGAGGCCGACTTCGAGGCGCGGCCGGATTTCACCGACCCGGAGATCCTGCGCACCAACCTGGCCTCGGTCATCCTGCAGATGACCTCGCTCGGGTTGGGTGACGTCGCACGCTTCCCGTTCCTCGAGCCACCGGACCCGCGGCAGGTCACCGACGGCGTGCGGCTGCTGCAGGAGCTCGGCGCGGTCGACGACCGCGGCACCCAGCAGCGCCGGCGGCTGACCCGGACCGGGCGGACCCTGGCGGCGCTGCCGGTGGATCCCCGCATGGCGCGCATGCTGGTCGCCGCCGCGGACAACGGCTCGCTGCGCGAGGTGCTGGTCATCGTGGCCGCGTTGTCCATCCAGGACGTTCGGGAGAGACCGGCGGAAGCACAGGCGCAGGCCGACCAGTCGCACGCCCGCTTCAAACACGAGACGAGTGACTTCCTGACGCTGCTGAACCTCTGGCGCTATCTCAAGGAGCAGCGGAAGTCGCTGTCCAGCAGTGCCTTCCGTCGCATGTGCAAGAGGGAATACCTGCACTATCTGCGGATCCGTGAGTGGCAGGACCTGCACACACAGCTGAAGCAGATCGCCAAACGTCAAGGGCTGACGCCCAGTGACAACCCCGCCGGAGAGGATGCCATCCACCAGGCACTGCTGAGTGGGTTGCTGTCGCAGATCGGGTTGCGCGATCCGGACAAGCGCGACTACCAGGGTGCGCGCAACGCCCGCTTCTCGATCCAGCCGGGGTCCACCCTCTTTCGTCGCCAGCCGGACTACGTGATGTCCGCGGAGCTGGTCGAGACGACCCGGCTGTGGGCGCGCACCAACGCCCGCATCGACCCTGCCTGGGCCGAGCGGATCGGCGAACATCTGGTCAAACGGCAATACGCAGAGCCACATTGGTCGCGCAAGCGTGGCGCGGTCATGGCAGCCGAACGGGTCACGCTGTACGGCGTCACCCTCGTCGCCGGGCGCCAGGTCGCCTACGGCACGGTGGACCCCGAGTTGTCCCGGGAACTGTTCATCCGCAACGCGCTGGTCGAGGGCGACTGGGAGACCCGGCACCGGTTCTTCCGCGACAACCGCCAGCTCGTGGCGCGCATCGCCGATCTGGAAGCACGCGCCCGCCGTCGCGATCTGCTCGTGGGCGACGACGAACTCTTCGACTTCTACGATGCGCGGATCCCCGAGTCCATCGTTTCCGCAGCACATTTCGACTCGTGGTGGAAGCGCGAGCAGCGGGAGAACCCGGACCTGCTCACCCTGACCGAGGACGTCCTGCTGCGTGACGAGGCGGACGCCGTCGACGCGACCGACTACCCGAAGACCTGGCGGCAGGGAGATCTGAAGCTGCGCCTCACCTACCAGTTCGAGCCGGGTGCCGATGCCGACGGCGTGACCGTCCATCTGCCGCTGGACCAGCTCAACCAGGTGACTCCCGAAGGTTTCGACTGGCTGGTGCCCGGCCTCCGCGAGGAGCTGGTCACTGCGTTGATCCGGGCGCTGCCGAAGGCAGTCCGGCGCAACTTCGTCCCGGCACCGGATCACGCTCGGCGGGTCCTGCCGCAACTCGACCCCGACGCCGGGCCGATCACCGACGAGCTCGGTGACGCGTTGCGCGCCGGCACCGGAGTCGCGGTGCCGCCCGGGGAGTGGGACTGGTCACGCGTCCCGGACCACCTGCGCATCACCTTCCGGGTCGAGGACGCCCGAGGCCGCAAGCTGGCCGAGGGCAAGGATCTCGAGGTGCTGCAGGAGAAGCTCGCGGGCAAGGTGCGCGGTGCCGTGTCCCGTGCCGCCGCGGACCTCGAGCGCACCGGCCTCACGGGCTGGAGCGATCTCGGCGAGCTCCCCGCGACCTACGAGCAGCGGCACGGCAAACGCACCATCCAGGGCTTCCCGTCGCTGGTCGATCACGGCGCGACCGTGTCCCTGGAAGTGCTGCCGACCGCGTCCGAGCAGGCTCATGCGACCCGCCTCGGCATACGCAGGCTCATCCTGCTCAACGTCGACGTGCCGTGGAAGCGCATCGAGGGACTCTTCACCACCCGCCAGCGGCTCGCGCTCGGCAACAATCCGCACGGCGGCATGCGTGCCCTGATGGACGACGTGCTGGCGGCGGCCGTCGACGACATCGTCGCCCGCGACCTGCCGGCGGGCACCGTCCGTGACGGCGTGCAGTTCGACGAGGCGCTGCGTGTGGTCCGTCAGCAGCTCGTGCCCCGCGTCGTCGCCGTCGTCGAGGCGCTCGCGCCGGCGCTCGACCACGCCCGTGAGGTGCGGCTCGCGCTGGACGCGATGACCCAGTCCTCGCTCGCCGCGCTGCGTGCCGAGCTGGAGCGGCAACTGGCCGATCTGGTGCACCCCGGCTTCGTCGCCGCGACCGGCCTGCTGCGGCTGCGGGACCTCGACCGTTACCTGCGCGCGATGCTCGAGCGGATCGACAAGGCGCCGGGTGATCTGGCGCGCGACCGCGGCCGCGCGGACGAGATCGCCGTGGTCGAGGAGGAGCGCCGCAAGGTGCTCTCCGGTCTGCCGAAGGCACGTCATACCGACCCGGACGTGGTCGACCTGCGGTGGCAGATCGAGGAGTTGCGGGTGAGCCTGTTCGCCCAGCGGCTCGGCACCCCGAGACCCGTGTCCGCCAAGCGGATCTTCAAGGCGATGGACGCGGTGGAGGACGCGACCGGTCGCTGAGGGAATCCCACGGCGGTGCGCCGCGTTCCCACTGATGAAGTTCCCCGATCCAGGAGTATGTCGTGCAAGACCCGCGAGAGCTCTACCAGCTCGAGACCGACACCCACGCCAGTGCGCTCGGTGCGCACACCATGGTGGTGTCGCTCGGCGGACTCATCGACGCCGGCAACACCCAGCAACTGCTGACCGCCCACCTGCTCGGCACCCTCGAACACACCGTCGTGGCGTCCTTCGACGTCGACCAGTTGCTGGACTACCGCGGCCGCCGCCCGGTGATGACCTTCGATCGCGACCGGTTCACCGACTACGCCGACCCTGCGCTGCTGCTCTACCGGATGATCGACACCGAGGGCACGCCGTTCTATCTGCTCGCGGGCCCGGAGCCGGACTACCAGTGGGAGCGGATGATCGAGGCGATCCGCCAGCTGATCCGCCGGCTCGGCGTGCAGCTGGTGATCAGCGCACAGGGCATCCCGATGGGGGTGCCGCACACCCGTCCGGTCGGCATGACGAAGTTCGCCAGCAAGTCCTCGCTGATCCCGGACAACGAGGCGCTGTTCGGCGCGGTGCAGATCCCGGGCTCGCTCGACAGCCTGATGCACCTGCGGCTCGGCGAGTCCGGGGTGGACACAGTCGGTTTCGCCGTGCACGTGCCGCACTACCTGGCGCAGACGGACTTCGGCGATGCCGCCGTGACCGCTCTGAGCGCGATCACCGGGTTGACCGGGCTCGCCATACCGGTGCAGGAGTTGGCGGCGATCGCCGGACTCAACCGCGCCGAGATCGCCGGACAGATCGAGGAGAACGACGAGGTCGGCGAGGTCGTGCACGGGCTGGAGGAACAGTACGACGCCTTCACCGAGGGACTGAAGCGCCAGAACCTGCTGGCCACCGAGATGGCCCAGCTGCCCAGCGCGGACGAGATCGGCGCGGAGTTCGAGCAGTTCCTGCGCGAGGAGGAGCACTCCACCGACGACAGCGACGGTCCCGACTTCCTGCGCTGAGGCCTACTCCTTGGCCTCGGACCAGCGCTGCACGACTTTGATGTCGGCGACGAAGCGCACCGGCCCGCCGCCTGTCCACCGGCGCGCGGCGGCCTGCAGGGCGTCGTCCACCGCCTGAGCGGTCCGGCCGGCGTGTGCCGCAGGCGCGTGCACCAGCAACTCGTCGTGCAGACACAGCACGATCCGCCCGCCCCACGGCCGCACCGCGTCACGGACGGTCAGCGCCCATGCCTTGAACAGCTCGGCAGCGGCGCCCTGCACCACCGCATTGCGGGTGAAGCGGCCGATCGCGCGCCGGGCCGCCGGGTCGGCCGCCGGCCGGCTGCGGACCAGGCGTCCGCCGTAGGTCATGACCGGCTGACCCTGCTCGCCACGCTCGGCAGCCGTCCGCAGGTAGCGCAGCGCCCGCGGATAGGTGCGTTCCATCCGCTGCAACGCGTCGGCCGCGGGGCCGGAGGTCTGGCCGTACATCGCCGCCAGCACCGCGATCTTGGCGGCCGGGCGCTCGAGCTGCAGTTGCTGGGCGACCGTCGCATACAGATCGTCCTGCGCGGTTGCCGCCGCGAAGTCCGGATCGGCGGAAACTGCTGCCAACACCCGGGGTTCGACCTGCCCGAGATCGGCACGCACCAGCACGTGGCCCGGCTCGGCAGCGACCGCCGGGCGTAGGGGAGTGGGCAGGCTGTGCAACCCGGCGCCGGCCGTCATCCGACCGGCTCCGCCGTCGCATGCGGTCCAGGTGCCGCGCAGCCGGTCGTCGGCGCCGATGAAGCGGTCCAGCCAGGACCATCCGTAGGTCGTCGCGATGCGTTCGGCCTTGCGCCAGTCGAGCAACGCGCCGACCACGGGGTGCAGGTCGCGGTACGGCTCCAGGTGCCATGCGCGCGTGTCGTCGACGCGAACTCCCAGCGAATGCAACAGATCCCGCACATGTGCCGGATTGCGCAGGTCGGTCGCGCCGCGGCCCGGCACGTGGCGCAGCACGAGCTGATCGCGGGCGGCACGGATCCGGTCGGCGTCCGCCGCGTCCCGCGGCCGTGGACCAGCCGTCTCGGTGATGAGTTGTTCCAGCACGGGGCGATCGATGGGCAGGCCGTGCACGGTGAGCTCGACGCACAGCAGCGCCGCGCCGGACTCGCTGGTCGCCGTGCTCATCCCGTGCGCACGACGGGACAGCAGCGCACCCTGCCGGTCGGCCGTCACCACTGCCATGCGGGCCAGGTCGGGAAGATGCGCCTGTTGCCAATCCGGTTGCAGACACGACGGATTGAGATATCCGCCAGCTCCCACGACCGCGTCGTCGTCCGCCCGCAGATCGAAGAGATCACCGGTCGACGGTGCCGGCCGGCCCGCCAGGTCCAGCCCGGCGGCGACCGCCCAGATCTCGTCGATGCCGACCTCGAACCCGCCGACCAACAGCCGGTGCGCCTCGGTCAGGTCCCACGAGCGGCGCAGGTGCAGGCCCGCTCGCACCAACGGGGTCGCCGCCGGGGCGGCGGCCCACCACACCCACCGTGCCTCGGCCACCGACGTCTCGGTCTGCTCGACGAAGCGCACCAGGTCGGCGACCGCGCCGTCGAACTGCACGCCGTCGGTGGTCGCGCAGGCGGCGTGGTCACCTTGCACCGCCACGGCATACAGCGCACCGCGCACCGACATGGGTCTCCTCAAGCGTGGGTCCAGCACACCGGAACGCCGGTGTGCTGGACCCATCATGTCGTGTTGCGGTGACGGCCCCCTGGGCCTACTCGGCCGTCGCGGTCCAGCGCTGACCGCCGAGGCCCTTGTCCGCCGACTGCGTCACGCCGCCGTCGGCGTCCGCGGTGAGGACCAGGGCGCTGTTCTTGTTCTTCAGCACCAGATTCGTGTCGTCCTGGGTGACGACCCAGCGCTGGTTGTCCGTGCCGGTGCAGGTGTACTGCCCGACCGCCTGACCGTCGGTGGTGGAGCTGTAGGGCACGTCGATGCACTCACCCGTGCCGGCATTCTTGATCTGATAGCTGCCGTCCTCGGCATTCCTCGTCACCACCCACTTCTGGGTGGCGTCCGAGCTCGGATCCTGCAGCTGCAGCAGGCCCAGATGGCCGGTGCCGGCGGTCAGCGCCTTGCCGCCGCTGGTGAAGGAGTACTGCCCGTCGGCCAGCGGTGGGGGGACGACGACCTGGGTGCCGACGGCGATGTCGAAGACGTGGAACGCGGAGTTCGACGGCAGGGTCACGGCCACGACCTCCTTGGCCGGGTCGATCGCGAGCGTCGCGGTGTAGATGCGGTATTCGACGGTCGGGTATGCCGGGCCACTCGGCGTGTTCTTGCCCAGGGTCCGGATGGCCACCTTGGCGCCATAGCTGTCCTGCGCCAGACAGCACCAGTTGGGCATCCCGACGGTGCCGGAGTCGGTCGTGCCGTCGGCGTAGTAGACCGTCGCCGTGCCGCCCGCGGATCCGCTGGTGCCGGTCCCGAGGAATGCCAAGGCATTCCCCTTACCGCTGACGGAGATGGTCTGCCCCTCACCGGTGACGTTGTCCTTCGTCCCCGGCGCGACATCGGGCCAGGTGAAGTCGAAGCCGTTCGCCGAGACGGCTGCTCCCGGCGAAGCGCCCTGCTCGGCCAGTTTGCCGGCCAGGAAGCTGGAGCCGCCGCCGTCGATGTTGCCCGGGCCGGGATCGCCCGCAGTGGTGATGCCGACGTTGTTGAACGCGGCAGCGGGGTCGGCGTAGGCGAGGGTCGTGGTCGCCCGGTCGGTGATCGTCCGGGTCACGTCACGCACGATGTACGACGCGCTCGCGGTGAGCTCGGCCGTGCCGGGTGTCGCGTCGGCCGGTGGGGTGAGCGTGAACTTCGCCGCGAACCGCGCGCCGTCCTTCAGGCTGTCCGTGGTCGTCGGACCATCGGCCCGCACCGCCCAGCCGCTCGGCGCGGTGACCGTGGTTGCGGTGACGTCGACCGGTTTGCCCGTGTCGTTGGTGAAGGTCGCGGTGACCGAACGTCCCTCTCCTGCAACGGAGATCGCCGGCGGCGTCAGGTCCAGCGAGACATTCCGCTCGTCGGGATGTGACCCGCCGACGGCGCCTGCGCCGGTGATGCGCACCGTCGCCGTTGCCGAGGTGGCCAGCGACGCCGTCTTGACGTGGGTGACACCGGTCGCGCTGTCGTAGAACCATCCCGAGTCCGCCGCGTCGAGCGCCGTGACCGAGGACCGCTGGGCCAACGTCTGGTGACCGACCTTGACGGTGCCCGGGGCTTCGTCGGTGTGCACCGTCAACCGGTAGTGCCGGGTGGCCGGCTTGCCGTCATACGAGCCGTTGAGTGCGCCGATGCTCACCTCGACCGGTCCGCGACCCGTGGTGGGTGCCGTCACGTCGAAGCGTTGCGTGGCCGATGCACCGGTGAGTGCGCTCTGGCTGCGTCCGTCGTCCTCGTAGTTGGTGAACGAGGTGGAGCCGCTGGGGTAGACGTCCAGGTCCAGTTGCCCGGCCTTCTTCTCCGCCGCCCAGTCGGTGGTTCCTGCCGGGAACTC
>Ga0164242_10008791_pt1 | contig 10943 bp, 9 predicted proteins | sample OricomgcompostMG_FD_108783 | JGI IMG/M metagenome (GOLD analysis project Ga0164242, IMG submission 108783) | Miracle-Growth compost microbial communities from Emeryville, California, USA - Original compost - Miracle growth compost (MG) ...
AGCAGTTGCTGGCCGATCAGCTGCACAAGGTGTCGCTGTCCTTCCTGGTCGACGACCTGGTCGTGCGCCGCGGTGGCGTCGCGCCGAACATCTGCTACGGCATGGCCCAGCTCGGCGGCCAGCCGGTGCTGATCGGCGCCGTCGGCGAGGACTTCGACGACTACCGCGCCTGGCTTGAGCGCCACGGTGTCGACTGCCGCCACGTGTACGTCTCCCCGCTGCACCACACCGCGCGGTTCGTCTGCACGACGGACGAGGAGATGTGCCAGATCGGCTCGTTCTACGCCGGCGCGATGCCCGAAGCGCGGCACATCGAGCTGAAGACGGCGTGGGACGCCACCGGCGCGGACCTCGCCGTGATCAGCGCGTACGACCCGGACTCGATGGTCCAGCACAGCCAGGAATGCCGCGAGCGGGGCTACCGGTTCGCCGCGGACCCGTCGCAGCAGATCGCCCGCATGGACGGCGACCAGTTGCGCGCCCTGATCGAAGGCGCCGACCTGCTGTTCACGAACGACTACGAGAAGAGCCTGCTCGAATCCAAGACGGGCCTGTCGAGCGCCGACGTGCTCAAGCTAGTGAACGTGCGCATCACCACGCTCGGCTCGGCCGGCGTCGAGATCACCGGCCAGGACTTGGAGCCGGTGCGCGTGCCGGTCGCGAAGGAGCGCGCCAAGGCCGATCCGACCGGTGTCGGCGACGCGTTTCGTGCCGGGCTGCTGTCCGCCCGCGGCTGGGGGCTGTCCTGGGAGCGGTCGGCCCAGGTCGGCAGCCTGCTCGCGACCCTCGTACTGGAGACGGTCGGCACGCAGGAGTACCAGGTCGACAAGGTCGAGTTCGCCGAGCGGCTGGCCGAGTCCTACGGCGACGACTGCGCCGCCGAGGTCGTGCCGCACCTGCCGTAGCCGGCGGCGTTCTGCGCACGCGCCGGCCGTCAGTCAGAGGCGAACGGGGTAGGTCGGCGCGGGGATCTCCGGCTTGATCCGCTGCTCGACGAAGATGCCGTGCCAGATCAGGAACACCAGCAGCGTCCAGATCTTGCGCGAGTAGTCGTGCGGCCCGTCGCGGTGCGCGTCGAGCAGCCGCAGCGCCGCGTCCCGGTCGATCAGGTGATCGGCCTGCGACTCGGTGATGATCGCGCGCGCCCAGTCGTACATCACGTCCTTGAGCCAGTGCCGGATCGGGACGGGGAAGCCGAGCTTCGGGCGCTCCAGCACGTGCGCCGGCACGATCTCGGCGATCGCGCGGCGGAGCGCGTACTTCGTCGTCTCCTTGGTGATCTTCTCGCTGGTCGGGATGGACGACGCCACGTCGAACACCGTCGTGTCGAGGAACGGCACGCGCAGTTCGAGCGAGTTGGCCATCGTCATCTTGTCGGCCTTGACGAGGATGTCGCCGCGCAGCCAGGTGAACAGGTCGACGTACTGCATGCGCGTCGAGCCGTCCAGGTGCGTGGTCCGGTCGTACAGCGGGCGGGTGACGTCCATGTAGGAGACGGCCGGGTCGAACGTCTTGAGCAGGCCGGCCATCTCGTCCGGACGGAAGATGCGCGCGTTGCCGTAGTAGCGCTCCTCGATGCCGATCGAGCCGCGCCGCAGCAGGTCCTTGCCGCGCAGGCCCTCGGGCAGCCGCGCCGAGACGAGCCCGAGCCCCCGCCGCACCGGCCGCGGCAGCTTCTCGAACGGCCGCAGCGAGATCGGCTCGCGGTAGATCGTGTAGCCGCCGAACAGCTCGTCCGCGCCCTCGCCGGAGAGCACCACCTTGACGTGCTTGCGGGCCTCGCGCGCGATGAAGTACAGCGGCACGAGCGCGGGATCGGCCACCGGATCGTCCAGGTACCAGACGATTCTGGGCAGCGCGTCCATCATCTCCTGCGGCGTGACCACCTTGGTGATGTGCTCGACCCCGATGGCCGCGGCCGATTCCGCGGCCACGTCGATCTCGCTGTAGCCCTCGCGCTCGAAGCCGGTGGTGAACGTCAGCAGCTTCGGGTTGTGCCGCTTGGCCAGCGCCGCGACGACCGTGGAGTCGATGCCGCCGGACAGGAACGAGCCGACCGTCACGTCCGCGCGCATGTGCTTGGCGACCGAGTCCTCCAGCGCCGCCGCGATCTCGCGGTACAGCCGCTCCGGCTCGGGCACGGCGCGCGCGACGAAGTCCGGGTGGAAGTAACGGTGCGGGTGCACCTGCTCGCCGGGACGCATCGTGAAGTACGTGCCGGACTCGATGCGGCGGATCGCGCTATGCATGGATGCCGGCTCGGGCACGTACTGCAGGGTCAGGTATTGCTGCAATGCCGTCTTGTCGACGTCGCCGTGCACGTCCGGTCCGGCGACGTCGAGCAGCGACTTCTTCTCGCTCGCGAAGAACGTGCCCCGCTCGTCCGAGTACGTGAACATCGGCTTGATGCCGAACCAGTCGCGGGCGCCGAACAGGACCCGCTCGTGGCTGTCCCAGATCAGGAACACGAACATGCCGCGCAGTTCGCGGACGACCTTCTCGCCGAGGTAGTGGTAGCCGGCTACGATCGCCTCGCCGTCGCCCTCGGTCTCGAACACGGCGCCGAACTCCCGCGCGAGCCGCTCGCGCAGCTCGAGGTAGTTGTAGATCTCGCCGTTGAAGATCAGCTGGTAACGGCCGCCCAGCCAGGGGAGCGGCTGGTGGCTGTGGTCGATGTCGATGATCGAGAGCCGCTGGAAGCCGATCACCACGTCGTCGTCGGACCAGGTGCCGCTCTCGTCCGGGCCGCGGTGGCGCATGTCGGGCAGCGAGCCGTCGACGCCGGCCTCTACGGCCTTGGCGTTCGCGTCGGCGGACAGGAACCCGATCAATCCACACACGCGGACCAGTATCCCTGACCGCTGAGTGGCCGGCTCAGTGCAGTGGCCGGCTCAGTGCAGGCGCCGGACGCGGTAGGCGGGCGTGCCGTCGTCCGCGGTCACCTCGCCTGCGTACTCGTGGCCGCGCATGCGGCACCAGGCCGCGATGTCCGGCCGGGCGGCCGGGTCGTCCGCCTCGACGGTGATCAGCTCGCCGACACTGACCTCGCCGATGTGCCGGGCCAGGTCCAGGATCGGCAACGGGCAGCGCCGCCCCCGGCAGTCCAGGATCACTGTTGGCCCCGTAGCAGGGCGACTCGCCGGGATTTCGCCTGCTCAGGGGCCAACGGGGTCATAGCCCGGCCGCGCCCAGTTCGGCGCGGACCTCGGCGACGACGTCCGGCAGCGCGGCGAGGAATTCGTCGATCTCCGCCTCGGTGGTGCCCCGGTGCAGCGACACGCGCAGGTTGCCGGACGTCAGCGCGCCTATCGCCACGAGCACGTGCGAGGGCTCCAGCGTGGACGCGGTGCACGACGAGCCGGACGACACGGCGAAGGCGCGGCGGTCCAGGCCGGTCAGCAGCGCCTCGCCGTCGGCGTACAGGCACGAGAAGGTGACCAGGTGCGGCAGCCTGCCGTCGGGGTCGCCGAGCACCTCGACGTCCGGGACGGTCCGCGCCACCGTGTCGCGGATGCGCGCGATCCAGGCGCGGTGCCGCTGCGCGAGCTCGCGACGTTCCGCCTCCACGGCCCGCAGCGACGCCGCGGCGGCCACCACGGCGGGCACGTTCGGCACGCCCGGCACGCGGCCGAACTCGCGCTCGTCGGACGGGAACGGCGAGCGCCATCGGGTCCGCTCCCGCACGGCCAGCACACCGACGTCCGGGCCGCCCCACATCCGCGCGTCGGCCGCCAGCACCGACCAGCCCGCGGGCACGTCGGTGTGGCCCAGCACGTGTGTCGCGTCGACGACCAGCGGTACCGCGATCCGCCCGGCCACCTCGTCCACCGGCTGCAGCGTCCCCACCTCGTGGTTCGCGGCCTGCAACGCCGCGGCAGCCACGCCCGCGGTGCACGCGGCGGCGAACTCGTCCGCGTCCACCCGCGCGACGCGGTCGACGCCGACCGCCGCCGCCACGCCACCTGCCGCTACGTGCGCCTCGGCGGCGTGCAGGACGGCCGAGTGCTCCACCGCGCTGTGCACCAGGCCGGCCGCGCGCCGGTCGCCGGCCAGTGTCCCGGCGACCGCCGCGTGCAGCGCCTGGGTGCCGTTGGCGGCGAAGCTGATCGTGTCGGGGGCAGTGCCGAGCACCTCCGCGACCGCCTCGCGGGCCGCGTCCAGCAGCAGCCGCGCCCGGCGCGATGCGCCGTACAGCCGGTCCGGGTCGGCCCAGCCGTCGTCGAGCGCCGCCAGCAGCGCCTCGCGCGCGACCGGGTGCAGCGGCGCGCCTGCGGCGGCGTCCAGGTAGGCACCCACGGCGCAGACGCTAGCGCTCCCGCGGGCCGACCCCGTCAGCGGTCGCGAGAGGCGGTTCCAGTACGCTCCGAAGCGGTAAGTGGACTACTGCTGGATTGGCCCGAGAGGCGGTAACAGGTGCATCGCAGACGCTGGGCGCGAGGTGGCCGCGTGGCGCTGCTCGTCGGCTCGCTCTCCCTGCTGCTGACGGGCTGTTCGTTCCACGACGCCGAGCGCGACCTGCGCTTCGGTTGGCCCACCGGTGTCACCAAGCAGGGCGAGGAGATGCGCGTCCTCTGGACGTGGGCCGGCGTCGCCGCGCTCGCTGTCGGCGTGCTCGTGTGGGGCCTGATCTTCTGGTGCTGCATCCGCTACCGCAAGAAGAGCGACGAGCTGCCGCGGCAGACGAAGTACAACCTGCCGGTCGAGCTGGTGTACTCGCTCACCCCGTTCCTGATCATCGCCGCCCTGTTCTGGCGGACGGTCGTCGTCGAGGACAACGTCAACGCGCTCAGCAAGCACCCCGACGTGCTCGTGAAGGTCGACGCGTTCAAGTGGAACTGGCAGTTCGAGTACCTGCAGGACCACGGCAAGAAGACGACGTACACGAAGGACCCGAAGACGCCGCTGTCGACCGTCGGCTCGGACAACGAGATCCCGGTGCTGGTGATCCCGCGGGGCGAGAGCGTCCAGTTCATCGAGCACTCCGAGGACGTCATCCACTCGTTCTGGGTGCCGGAGTTCCTTTTCAAGCGTGACGTGATCCCGTACGGCCCGGACCACACGTCCGAGGACAACCGCTTCCAGATCACGGCGACCAAGGACGGCAGCTTCGTCGGCCGCTGCGCCGAGCTGTGCGGCACGTACCACTCGCAGATGAACTTCGAGGTCCGCGTCGTCGAGCCGAGGGTGTTCACCAAGTACCTGGCCGCGCTGGACAAGGCCGGCGAGGCCAACCCGGCGCGCCAGTCGACCGCGCTGAAGGCGGCCGGCATGGCGCCGTACGCGACCACGACGTACCCGTTCAACACCGACCGCACCTCGCGGTCCGCGACGCACCGCCCCGGAAGGACGTGACATGAAGACCGAAGCCCGAATGTTCCTCGGGGTCGCCGTCTTCCTGTGGCTGGCCGCGATCTTCTACGGCGTCTGGACGGCCCAGCCGAACAGCTTCAGCAAGGGCCACACCGAGTGGGCGGGCACCATCGCCCTGATCCTGTCCGGCGGCCTGCTCGGCATCACCGGCTCGTTCTTCTGGTTCGTCTCGCGCCGCATCGACCCTCGCCCCGAGGACCGTGCCGACGCCGAGATCGCCGAGGGCGCCGGCGAGCTGGGCTTCTTCAGCCCGGGCAGCTACTGGCCCGTCGGACTCGCCGCCGCGGCGACCGTGGTCGGTATCGGCCTGTCGTTCGTGCAGGTCTGGCTGGTCATCGTCGGCGCGCTGATCCTGCTGTTCATGGTCGGCGGCCTGCTGTTCGAGTACTACATCGGCGGACGCCAGCCGCTCGAGCACTGATCCGCCCGCGCTTCTAGACAGCGGCCGCGTTCGCTTGAACGCGGCCGCTGTCCTTTTCCGTGATCAATCCTGGATCCGTCGGGCCAGAGCACAGTGAATCCAGGATTCACATCTTCGCCGCGCAATCAGACCTTGGCCTCGACGGCGCCCCTCTCCGCTTGATCACTTCCAGATTCGCCGGGCCAGAGCCCGGTGAATCCAGGATTCAGACCTTTCTCCGGGCTACGTTATGTCGTGGGCGGCCAGCCAGGCGAGGATGGGGCCAGTGCCCTCCGTTGCGGGGTCGACGACCAGGGCGTGGTCGCGCAGTCGGCCGCTGGCAGCGCCGCTGACGACCAGGACGTCGCCGGGGTGCCGGGCGGCCAGCAGCGCGAAGTCGCCGTCGCCGGTGACCAGGATCAACGGGTGCGCGCCGGGGGAGTAGGCCTCGGCCAGGGCCACGTCCGCCCGTTGCCAGCCCTCGTGCTCCAGCAGCCGCATGCCGGCCGGCCAGCTCAGCCGGTCCAGGGCGGCCCGGCGCCCGCTGGCGGTCATCCGGGTCTGCGTCCGGCCCGGATCGGCGCTCAGCAGGGCGCTGAGCAGGTCCAGCACCGGCTGCAACCGTGGGGGAGCGACGTTGTCGGCGTCGACCAGCACCTGCAGCTGCACGATCGGGACCCTACTGGCCCATGATCGTTCCCGGTTCCGCCGGGCCCAGGCGCGGTGAATCCGGAATTCAGGCGCGAAGAAGGCCGCGCCCCCTCCCGGGGACGCGGCCTTCTTTCGCCGTACGGGTCCTGCTCAGTCCTCGCCGGTGTGCGTGCTGCCGGCCGCGCTGCTCTCCAGCACGTGCTCGGTGTCGCGCTCCTGGACCTCCGCGGCCTCCAGCTCGTCGAGCTGCGCCTGGATCTCCGGCTTCTCCTTGACGGGGTAGAAGAACCCGCGGATGTGCTTGAGCGGGGACGCGGCGCCGAGCTGGCTCATGCGCTTCGGCACCGGGGTGCCGGCGTAGGACAGCTGGCCGTGGCCGTGCTCGTCCGTCGGGCCGAGCGGCTGGTGCACCTCGATGAACTCGCCGTGCGGCAGCAGCTTGATGATGCCCGTCTCCAGGCCGTGCTCGAGCACCTCGCGGTCGTGCCGCTGCAGCCCCAGGCAGACCCGGTAGGTGAGCAAGTAGGCCAGCGGCGGCAGGATGATCAGCGCGATGCGACCGCCCCACGTCATCGCGTTCAGCGAGATGTCGAACGCCTTCGCGATCAGGTCGTTGCCACCGGACAGGAACAGCACCATGTAGAACGTGATCGCCATGGCGCCGAGCGACGTCCGAACCGGAACATCGCGCGGACGCTGCAGCAGATTGTGCTTCTTGGTGTCCTTGGTCATCTTCGCTTCGAGGAACGGATAGATCCCCGCGAGCGTGAACAAGATGCCGGGCAGGACGACCGTCGGCCAGAACAGCGGCGGCAGGTCGTAGCCCCAGAGCCTGATCTCCCAGGACGGCATCAGACGGGTCGAGCCGTCCAGGAACATCATGTACCAGTCCGGCTGCGAGCCGGACGAAACCTGCGCCGGGTTGTACGGCCCGTACAGCCAGACCGGGTTGATCTGCGCGAGGCCACCGAGGGCCGCGCACACACCGAACACGATGAAGAAGAAGCCGCCGGCCTTCGCCGCGTAGAGCGGGTAGACGCGTTCGCCGCTGACCTGGTGCTCGGTATGGCCGGCCTGTGCGAACTGGGTGTGCTTCTGCCGGACGACGAGCGCGAGGTGCGCGCCGATCAGCGCGGCCAGGATGGCCGGGATCAGCAGCACGTGCGCGATGTAGAACCGCCCGATGATCACGTCGCCGGGGAACGGCCCGCCGAAGATCAGGAACGCCACCCAGGTGCCGATGATCGGGATCGACAGCATGATCGCGTCCGCGATGCGAAGGCCGGTGCCGGAGAGCAGGTCGTCCGGCAGCGAGTAACCCGCGAAGCCCTCGATGATGCCGAGCGCGATCAGGCCCAGGCCGATCAGCCAGTTCAGCTCGCGCGGCTTGCGGAACGCGCCGGTGAAGAACACCCGGAACATGTGGATCAGCATCGCCGCGAGGAACAGCAGCGCCGCCCAGTGGTGGATCTGCCGGACGATCAGGCCGCCGCGCACGTCGAAGCTGATGTTCAGCGTCGACTCGTACGCCTTGGACATCGTGATGCCCTGCATCGGCACGTACCGGCCGTGGTAGACGACCTCGGCCATCGACGGGTCGAAGAAGAACGTCAAGTAGGTGCCGGTGAGCAGCAGGATGATGAACGAGTACAGCGCGATCTCGCCCATCATGAACGACCAGTGGTCGGGGAAGACCTTGTTCAGCTGCTTGCGCATCGGGCCGGCGAGCGTGAGGCGCTCGTCGAAGAACTTGCCCACCTTGCCCTGCGGCGTGCGCGGCTGGTCGCTACGGCGCGGCGTACCGGAGGTCATGAGGAACTCCCACGATCGTGTCGAGGCTTGCGGGGGTCAGCGGCACAGGCCGCGAAGCCGGTCACTTGCGGTTCCAGAATCCGGGGCCGATCGGCTCGACGTAGTCGGAGCGGGCGACGAAGTACTGCGCACCGTCCGCACCGGTCACGACGTCCAGCGGCAGCTTCGGCAGGCTGCGTGTCGCCGGGCCGAACACCGGCTTGGCGTCCTCGAGCACCTCGAACTGCGACTGGTGGCACGGGCACAGCAGGCGAGTGGTCTGCTGCTCGTACAGCGAAGCCGGGCAGCCGGCGTGCGTGCAGATCTTCGAGAACGCGACGTACTCGGGGTTGTTCGCGGGCCAGCCGAAGCTCGCCTGGCCCTTGCGGGCCTGCACCTTCTGGCCGGGACGCAGCCGGATGAGCAGCGTCGGCGAGGACGCGGAGGTCACGCCGTTCACGCCGTCGATCTCCTTGTGCACGCCCGGGAAGACGGTCGCGATGCCGCCGGGCTCCAGGTCGTCCGGGCTGACCCGGCGCCAGTCGTCGTACACGAGCGGGACGCGTCCACCGGACTCCGGGAACAGCCGCTTGTTCGGCTTGTACAGCGTCTCGACGAGCGCGTTACCCGGCTTCTTGATCATGCCGCCGACGAGGGCCACCAGCGGGACGGTCGCGATCGCGCCACCGGCCAGGCCGAGCGAGCGCAGGATCAGGGAGCGCCGCGGCAGGCCGGTGTCGGCGAGGCCGGTGATCAGCGTGCCCTCGGTCATGATCTTGTCCTCTTCCGAGGACGGATCGTCGTGGCGGTCCTGGATGACCTCTTCCTCGGGCATGAGCCACTTGGCCCACAGCACGAGGCCGACGCCCATGCCGAGCAGCATCAGCGCGAGCAGCACGCCGAGCGTGATGTTGAAGAAGCGGAAGTTCTGCGGCGTGCCGGGCAGGTGCCAGTGCCACGGCATCGCGCAGAACGCGACGATGAAGCCGACGCCACCGAGCGCGGCCAGCGTGAACGCCGCGGCCACGCCGCGCTCCGCGCGCTTCTCGGCCTTCGTGCCGCGCAGCGGGAAGCGATCACGGCGGTGCGTGATGTGGATGCCGTCAGCCTCGGCCCCGACGATCATCAGCTGCTCGGGAGTCATCTCCCGCAGCTCGTCCTCGCTGGGCACCTCGAACTCGTTGCTCATTGGGTCTTAGCTCCGATCCACAGGATCGCGATCATGATGGCGCCGATGCCGGCAACCCAGATGACGATGGCTTCGGACACCGGGCCGATGCGGTCGATGCCGCTGCCGCCCGGGTCGTCAGAAGCCTTGATCGTCTGGATGTACGCGACGATGGCGCGCTTCTCGTCAGGGGTGATCTCGTTGTCGCTGAAGATCGGCATGCTCTCCGGCCCGGTGAGCATCGCCGTGTAGATCTGCAGGTCGGTCGCATCGTTCAGCGACGGCGCGGTCTTGCCCGCGGACAGCGGGGCGCCCTTGAACGTCGTCCCGTGGCAGGACGCGCAGTTCAATCGGAACAGGTTGCCGCCCTCTGCGATGTCGGCGTCCGTACCGCGCACCGTGCCGGCCGGGATGTCGACGCCGCCGCCCTTGGACTGGACGAACGCGGCGAGCTGCCGGATCTGCTTGTCGGTGAACTTCGCGGTTTTGCGGTACTGCTCCGAGCCCTGCCCGGTGGCGGGCATGCGTCCGGTGCTCACCTGGAAGTACACCGCCGCGCCGCCGACACCGAGCAGCGAGACGCCACGGTCCTTGACGCCCTGCAGGTTCGCGCCGTGGCAGGTGATGCAGCTGGTCTCGTACAGCTGGCGTCCGGCGGCGATGTCCGCGGCGCTGCTGCTCGAGTCAGCCGCGCCGGACGTGCCGGCGAACAGCGTGTAGGCGCCGCCCATGCCGACGAGCGCGCCGGTCAGGATCGCGCCGGCGGTCAGCTTGCGGCGCAGTCCGCCACGGCGACCGCTGCCACGCTTGGCCTGCGGCTCGGCGCCGGTAACCGGAACGGCCGGCTCGAAGCCCAGATCCGCGCTTGTCAGCGGGTCGTCGAAGTCGTCCACGTGAGTCCCTTCGTCGCTTCGGCGGTGTCAGCGGATGATGTAGATGATCGAGAACAGACCGATCCACACCACGTCGACGAAGTGCCAGTAGTACGAAACCACGATGGCAGCGGTCGCCTGGGCGGGCGTGAACTTGCCCAGTGTCGTTCTGATCAAGAAGTAGATGAACGCGGCGAGACCGCCGAGCACGTGCAAGCCGTGGAAGCCCTCGGTCAGGAAGAACACCGAGCCGTACACGGTGCGCGAGATCGTGTTGCCCTCGTCGATCTCCATGCGGAACTCGTTCGCCTGCCCGAGCACGAAGATCAGGCCCATGAAGAAGGTCAGCGTGAACCAGCGGCGCAGCTTGAACACGTCGCCCTTCTCCGCGGCGAACACACCCCACTGGCAGGTGAAGCTGGAGGCCACCAGGATGATCGTGAACGGCGTCGCGTAAGCGATCTTCGGCACCAGCTTCTCGCCGGCGTTGATGCCGCCGTCCATCGGCAGGTGCATGGGCCAGTCGGCACCGTGTACGGCACGCGCGGTGAAGTACATGGCGAAGAGCCCGGCGAAGAACATCAGCTCGCTGGAGAGCCAGACGATGGTGCCGACGCTGACGATGTTGGGCCGCGTCAGCGAATGCACCTTGCTGGACTCGAAGGGCGCGGTGGCAGTCGAGGTCACAGAC
>Ga0164242_10008792_pt1 | contig 10943 bp, 11 predicted proteins | sample OricomgcompostMG_FD_108783 | JGI IMG/M metagenome (GOLD analysis project Ga0164242, IMG submission 108783) | Miracle-Growth compost microbial communities from Emeryville, California, USA - Original compost - Miracle growth compost (MG) ...
ACCGTCCCCGCCATCGCCACACTGCTGCGCGAAGCCAGCTGGTGGCCCAACGTGCGGCACCGCCATCGCGGCCGGCGGGCCGCACTGAGTTGCTGATCGTAGATCCACTGGTGGATTGACCATGCATGGTCAGGGCGTTTCGGGAACCGGTGAGCGAGGCTGACGTGGACTGTGTCGACGGCGCGAGCGCGGGCCGGGGTTTCTGGCGGCCGCTTCAGGCCCCAGCCGGAACCAAGCAGTGTCCGCTGATGGCTGACAAACCCCGGCCGCGCGCTGGACAGGCGCGTCCGAATCCTCCCGCACCTGCCCCACAGGCGACCCCTCTCCAGAGACAACTGATACCCCACCAAGCTCCCTTGCTGCCACGAAAGTCGACTTACCCCAGATTAAATGGCAAACCATCCGTTGCCGGTTGTCACTTGATCTGAGGCACCGCAGGTCAAGCGGCCATGGGTGCCTCAGATCAAATGACAACGGACACATCGCACCAACCCATGGCACAATTCAGCCCTTGCTGACATATCAGTACAGACTGTACTGTTTGGTGCATGCTGACGTGTGAGACGCGGGAATCGGCGCTGGCTCGGCTGGGTCGGGCGCTGGCGGACCCGACACGGTGCCGGATTCTGGTGGCACTGCTTGATGGGGTGTGCTATCCGGGGCAATTGGCGGCGCAGCTGGGGTTAACCCGGTCGAATGTGTCCAATCATCTGTCGTGTTTGCGGGGTTGTGGACTGGTCGTCGCGACCTATGAGGGCCGGCAGGTTCGTTATGCACTGGCCGATCCCCACCTCGCCAGCGCCTTGAGTGAATTGGTCCAGGTTGTTTTGGCGGTGGATACCGACCAGCCCTGTGTCGGCAAGGACGCCGCATCGGGCTCAGTCGAGGCCACCGTTGGTCGATGAACCATCAGTGGCCGCGATCCGGTGACCTTGAAGATCGCGGTCGCTCAACCGTAGTGAGATGGCAGAACAGAAGGGATAAGCAGTGGCTATACATGGGTTCGTGGCCAAAGCGGCCGGGACAGTGTTCACCGGGCTGGTCGGGGTGAGCGCCTACGAGGCGCTGCGCAAGGTGGTGGGCACGGCGCCGGTTCAACGGGCAGCGGTGACTGTGACGGAGTGGGGACTGCGCGGAACCCGAAGCGCGGAGGTAGCAGCGGAGTCGGCCCGGCTGAAAGTCGCCGATGTGGTCGCCGAAGCCCGCGGACGCATCGGCGACGATGCCCCTGAGCCGCCTGTCGCCAAGGCCGACGATGACGACTGCTGCCAAGTGGTGGGTTAGCCGACTTCACGAGGAAGGATGATCGTGCGGACTGTTGAGGCTTCCACCGACGCCGGGGCCGCGCTGGTCGTCGTGTCTGCCGGTGCGGGACGAATACGGGTACGTGCTAACTGGTTTCGGTTCGACGCGGTGCGGGCTGTCGCGATCGAGGACTCGGTCGCCACGGTGACTGGTGTGGATGCGGTCCGCGCGTATCCTCGCACGGCATCGGTGGTGGTCTGGTATTCACCCGAGCGCTGCGACACTGCTGCGATCTTGTCGGCGATCACCGAAGCCGAGCACATCCCTGCCGAGTCGGTGCCCGCCCGGGCGCCGCACTCGGCCGAGGGAGGCAACCCCGGTGTGGTGCAGAGAATCCTCGACTGGAGCGAGCGGACCCTATCCGGCGAGCAAGCTGACCGGGGCGCGCAACGACCAGTGCAACGAAGCGATGGCTGCTGCGACCACGACGACAACCACCCTGAGTCGGAGCGGCTGTGGGGCGTCCTCAAGCTGCGGCGGGCCGCGTTCTCCGGGATGGTGCTGGGCGCCTCACTGGTGACTGCGTGGCTGACTCCATTCGGGCCGGTGGCACTGGGATTGAAAGTCGTGGCGTTCGCGGTGGGCGCCTCGACGTTCGTGCCCTCAACCGTTAGACGACTGGCCCAGGGCCGTGTCGGTGTCGGCACGTTGATGACGATCGCCGCGCTCGGCGCTGTTGGACTCGGTCAGGTTGGCGAGGCCGCGATGCTGGCGTTTTTGTTCTCCATCAGCGAGGGATTGGAGGAATACGCGGTGGCCCGTACCCGCCGCGGCCTGCGTGCTCTGCTGGCGCTGGTGCCGGATCAAGCCACGGTCCTGCGCGAGGGTGTCGAAACCGTGGTGGCCGCAGCCGAACTGCGCGTCGGCGATCAGATGATCGTCAAACCCGGGGAACGCCTGGCCACCGACGGCCTCATTCGTGTCGGGCGCACCGCCCTGGACGTCTCGGCGATTACCGGCGAATCGGTACCAGTAGAGGCCGGACCCGGTGATGAGGTGTTCGCCGGGTCGATCAACGGGTCCGGCGTGCTGCACGTGGAGGTCACCGCGACCGTTGAGGACAACTCATTGGCGCGAATCGTGCAGATCGTGGAAGCCGAACAGGCCCGCAAGGGCGCCAGCCAGCGCCTGGCCGATCGGATCGCGCGACCGCTGGTGCCGGGCATCATGATCGCCGGGGCGCTGATCGCCGGGGCGGGCAGCATCTTCGGTAACCCGCTGGTGTGGATCGAACGCGCGCTGGTGGTGCTGGTCGCCGCGTCCCCGTGCGCGCTGGCCATCGCCGTGCCGGTGACCGTCGTGGCGGCAGTCGGTGCCGCCTCAAAGATCGGGGTACTGATCAAGGGCGGTGCCGCGCTGGAAGTCCTGGGCACCATCGGTGGGATCGCGCTGGACAAAACCGGAACGTTGACGGCCAACCGGCCCACCGTCATCGACGTCGCCACCACCAACGGTGCTACCCGCGAAGAGGTGCTGGCGGTGGCGGCCGCGCTGGAAACCCGCAGTGAACACCCGCTGGCCGCGGCCGTCCTGGCGGCCAACACAGCGCCGATCGTCGCCGCCGACGAGGTGCAGGCCATTCCCGGTGCCGGGCTGACCGGCCAACTCAATGGACACACCGTCCGACTGGGGCGGCCCGGCTGGATCGACCCCGCCGACCTCGTCGATCAGGTGGCGCGCATGCAACAAGCCGGGGCCACAGCGGTTCTCGTAGAACGCGACGACCAGCTACGTGGTGCCATCGCCGTGCGCGACGAGCTACGCCCCGAGGCCGCCGAGGTCATCGCCGGGCTCCGCGCCCGCGGCTACCAGGTGACGATGCTCACCGGCGACAATCACGCGACTGCCGCCGCCCTGGCTGCCCAAGCCGGCATCGAGCACGTCTATGCCGAACTACGCCCCGAGGACAAGGCCCGCCTGATCGCAGAACTGCGCGCTCACCGGCCCACCGCGATGGTCGGCGACGGCGTCAACGATGCTCCGGCCCTGGCCGCCGCCGACCTGGGAATTGCGATGGGCGCCATGGGAACCGACGTCGCGATCGAAACCGCCGACGTCGCCCTGATGGGCCAAGACCTGCGTCACCTGCCCCAAGCACTAGACCACGCCCGCCGCTCCCGACAAATCATGGTGCAAAACGTCGGACTCTCCCTGGGCATCATCACCGTCCTGATGCCGCTGGCGGTGTTCGGAACCCTCGGCCTGGCTGCCGTCGTGTTGGTCCACGAGCTTGCCGAAGTCGTCGTCATCGCCAACGGTGTACGCGCCGGGCGCATCATGCCTCTCGCGGGGCCAACACACGACACCCGGCCGCAGGACGACTCAAGGTAGCGGCGGCGCGTCACTTAATCCGAGGCATCGCAGGTCAGCGGTCAAGCGCTGCCTCAGCTGCAACGACAACGGACAACAAACACCCCGCCGAGTGCATCCAGGGCCGCGGGCACCAGCCGGTAGTACGCCCACTTGCCGCGCTGGGTTCGGTCGAGCAGGCCGGCCTCGACCAGGATCTTGAGGTGATGCGACACCGTCGGCTGGGATAGCCCCACAGGGGCGGTCAGCTCGCACACACACGCCTCGGCGCCCTCATGGCCCGCGATCATTGACACAAGCCGTAGCCGGGTCGGTTCGGCCAGCGCCTTGAGCACGCCGGCCAGCCGCTCGGCGGCGGCCGCGTCGAGTACGCCGTCGGTGATCGGGCTGCAGCACGTCGCAACGTCAGCGACCAGCAACGAGTCATCGCGTTCGGTCGGGGAGGCGATCGCGGCGGGCATGGCCCCAGTATGACACACGCATTGACAGTCATCGATGTTTCGCGCACACTGCTCACATAGATGTCTGTCGATGGAAGGAGTGGGTGCGATGACCGCCGAACCCAATGAGCTGCGTGATCAGGTCCGGGCCAGCTACGGCGCCGCCGCCACCGCGATCAGCGGGGGCGCTACCAACAGCGATGTGCTGACCGCCGCGAGCTGCTGCGGGTCCAGCGACTCAGCCGATATCGGGACCATCTTCGGCGCCGGTCTCTACGGCGACGACGAGCACTCCGAGATTCCCGCTGAAGCGGTTGCGGCCAGCCTGGGTTGCGGTAACCCGACCGCGGTCGCTGACCTGCACCCCGGAGAGCGGGTGCTTGACCTGGGTTCTGGCGGCGGGATCGACGTTTTGTTGTCGGCGCGCCGGGTCGGCCCGAACGGGTTTGCTTACGGCGTCGACATGACCGACGAGATGCTGGCCTTGGCGAGGCGGAACGCCGAAGAATTCCGAGCCAAGTCCGGTGTCACCAATGTCGAGTTCCGCAAGGGCACCATCGAAGACATTCCGCTGCCCGATGCCGCCGTCGATGTGGTGATCTCCAACTGTGTGATTAACCTGTCGGCCGACAAACCGGCCGTGATCGCCGAGATGTTCCGGGTGCTGGTGCCCGGTGGGCGGATCGGGATCTCCGACGTCGTCGCCGAGGACCACCTCAGTTCGGCCGAGCGCGCCGAACGCGGCTCCTACGTCGGCTGCATCGCTGGCGCGTTGTCCCGCCAGGAGTACCTCGACGGGCTGGCCGCGGCCGGGTTCACCGATGCCACGGTCACGTTCACCCACCAGGTGGCTGAAGGGATGCACGGCGCGATCATTCACGCCACCAAACCCGCCGCATCGTCTGATTGAGACAGCCGCAGCGAAAGACCGCACCACCGCGCCCCGACCCACCTCACGTTGACAGTTGCCAGCGAAGCGGCCAGCCGCTCGCGCCACGGGAGAGAAACCTATGAGTGACACCGCCGTATCGACTGCTGCACCCGCCGTGGCCGCCAAGCTGTCCACCCTGGACCGGCTCTTGCCGGTGTGGATCGGGGTAGCGATGGCCGCCGGTCTGCTGCTGGGGCGGCTGGTGCCCGGCCTCGGCGCCGGCCTGAGTGCCATTGAGGTCGACGGAGTCTCGCTGCCGATCGCCCTTGGGCTGTTGGTGATGATGTATCCGGTGCTGGCCAAGGTCCGCTACGACCAGCTCGGCGAGGTCACCGCCGACCGCAAACTGCTGGTGTCTTCGCTGGTGTTGAACTGGTTGATCGGGCCGGCGTTGATGTTCGCCCTGGCCTGGCTGCTGTTGCCCGATCTGCCCGAGTACCGCACCGGGCTGATCATCGTCGGGTTGGCCCGCTGCATCGCTATGGTCATCATCTGGAACGACCTGGCCTGCGGGGACCGCGAAGCCGCCGCAGTGCTGGTTGCGTTGAACTCGATCTTTCAGGTCTTCATGTTCGCTGCGCTGGGCTGGTTCTATCTGTCGGTGCTGCCGGGCTGGCTGGGCCTGCCCCAAGCCGGGATCGAGGTGTCCCCGTGGCAGATCGCCAGATCCGTGCTGATCTTCCTCGGCATCCCGCTGCTGGCCGGATACCTGTCCCGCCGCCTGGGTGAGCGGGCCAAGGGCCGCCCCTGGTATGAGTCGCGGTTCCTGCCGCGTGTCGGCCCGTGGGCGCTGTATGGGCTGCTATTCACCATCGTCATCCTGTTTGCCCTTCAAGGCGATCAGATCACCTCCCGGCCTTTCGATGTCGCCCGCATCGCGGTGCCGCTGCTGGCTTACTTCGCGATCATGTGGGCCAGCGGCTACCTGCTCGGCGCCGTGCTGAAAGTGGGCTACGAGCGCACCACCACGTTGGCGTTCACCGCCGCCGGCAACAACTTCGAACTCGCGATTGCCGTGGCGATCGCCACCTACGGCGTGACCTCTGGGCAGGCTCTGGCCGGGGTCGTCGGACCGCTCATCGAAGTACCCGTGCTGGTGGGACTCGTCTACGTGTCCTTGGCGCTACGCCCCCGCCTCTTCCGATCCGGCCAACCTCAAGCGGTGACCGCTGATGGCCGATAAACCCAGTGTCCTGTTCGTCTGCGTGCATAACGCCGGACGTTCCCAAATGGCGGCCGCACTGCTCACCCACCTGGCCGGTGACCGCATCGAGGTCCGGTCCGCGGGCACAGAACCCGCCGACCAGATCAACCCGGCCGCCGTGGCCGTGATGGCCGAACTAGGCATCGACATCACCGCCAATATTCCCAACGTGCTCACCGCTGACGCCGTGAAAACCAGCGATGTCGTGATCACCATGGGTTGCGGAGACACCTGCCCGTACTTCCCGGGAGTCACCTACCGCGACTGGAAACTGGCCGACCCCGCCGGCCAACCCCTCGAGATCGTCCGCAGTATCCGCGATGACATCGCCAACCGCGTCCAGACCTTGATCGCCGAACTCCTGCCGACCGACACACATCGATCGGGTAGCTGATCACGCCGCCAACGAAAAGCCTCCGTTTGCCTCAGAGCAATTGACAAACCAACCGCAGCCGGTAGCCGGTACTACGGGCCAAATGTGGAATTCGAGACGTGCCGTCTGCGGTCTCGAGTCTCTTGCCGGCGCAGCCCAGGGGCGACTTGACCCTGCCGGGGTTCAGCCTGCCGATTGGGGGCGATCGGGTTGGCCTAGGCGGAGGTGTTCGCTGTGGTAAATGGCCTCGTCGAGGAGTTGGGCGACGTGATTGTCGTAGAGGCTGTAGATGATGCTGCGGCCGTTACGCAAGCCGGTGACCAGGCCGAGGTTGCGTAGCAACCGCAACTGATGTGATACCGCCGAGTGTTCCATGCCGACTGCATCCGCCAGTTCGGACACCGGGAGTGGGCCTTGCCGCAAGGTAGCCAAGATCCGCAGTCGGCTCGGGGTGGCCAACGCCTGCAGGGTGGTCGCTATGTGCGCGGCCGAGTCGGCGTCAAGCTCGCCCACCGGGCGGCTTCGGCCCTGCACCCCGTGTCCCATGACCGCCAGTTTAGCCCACTCGGCATATATGAAGACCTGTTCAGATGTTCTGGTAACGTGGGATTGGTCAAGGCAAACCGCAACGAAGGAGACGACCTCGATGTCACACACGAACAGCTGCGACCAGGAAGACCCGGGCCACACCCACGAGCAGGGCCGTGTCGAGCATGAGCATGCACACACCCACGCTGACGGGACCGTGCACACTCATCCGCATGCGCACGAAAAGGGCCGGGAGGAAACCCACGCCCATGCCCATCAGTGATGCTGGGCACGGTTATTCGCTGATCGTCGGGCCCGCGTTGGGTTAGGGCAGGCAGCCTGGTGGGCGGTGCGTTCAAGGGAGAATCCGCTCACCAGGCTGAACCCGTGGCCACGCCCCTTGAGCTATAAGCTGTTGCGGTGTGGTCATGGCATACCTCCTCGCTCAAACAAGGTGGATGACAAACGCGGGGTGCACCAGCAGCACAACACCCAGGATGACGAGAACTGCCCCCGTGACCCGGGTGAGCCAAGCGCCGAAGGAGGCGTCTCGCTCCAGCCAGATGACCACCGAGAGCGCCAGCATCCACGCCAATTGCATGGTGCCCAAGGCGATCATGAGTGCGAACAGCATCCAGCAGCTGCCCAAACAAAAGATGCCGTAGCGCCCACCGGCACGAAGCGCCCGGGCCGGGCTGTCGTGGTGCTTGCCGCACGGCTGGGTCACGGACACCGGCCCGTGGCAGTGCCGCAGGCAGGTCGCTTTCAGCGGCGTGAGCTGATACAGGCCAGCGGCCACCGCTACTGTGCCGGCCAGGCGGCCGACCCACGGTGATCCGTGTGCCAGCGGTCCATCGAGATGGCTCCACGCCCAGAAGGCGGGAATCCCGGTGGCGCTCCACAGGGTCAGGTATCCGGTGACGAAGATGACCGCTGGGACGGCGGTGCCGGTGGCGGCGCGGGCGTAGGCGCCAACGACGGGCAGGACCGCGGGAAGCATCATCGCCGCCATCATGGCGACCCACGCGATGAGGAACGCGGCGAACGACATCATTGACGCGGTCTCCATGGGCATTGCTGGCTCGGTGTCCATAGCCATGGCGTCGCCGGTCATGCTGACCACGGACCACCACCAGCCCACCCCCGCCACACCCAGCAGGGCGGCCGACAACCACGCATCAGTCCATGACCACGCACGCATTTCGGTGCTGTTCATGGTCTAGTGGCCGGGACCGACGGTGGCGTCGGCATCCAGGTCGCTTTCCAAAATCCAGCACACCGTGGACTGGTCATGTTCGGTGGGCGCGGCGTGCGCCGCGTGGTCGAGAAGGGTCTGCAGGTGGCCTTCGAGGGCGACCAGTTCGGCGATCTGCGCGCGGACCTGGTCGAGACGGGCATGCAGGACCTGTTGCACGTGCCCACACGGCGCCTCGCCGCGGTCATGGATCGCCAGGATTTGGCGCACCTTCTGCAAGGTCAGCCCAGCGGCTTGGCCCCGATGGATGAACCGCAGCCGATCCACGACCTCGGGCCCGTAGTCGCGATACCCGGACGCCGTACGTGCCGGCGGCGGCAGCAGCCCCGAGTCCTCATAGAAACGAATGGTTTTCGCGCTGGTATTGCTGAGTTTCGCTAGTTCGCCGATCTGCATGGCACCCATCCTTGACCTTCCACTGTACTGGAAGGTCAAGGATGGGTTCGTATCGCTCCGCAGCGACCGTGGCCGACTGGTCACCGTTTGGCGGGGCAACGACAGGAAGGGAGCGCTTGGTATGGCGTGGCATGGGTTCTTGATGAAAGCGGCGCCCACGGTGGTGACCGGGGTGGTGGGGGTTGCGGCGTATGAGGCAGTGCGCACGGCCGTGGCGAAGGTTCCGCTGCGCAAGGCAACCGTTGCTGTGACCGCGTGGGGCATCCGGGCTGCCCGCGAAGCGCAGCGCACGGCCGAAACGAACACGGAACAGGTCCGATTGACGGTCGCCGACGTGGTGGCCGAGGCACGAGAGCACGCCGGGGAGGACGTCAAACCGGTGACGGTGACGTGCTCGGGCGACGACGACCATGACCACTGAGGTCCTGCCGGCCGCCGACGCCACGGCGACGGTCGTATCGGATGCGTCCGGGCGGATGCGGCTGCGCATCACCGGATTTCATGTCGATGCGGTCCGGGCCGTCGCGATCGAGGAGACTCTGGCCACGGTGCCCGGTGTGCAGGCGGTGACGGCCTATCCGCGCACCGCATCGGTGGTGATCCGGTATACGCCGCATCGCTGCGACACTGCGGCCGTGCTGGCGGCGATCGGGCAAGCCGAGCACATCCCTGCAGAGTTGGTGCCCACCCGTGCCCCGCATTCCAGCGATGCCGGCACCCCCGGGGTGGTGCGCAAGGCCCTCGGTGGACTCCGCCGATTGCTGGGCGCCCGGCCCGATAGCGACGCGCCGCGCGACACCGAGGGTAGCGGCGGCTGCGGGCAGGGAAAGGGACAGGGCGGTGCGTGCGGCACGGTGTCCTCGGGCGAGCTGAACAGGCGTGAGCAGCGGAACTGGTTGCGGCGGTTGTGGCTGGCCATGCCGTTGGCGCTGCTGGCGTCGGTGTCGACGATGGTGTTCGGCGCCTATCCGTGGGCGGGGTGGTTGGCGTTCGCGGCGACGATTCCGGTGCAATTCGTTGCCGGGTGGCCGTTTCTTCAGGGCGCGGTGCAGCAGGCGCGGGCGGGAAGCGCCAACATGGACACGCTGATCACCCTGGGCACGCTGACCGCATTCGGCTACTCCACGTATGAGTTGTTCGCCGGTGGCGCACTGTTCTTCGAGACGGCGGCGCTGATCATTGCGTTCGTGGTGCTGGGCCGCTATTTCGAGGCCAGATCCACGAGCAAGGCGTCCGAGGCGATCGGCAAGCTGCTGGAGATGGGCGCCAAGCAGGCCTGCCTGCTCGTCGACGGGCAGGAAATTCTCGTGCCGGTCGATCAGGTGCAGGTCGCAGACGTGGTGCGGGTACGGCCCGGGGAGAAGATCCCGGTCGACGGTGAGGTCATCGACGGGCGCGCCGCCGTCGATGAGTCAATGCTGACCGGCGAGTCCGTCCCGGTCGAAAAATCGGTGGGCGACCGCGTTGCCGGTGCGACGGTCAACATCGACGGGCTGCTGACCGTACGCGCCACCGCCGTCGGCGCCGACACCGCGCTGGCGCAGATCGTGCGCCTGGTCGAGCAGGCCCAGGGCGGCAAGGCCCCGGTGCAGCGACTAGCCGACCGGGTCTCGGCGGTGTTCGTCCCAGCCGTCGTCGGTGTCGCCGTGGCGACGTTCACCGGCTGGACGCTGCTCGCCGCCAACCCGGTCGCCGGGATGACCGCCGCGGTCGCGGTGCTGATCATCGCGTGCCCGTGTGCGCTGGGCCTGGCCACCCCCACCGCGATCACGGTCGGCACCGGCCGCGGCGCGCAGCTGGGCATCCTGGTCAAAGGCGGCGAGGTGATGGAAGCGTCGAAGAAGATCGACACCGTGGTCTTCGACAAAACAGGCACCCTGACCCGCGCCCAGATGCGGGTCACCGACGTCATTGTCGGCAAGCGGCGCCAGCCCAACCTGGTGCTGCGGATCGCCGCCGCGGTCGAGTCGGGCTCTGAACACCCCATCGGCGCAGCGATCGTCGCCGCGGCCCGCGAGCAGGCGTTGCAGATTCCGGCCGCCACGGACTTCGCCAACCTCCCCGGGCACGGGGTGCGCGCCCAGATCGACGGCCGCACCGTGCTGGTCGGACGTCGCACACTTGTCGACGACCACGAGCTGCTGCTGCCTGAGCACCTTGCGGCGGCGGCCGCCGAACTCGAAGAGCAGGGCCGCACCGCG
>Ga0164242_10008793_pt1 | contig 10943 bp, 11 predicted proteins | sample OricomgcompostMG_FD_108783 | JGI IMG/M metagenome (GOLD analysis project Ga0164242, IMG submission 108783) | Miracle-Growth compost microbial communities from Emeryville, California, USA - Original compost - Miracle growth compost (MG) ...
AGCTGAGGCAGGGTGATCACTCCGACGATCCGGTCGGCAGCGTCGCGGTCGGCGACAGGCAGCGTGGTGACGCCGGCGAGCGCCATCGTCTCCGCGACCTGCCGCAGGGTCTGGTCGCTGTGCGTGCAGATCGGGTCCGGGATGGTGAGCGCGGCGACACGGTCATCGCCGGAGCCGGCATGGCCGATCAACGCTCCACGGGTCACGACGCCGACCAGACCGTTCTCGCCGGTGACGGGATAGAGCTGCTGACGCCAGGCCGTGCGTCCCTGCGCCGGGTCGTTCAGTGCCCGGCGCGCCTCGGCGATCGTCAGGTCGTCGGCGAACTCCAGGACGTCGTGGGTCATGACCTCGCTGACGAAGACGATCTCGAGCGGGTCCACGTCGTACTCGCGACTCAGGTGGTAGCCGCGGCGGGCGATCTTCTCGGTGAGGACCGAGCGCTTGAGCATCAGCGCCGAGGCGCCGTAGGCGGTGAGAGATCCGATCATCACGGGCAGCAGTGCATCCCAGCGGTGGGTCAGCTCCAGGGCGAACACCACGCCGGTGACGGGCGAGCGCATCACGCCGCCCAGGACGCCCGCGAGGGCGACGAGTGCCCAGAAGCCGGGACCGACCGCCGGGAAGAGGTGCGCCTCGAGGGCACCCAGCGCACCGCCGATCATGAACATCGGCGCGAGGACTCCCCCTGAGGTCCCCGACCCGAGGGACAGCGACCAGATGAGGGTCTTGACGATCAGGATCCCGACGACCAGACCCAGCCCGATGCTGCCGGTCAGCTCGGAGCCGATGACGTCGTACCCGACGCCGAGCGCCTGCGGCACGATCAGGCCGCCCACGCCGATCACGACACCGCCGATGGCGGGCCACCACATCCAGTGCACGGGCAGGCGGTGGAAGGCGTCCTCCGAGGCGTAGACCAGGACCGTGGCGACCAGCGCGAGCAGCGCCGCGATCAGGCCGGAGACGACGCACAGGGCGTAGTCGACGTCGCGCAGGTGGAGCGCCGCTGTGACCGGGAAGACGGGGCCGCCGCCCAGCAGGTGATGGCGCAGGACCGTGCCGACGGCCACCGCCGCACCAACCGGGACGAGGCTGCGCGGACGCCACTCGAACAGCAGCAGCTCGGCGGCGAGCAGCAGCGCGGCCAACGGTGAGTTGAAGGTGGCGGCCATGCCGGCCGCGGAGCCGGCGACCAGCAGGGTCTTGCGCTCGTCGGCGGTCAGGTGGAGGAACTGCGCCATCAGCGAGCCGAGGGCTCCCCCGGTCATGATGATCGGTCCCTCAGCGCCGAACGGGCCGCCGGTACCGATCGCGATCGCCGAGGAGATCGGCTTGAGCACCGCGACACGGGGCTGGATCTTGCTGCCGCCTAGCAGGATCGCCTCGATCGCCTCCGGCATGCCATGGCCACGGATCTTCTCCGAGCCGTAGCGGGCCATCAGACCGATCACCAGGCCGCCGACCACCGGCGCGAGGAGCACCAGCCACCACGGGTGGTGGCCGGCACCGGGCGCAACGAGGGCGGTGGAGGTGCGCTGGTAGAAGACCGCGTTGGTGATCAGCCCGATCAGCCGCAGCAGGCACCAGGCTGCGAGTGCCGCGACCGCACCGACCGGCAGCGCCAGGACGACGATCAGCACGGTGCGCCGCGTCATGGTGAAGTCGCCGAGATGGCGGACGTCCCGGATCGGGGCGTGGACAGGACGAGCGGGCGCAGACACGGGGAGACGGATCCTTCCGGAGAGATCGGGAGCGGAAGGAATATATCGTGTCACGACATATTATAGTGAAACGGTGCCCACGGATGCCGAGTACCAGCGGCTGCTCGCGTTCCGGAACGCGCTGCGGCACTTCGACCAGTGGAGTCGCAAGGCCGCCGAGGAGCACGGCCTCACTCATGCCCAGCATCAGCTGCTGCTGGCGATCCGCGGCAGCCGTACCGAAGGCGGCCCGAGCGTCGGCGAGATCGCCGACGCCCTCCTGGTACGGCATCACACCGCCAGCGAGCTCGTCGACCGGACGCAGAGTCTCGGCCTTCTCGAGCGGGCGCGCAGCGCTGAGGACGCCCGCCGGGTGCAACTGCGACTCACCGCCGAGGGCGAGCGACGGCTCGAGGAGCTGACCGCCGTACATCTGGAGGAGCTCCAACGGCTCGGTCCACTCCTGGACCCCGCCGACCAGGAGCGTCGCCCCCAGCGCTAGGACGCCGCCTGCGGGCCGTCAGCGCGGACGCTCGTCGACGATCCGCCGCATCTTGCCGACGGAGCGCTCGATCCCTTGGGGGTCGACGATCTCGACATCGACAGTCACGCCGATGACCCGCTTGACCAGCTGCTGCACATGTAGACCGGCAGCCTCGCCGGCCTCCGGGCGGCAACTCTCGTGGCGCTCGATCCTGACGGTGAGCGTGTCCATGTTGCCCTCACGACGGCGGACGCACTGGAAGTGCGGCGTCAGCTCGGGCATCTTGACCACGATCTCCTCGATCTGGGTCGGGAACAGGTTGACGCCGCGCAGGATGATCATGTCGTCCGTGCGTCCGGTGATCTTCTCGATGCGGCGCATCGGGCGCATCGAGCCCGGCAGCAGCCGGGTCAGGTCTCGGGTGCGATACCGGATGATCGGCATCGCCTCCCTGGTGAGCGAGGTCAGCACGAGCTCGCCCTTCTCGCCATCCGGCAGGACCTCACCGGTGACCGGGTCGATGACCTCCGGGAGGAAATGGTCCTCCCACACGTGCAGGCCGTCCTTGGTCTCGACACACTCTGAGGCGACGCCGGGGCCGATCAGCTCGGAGAGGCCGTAGATGTCGACCGCGTGCATGTCGAGCCGCGCCTCCAACGCCGACCGCATCTCGTTGGTCCACGGCTCCGCACCGAAGATGCCGATCTGCAGCGACGAGGTCCGCGGATCGATGCCCTGCCGTTCCATCTCGTCGGCGATGTTGAGCATGTACGACGGGGTGACCATGATCAGCCGTGGACCGAAGTCGGTGATGAGCCGCACCTGGCGCTCGGTCATGCCGCCGGAGACCGGGACGACGGTACAGCCGAGCTTCTCCGCGCCGGCATGGGCGCCCAAGCCGCCGGTGAACAGGCCGTAGCCGTAGGCGTTGTGCAGGATGTCGCCCGGGCGGCCACCGGCGGCTCGGATGGAGCGCGCCACGACCGTCGCCCAGATGTCGAGGTCCTTCGCGGTGTAGCCGACCACCGTGGGGCGACCGGTGGTCCCCGAGGAAGCGTGGATCCGGCTCACCTGCTCCCGCGGGACCGCGAACATGCCGAACGGGTAGTTCCCCCGCAGGGTCGCCTTCGAGGTGAAGGGCAGCTTCGCGAGGTCGTCGAGCTCCCTGACATCGTCCGGGTCGACCCCGGCCTCGTCGAAGGCCCGACGGTAGTGCGCGACGTTGTCGTAGGCGTGCCGCACCGACCAGCGGAGGCGGGCCAGTTGCACGGCACGGAGCTCGTCGATCGACGCTGTCTCGATCGGCTCGAGACCGAGGTCCGGCGTGATGGGCTGCGGCACGGCGTTCCCTCTCGTTCTCAGTGCCCGGTGAACGTCGGCTTGCCCTTGGCCAGGAACGCCGCGACCGCACCACGATGGTCGGCCGTCGCGCCCAGGCGGGACTGGGCTGCAGATTCGTCGGCGAGGCTGCGCTCCAGCGATGTCGGGCCGGCGAGCAGACGCTTGGACTCGGCGTACGCGGTGGTGGGGCCGGCGGCGAGACGCGTCGCCAGCGCGACGGCGTCGTCGAGCGCAGCGCCCGGCTCGCTCAGGCGACCGGCGATGCCCCAGCCGATGGCCTGCTCGGCCGTGAAGCTCTCCCCCAGCAGGACGAGCTCGCGGGCGCGGGACTCTCCGACGGCGCGCGGCAGCGTGTACGAGAGCCCGGAGTCGCAGGTCAGGCCGATGCCCGTGAAGGCGGTGGCCAGCACCGCCTCACGAGAGAGCACCCGCAGATCCGCAGCAAGGGCGAAGCCGAGCCCGGCGCCGACGCAGACGCCCTCGACCGCGGCGATGACCGGCTTGGGCATCGTCGCCAACGCCTGGGCGATCGGCGAGTAGTGCGCGTCGACCGTCGCGAAGACCTGGTCGGGGTCGCTCTTCAGGGCCTGGGCATGCTCGGCGAGGTCCTGCCCGGCGCAGAAGTGGCCGCCCGCGCCGGTGAGCACGACCGCACGGACGGCCGTGTCGCGGGCGACGCTCAGCAGGCCGTCTCGAAGGATGACCTTGACCTCGTCGTTGAGCGCATTGCGCCGCTCCGGGCGGTTGATCGTGACGACGGCGACCGCATCGCGGCGCCGGTCGATGATGACGGGTTCCATGATCCTCCTTGAACCATTACTGACCGCTCGGTCAGCATTACATGGGACACGCCGCTCTGCCAGCGCGAGTTTCCGGCGACGGCGAATGCGAGAGGATGCGCTCATGTCCGACAGCAGCAGCGCTACGAGCACCGCCGGACCCGAGGCGCCTCGACGGGGCCGCGGCCGCCCGGGCTACGACCAGGAGACGGTGCTGCGCCGCGCGATCGACCTCTTCAACCGCCAGGGGTACGACGCGACCAGCATCACCGACCTCGCCAACGAGCTCGGGCTCAGCAAGTCGGCCGTCTATCACCACGTCAGCAGCAAGTCCGACCTCTTGGAGCAGGCGCTCGACGAGGCGCTCAACAGCCTCGACGACGCGCTCACCGCCGCGCGCACCGCGGCCGGCAGCACCGCCTACGACCGGCTCCGGCTCGCCGTCACCGGCAGTGTGCATGCGCTGATGGCGCACCTCCCGGCCGTGACCCTGCTGCTCCGTGTGCGCGGCAACGGCGAGGTCGAGGAGAAGGCCCTGACCCGCCGGCGGGCCATCGACGACGCCCTCGCCCAGATGGTGCGCGACGCCGTCGACGAGGGTGCGCTGCGCGCTGACCTCCCGCCCGAGCTGATCAGCCGACTGCTCTTCGGCCAAGTCAACTCCCTGACCGAGTGGGTGCGTCTTGACGGACGCTACGACGCCGCGAAGCTGGCCGAGGCGATCACCGTCATCGCCTTCGACGGCCTGCACGCCTGACCGCGACGTCATCCGCGAGGACTGCTGAAGGTGCCGCCGCCGACGTCGCACGGTCTCAGAGCTCGCACGGTCTCAGAGCTCGATCGGGCGACCGAGCGAACGGCTGCGGCCGCGGAAGGTCGCGATCACCGTGTCACCTCGCGTGACCGTCACGTCGTAGACCCCGCTGCGGCCTCGCCGGACCACCTCGACGGCCTCTGCCACCAGCTCGTCACCGAGGTGTCCCGGCTCCAGGAACTCGATCGAGAAGCCGGACGCCACCGTCGCCTCGCCGTAGGTGTTGCAGGCGACCGCGAACGCCGTGTCGGCGAGGGAGGCGATGATGCCGCCGTGGGCGATCGCGTGGCCGTTGACCATGTCGGCACGGACGACCAGCTGCAGCCGCGCGCGGCCTTCGGCGACCGACAGCACCTCGATCCCGAGCGCCTTCTTGGTGGCGTCGTCGCGCAGCATCGCGTCGGCGTACTCCTGCGGGCTCACGGAGCTCTGCACGAATGGCCTCCTCAGGCGTCGAAGTCGATGGTCACCTGGTCGCTGACCGGGAACGTCTGGCAGCTGAGGACGTAGCCCGCATCCACCTCGGCGGGCTCCAGCGCGTAGTTGCGGACCATGTCGACCTCACCGGTGCACACCTTCGCGCGACAGGTGCCGCACACGCCGCCCTTGCAGGCGAACGGCAGGTCGCTGCGGTGCTCCTGGGCCGAGTCGAGCAGGGTGCGGTCCCGTGGCACCGGGTTGATCGTGCTCCGGCCGTCGAGGACCACTGTCACCTCGCTGGCGGCCCCCTCGATCGGGGCGTCCACGTGCCGCAGCTGCGGCGGCGGTTCGTCGACGTAGAACAGCTCGAAGTGGACCTTCTCCGCCGGGACGTCAAGCTCGGCGAGCACCCCACGCGCGTCGGCGATCATGCCGAGCGGGCCGCACAGCCACACGTGGTCCATGTCGGCCACCGCCACCAGACTGCCCAGGATCGAGCGCAGTCGATCGGCATCGAGGCGACCGCTGAACAGCTCCACGTCGCGTGGCTCCCGGGAGAGGACGTGGATGAGGTCGAACCGCTCGCCGTACTCGTTCTTCAGGTCGGCGAGCTCCTCGGCGAACATCACGCTGGCGGTGGTGCGGTTGCCGTAGAGCAGGGTCACGGTCGACTCGGGGTTGGCCAGCACCGAGGCGGCGATCGACAGGATCGGCGTGATGCCCGAGCCTGCAGCGATGCAGAGGTGGTGGGCCGCCACCGACGGGTCGGCACGGAAGCTCCCCCCGGGGACCTGGACCTCGACGACGTCGCCCGGACGCAGGTCGTGCACCAGCCAGCTCGAGAAGAGGCCGTCCGGGATCTCGCGTACGCCGATCCGGGGCTGCTCCCCCATCGGCGCGCAGATGGAGTAGGTACGCCGCTGGTCGGCTCCGTCGACCAGGCGACGGAGGGTGATCGACTGACCGGCGGCGAAGTCGAACTCCGTGACGTCGGCCGGGACCTCGAAGGTGACCGCGGCCGAGTCGTCGGTGAGGTGCTCGACGCGGCTGACCTTCAGCGCATGGAAGCCGGCCGGGACCTGCGCTGACGCAACAGACTCAGCGGTGGTGGTCATCAGATTTCCTTGACGTGGTCGAAGGGCTCCAGACAGTCCAGGCACCGGTAGAGCGCCTTGCAGGCCGTCGAGCCGAACTCGGCGGTGACCTCGGTGCGGTTGCTTCCGCACTGTGGGCAGACCACAACGCGGCGGACGGGGCGCAGGGTCAGCGCGATCGGTCCGTCGTGTCGTGGGGCGACGCCGGGTGGGGAGATGCCGTGCTGGCGCAGCGCCCGTCTGCCGCGCTCGGTGATCCAGTCGGTGGTCCAGGGCTCAGCGAGGTCGACGCGTACGGCGACCTCGGCGAATCCGGCCTCCTGCAGCGCGCGGGTGAGGTCGTCGCGCATCGCCGCCATCGCCGGGCAGCCGGTGTAGGTGGGCGTGATCGCCACCTCGACACCGTGGTCGGTGACCCGGACGTCGCGGAGCACGCCGAGGTCGGCCAAGGTGAGCATCGGTAGCTCCGGATCGGTGACCCGCTCCGCCACCTTCCTGGCCATCGCCGCGGAGAGCTTTCCCATCTCCATCATCACCATCGGCCCGTCGGGTGCTCGCGGGCGACGACCTGCATCTCGGCGAGCAGCCGGCTCAGCGCCTCGGTGTGGCGGCCGTCGCGGCCCTTGAGCCGCTGTACGCCGGCCAGCGGCCTGGTATCCGGCCGCTCCACACCGGAGACGGCGAAGACCTCGTCGAGGACCACCTCCACCTCGGCCTCGACCGCAGCCGGATCGACACCGACACCGGTCGCGGCGACCGCCGCCTCGACCTCGTGGGTCTCGAACAGCTCGGGCCACAGCGGCAGCAGGCCGGTCAGCCCGGCCAGGACGCGACGCCGGGACTCCTCGGTGCCCTGGGCGAGGGTCAGGAACCAGCGACCGGCGAAGTCGCGGTGGTAGGTCATCTCCTTGACGCCCTTGGCCGCCACCGCCGCAAGCACCGTGTCGCGGCTCGTCGCGAGCCGCTGGAAGAGCGCCAGTCGGTAGGCCGAGAAGAGCAGCAGCCGGGCCACCGTCTCGCCGAAGTCGCCGTTGGGGACTTCGACCATGCGGACGTTGCGGAACTGCTGGTCGCCACGGAAGAACGCCAGCGCGTCCTCGGCCGGGACCGGTGAGCCCTCGGGCAGCGTCGGCACGACCGTCGGGCCGGCGGCGGCAGCACGGGCCAGCAGCAGCCGCGCCTGGCCGAGCAGGTCCAGCGCGATGTTGGCGATCGCGATGTCCTCCTCCAGGTCGGGGCCGCGGCTGGTCAGCTCGGCGAGGCGTTGCGACATGATCAGCGCGTCGTCGCCGAGCATCAGGCAGTACGACGCGAGCGCGGCGGGGTCGACGCCATCCGGCACGGTGACGTCGACGCCGGCGAGGGGATCTTCGCTGTGCTCGAACTCCTGCCCGCTGCCGAAGGCCCAGTGCACGTCGTCGACGAGCAGGCCGTCGTAGGCGTTCCCGTGCTCGTCAGGGGCGTGGGTGTGGATCTCACTCATCGGGCCGCCTCACATGTGCGGGACATCCGCAGGGATGTCGTAGAACGTCGGATGGCGGTAGATCTTGTCGCCGCTCGGCGCGAACATCGGGTCCTTCTCCTCCGGACTCGAGGCGACGATCTCCGAGGAGCGCACCACCCAGATCGAGACGCCCTCGTTGCGGCGGGTGTAGACGTCGCGAGCGTGCCGCAGCGCGAGCTGGCCGTCGGGCGCGTGCAGCGAACCGACATGGACGTGGTTGAGTCCCCGCTTGCTGCGCACGAACACCTCGTACAGCGGCCATTCGGCGCGGGTCTGCTCGTTCTGCTGCTCGCTCATCCGCTGGCCCGCTCCTGGTTCTCGTTCCGGCTCTTCTCGGCGAAGGCGCTGGCTGCCTCACGGACCCAGACGCCCTCGTCGTACGTCCGCTGACGATGGGCGAGGCGCTGGGCGTTGCACGGGCCGTCGCCCGTGACGACCTGCCAGAACTCGTCCCAATCAGGCGTGCCGAAGTCGTAGTGACCGCGCTGCTCGTTCCACCGCAGTTCCGGGTCGGGGAAGGTGACGCCGAGCGCCTCGGCCTGCGGCACGGACATGTCGACGAAGCGCTGGCGCAGCTCGTCGTTGCTGTGTCTCTTGATCCCCCACGCCATCGACTGGGCGGAGTTGGGCGAGTCGTCGTCGGGGGGACCGAACATCATCAACGCCGGCCACCAGAACCGGTTGACCGACTCCTGCACCATCGCGCGCTGCTCGTCGGTGCCGCGCATCATGGTCATCAGCAGCTCAAAGCCCTGGCGCTGGTGGAAGGACTCCTCCTTGCAGATCCTGATCATGGCGCGCCCGTAGGGGCCGTAGGAGGTCCGGCACAGCGGCACCTGGTTGCAGATCGCAGCCCCGTCGACCAGCCAGCCGATGGTGCCCACATCGCTGTAGGAGAGCGCTGGGTAGTTGAAGATCGAGGAGTACTTCTGCTTGCCGGCCAGCAGCAGCCGGGTGAGCTCGTCGCGGGAGACTCCGAGGGTCTCGCAGGCGGAGTAGAGGTAGAGGCCGTGGCCCGCCTCGTCCTGGACCTTGGCGAGCAGGATCGCCTTGCGTCGCAGGCTCGGGGCGCGGCCGATCCAGGCGCCCTCGGGCTGCATCCCGATGATCTCCGAGTGCGCATGCTGGGCGACCTGGCGCACCAGCGTCTTGCGATAGCCCTCCGGCATCCAGTCGCGTGGCTCGATCCGCTGGTTGCTCGCGACAGTGGCGTCGAAGAGCTCCTGCAGCGCGTCGGCCGACGGGGTCGTCGTCGCCTGGCTCATCGGTCCTCCCGGTTCTCCGCTCGAGCTATTTACTGACCGATCGGTCTGTATTAGCGTGGCACACGTCCGAAACCAGCACAAGCCCAAGGAAAGGGTCGATCGTGAGCCGACTTCTGGAGAGCTACGTCGCGGGCGCCTGGTACCGCGCCGACGACGAGGGCGAGCCCCTGTACGACGCCGTCACCGGCGAGGTGGTCGCCCGGTTCTCCTCGACCGGCGTCGATCTCGGTGCGATGGTGCGCCACGCCAGGGAGGTCGGCGCTCCGGCGGTGCGCGCACTGACCTTCCACCAACGCGCGGTCGTCCTGAAGGAGGTGGCGACGTATCTCTCGGGGTTCAAGGACGAGCTCTACGAGCTGTCCTTCGCCACCGGAGCAACCAAGCGGGACGCGATGGTCGACATCGACGGCGGCATCGGCACGATGTTCTCCTTCGCCTCCAAGGGCCGCCGGGAGCTGCCGAACGACACCCTCGTCGTCGACGGCACCACCGAGCAGCTCGGCCGGGCAGGCACGTTCGCCGGGCAGCACGTCTATACCTCGCGCCCCGGTGTCGTGGTGCAGATCAACGCCTTCAACTTCCCGGTCTGGGGCATGCTCGAGAAGCTGGCCCCGAGCTTCCTTGCCGGCCTGCCGACCATCGTGAAGCCGGCCCCGCAGGGCGCTTGGCTGACCGAGGCGGTCGTCCGGCGCATCGTCGAGTCCGGACTGATGCCGGAGGGCTCGCTGCAGCTGCTCTGCGGGAGTCCGGACGGACTGCTGGACGAGCTCGGCATGCAGGACACGGTCGCCTTCACCGGCTCCGCCGCGACCGGTGCCCTGCTGCGCCAGCACCCCAACGTCGTGTACGGCGGCGTACGGCTCGGCATCGAGGCCGACTCCCTCAACTGCTCGATCCTCGGGCCGGACGTGACGCCGGAGGCGCCGGAGTTCGACCTCTACGTCAAGGGCATCGTCACCGAGATGACCGTGAAGGCCGGCCAGAAGTGCACCGCGATCCGGCGCGCGATCGTGCCTGCCGCCCAGGCCGACGCCGTGATCGCCGCACTGTCGGCCAGGCTGTCCGGGATCGTCGTCGGCAACCCTGCCGACGAGTCGGTGCGAATGGGTGCCCTTGTCAGCACGCTCCAGCGTGCCCGCGTTCGCGACGCAGTGCGGGCGCTGAGCAAGTCGGCCGACATCGTCTTCGGCGACCCCGACCACGTCGAGGTGGTCGGCGCCGACGCCGAGGCCGGCGCCTTCATGTCGCCGGTGCTGCTGCGCGCCCATGACGGCGCCGAGGAGCCGCACGACATCGAGCCGTTCGGCCCGGTGGCGACCGTCTTCACCTATGACCGGCTCGAGGACGCGATCGCCCTGGCCGCTCGTGGTCGGGGCAGCCTGGTGGCTCGCTGGTCACCCATGACTCGTCGGTCGCACGTGAGGTGATCCGCGGGGTGGCGCCGTACCACGGCCGCCTGTTGGTCCTCGACCGCGAGGACGGCAAGGAGGCCGCTGCCGCCGGTGGCCACGGCGCACCGCTGCCGGTCCTGGTCCACGG
>Ga0164242_10008794_pt1 | contig 10942 bp, 10 predicted proteins | sample OricomgcompostMG_FD_108783 | JGI IMG/M metagenome (GOLD analysis project Ga0164242, IMG submission 108783) | Miracle-Growth compost microbial communities from Emeryville, California, USA - Original compost - Miracle growth compost (MG) ...
AGCCAGGAAGAGATCAGGAAGCGAGGAAGCTGTGAGCACGCAGACGCAGGAGAAGACCACAGGCATCGCCGGGGCCGACGCGTTCATCGCGAAGGCGCGGGAGCTCGGTCTGACCGTCGAGGTTCGGACCGTCAACAGCGAGGCGTCCTACTACAGGGACGGCACCGTCATGCTGCCGTCGGTTCTCAGCGTCTCCGTGGCCGTAAGCCTTCCCGTTCCCACCGAGCTCGACGGAACCGCCCTCGGCATGGTGGAACGTTGCACCACCCTCACGAGCTGCTGGAGCAAGCGCGACGCGCCGCGTTCCCGTGGTCGCTGGGTGCTGGCGAACTACTCCACCCTCGGTGGGCACAAGGACCTGCACGTCATGAGCCGTCTCGACTCGTACCTGAACGGCATGGCGACCGACCTGCAGAACCTGCGCAAGCTCGTTGAGGGCTGACCGTTTCAGTTGATCACTGGCCTGGTATAATGGCCTCGTAGGGAACCGATGAGAAGAGAGTGGGTGAACCCCGATGACAGACGTGAGCGCGCCGACTTCCGCTGACTCGAGCAAGTTGACCAAGCTGCGGGACAGCTACCGCGACGTGGAGTTCGTGGGCAAGCTGCTCAGCGAGGTGAGCACCGACAACAACAGCTCGCCTCGCTGGACCGAGATGGAGCTGTACCGGATCACGGAGGGCCCCAACGAGGGCAAGTACGTGCTGAGCGTCATGGGCCGTAGCGTGGTGTACCACGTGCACAACGGCTCGTGCAACTCCGGCGTGCCGGTCGCCGTCAAGGAGATCGACGAGGAGTTCGAGCCCTGCCACCGGTGCAACCCGCCGGCTCCGCAGGCACTCGGGTCCGTCGTCTCGGTGGACCTGGAGGAGGACCGCCCCCAGGTGCACGTGGTGAGTGACCCGCAGGAGCTGCTGAAGAAGCTCCACAACCCGCGGGCCAACGCCATCAGCGGTCCGGGCCAGCGTCTGCTCGCCATCGCCGCCTTCCACGAGGACGGCAGCGTGCGTGACGAGGGCATCCACAGCGCACTCAACCGCGTCGAGCGTCTCTGACGCTCGGCTTACCTTGCACGGAAGGAAGGGAACTGATGGGACTGTTCGGGAGTGGCCGGAAGCCGGTAGTGGGCGGCGTGGTGCTGAGCCGGGACGGTGCGACGTTCCTTGCCGCGCAGCGCAGCTACCCACCGGCCCTCGCGGGTCGGTGGGAGCTGCCCGGCGGCAAGTCGGAGCCCCGAGAGCGGCCGCAGGACACGTTGGCGCGTGAGCTCATGGAGGAGCTCGGTATCCGTGTCAACGTGCTGCGGAAGCTCGACGGCTCGGTCAACGTGCCCAACTCGGAGCTGAAGCTCCAGGTGTGGCTGGCGCAGCTCACCGGCGGCACCCCTCGCCTGATCGAGGGGCACCGTCAGGTCAGGTGGCTGACCGCGGACCAGGTGTGGTCGGTCAACTGGCTGGACTCCAACAAGAGCTTCGTGCGACAGATCCCCAACCTGCTGTCGTAGCCTGTGTACATCTGACGTCAACGTTGGTATAGTAGTACCAGCAGGGAGGAACCGGAACAGGAAGCGAGAGACCGATGACCAACGCCACCTACCAGTCGCTGAGGATGACCAAGGCCGACTTCAACGTCGCCATCGCGTTCGGCAAGACCGTGCACATCCTCTACGGTGAGCTCACCGTCGACGGTGACCACGCCACCGGCAACGTCGAGTGGCGGGAGATCGAGCCGCACGAGGTCCGCGAGACCAAGGACGGCAACCTGATCGTCGTCGCGATGTGCCGCCTCCGTGGTGAGCGCCGCACGTTCCGGCTGGACCGCATCTCGCACTACAACTTCGGGACGCGCGGCTTCATCCTCCCCTGGCCTGAGAAGGCCGACCCGGAGGAGATCACCGACTGGTGGACGATCCGCAGCCGCAGCGACCACGAGATCATCCAGGTCGAGCTCAACACCGACGGGGTAACGGGGCCGCACGCGAAGGTCCTCGGTAAGGCGATGGCTCAGTCGGGCAAGGTGCGGGCGGTCTGCAAGGCGGAGGGTGGCGTCAGCATCCGCCGGTTGCGGCGGAAGGACGTCCTCGCCTGGAGGTGACGTGAGCAGGGAGAAGTACCAGCGCTACGAGGGGCGGTACAACCGCAGTACCGCCCCCGTGGCCGTTAACGACAACAAGCGGTGGACCCCCGCGGAGGAGGCTCGTCTGCTTCGCACGTGGTGTCGCGCTGCCGCCTCGCCGGCGGCGCGGATCCACGTGGCCAAGGTCCTCGGTCGGACGTACATCGCGTGCCTCAAGCGACACGCGCACTGTCATCGTCGACGCGGGAGCTGGGCGGGATGCAAGGCTGATCCCAGGCGGTCAAACCGCTAGAGGTGGCACGCTCAGGGCGTGTACATCTCGCCGGGCGGCTGATAGGCTGCTCAGAGCAACCAGGAAGGGAAGGGAAAGCGGTATGACCGAGCTCAAGACGACGAGAAACGATGTTCCGGACGTCTCCTCAGCTGGCATCAACGCCAGCGCCAAGATGGTCTGGCAGGCCGTTCAGGCCACGGACTCGTTCCGGCGGTATGCGACCACCGGCAAGCTCGGAGGCATCCCCGGCAGGTACTGGCAGGGTGCGGCCAACCAGGTCATCAACGACCTGTGGCCGGCGCTGAACGACCGCTACCTGACCGAGAAGGACCAGGCTGAGGACCTCAAGCTCGCCCTCAACCGGTTCCTCAAGTACAACCGAGCGATGGTCTGTACCCGTGACGGTGGCCTGACCAAGAAGTCGATGTGGTTCGTCGCCGAGCACTGGCCGGAGCTGACCGTCACCCCGGGGCCTCACCAGGGCGCCAGGGAGGAGACCGTGGTCACCGACGAGGCGGCCACCGCGACGCCGCAGAAGACGACCGCCACCCCGCTCGACGTGTTCAGCCTCAAGCGGCCGGCGGCACCCGCCGCGGCGACGGAAGAGAGAAGTGAGGAAGCGATGACGACCACGCCTCAGGAGCCGGTGACCGGCTCCGTGACGCCCGACGACGAGGGCACCCAGCACGAGTGCCGCCTCGACGGCTGTGACCTCGCGTTCGAGGGGGTGCACCACCGCGCCACCCACGAGATGACGCACGGCTTCCGCTACAACGAGGACGGCACCGTCACCAACTTCGACCCGAACGACCCGGTGCCGGACGAGGAGGCCGTCCAGGCTCTCATCATCAAGGTCTGCCGCGACGTGGAGCCGATGAACACGGCTCAGATCGTGGAGGCGGTCCGCAAGCTGGCGCCCAAGGCGTCCTCCCCGACGATCAAGATCGTGCTGCAGATCCTCGCGGACGACCGGTGGTTCGAGATCATCAACAAGGTCGAGGGCCAGAAGGGCCGCGTCCGCAAGTTCCACTTCCTCGGTGAGCCGGTCAAGCGGGGCAAGAAGAAGCCCGTGACGGACATCACCGACGAGGTGGACGCACCGGCCGACGAGAGCGGCTTCATTGAGACCGCCGTGGCCGTCCTGCGCAACGACGGTGAGGACGACGAGCAGAGCCGGGTGGCGCGCTACCGCACGCTGATGGACGACCTCTTCGCCGACCTCGCGCTGATGGACGACCTCAAGCGCGCCCTGGCCGCGAAGACCGCGGCCAACGACGCGCTGCAGCTGGAGCTCGACGCGGTGACCAGGGAGCGGGACGCCCTGCAGGGTAAGCTGGACACCCTGAAGCAGGTCTTCGGCACCGCTCTCCAGTGACAAGGAACGAAACGATGACGGACACCCCTGAGCCAGACGACCGCCACTTCACGCGCCTGGGTGAGGCGTGGGAGACGCAGCTGCTCGCCGGGGTGTCCGTCGACGCAAGGGAACCGATCTCACACGACGAGGCGCGCGAGGCCAACCAAACGGTGAGTGACGTCGTTGTCAAGCTGGCAACGCTCACCGTTCGGCGGATGTGCAACCAGCACGCCTGCACGCTGCCCGCAACGGGGGCATGCGGTCACGAAGACGAGCGCCGGGATGCCGACTACCTGCGGCACATGCTAGACGTTCTCGGGCTGCCAGGCAGCTTCGAAGACGTGACGGAGGCGGACCGCGCCAACCTGCTTGACGCGATGGCGCAGAAGCCCACCGTCGGTGTGGACAGGTACCCGGAAGTCACTGAGGACTGACCCTTCAACCCCTGGTCTAGCACCTGACCGGGGGATAGAATGATCCTGTACGAGTGAAGGGAAGAGACTTACGTGGCACTTATCCTGCTTGAGGGCGTCGACGGCGGTGGCAAGTCAACCCTGGCCAGCCGCATCGCCGACACCTTCACGTTCCTCACCGAGGACGAGCCCAACCCGCCCACGCTCATCCGCATCCACAAGGGCAAGCCGACCCCCGGGTTGGACGCCTTCCAGGAGTACGAGCTGCCGCTGGAGCGGTTCGACCTCCGTGACCTGATCCGCTCCAAGCGCGATCTCGTCATCATGGACCGGTGGCACGCCGGTGAGAAGCCCTACGGGGAGCTGTATCGCAACCACAGCCGTCTCGACACCGCCGGCCTGCTGCACGTGGAGCTCACCCTCGAGGCGCTCGGCGCGGTGAAGGTCCTCGTCCAGCCCGACGACGTCGACATCGTCAAGATGCGGCTGCGGGAGCGCGGCGAGGACTTCCTGCAGCCCCAGCACGTGGACCAGGTGCACCGGTGGTACGAGGCCCTGCGCAAGCTGCACGGCTACGTCCGCGTCACCGACACCGCCCCGTCTGAGCTGATCCAGCTCGCTCGGGACCGCGCCCTCGGTGACGACCCCACCGCCCCCAGGGCGTGGCCCGGCTACGTCGGCAGCGCGACGCCTCGGCTGCTGCTCGTGGGTGACCAGCGGAACGACGGGCCACGCGCCCGTCACGAGTTCGTGCGAGCCTTCACGCCGTGCGTCAACGGCAGCTCCGCGCACTACCTGATGAAGACCCTCACCCTGGCCAACCTGACCCGGGACGTGGGCATCGTCAACGCGCATGAGGACGGCGTCGACCTCACCCTGATCGGCAAGATCGAGCCTCGGCCGGCGGTGGTGGCCCTCGGCCGCCTCGCGTCGAAGACCCTCGAGGACGCCGGCGTGGAGCACGAGGCGGTGCCGCACCCGCAGTGGACGCGCCGCTTCCGCAACAAGCAGATGGGCTGGTACGCCCAGGAGATCAAGGAGGCAGCCAAGTGGAGGTAGTCGGCAAGACCGGCTCCGAGGCATACATCGCGCTCATGCGACGAGTGCTCAACGAGGGTGAGCCCATCTCGCCGCGTGGCCAGCTGACGTTCGAGCTCATGAACGTCACCGTCCAGGTGGCAAGCCTGACTGAGGCTCACGTGCTCAACACGGTGCGACGGGTCAACACCAAGATCCTCGCCACCGAGTACGTGCACCTGCTGGGCGGCCTGAGCTCCCTCGAGCAGCTCGACCGCGCGTCCGGTGGGCGGTTCTCCCAGTTCGCGAACGACGGCCGTCTCCTGGGCGCCTACGGGCCTCGGATCAGGCATCAGCTGCCCAGGGTAGTCGACCTCCTGCGACGGGACCCCGACACCAGGCAGGCCATTCTCACCATCTGGAACGGCCAGGAGCACGGCGCTGAGTCAAGGGACGTGCCGTGCACCACGACCCTCCAGTTCCTCCTGCGGGACGACCGTCTGCACGTTCGCGCCACCATGCGGTCCAACGACGTCGTGCTCGGCATCCCGTACGACTGGTGGATGTTCAGCCGTCTCGGACTGTCGGTGGCGTCGGCGCTCAACGTGGAGCCCGGCTCCTACACGCACACCGTCGGCTCCATGCACCTCTACGACCGCGACCTCGGGATCGCGAACGACGTGGAGGCGGCGGGGGTTCTCAGCAAGCCGCGTATCGCGGTGCCGCCTGCCCTCACCTACGACGGGGAGCAGACCGACTCGCAGGCGAGGATCCGCGGCCTCATCTGGACCGCCCAGCACCTCTGCCTGGGTGGCGACCTCGACGAGCGAGTCGACGACACCCTGGGCGTGGACTGGTACCACGCTCACGTGCCACGCCTGACCGACGTCTCGGAGTGCGTGAGCTGTCACTGCGTCTTCAAGACGGCCGAGATGTACGCGGAAGACCCTGACTTCTGCGAGGCATGTGGCTGATGGAGTGGCTCAAGCAGGCGCTTCAGCAGCGCTTTGACGATGAGCAGATCACCTGGGATGAGCTGTGGCTCGGTCAAGCGATCATGCTCTCATACCGAAGTCGATGCGTGCGAGACCGCGTAGGCGCGGTGATGGTCACCGACGCCAACCTGGTCATCTCCGCCGGCTACAACGGCGCGCCGCCTACGTTCGCTGGTGACACCAAGAAGCGATGCCGTGAGTGGTGCCCCAGGGCGACCGCGACGGCGCCAGGTGTGGCCGGCAAGCCAGGCTACGAGGACTGCTACGCCACGCACGCCGAGACCAACACACTCAAGCGTGCGCCACACGTGGACAGCCTCACCACCACGCGTCTCTACGTCAGTCGGATGCCGTGCTACAACTGCGCGAAGGAGATCGCCAGCGCGCGTGCCACCCACGGCCTCATCGAGGTCGTGGCACCGTCGAGCTACGTCACCAACTCGCAGTACGGTGACCTTGACCACTCCACGGGGTTCCTCGCCCGCTGCGACGTCAAGGTCAGGCTGATCTAACCAGGTTGACCTGGTATAGTTGATCCCGGCGGCAGCCCGTTCGTTCGAGGCGGCCAGGGCTGCCGCCAACCAGGAACGACCAAGGAAGGAATGACCCTTGGCAGAGTCTCCACTCTCCGACGTACAACTGCACCTGGTGCAGTCCATCGATGACCTGATGGAGATGAAACGCTGGGCGGGAGAACGCCGAGAGACGCCGATGGGCGTCGACACCGAGTCGGGTGGTCTCTCGGCGTGGCACACCAAGCTGCGCACCATCCAGATCGGGGACAAGCACCACGGCTGGTGCGTCCCCTGGGACCAGTGGGGTGGGGGTGCCCTTGAGATCCTGAACGCGTACGAGGGCAGGTTCACCTGGCACAACCTCCCCCACGATGCCAAGTTCATGAAGGTGCACACCGGGTACGACATCCCGTGGCACCGCACCGACGACACTCTCATCGGTGCCCGCATCCAGGACCCGGGTAGGCCCGCCGGCCTGAAGCCGCTGGTCAGCAAGCTCGTCGACAAGACGGCTCTGGCTGGTCAAAAGGCGCTGGATGACGGCATGAAGGCGCAGAAGTGGACGTGGGCAACGGTCCCGCTGACCTTCGACCCGTACTGGATCTACGCCGCCATGGACCCGGTGCTCAACTGTCACCTCTGGGAGAAGATCATCCCGGACGTGCAGCAGCGCTTCGGCGTGGTGTATGACCTCGAGATGGCGATCGTTCGCATCGCCACCAAGATGATGCTCAAGGGCGCGCAGCTCGACCCCGTCTACATCGAGACGGAGCGAGTCAAGCTGCGGCAGTTCAGCGACGAGGCCAGGCTGTGGCTCAAGGTCACGTACGGCATCACCAGTCCCCTTTCCGCCGGCCAGATCAGTCGCGCCCTCACCGAACTGGGTGTGGAGATCGACGCGTTCACCGACGCCGGCGCGCCGAAGATGGACAAGGAGAACCTGGAGCGGTACCAGCGAACCTCGTTGAACACGCGGGTCCAGGAGCTCTGCCGCTACGTGCTGGCGGTTCGTCATGCTGACAAGCTTCGCGGCACCTACCTGGACAACTTCATGGAGATGGCCGACTCCAACGGGGTGCTGCACGCCAGCATCAACACCCTGGCGGCGCGGACCAGTCGCATGTCGATGTCCGACCCGAACCTCCAGAACCTGCCACGCGACGACAAGATGATCCGTGGGTCGGTGGTTCCACGCGAGGGCAACGTCCTCATCACGTGCGACCTCGACCAGGTGGAGGCTCGCTTCGGCGCTCACTTCAGCGAGGACGAGGGCCTGATCGAGGCGTTCAACGTGGCGGACAACGGCGGCACGGACTTCTTCTGCACCGTGGCCAGTGGCATCTACGGCGACGAGATCACGAACAAGAAGGACCCCCGTCGGCAACCAACGAAGAACGTCTTCTACGGCTCGCTGTACGGCGCCGGTGCCAAGAAGATGGCGGAGACGGCAGGCATCCCGTTCGAGCAGATGGATCCGGTGAAGCGAGCGTTCGATGCGCGCTACCCCGGTCTCAAGGGAGCGCTGGACCGCGTCTACCGGGAGGCGATGGCACGCGACAAGCCGTACATCATCACCCCGCTGGGTCGACACATCCCCCTCGACAAGGAGCGCGCCTACACCCAGGGTCTCAACTCCGAGATCCAGGGTCACGCGGCGGAGTACTTCAAGATCAGCATGACCCGCATGGAGGCCGCCGGCCTGGACGAGTACCTGCTGCTGCCGGTGCACGACGAGGTGGTCGCCGACGTGCCCGCGGGTCTCGCCGACGAGGTGTCTCGTGCCATCGCGGAGTGCATGTCCGACGCCACCACGTACCGTGTCAAGATCAGCGCTGGTGCGGACATCCTCCCCGAGAGGTGGAAGAAGACGTGACGCAGCCGCGTCTTACCCTCGTGGCGGATCCGCCGGACGGTGGTGGCCTCGTCGACCCGAGCCTCGTCATGTGGTTCGACCCCGGTCTCACCACGGGCTGGGCCTACCTCGAGAACGACCGTGAGTTCAACAGCGGCCAGTGCCAGTTCGAGGACGTCGGCGCTCAGCTCACCACCTGGGCGGAGTCACTCGGTCCGCAGCTGTGGGTGGGATGGGAGCTGTACAACGTCACCCAGGGTGGTGGCAAGTCCGGCACCCCGAAGTACAGCCTCGAGACGATCGGCATGCTGAGGTGGATCTGTCACGCGCATGACGTGACGGTGCTCAAGGCCGTGCCATCAGCGTCGAGAAAGCTGGGTGACGAGGTCAAGCTGAAGCGACTCGGCTGGCGGAAGCCCGGCAGGGTGCATGCCAACGACGCTGCCATGCACCTCTTGGCGTGGCATCTTCGTGAGAAGCGACTGCCACCTCACCTGCTCTCAAGGGTGCTTGGCAACTGACATCGTCAGCGCAGAGACAAGATCAACTGTTTACAGACCAGGCTCTACCTGGTAAACTGGTCACAGCTCGACAGGAAGGGACACGGAAGTGCAAGTGATCGCAGACGCCCTCGTCGCCAAGCGTCAGGGTTGTCCCCGCTGCGGAGCCAGGGCCAACACCGCGTGCAGCGAGCCGGGTCGCCAGTACATGACCCTGGCGGAGACGCACGTGGAACGCCTCGCCCTCGTCAACAGTCGGTACGAGCGAGAGGACCCGCGCGTCGATGCCGAAGGCTGACCTCTTCAAGCACGAGAACCACGACGTCATCAGCGTCGCCACCACCTACCAGGACCGTCACCTGATGACGGAGCTGCCGGGTGGCCGCTTCAACCGCCAGCTCCAGGGCTGGATCGCCCCACTCAGCTGGGCAACCTGCGTCACCCTCCGTGGTCTCTTCGGGGACCGTCTGGAGATCGGCGAGGACCTGCAGAACTGGGCGTGGGAGCAGCGCAGCAGCCGGATCGAGCCGGCGTTCGTGATCCGCAACCTGCTCGAGCTTCCAGCCGACATGCCGTTCCCCGAGCTCGACGAGGTGGAGAAGGACAGCCACCTCAAGCTCTTCCCGTACCAGCGCGTCGACGTGAAGTTCCTGCTCCTCAACGAGCGGGCGCTTCTCGCCAACGAGCCGGGCCTCGGGAAGACGGGTGTCCTGATCCGGTTCCTTCAGGTGCTCAAGCGGACCGGCAAGGAGCCGTTCCCCTGCGTGGTCATCTGCCCGAACAGCCTCAAGTTTGCGGTCTGGCAGCGAGAGCTCGCCATGTGGGCGCCGGAGTTCTCGGTCCAGGTGGTGGACGGCTCAGCTGGCAAGCGGCGCAAGCAGCTGGCCAACAAGGCTGACGTCTACATCATCAACTGGGACAGCGTACGGCTTCACTCCAGGCTCGCCGCGTATGGCTCCATCAACCTCTCCGACTCGGAGAGGCTGGAGAAGGAGCTTAACGAACTGCAGCCGCGCGCCGTCTTCATGGATGAGGCGCATCGTCTGAAGTCCCCGCAGACCGCGTGGACCAGGGCGGCGTGGGCGGTCGCGCACCAGGCGCGCTACCGCGTGGCGGCAACCGGCACGCCGGTGACCGACCACGTGGGTGACATCTGGTCGCTGGGTCACGCGCTGGAGCCCACGTGGTTCCCCGCCAAGACGAAGTACATGAACCGCTACGCCCAGGTGTCGCTGAACTTCTTCGGCGGCGCGGAGGTGGTGGGGGTCAACCCTGTCACCAAGGACGAGCTGTTCGCCATCCTGGACCCACTCACCAGGCGCGTGCCGAAGCAGCTGGCGCTGCCGCAGCTGCCACCCAAGCTGCCGATGCAGTACCGTCACACGCCGATGTCCACCAAGCAGCAGAAGGCGTACGACTCGATGCGAGAGGAGATGCTGGCCATGCTCGACGGCGGCCTCCTCGTCGCCGGTGACGACCGTGTCAAGTTCCTCAGGCTGATGCAGTTCGCGTCTGCCGCCGCGGAGATCACCGAGGACGGCAGTGTCAAGCTGACGATGCCGTCCACGAAGGTCGACGACATGGTGGACCTGCTGGAGGAGATGGGTGAGGCACCCCTCGTGGTCGCCGCCGTCTCCAGGCAGCTCATCGAGCTCGCCGGCAAGAAGCTGGAGCAGCTGAAGATCCCCCACGGCTACGTGACGGGGGCTCAGACGCCGGCGGAGCGACGGGTGGCGGTGGACAGCTTCCAGGCTGGTCGTCTCCGCGTCATCCTGCTGACCCTGGGCGCCGGGGCGGAGGGCATCACGCTCACCCGTGCTGACACCATGCTGTTCATGCAGGAGGACTTCAGCGAGGTGGCGAACCGCCAGGCTCAGGACCGGGTTCACCGCATCGGGTCGGAGCAGCACGCTGCCATCCGCATCATCAAGCAGATCACCCCG
>Ga0164242_10008795_pt1 | contig 10941 bp, 9 predicted proteins | sample OricomgcompostMG_FD_108783 | JGI IMG/M metagenome (GOLD analysis project Ga0164242, IMG submission 108783) | Miracle-Growth compost microbial communities from Emeryville, California, USA - Original compost - Miracle growth compost (MG) ...
CCCTCGGGTCAACGGTCGAGGAACCAGTCGCGCTTCGGATTGCCGAAGGTCGGGGGCGTTGCACGCACGGCCGCCGGCTGGGCCAGCCAGCGCACCCCGTTGGCCAGCACCCGATGCACGTCCGGATGGTGATAGACCGGGTACTCCTGGTCGCCCGGGCTGAAATAGAAGATCCGACCGTTGCCCCGGTAGAACACGCAGCCGGAGCGGAACACTTCGCCGCCGTCGAAACTGCTGATGAACACCAGTTCGTCCGGCTGCGGGATACCGAAGGGCTCGCCGTACATCTCCTGGTTGGGGATGACGATCGGGTTCGGCACTCCGGCTGCGATCGGGTGCGACGGGGTGACCGTCCACACCAGTTCCCGCTCGGCCTCGTTCCGCCAGATCAGCGTTCCGGAGGTTCCGACCATGCGGGTGAAGGTCTTCGAGGCGTGGCCGGAGTGCATGACCAGCAGGCCCATGCCGGCCAGCACGTGTTTGCGGACCCGTTCCACCACCTCGTCGGCGACCTTCGCGTGCGAGCGATGTCCCCACCAGGTGAGTACGTCGGTGGCGGCGAGCACTTCCTCGGTCAGGCCGTGCTCGGGATCGGCCAGCACGGCCGTGCGGATTTTCACCGCGTCGCCGAGGAGTCCGCCGATGCCGGCCGCGACGGCCGCGTGCATCCCGTCAGGGTAGATCTCGCGCACGCTCTGGTCGCGAATTTCGTGTTCGCCTTCGTTCCAGATCGTGAGCCGGATCGGATGGTCGACCGGTGGTTCGGGCATGTGCGTGCCTTTCCATTGTCGGGACTTCAGTCTTGGTGCTCGGCCGGCGAGTTCCAGTAGTAGCACTCGGGGTCGTAGACGGCCGGGGCTGGATGGGCCCAGGTGTTCACGTAGCCGTTCAGCGCGAGATTGTCGCGGGTGGGCACGTTCTGCAGGTCCTTGTTCTTCACGATCGACTGCGGGAAGTTCGCGATCGGCCCGATGAAGAAGGGTCCGGAGTCGATATGGATCTTGATCATCTGCCAGACCAGACGATTCCGCTTGACCGCGTCGGCTTCGATCCGCGCCTTTGCATACAGCTTCCACAGCTTTTCCACCGGTCCACCCTTTTCCGGCATGATGCGAGGCGGCTTGCGCTTCCACGGATTGACGTCTCGTTCGCTGGTGTAGGCCGGCGTGCCCTTCGCCAGGTACATCTGACCCTGCAGGGGTGCCCACCGGGCCGGCTCGATGGGTATCACCCACCAGGGCCCGGTCACGATGCTCGGGCCGTCACTGATTTCCCAGTTCGAGTGACCCATGTAGCGCCCGCCCTGCCACTCGGTGTCGAATCCGTCGGGCGGCACCGGATTGACCATGCAGTTGATGCCGACGTCCTTCCAGTTGCTCGCGAGCAGGTTGTCCTTGGCCTTGGTCTCGTCGTTGCGGTCGGCCTGGACATCGATCCGCACCTGTAGCTTGCTCCCGTCGGGGAACTCACGGAAGCCGTCACCGTTGGTGTCTTTGAGTCCGAGCTCGTCGAGCATCTTCTTGGCTTTCGCCGGCGAGTACTCGACGTAGGCGTCGCGCCAGCTCTGGTACACCTTGTTCCCGCCCTTGGCGGTGAACTCACCGGACTTGGGGCTCATGGTTCCGGTGGTCATCTCGCCGGTGTTGAAGTAGATACTCGTACGGGCGTGTGGCCGGTCGAAGGCCAGCGAGAGCGCCTGCAAGAACTTCGGCGTGCGGAACAGTTTACGGTACTTCTCGACGTAGTAGTCCTGGTTGAAGAAGAAGGACGATCCGGTACCGGAGCCGGAATCCCAGAACAGGACCTCGAAGCCGTATCGGTCGGCGTTGGCCTTCAGCGTGGACACGTCGCTGAGGACGATGCTGTTGAACGGGCCGTGAGAATAGTCGACCTTGCCGGTGGAGATCTGCAGTTTGGTGACCTGCGGGTCGGCTACCTGAGTCATGACCAGGCCGTCGAGGTAGGGGAGTTGGTCGCCGTCTTTGGTGACGTCGTAGCAGTAGGGATTGCGGGTGAAGGTCAGGGTTCGGCCGTCCCGGTAGCGGGTCAACATGAACGGCCACAACGTGGGGCAGGCCGGGTTGCGGAACGGGTCGCACTTCTGCTCCCACAGGCCGCCGACGGACGCCCAGTTCTTCGGCACGGACTTGTTGTAGCGCGGGTGGTACTTCTTGACGAAGTGGGCGGGGACGATGAAGCGGCCGTCGTGCCAGGCGTAGGTTCCACTGGCCAGGCTCAAGTCGGTCAGCGGCGTCGGCGTGCTGTATCGGATCTCGAGGGTGTGATCGTCGACCGCGGTGAAGGTGGCGATCTTGCCGGTGGCCGATTTGAACGTATCCGATACGCCCTGTGCGGTGTAGGCGTCGTAGTTGGCCATGTCGTTCCACCAGAACATGATGTCGGCGGTGGTGACCAGATGGCCGTCCGACCAGCGCATGCCCTTGCGCAGGTAGAGTGTCCACACACTGGCATCGGCATTGGTCTGCCAGCGATCGAACAGTCCCGGCCCGACGTCCTGGCCGTCGTTGAGGAACCGCAGCGGCGCAGCGTCGCAGAACCATTCGCCGAGGTCGCTACCCGTGGTGCTGGTGATGTCGATCTTCATGACGCCGCCGTAGTTTCCCTGCTCGACCCACCGGTGTGGGATCACGTAGGGGTTCTTCGGCAGGCGGTCGGCCACGTCGGGCAGCTTGCCCGATTTGACCTGCGCGGCCAGGGCGGGCGCCTGCTGGTAGTGGGCGGGTGGTTCGAGCGGTGTCGTCGCCGAGCCGCGGGTGTCGCCGCTGGCCGAGCCGGTGTCGGCCGGGCTGGGGCTCGGGGCCGACGGTGACGGCTCAGCAGTGGGTGTGCTCGACGCGGCTGGGCTGGCCTGTTGGCCGCCCGAGCTCCCCGAGCAGGCGGCGAGCACAGTGGCCGCGATCGTGGATGCGGCGCCAGCGAGCATCCGCCGCCGGCTGACAGTGGGCTTCGGGTCCTTGTTCATGGCGACCACCTCGCATGTGCGTGCAGTGGCTCCGGCGGGTGTGCGCCGAAGACGTTGTGCCATTCCACGGTGTGATGGTCTCGAATATCAAGGAAGGTGATCCGATCGTGACCGCTTCGGTGGACACGGGGCTGTCCAGGTCGCATATCTCGAAGGGTGAGAATTCGATAACGATGCGGGTGCGATCGGCTCGGTCGGCGTGATGCCGAATTCGCGCGCGTTCTACGGTGAGGCTCGAGTTGACCGCGCAATGCCTGTTCTGCACACACTGTCTGGATGGAGGCAGCCTTGTTGAGGCTCGTACAGGTCGGTATCGGTGGATTCGGAAGCAGTTGGGCATCGTCGGTGGTCCCGTCGGTGGAGGGGGTGGAGCCGGTCGGCTACGTCGATCGTGACGGCGCTGCGCTCGACCGGGTGGTCGAGTCCGGTCTGGCGGACCGGCGACTGTGCTTCACCTCACTCGACGATGCGCTGCTCCGGGCCCAGCCTGACGCCGTGCTGGTGACCACGCCGGTGGAGGCCCACATTCCTTTGGCGAAGGTGGCACTGGCGGCCGGAAAGCACGTGCTGGTGGAGAAGCCGTTCGGTACCTCGGTCGCCGAGGCGCAGGCCGCGGTGGCGGCCGCGCAGGAGAACGACCGCATTCTGATGGTCAGCCAGAACTATCGGTTCCACCCCGCCGTGCGCGCAGTCCAGCGCATCGTGCAGGACAAGCGGCTCGGCCAGTTACACGGCATTGCGCTCGACTTCCGCAAGAACGTGCGCAAAGGTCCGCCACGGCCGGGGCGCGTGCCGCTGGCACACCCGCTGTTGGCGGACATGTCGATTCACCACTTCGACCTGATGCGCGCCGTCACCGGTACAGACGTCAGCGAGATCGACTGTCGGGTATGGAAGCTGGCTGGCTACCCGTTCGTCGGGCCGCCGGCCGGTTCGGCACTGCTCACCATGGCCGACGGCGTGGTGATCAGTTATCGCGGCAACTGGGTCAGTTGTGGACCGGCAACGGCGTGGGCCGGTGAATGGGTGATGGACTTTTCCGACGGCCAGCTGGTCTGGACCAGCCGAGACGGACAGACCGGCGCGCCCGACCGGGCGACGATCCGGCGCGCAGATGAACCGGACGAGCAGGTCGAGCTGCCCGACCTCGCCTACATCGACCGGGCCGGCAGCCTGGCGGCGTTCGTCGAAGCCGTGCGCACCGGGCAGGAACCGGAGACCTCGGGCGCCCGCAACGTCGCCAGCCTGGCGGTGACCTACGCGGCGATCGAATCGGCCGAGGCACGCCGTCCCGTCCTACTGCCGTAGCCGCCGATCGTGCGGGCGAGCGCGAGCGCCACGTCGGGGCGGCGGCCGTTGCACGGCTCGGCTGACCGGATCCGGAGTAGGCAGGTAGGGGCGTACCAGCGTGGGCGCGCTCGCGCGGGCACGCGCCGACTGGTCCGGCGACAGGCCGACGACGAGGATCGTGTCCAGCCGGTCGACGAGGCCCGCGCGCGTGCCCCGGCCGGCCGCCGGCCACATCACGTCGTAGAGCAGTTCGCGAGCCAGTTGTGCGAACCGTTCGCAGTCGGCCGCGAGCGCGAACGGCGAGTCGCCCAGGGCGACCTGTGCGGCACGCAGCCATTCGTCGAGTGCGCGCAGCCCGGCGACGGTCGGACTGCAGAACTGGTCGGACCGAACGGGCGAGCGGCTGTTCATGACCATCACCAGGCAGCGTCGTGAATGACCGGATGGCCCCGGGCCATCGATCGGGCGGGAACCGGCAGGAAACGCGTTTCCGATACGGAACGTGTTCGACCGTATGCAGGCGGTCTTCGCAGTGTCAAGGCTCGGCGCAGCCTGGTGCGACCGGGCCATGCAGACGCGCCGGCGGGCGGAGCCTGCGGTGGTGATCGGGCGCGGCGGGCGGCCCACGATCGCCGACGTCGCGCGGCTTGCCGGCGTCGCCCGCGGCACCGCATCGAAGGCCTTGAACGGATCCGGGCAGCTACGCTCACAGACCCGGCGGCGGGTGCTGGCCGCCGCCGAGGAGCTCGGGTTCGCGCCGAGCCCGCTGGCGCGCGGACTGTCGACGGGGCGTACCGGTGCGGTCGGCCTGTTGACCACCAACACCATGGGGCGGCTGAGTCTGCCCGTCCTGCGCGGTGCCGACGACGCGCTGTCCGAGCGGCGCACCGCGATCATGCTCTGCGACGCACGATCGGACCCGATTCGCGAGCGCTACTACCTGACCAGCCTGGTGGGCCGCGGCGTCGACGGCCTGATCGTGCTGGGACACCGCACCGACCCCCGCCCGTCGATCACCGCTTCGGTTGCGGTGCCGGTCGTCTACGTGTATTCGCGGTCAGACGACGACCGGGACCATTCGGTTGTCCCCGACGATGTGACCGGCGCGCGCCTGGCCGCCGAGCACCTGCTGACGCTGGGCCGGCGCCGGATCGGCTTCGTCGGCGGCGGGGAGGACTTCATGGCCTCGCAGCGCCGGCTGCGAGGTACGCGTACGGCGCTGGAGTCCGCGGGCCTGCCGCCGGCCGGCCCGCCGGTGTTCGGCCCGTGGCACGAGGTGTGGGGCCGGCGGGCGGCCCGGCTGCTGCTCGAGGCCGCGCCGGAGCTGGATGGGCTGGTCTGCGCGAGCGATCAGTTGGCGCGCGGCGCGCTGGACGGCCTACACGCCGCCGGCGTCCGGGTGCCCGACGACGTCGCGGTTGTCGGCTTCGACAACTGGGACGACATGGTCACGGCCAGCCAGCCGCCGCTGACCAGCGTCGACATGCGGCTGGCCGAACTCGGCCGGGTCGCGGCCGCCCGGCTGTTGCGGCTGGTGGATGGCCTGGCGGTCACGCCGGGGCCGGCGGAGACGTCGTGCGAGCTGGTGGTGCGCGAGTCGACGATGGGCGCTCGGGCGCGTCGGCCCGACTCGGACAGTGGCGATGAGGTCGGATCCGGCCCGATACAGTGACCGCCTGTCGGCCGTGCACGCGCACCAGTGGTCGACCCGATCGGAAGGGCCTCTCGTGACCGCACCGGCAGCCGAGCATGACTTGGTGCTCGTCGTCGATTTCGGCGCTCAGTACGCGCAGCTGATCGCGCGCCGGGTGCGTGAGTGCGACGTCTACTCCGAGATCGTGCCGCACACCATCTCGGCCGCCGAGGTGGCAGACCGGGCACCGAAGGCGCTGATCCTGTCCGGCGGCCCGCAGTCGGTCTACGCCGACGGTGCGCCGCAGCTGGACGCGGCGCTGCTGGACCTGGGCATTCCGGTGTTCGGCATCTGCTACGGCTTCCAGGCGATGGCGGCCGCGCTTGGCGGGCAGGTCCGAGAGACCGGCCTGTCGGAGTTCGGCCGCACCGAGGTCACCCGAACGACGCTCGGCGGCTCTACGGGTGACAGCAGCATCGTGCTGGCGGATCTGCCGCCGGTGTCGTCGGCGTGGATGAGCCACGGCGATTCGGTCTGGCAGCCGCCGGCCGGGTTCGCCGTCACCGCCAGGTCGGCAGGCGCGAAGGTGGCTGCGTTCGAGAATGCCGGCCGCAAATTGGCCGGCGTGCAATGGCATCCGGAGGTGGTGCACACCGAGCGCGGGCAAGATGTGCTGCGCCGGTTCCTGTTCGACCTCGCCGGCGTGTCGCCCACCTGGACCTCCGGGCAGATCATCGACGACCAGGTCGCGGCCATCCGGGCGCAGGTGGGCGACGCGCGGGTGCTGTGCGCCCTGTCCGGCGGCGTGGACTCCGCGGTGGCGGCCGCCCTGGTACGAGCGGCCATCGGCGACCAGCTCACGTGCACGTTCGTCGACCTCGGCGTGCTGCGACAGGGAGAGCGCGAGCAGGTCGAACAGGACTACGTCGCCGCCACCGGTGTCGACCTGCACGTCGTCGACGCACGCGCGCGCGGGCTGGCGGCGCTGGCCGGGGTGACCGATCCCGAAGCCAAGCGCAAGATCATCGGCCGCGAGTACATCCGGGTGTTCGAGGCCACCGCCCGTGAACTGGTGGCGCATGCCGGTGGTGAGGCCGGCGGCGACTACCGGTTTCTCGTCCAGGGCACTCTCTATCCGGACGTGGTCGAGTCCGGCGGCGGCGCCGGCGCGTCCACCATCAAGAGCCACCACAACGTCGGCGGGCTACCCGACGACTTGCAATTCACTCTGCTCGAGCCGCTGCGCACGTTGTTCAAGGACGAGGTCCGCGCGGTCGGCTCGGCGCTCGGGCTGCCCGACCCGATGGTGTGGCGGCACCCGTTCCCCGGCCCCGGGCTGGCGATCCGCATCGTGGGCGAGGTGACCGCCGAGCGGCTCGAGATCTTGCGGGCAGCCGACGCGATCGCCCGTGACGAGCTCACCGCGGCCGGCCTCGACCGCGAGGTCTGGCAGTTCCCGGTAGTGCTGCTCGCGGACGTGCATTCGGTCGGAGTGCAAGGTGACGGTCGCACGTATGGGCACCCGGTGGTGCTGCGACCGGTCAGTTCTCAGGACGCGATGACCGCCGACTGGTCCCGGCTCCCGTACGAGCTGCTCGAACGCATCAGCACCCGCATCACCAACGAGGTCAGGCAGATCAACCGGGTCGTGCTGGACGTCACCAGCAAGCCGCCCGGCACCATCGAATGGGAGTGAACGAGCAGACACGAACGCGCGAACAGGCCGTCCCCTGACCTGTTCGCGCGTTCGGTTCGGCGCCGCCGAGTTCGTCGGCGCGCCGCGTCATTCCTGCGGGATCACGATCCAGCAGGCCGCGTAGGCGACGATGCCGACGCCGGAGAGCAGGGTCAGGCCGACGAAGCCGAGCCGGACGATCGCGACGTCGACGCCCAGGTAGTCGGCCAGACCGGTGCACACGCCACCGAGCATCCTGCCGATCGGGTTGCGCGTCAGCCGCTTGCCGGGCTGCGGGCCGAAGCCGAAGCTGCCGGCGTGGTTGTCCTGCTCGGTGTCGGGTCGTTCGTCGGTGCTGGTGTACATGGTGTCCTCTCGTTTCTTCGGGTGATGACTGTCAGGGAGTGTCAGGGTTCGCGACGAGGGTCAGCATCGGCGTGCCAGTGCAAGCACACCGGCCACGACCAGGGCCAGCGGTGCGAACCATCGGATGTTGTCGCTGGAAATCGATGTCAGTAGGCTGACGATAGCGAATCCGGCGATCGCCAGGACCGTGAAGCCGACCACATAGCTGCCGCGGCCGCTGCCGGGAACCTTCGTGACGTTCTGGTTCTGGGTGTTCAGGGCGCCGTGGCCGGCAGCCGGGGTCGGTGTGGATGTCATGGGGGGCATCGTCATCGCTCCACTCTCACCAGGCCGCTGCCGGCGACCTGCAGGTCGAGGTTCAGTTTGGTCTTGCCGTTGGCCGGACCGTCGTCGCCGGTGTCGGTGATCCGGATGACGCGGTCCGCGCCGGTTTGGCCGGATTGGGCGCCGGTGCGCCGGTTGAACAGATCCCAGGCACCGGTGCTGATGTCCGCGGTGGTCCGCACATCCAGGTTGGGCGGCAGCACCACGTCGATCACCCCGTTATCCACCGTGTAGTGCAACGTGGTGGTCGAGTTCGGGAAGTCGACGCCGCGCAGATCGATCTTGTTGAAGCCGTTGGGCAGCTGGGTTCCCACGGTCGCCTCCGCCACCGTCGCCGGCCGCAGGGTGTTGACGTGGCCGTCGAAGGTGGGGCCGAACCGGGTCGCACCGAACGTGATCAGCCCGGTGATGACACCGAGGGTGACGAGCAGTCGGGAGCCACCGCGCCGGGCAGCGGCCACCAGGCCGAGCCCGATGATCGCGGTCGGAATCGCGGCGAACAGAATCGGCGGCACGCTGGCACCGGCGGACGCGACGATCGAAAGCACGACCAGCGAACCTGCGGCGCAGGCGATGGTGCCCAGAATCGTGCGCCACGGCGCCCGGGTACGGCGGACCACCGGCGCCGGTGGCGGGGTGGCCATCTCGGGTTGCTGCCCGGATGGGTACAGCCCGAGCGGGTCGGGCCGGGCCCAGAACTCCGGCCCCGGGGCGCCCGGATCCGACGGGTCGGGCGCTGACGACGGGCCGGTCCGCCCGTCGGCGCCCGCGGCCGGTGCCGGCGTGGTCTGGGTGGTGCCGGACAGCCGGTTCACCCAGGCTGGGGTCGGCGCGCCGTTCCGCTTGGCCCGGTAGACGAAGTAGGCGACGATGCCGCCGACGATCAGCAGCGGGAGGGGGAGGTGGAAGCCGAACCAGTTGCCGTCGCCGAACCAGCCGGTGAAGATGCCCGAGGCGATCAGCACGACCACGCCCAGCAGGATCGCCAGGCCCGGTCCGCTGCGTACCTGCGGCGGCAGGTGCGATGCGGCCTGGCTGTCGAGCACCGATCGGTCGGCCCCCTCTTCGGGCATCACGATCAACAAGACAAGGTAGAGCGGGATGCCCAACCCGCCGGTGAGGGCGAGCACCACCATCAGCACGCGGATGATCGTGGGGTCCACGCCGAGTTGCCGGCCGAGCCCGCCGCACACGCCGGCGATCTTGCGGTCGCTGCGGCTGCGGCGCAGCCGCTCGGGGTGGGTGATCGTGCTGGCCGCCGAGCGCGGGTCGAAGCCCGGGTCGCGGGTGCGGTCCGACTGGTTCTGCTGGCGCGGCTCGTCGTCCGGGCCGGGTCCGTTGCTGGTCATGGCTCAAGCGTGCGGGTTCCGCGGGGCGGCTGCCATCGGGGTGAGCCCTGAGACCGCCCGGATCCGCCCGTCCGGGCACCTGAGGGGACGGTCAGGTACGCGACGGGTGGCCGTACGTGCCCGCGCGTGTGAGGCTTGGGGGAGCGCAGCCGGTGACGGTTCCGGTGCGCATAACCGTTGAGGAGCCGATCGTGACAGTCAGCCCGCTGGCCTCGACGCCGCATCCGTCGGCGGACGCGCCGGCCCGGCGTGCCAGCCGGCTGGTCGACGACCGCATGATCGCCGGTGTGTGCTCCGGGGTAGCGGTGCACCTGGGCGTGGCGGTGTGGGCGGTCCGGCTCGCGTTCGTGCTCCTGGCGATCGGCGGCGCAGGCGTGATCGGCTACGTCGCGCTGTGGTTCCTGCTGCCGCCTACCCGGGGGGTGGCGCTGGCGCCGGAGCCGCCGGGCCTGTCCGCGGCCACCCGCGCCGGCATGCGGTTCCCCGCGTTGAATCGGCTGCTGCCGCCGGGTGGCCTGCGCAACCGTGGCGATGTGACCGGCCAGGTGGTGGCGCTGGGCGCGATGGCGTTGGGTCTGATCGTGCTGGCCAGCGTGCTCGGGCTCGGCATCAAGCCACAGCTCCTGATCCCGTTCGCGCTGGTGGCGGTCGCGGTGGTGTTGGTCTGGCGGCAGGCCGACGACACCGAGGGCAAGCCGGCGAGCCGCCGGGCGCGGCTGCTCACGATCGGCCGCGTCGTCGGCGGCTTCGTCCTGGTCGCGGCCGCGATCACGTTGCTGGCGTTCCAGTCCAGCACCACCACCGGTCCAGGCGGCGTCCTGCTGGGCGCGCTGTGCGTCCTCGGAGGCGTCGGCCTGCTGGCGGCGCCGTGGATCCAGCGGCTGTTGCGCGAGCTGGAGAGCGAACGAGCCGAACGCGTGCGCACGCAGGAGCGCGCGGACATGGCCGCGCACCTGCACGACTCGGTGTTGCAGACGTTGGCGTTGATCCAGCAGCAGTCCCACGACGCGAAGGCGGTGGCCCGGCTGGCCCGCGCACAGGAACGCGACCTGCGGGCCTGGCTGTATCAGGGCCGGCAGCGCCACGACGCCACCACGCTGGCCAAGGCGGTGCGCGAGTTCGCCGCCGACGTCGAGGACGAGTACGGCGTGGCCGTGGAAGTGGTGTGCGTCGGCGACACCGCGATGACCGACCAGCTGCAGGCGCTCGTGGCCGCCGGCTCGGAGGCGTGCGTCAACGCCGCAAAGCATTCCGGGTGCGACACCGTCGATGTCTATGCCGAGGCCGACGCCGACTCCGTCGAGCTGTTCGTCCGCGACCG
>Ga0164242_10008796_pt1 | contig 10941 bp, 10 predicted proteins | sample OricomgcompostMG_FD_108783 | JGI IMG/M metagenome (GOLD analysis project Ga0164242, IMG submission 108783) | Miracle-Growth compost microbial communities from Emeryville, California, USA - Original compost - Miracle growth compost (MG) ...
CTCCACGCCGATGATAGTGCGGATTGCCCGTGTGAAAGTAGGTCATCGTCAGGCTCCTCATGCCGTATCGTCTGAACCCCGGTGCCCTTCCACAAGGCCCGGGGTTTTGGCGTTTACGCGCGCACGAAGCTACACCGCCGCAGTACGCGGTGAACAAGTTTCACGCGGTCTATTGAATCGAACGCCGGCGCGCTAAAAGCCGCGACCCGCGCGTTCGTAATCAATGCCTGCGGCGAATCCGCTCCAGCACGTGGTGTTCGGCGAGCCAGTGATGCATCATTCCCTCGCCATTGTGTTCGTGCCGATATTCACGGGATTCGAAGATCGAGAGCCCGATCAACACCAGCAGCCCCACGCCAACGCCGAACAGACCGGCAATCATTTCTGCGTCCATGGCAGCCTCCTTCGGTTGCAGCCACGCTCCCTATGTTAGGACACTCTATGGAATGCGGCACAGGCGAACAGAAGCGGATCGAGCCGATGCACTGCGGCGGCTCGTCGATAACGATTCAAAAGGGCAGACCGATGAGCAAAATGCTGTTGATAGCCGCGATCGCGGCACTTTTTAGCGGCTGCGCCGCCGATAACGGCTCCGCCCATCGCCGGTCGCCGCCGCAGGATCCGGCCGACTACCACGGCGTACCGACCGACGACCGGCCGCCGATGATGCTGGAAACCCCGCCGCGCGAATGACCGCGATCGTCGTCTACGGCACGCTCGCCACCGAAGGACGAATCGCGGCGGCGATCCGCGGAACCAGCGGCGACAGCGCGAGGCCGCGCGACGCCATGAAGAGCAGCATCGCGACCCACAGGCCGTGGTTCGCAAACGGCGCGACCAGCAACGACGACGCGGCCAGGAATACGCCCAGCGACACGACCATCGCGCGCATCAACTCGCGGGTGCGGGTGGCGCCGATGAACACGCCGTCCAGCAGGAATCCCCATACCGATATCACCGGCGACAGGGCCGCCCACGGCAGGAATGTGTACGCGGCGCGGCGCACGGCCGGGTCGTCGGTGAGCCGGTCGATGATCCACGTCCCGCCCAACCCGTAGACGACCGAAAACCCGGCCGCGCCGACAGCCGACCAGAGCAGCGTGACGCGGACCGCCTGACGGAATGCATGCCGGTCACGCGCGCCGATCGCCGCGCCAACCAGTGCCTCTGCCGCCTGCGCGAAGCCGTCGAGACCGTATGCCATGAAGGTCTGAAAGTTCAGCAGCAGCGCGTTGGCGGCGAGAACCGTATCGCCTTGCGTCGCCCCCAGATGCGCAAACCACCCGAACGATCCGAGCAGGCACAGCGTGCGCAGAAAAATGTCGCGATTGATTGCGACCAACTGCTTCAATGCATGCGGATCGACGATCGTCGCAATGCGCAGTGGCGGCAACCCCCGCGGTCGGGCGCACCACAGCACGAGCGCGCCGAACCCGAGGCCGAGTGTATCCGCCGTGGCGGTCGCCGCGCCGATGCCCGCCACGCCCCAGCCGAACCCATACACGTAGGCGAGCACCGCGACGACGTTCACCGCATTGATGAGCACCTGAACGGTCAGCGCGATCCGGACCTTTTGCGTGCCGAGCAGATAGCCGAGCACGACATAATTGGCGAGCGCGAACGGTGCCGAGCCGATCCGCGCGACGCAATAGGCGCGAGCGGTGCGCTGCACTTCATCGCTGCCGCCGATCGCGGCGATCGCATAGCGGATCAGCGGCGACTGCACGACCAGCACCGCGATGCCGATGACGAGCGCGAGCAGCAACGCGCGGGCGACGGTCGACCGGAGCGCGTGCCGGTCATCGGCGCCGAACGCCTGGGCGACGAGCCCCGTCGTGCCCATCCGCAGAAAGCCGAAGCCCCAGAACACGAAATTGAAGAACAGCCCGCCGAGCGCGACGCCGCCGAGATCCGCCGCGCCGTGCAGATGGCCGGCGACGGCCGTGTCGACGGCGCCGAGGATCGGTTGCGTGAGATTCGCGAGGACGATCGGAAGCGCGAGCTTCAGTACCCGCCGGTGCCAGCCGAAACGATCGTCCGCGCGCAGATGGCCGGTCAACCGCGCTCCTGCACGCAGACCCACGGCGACACGACGACCGCCCACAGTTCCGGTTTGCGCCGGCCGTAACCGGCGGCCGTGGCCGCCGGCATCCGTTCGAGCAGGCCGGACGACAGCCATGCGCTGACGCCATCCTTGTCGTCGCTCGCGATCGCTTCGGCGACGCTGACAAGGTCGAGGTCGCGCGCGACGGACAGCAGTTTGCCCTGAGCGAAGAAACGTTCGAGGTCCTGCCAGTCGATCTTCGCCGTCTCGCCGAGCAGTTTGGCGTACAGAGGGCTCGGGGTCGCGTCGCTATCAGTCATGGTCGTCGGGAATCGGTAGGCGGCGATACTATAAACCATCGGCCGCGGTCCGGCCGGCGAGTGCCGCGCCAGCCGGATTCGATAATATTAATATCAAAAAAAGCCGCTGAATGGCGCGCGTTAATCCGCAGACGAATGGATATTCACCGTCCGATTAGCGGTTAATCGTGCGCTTGCCCACACAGCCGTAAATGCGGCAACGTCTCTTTCAGTGCGCGGCGGCTGCTGCGCGGGGCGCGCAGCGAGCTTGATCCAATCGGGAAAGCACGTCGATATCCGCAATTTTCCAGTGGATTTTGATTAATCCGTGCGCCGTGTCACATTTTTGCGTTAATTAAAACATTGCGCGCGTGTATAGCAATTGATAGATTTCGATTCGGCGCATGGTAAACCGGTCCTTTGCCGATATGCGCCGAACCCCCGTTCGCCCGGCTCACGCCGGGCTTTTTTTCTTGCGTCGTTCGGGACGGACCTTCAGCGCGCCGGCAGGCTGCGCATCGGATCGATCGACTTGCCCTGATAGCGCAGTTCGAAATGCAGCATCGTGCGGTTGCTGTCGGTGTTGCCCATTTCGGCGATCTTCTGGCCTTGCGCGACCGTCTGGCCTTCCTTCACCAGCAGCTTCTGGTTGTGCGCGTACGCGGTCAGGTAATCCGCATCGTGCTTGACGATCAGCAGGTTGCCGTAGCCGCGCAGCCCGTTGCCCGCATAGACGACGGTGCCGCTCGCGGCCGCGATGACCGGCGTGCCCGCGACGTTCGCAATGTCGATGCCCTTCGAATTGCGGCCGTCGAACCGGCGGATCACCTGGCCGTTTGCCGGCCACACGAGCGTGATCGACTGCGCCGGCGCGGCGATCGGCGCCGACGTGTCGGGCGCCGCCGGCGTGCGTGCGGCCGATGGCGCGTTCTCGCGTGCCTGCTGCCGGGGCGTTGCGGTGGTGCTCGCGCTGCCCGGCGGCGGCGCGACGCGCAGCACCTGGCCGACGTCGATCGAATCGGGGTTCGACAGATTGTTCCAGCGGACGATGTTCTGCACCGACTGCCGGTTGCTGCGCGCGATCTTGCTGACGGTGTCGCCGCGTTCGACCCGATAGTAACCCGGACCCACCGGCGCCGAACCGCATGCGGCGAGCCCGACGACGAGCGCCGCGCACGCGAGTCGCCCGATTCCCCGTCCCATTGTTTTTGCCAACTTGAACCTCGCAATACGCTGCTGGCCGCCGTTCCGATCGACTGGACCGGGTCGGCGGCACGAGAAAACGTCTGATTTTAGCCGTTCGGCGGTGCAGCAAGCCGTTTGCCCGCATCGAACTGCGCCGACGCGCAAGCCGGCCGACGGCGCGGGCGCGTTCAATCCGTCGATTCGACGGCGATCCGCAGCGTCGCGCTTTCGGTCGCGCCGGGTGCGAGCCAGCGCAGCCCGAGGCCGTTGTGAATCGCATCGGGCAGCCCGAGCCACGGCTCGACGCAGTGGAAATCGGACGATGCCGGTTGCTCGGTCCACGTCGTCACCGCGTACCACGGGATCGAGCCGGGCCGGTCCAGGTCGATCGTGATGACCCGCTTCAGATCGGGCGTGACGATCCGCACCGGCTGCGCGGGCGGCGTTTCCTGCAGGCAGTGAAAGCGGTCGTGGATGCGCGGGTCGTCGAGCCGGTACGTCGGTTCGCCGGCTTCCGGCGCGCTGATCTTTCCGTCCGGCAGCTGGTGGCGACGCACGGTCGGCGGCAGATCGAGCGTCGTCGCGCCGCGCAGTGCGTGCGGCAACGCGAAGTAGAAGTGATGGCCGGCGTACCACGGCATCGCGGCCGTGCCGGTATTCGTCACCGTCAGCGTGACTTCGAGCGTGCGCTCGCCGACGAGCCGGTACGCGGCCTCGAAGCGGAAGTGGAACGGATACATCGCGAGCGTCGCCGGCGTGTCGGCGAGCGCCATGCGCACGCCGCGGCCATCCGGATCGACGTTCGCGTCGAACGGCAGGTCGCGCGCGAAGCCATGCATCGGCATGTCGCGGACGACGCCCTGCGCATCGCGCCAGCGCCCGAGTTCGCCGTCGACGCGATGACGCGCAATGAACGGAAACAGCAGCGGGTTGCCGCCGCGCACGGACGCCGGCTTTTCCCAGTTCGCATTCTCCGGCCAGTGGATGACCGGCGCGCCGTCGATGTGCCAGGACAGCAGCCGGCCGCCCGCCCACGGAGCGAAGCTGAGCGTCGAAGGGCCGAACGAGAGATCGAGGAGGTCGTGAGGAGGGCTTGAATCCATCGTCGTACGCGTGAGAGAGTGGGCGAGGCGCCGGTGTGTGCCCCGCGCGGCGGGCGAAACATCGGCGGGCAAACGCGGATTGTGCGCTGGTTTCGGATGCGTGAAAACCCTTTGTCGGGAAAGCGCGAGTGTTGGCTGGCGCACCGATCGACGGATAATCGGCGCATCGTCCGCCGCATGGTCGCGGACGGCGACGTTCGACACGGAGGGCATCATGGATCTGGCAATGGCGATGGGGGTGACGCTCTTCGGTCTGTTCGTCGGCAGCAGCGCGTGGTTCTTCCATCGCGTAAAACGCTGACGGCCAGCCAATCGACCGCCCGCAGCGCTCCGTCCTTTCCTCCCGATCCCGCCCGTCGGCGCCGGCCACCCGCCCGGCCGCAGCCGCGCGTCGTTTCACAGCTAGTCCTCATTGTCCAGCAACGCTTTGTTGCGGCGCCGTAATTTTTTCGACAAAACCGCTCACGCGCTTGGCGCTGTCAAATCGCCCAGGCATAATCGGTGCGCTTCCACGCTCCGGCACCGCGGCGGTCCGGCGCAATGTTTATCCATTACGAGGATTCGCGCGTGAGTTTCTGGTTCCTACTCTTTCTGAGCGTGTTGCAAGGCGTCACCGAACTCTTTCCGGTCAGCAGTCTCGGCCACACGCTGCTGGTTCCCGCACTGTTCGGAATGCATATCGACAAACATGCGCCGCAGTTGCTGCCGTTCCTCGTCGCGCTGCATCTCGGCACCGCGCTCGCGCTGCTGTGGTATTTCCGCGCGCGCTGGATCGCGCTGATCGGCGGCTTCTTCGCGTCGCTCGGCGGCCGTCGCAACGACGAAGGCCATCTGATGTGGGCGCTGATCATCGGCACGATTCCGGCTGGTCTCGTCGGGCTCGCGCTCGAAAAGCGGCTCGAAGCGCTGTTTCACGATATGCGCATCGTTGCGTGCGCGCTGATCGTGAACGGCGTGCTGCTGTGGTTCGGCGACCGGGTGCAGCGCTCGCGCGCGCACCGCGCGCCGGAGAAGCTCACGATCAAGCAGGCGTTCTTCGTCGGGCTCGCGCAGATCGGCGCACTGATTCCGGGCTTCTCGCGCAGCGGCCTGACGATGATCGCCGGCAACGCGGCGGGCCTGACCGCCGAAAAGGCCGCGGAGTTTTCGTTCCTGCTCGGTACGCCGATCATCTTCGCGGCCGGCGTGCTCGAATTGCCGAAGCTGTTCCATGCGCGCGACCAGTTGATGACGGCGCTCGTCGGCGGCGTGCTGACCGGGATCGCGGCGTGGCTGAGCGTGCGATTCCTGATGCGGTATTTCGAAGGGCGCGGCCGGCTGGCGTCGTTTGGCGTTTACTGCGTGGTCGCAGGCGTGCTGTGTCTCGGCTGGTTCATGCTGCATCAGCCGCCGGCGGCTTAAGCGGACCGCCGATCGCGGTATAATCCAGCGCCCGTCGCGTCGCGCGTCCAGCGCGCGGTGCGAACGCGACGGCGGGCGCCACGCGCCCGACAGCCATCACGCGGCAGTAGCTCAGCTGGATAGAGCATCGGCCTTCTAAGCCGAGGGGCGGGGGTTCGAGTCCCTCCTGCCGCGCCAGAATTGCGCTCAGACACGAAGACGGCACGCTGACTGGCGAAACAGCGACACGCGTGTGCCGGCATCCGCCGCGTCCTCTTTTCGTTTTCGATCAGACGTTGCCGAAGTCCCCGCTCTGCTGTCGTGGCTGACGAGGAGAACTGAGCTTGCTTGAGGAGGTCGCGTGAAGCGACTCGGTGCGGCCGCAAATTCCTGAACGGATAAAGCTCCATCGCCCGACCACTGCGCATCCATCCCCCGGTCCGACCCACGCCCAAAGCCTCGCAAACCCCCGTGCTATTCTCACCATCGGTCCGGCGCACGGGTCTTTCAACGGACGCATCGCACGCAGCCGGACCGATATCACGGCAGCGACGGCAGCGAGGGCGGCAACGGTGACAAGCGTGGCAAAAGACAAGATCGTCTCCTGCGGCATCGTGCTGCTCGATCCGGATGGCCGGGTGCTGCTCGCGCACGCGACCGGCACGAATCACTGGGACATCCCGAAGGGGCAGGGCGAGGACGGCGAAACGCACGCACAGGCCGCGTTGCGCGAGATGGTCGAGGAAACCGGCCTGGTGCTCGACGCGTCGCGCCTCGTCGAACTGGGCCGTTTCGTCTATCGGCGCGACAAGGATCTGTACCTGTTCGCCGCGCGTGCGGCGGGCGACGAACTCGACCTGTCGCGCTGCACCTGCACGTCGCTCTTTCCGCGCCACGGCGACGGCCGGATGATCCCGGAGATGGACGCGTATCGCTGGGCCGCGCCCGCCGACGTCGACCAGTATGCGAGCCGCAGTCTCGCGCGGCTGTTCCAGACCACGCTGTCGCTCGCGGAACTGCATCGGCGGCTGCGCTAAAAGCAAAAACGCCCGCGTGCGGCCTGCACGCGGGCGTCATCGTGTATCGGCAGCAACCGCCGCAACCGCCGCAACAACCGTTTATTTCCCCCAACTGTCGCGCAGCCCGACGATCCGGTTGAACACCGGCTTGCCCGGCTTCGAGTCGACGCGGTCCGCGACGAAGTAGCCGTGCCGCTCGAACTGATAGCGGTCTTCCGGCGCCGCGTCGCGCGCGCCCGGTTCGAGATACGCATGGACGATGCGCTTCGAGTCCGGGTTCAACGCGTCGAGGAAATCGCGGCCGCCGGCGTCCGGCTGTTCTTCGCGGAACAGGCGATCGTACAGACGCACCTCCGCCGGGCACGCGTGCGCGGCGCTGACCCAGTGGATGTTGCCCTTCACCTTGTAGTTGTTCGCGCCGTCGGTGCCCGACTTGCTGTCCGCGAAGTAGTTGCAGTGGACCGCGACGACGTTGCCGTTTTCGTCCTTGTCCGCGCCGATGCACTCGATCACGTACCCGTAACGCAGCCGCACGCGGTTGCCCGGGAACAGCCGGAAATAGCCCTTCGGCGGCGTCTCGCTGAAATCCTCGCGCTCGATCCACAGTTCGCGCGAAATCGGGAACGTGCGCGTGCCGCGCTCCGGATGATGCGGATGCACGGGCGCGCTGCACGCTTCCTCGTGGCCTTCCGGGAAGTTGTCGATCACGAGTTTCAGCGGGTCGAGCACCGCGGTCGTGCGCGGCGCCTTGTCGTCGAGGTCGTCGCGCAGCGCGCCTTCGAGCACGCTCATGTCGATCCACGAATCGACCTTCGTTACGCCGATGCGCTCGCAGAACAACTGGATGCTCTCCGGCGTATAGCCGCGGCGGCGCACGCCGACGATCGTCGGCATCCGCGGGTCGTCCCAGCCGTCGACGTGACCTTCGTTCACGAGTTGCAGCAGCTTGCGCTTGCTGGTGATCGCATAGGTCAGATTGAGCCGCGAAAACTCGATCTGCTGCGGCAGCGGCCGCGCGAACACGCCGGCGTCCGCGAGTTCGTTCAGCACCCAGTCGTACAGCGGGCGATGGTCCTCGAATTCGAGCGTGCACAGCGAGTGCGTGATGTTTTCGAGCGCGTCCGAGATGCAGTGCGTGTAGTCGTACATCGGATACACGCACCACTTGTCGCCGGTGCGGTAGTGATGCGCGAAGCGGATCCGGTAGATCACCGGATCGCGCAGGTTGATGTTCGGCGACGCCATGTCGATCTTCGCGCGCAGCACGTGCGCGCCTTCGTCGAATTCGCCGGCCTTCATGCGGCGGAACAGGTCGAGGTTCTCGTCCGGCGTGCGGTCGCGGTACGGCGACGGCTTGCCCACCTCGGTCAGCGAGCCGCGGTTCGCGCGCATCTCGTCGGCGCTCTGGCTGTCGACATACGCGTTGCCGCGCCGGATCAGCAGTTCCGCGAACTCGTACAGCTTGTCGTAATAGTCGCTCGCGTAAAACAGCAGTTCGCGGCCGTCCTTGCTCCAGTCGAAGCCGAGCCACTTCACCGCGTCGATGATCGACTCGACGTATTCGACGCTTTCCTTCTCCGGATTGGTGTCGTCGAAACGCAGGTGGCACACGCCGCCGTAACGCTTCGCGATGCCGAAGTTCAGGCAGATGCTCTTCGCGTGGCCGATGTGCAGATAACCGTTCGGCTCCGGCGGGAAGCGCGTTTCGACGCGCGAGCCCCACTTCCCGGAGCGGTTGTCGTCGTCGATGATGTTGCGGATGAAGTTGGAGGCCGCGGGTGCGTCGTCGCGTTCGGCGGGGTTGCGTTTGGTGTTCATGCGAATGAGGGAGGATCGTTTGCGGGCGCGCTGCGCGCCCTGCGGACGATCCATTCTACCTGACGAGGCCCGCCCGGGCAGCCGCCGCGCAACGCGAAGCGTTTTTCCGGGCCGGCCGGCTCAGATCGCGTGCTTGCCGCGCAGTTCGGCGATCTGCGCGTCGCTCAGCTTCAGCACGTCGCGCAGCACCTCGTCCGTATGCTCGCCGAGCGTCGGCGGATGGCTTTGGACGCGCGGCGGCGTTGCGGTCATCCGGATCGGGTTGCGCACCAGCTTCACGGTCGCGCCGCTCGGATGCGGCAGATCCACCTGCATCCCGCGCGCGATCACCTGTTCGTGCTCGAACACCTCGGCGAGATCGTTGATCGGGCCGCACGGCACGCCGGCCGCTTCGAGCGCGGCGATCCACTGCGCCTTCGTCAGCGTCTTCACCATGCCGGCGAGGATCGGCACCAGCGTATCGCGGTGGCGCACGCGCTCCGGATTCGTCGCGAAGCGCGGGTCGTCCGCGAGTTCGGGCCGCCCGCCCGCGTCGACGAATTTGCGGAACTGCCCGTCGTTGCCGACCGCGACGATGATCCAGCCGTCGCTCGTCTGGAACGTCTGGTACGGCACGATGTTCGGATGCGCGTTGCCCCAGCGCGCCGGCGGCTTGCCGCTCGCGAGGAAGTTCGAGTTCATGTTCGCGAGCATCGCGACCTGCACGTCGAGCAGCGCCATGTCGATGTACTGGCCGACGCCGGTGCGGTCGCGATGCGCGAGCGCGGTCAGCACCGCGACCGTCGAATACAGGCCCGTCATCAGGTCAGCGATCGCGACGCCGGCCTTCTGCGGGCCGCCGCCCGGCAGGCCGTCGCGCTCGCCGGTGATGCTCATGAACCCGCCGATTCCCTGGATGATGAAGTCGTAGCCTGCGCGCGACGCATGCGGCCCGGTCTGCCCGAAGCCGGTCACCGAGCAGTAGACGATGTCCGGCTTCACTTCGCACAGCGATGCGTAGTCGAGTCCGTACTTCTTCAGCTGTCCTGCCTTGTAGTTTTCGAGCACGACGTCGCTTTGCGCGGCGAGCGCGCGGACGACCCGCTGACCGTCGGGCGTCGCGATATCGACCGTCACCGAGCGCTTGTTGCGGTTCGCGGCGAGGTAGTACGCGGCTTCGCGGGTATCGGCGCCGTCCGGCGTTTTCAGGTACGGCGGACCCCAGTGACGGGTATCGTCGCCGGCGCCCGGCCGCTCGATCTTGATCACGTCCGCGCCGAAATCGGCGAGGGTCTGCGCGCACCACGGGCCCGCGAGCACGCGGGTCAAATCGAGTACGCGGATATGGCTGAGTGCGCCCATGGCTTGAGGTTTCCGTGCCGGCTGGATTCGTCGGGGAGTCGCGCGGGCGGCTGCCGCTGTCGCGGTGTGCGGTGCCGACCGCGCCGACCATCTTAAGCGATAGGCGTTGGCAGCGGAAATTTCCGGTACGAAGTTTCGCTGTGCGGAACGATGACCGACGCCTCCGTTCGGGCGTACAACCCGCGCAAAACCGCGACGGCGCCTGTCCCGGCGGGCCGCCCGCGCGCCCCCGGTGCCGCGATCGTGCGGTGATCCCGTATAATCGTCCGATTATCAATCGCTTATCGTCCGTTGCGGCGGAGCCGCCGGTCATCCATCCGGCCACGCTGCCGGCGACGAACGGGGCCTGCGGCCGACGGGGGCCGCGTCCTGCCCGCCCGATACGAAACGCCGCTCAAAAAACGTCCAGAAACGCCTGTCAAGCACGCACGCCATGAAAGCCGCTGAAATCCGCGAGAAATTCCTCAAGTTCTTCGAATCGAAGGGCCACACGATCGTCCGTTCGTCGAGCCTCGTTCCGGGCAACGATCCGACGCTGCTGTTCACCAATTCGGGGATGGTGCAGTTCAAGGACGTGTTCCTCGGCGCGGAAACGCGTCCGTACCGGCGGGCGACCACCGCGCAGCGCAGCGTGCGCGCGGGCGGCAAGCACAACGATCTGGAGAACGTCGGCTACACCGCGCGTCACCACACGTTCTTCGAGATGCTCGGCAACTTCTCGTTCGGCGACTACTTCAAGCGCGACGCGATCC
>Ga0164242_10008798_pt1 | contig 10939 bp, 9 predicted proteins | sample OricomgcompostMG_FD_108783 | JGI IMG/M metagenome (GOLD analysis project Ga0164242, IMG submission 108783) | Miracle-Growth compost microbial communities from Emeryville, California, USA - Original compost - Miracle growth compost (MG) ...
GAACGCTACGGCTTCATCTGGGTATGGCCCGGCGATGCGGACAAGGCCGACCCGGCGACGATCCATCATCTCGAATGGGCCGAAAGCCCGGACTGGACCTATGGCGGCGGGCTGTATCACATCGAGTGCGGTTATCAGCTGATGATCGACAACCTGATGGATCTGACGCACGAAACCTACGTGCACGCGACGAGCATCGGACAGCCGGAGATCGAGGAAGCACCGCCGGTCACGAAGGTCGACGGCGACCACGTGACGACGAGCCGCTTCATGGAGAACATCGCGCCGCCGCCGTTCTGGGCGAGCGCGCTGCGCGGCAACGGCCTCGCGGACAACGTGCCGTGCGACCGCTGGCAGATCTGCCACTTCACGCCGCCGAGCCACGTGATGATCGAGGTAGGCGTCGCGCACGCGGGCCACGGCGGCTATCACGCGAGCGCCGAACACAAGGTGTCGAGCATCGTCGTCGACTTCATTACGCCGGAGACCGAAACGTCGATCTGGTACTTCTGGGGCATGGCGCGCAGCTTCGGCGTGACCGACCCGGCGCTGACCGACACGATCCGCGAAGGTCAAGGCCGCATCTTCGGCGAGGATCTGGAAATGCTCGAGGCGCAGCAGCGCAACCTGCTGCAATGGCCGGACCGCTCGCTGCTGAAGCTGAACATCGACGCCGGCGGCGTGCAGTCGCGCCGCGTGATCGATCGGCTGCTGCAGCAGGAAAGCCAGTTGAAGATCGCCAGCTAGCTGCTCGTGCCGTCCGTCGTCGTCCGCCGCGCCGGCTACACCACGGCCGCGCGGACGGCGCTTTCCCGTCGTCATCCGAAGTGTCATGAAAGCCATCATCACCCGCAAATTTCCCGTCGCCACCGACATCTGCCTGTTCGAGCTGACCGCCGCCGACGGCGAGCCGCTGCCGCCGTTCTCGGCCGGCGCGCACATCGACGTGCATGTCGACGGTTTCATCCGTCAGTATTCGCTGTGCAACAGCCCCGCCGAGCGCGACGTGTATCGCATCGGCGTGCTGCGCGATCCGGCGTCGCGCGGCGGCTCGCTCGCGATGCACGCGTGCGCGGACGGCGCCACGCTCGAAATCAGCGCGCCGCGCAATCACTTCCCGCTCGACGCGAACGCCGCGCATACGATCCTGTTCGCGGGCGGCATCGGCATCACGCCGATCCTCGCGATGGCGACCGAACTGCGCGCGACGGGCCGCTCGTTCGAACTGCACTACTGCACGCGCGAGCCGGCCCGCACCGCGTTTCGCGAGCAGCTCGCGGAACCGGGGTTGAAGGAACGCTCGCATGTTTACTTCGACAGCGATGGTCCACAGGCGCGGATCGATCTGCCGGCGGTGCTCGCGAATCCGCAGGAACGCACGCACGTGTACGTGTGCGGACCCGCGGGCTTCATCGACGCGGTGCTCGGCGCCGCGTCGAACGCGGGCTGGCCGGCCGCGAACCTGCACCGCGAATACTTCGGCGCGCCGCAGCAGCCGGCGGCGGCCGGCGTGGATGCGGATGCCGACGCGGCGTTCCAGGTGACGCTCGCCGGTTCGGGCAAGACCGTCGACGTGCCGGCCGGCACGACCGTCGTGGAGGCATTACGCACCTGCGGAATCGAGGTGCCGGTGTCGTGCGAGCAGGGTGTGTGCGGCACGTGTCTCACGCGCGTGCTGTCCGGCGAGCCGGATCATCGCGACGTCTATCTGACCGACGAGGAACGCGCGGCGAACGATCAGTTCCTGCCGTGCTGCTCGCGCTCGAAGACGCCGGTTCTCGTTATCGATCTCTGAGCTTGTCGGGACGTCGGGGCGATGTCCGGCGCCTTCTGCGAACGAAGCTGGACGTGCCGTTCCGGCGCCTGCTCGATGCAGGCGGCGAGGCGGCACGCGTTCGTCAGAATGACTGCTGGATCCCGGCGATCACGCCGAACTGATTGCGTCCCGGCGCAGGCGCGGCCGGCACGGCAGTGGTGTCGGACACCGAGTAGGTCGCGTTGCCGTGGTTCAGCATTTCGCCGAGCATCAGATAGACCGACGTACGCTTCGAGAACAGATAGTTGCCGCGCAGGATCATCAGGTCGCCGTTCGCGTCCTGGTGCGGGTTGCGGAACGCGACGTACTGCGCATCGAGCATGATCGCCGGCGTCACGTTGTAGTGCGCGCCGACGAAGTACAGGTTCGTCGTCAGGCTCGCCGTCTGCGCGCTGATCGTGCGGTGGATCCAGCCGGCCGCAAGGCGCAGGTCGCGGATCTGCACGTAGCCGTTCAGCATCGTGCGCGTGTCGCGGTCGCCACTGCTCGTGAACGGAATGCCCGGCTGCCCCGGAATCACCGTCATCGTCGCGTCCTCGCTGCCGCCGCGCTGCTGATCGTACACGCCGACGATGCCCCACTTGCCGTAATAGTCGTAGCCAAGCGACGCGGTAATCGCGCGGCACGCGACGAAGTCGCCCGGCACCTGGCCACCGCAATTGCCCGGCGCGAGCGTGTCGCGGCCGAACGAGTACGTGCCGCCGACGCTCACGCCGTGATACGAGCCTTTGTAGGAAACCGAATTGTCGTTGCGCGCCGACGCGATATACGGATCGAAGTCCGCCATCGAGAATTCGGACGGCCCGATCACGTCCGCGACCGGCATCGCGTAATAGAACAGGTTCTGGTTGCGGCCGAACGTCAGCGTGCCCCACTTGCCGCTCAGGCCGACGTACGCCTGGCGGCCGAACAGGCGGCCGCCCTGCGCAGCCGCGCCGGTCGCGCTGTTAAAACCGTTTTCGAGCGTGAAGATCGCGCTCAGCCCACCGCCGAGGTCCTCCTTGCCCGTCAGGCCCCAGCGCGAGGGCAGGTCGCCGCCGGTCAGCTGCGACATGCGCACGACGCTGTTGCCTTGCGGATTCGCGTTCGTCAGGTATTCGATGCCGGTGTCGATGATCCCGTACAGCGTGACGCTGCTCTGCGCGTGGGCAGCCGCGCCTGACGCGAGAAGCGCGGCGGCGCAGATCGTTTTTAGCTTGTGTCTCATCTGTCTTCCCCATTGTTGTAGATATGCGTGGTGCGAGCCCGTCGTGCACGCGGGGCATTGCGCGCACGACGGAAACCAGGAACGGATAGGTGGGTTCGGCTGACGTGGCGAGCCGTCGCCCGGCGCTCAGCCCGGATCAGTTCAGTTCGCCGTGCGCGGTCTCGTGCGCGATGCGCGTCGCGCTGAACGCGATCGCGCAGACCGCGACGAAGTACGCGATCACCCAGCGCAGGTCGCCGCCGCTCATCGCGAGCAGCGACGCCGAGATCATCGGCATCAGGCCGCCGCCGAGGATCGTGCCGAACTGCCGCCCGAGCGACACGCCGCTGAAGCGCAGCCGCGCATCGTCGAACAGCTCCGCGTAGAAGCTGCCGCTGACCGCGAGCGACATCGGCTGCAGCAGCGCGCCTGGAATGGTCATCGCGGCGACGACCAGCGCCGCGTTGCCGGTGCGCAGCAGCGGGAAGAACAGCAGCAGCACGTACAGCCCGGACAGCCCGTATGCCGAGATGAGCAGCGTGCGCCGGCCGATGCGGTCCGACAGCGCGCCGAACAGCGGATTGGTCGCGATGCCGATCACGTTGCCGAGCACCACGCCGCCCAGCAGCCATTGCCGGCTCAGATGCAGCGTCTGCATTCCGTACGACAGGCTGAAGACCGACGTGAAATAGAACACGGCGGATTCGGCCATCGCGCACATCAACACAAGCAGCGCGGGCTTCTTGCACTTACGCAACACGGCGACAAGCGGCACGCGCTCGGGCGCCTTCTGTTCGATCGCCGAGCGGAACACCGGCGACTCGTCGACCTTCATCCGCACGTAAAAACCGATCACGAAGATCACCGCGCTCAAGATGAACGGCACCCGCCAGCCCCACGACAGCAGATCGTCCTCGGGCATCGTGCCGACCACGAACGCTGCCAGCGCGCCGAGCGTCGTGCCGGCCGCCGCGCCGCTTTGCACGAACGCGGCGAACACGCCGCGCCGGCCGTCCGGCGCGCTTTCCATCGCGAGCACCGGCCCCGCGCCCGACTCGCCGCCGAGCGCGAAGCCCTGCAGAAAGCGCAGCACGGTCAGCAGGACCGCGGCCGTCACGCCGAGCTGCGCGTAGGTCGGAATCAGCCCGATCGCGGTGGTACTGATGCCGGCGAGCGTGAGTGTCGTGACCATGATCGGCTTGCGTCCGACGCGGTCGCCGAAGTGCGAGAAGAACAGGCCGCCGGCCGGACGCGCAGCGAAGCCGACCGCGAACACGCCGAACACGGCAATCGTCGCATTCAGCGCGCCCACGTTCGGAAAGAACAGCCGGTTGAACACGACCGGCGCGAGAAAACCGTAAATCATGAAGTCGTACCACTCGATCGTCGTGCCGAGAAAGCACGACAGCAGCAGACGCCAATGCGACGTACCCTGCGCTGCGCCGTCGAGCGGCGGCATGCCGACCGTTGCGGCCTGAGGCTGATTGGCCATGGTTGTCTCCTCTTTCTGTCTCGCGCCGGAGCGCGGCGATCTTGCGCCGCCGCGTCTCCGACACCGGGTCAATCGTGCATCGGGGTTCAGTCGTGCAGGTACACGGCCTTGCACTCCAGATAGCCCTTCAATCCCTCGATGCCGCCCTGCCGCCCGAGCCCCGACTGCTTGTAGCCGCCGAACGGGATGCCTGCATCGACGGTCAGCCCGTTGATCGACAGATTGCCGGTGCGCACCCGCCGCGCGAGGGCATAGCCGCGTTCCGCGTCCGCCGTGAACACCGCGCCGCTCAGGCCGTACGCCGAATCGTTCGCGATCCTCACCGCGTCGTCTTCGTCGTCGTAGCCGATCACAGACACGACCGGCCCGAAGATCTCTTCCTGCGCGATGCGCATGTCGTTGCGCACGTTCGTGAACACCGTCGGCTGCACGAAGAAGCCGCGTTCGCGGTCCGGCACGCGGCCGCCGCCCGTCGCGAGCGTCGCGCCTTCCGCGCGGCCGCGGTCGATGTAGCCGAGCACCCGTTCGAGCTGCCGCCGCATCGCGAGCGGCCCGATTTGCGTGCCCGGATCCATCGGATCGCCGACCTGCAGCGCGTTGACCGCTTCCACGTATGCGTCGACGAATTCGTCACGCTTGCGGTTCGGCACCAGCACGCGCGTCAGCGAAAAACAGATCTGGCCGTTGAACGGCATCGAGAACGGCACGATGGTCTTCAGCGCAGCGGAAACGTCCGCATCGTCGAGCACGATCGCGGCGGACTTGCCGCCGAGTTCGAGATCCACGCGCGCGAGCCGCTCCGCGCACGCGGCCGCGATCGCCTTGCCGGCGGCCGTGCTCCCGGTGAAGCTGATCTTGTCGAGCTCCGGCCGGCCGACGAGTTCAGCGCCCGTTTCGCGCCCGCCGTGGATCAGGTTGAACACGCCCGGCGGCACGCCGGCCGCGTCGATGCATTCGGCGAGCAGTTGCGCGTCGAGCGGCGTTTCCGGCGACGCCTTCGCGACGATCGTGCAGCCGGCCGCGAGCGCCGCCGCGACCTTGTACGACAGCAGGATCAGCGGCGCATTCCACGGCGTGATCAGCCCGACCACGCCGACCGGCTCGCTCACCACACGCACCTTCCCGCCGCTCGCGGTGCGACGTTCGTCCTCGAACGCATGGTGCTGCACGAGGTCCGCGTAGTAGTCGAAGAGTTCGATCGCGGTCGGCGTGAGCGCCGTCGAAAACCCGATCGGCGCGCCGATCTGCGCGGTACATACGCGGCGCAGCAGCGGCTCGCGCTTGCGCAGTTCGTCGGCGATCCGCTTCAGGTACGCGCCGCGCTCGACCGCCGCAAGACGCGGCCACGCGCCGCCGTCGAACGCGCGGCGCGCGGCGTTGACCGCTGCATCGAGGTCCGCGCTGCCCGCCTCCGGCATTTCCATCATCACGTCTTCGGTCACGCAGCTGACGAGCGCGTTCCGCCGCCCGCCCGCCGGCCGCACCCACTCGCCGTCGATGTAGAAACGCGTGCGCAGCTTGTCGGAAAGCTCGCGCTCGAAATCAAAACCGGTTTGCCCGCTCATGCTTGTCTCCTGTTCGTTTTTTCGGGGCCGCGCGCGGCGACCGTCATGCGACCATTACTTCGATCAGCGTCGGACGCGACGACGCCAGCGCTTCGCGCAACGTCGGCGCCAGTTCGTCCGGACGCTCGACGCGCATGCCGGCGACACCCATGCCCTTCGCGAGCGATACGAAGTCGATGCCCGCCAGCGTGGTGCCGACTGCGCGCTCGATGCCGAACACGCCCGCGAAATGATCGAGCGCCGCGTAACAGCCGTTGTTGACGATCACGAACACGATCGGCAGGTCGAGATCGGCCGCCGACCACAGCGCCTGGTTGCAGTACATGCTGGAGCCGTCGCCGATCAGCGCGATCACGCGCTGCGAACGCTTCGCGAGCGCGACGCCGACCGCGGCCGGCATCCCATGACCGAGGCCGCCGCTGCTGCACGTATAGAAGCTCTCGGTCCGATCGAACGGCAGGTGCGTCTGCATGATCGGGCGGCTGCCCGGCGCCTCCTCGACGACGATGCTGTCCGCCGGACGCACGTCCGCGAGCGTCTGCATCAGGAACGCCTCGCTGATGCGCTCGCCCGCCGGCACCCGCCCCGGCTTTTCGCGTCCGGCCGGCAGCGGGCGCGCGTTCGGTGCGGGACGCGCGAGGAGGTCCGCGATGCTCGAACGCAGGCTCGCGACGATCGACGTGCCGACCGGCGTCCATGCGGCGAAGTCGGGGTCTTCGGTCAGTTGATACAGCGTCGCGCCCGGCGGAATGTGCGGGCCGAAGCCTTCGACGTGGTACGTGAACACCGGCGCGCCGAGCGACAGCACAAGGTCGTGACCGGCGAGCCGCTCGACGATCGCTTCGCGGTTCGCAGGCAGAAATCCGGCGAAGAGCGGATGACGTTCCGGAAAGCTGCAGCGCCCCGACATCGGCGAGACCCACACGCGCGCGTTGTGACGCTCGGCGAGCGCGACCGCTTCGTCCCACGCGTCGTCGCGATCGACCGCCGCGCCGACGACGAACACCGGCCGCTCGCACGCGTCGAGCGCGTCGCCGAGTGCGGCGAGCGCCTGCGGGTCAGCGCGCAGCGACTTGCTGACCAGGCGCGGCTCGACCGGCGTCGTGAGGCGGTCCCAGTCGTCGACTGGAATCGACACGAACGTCGGGCCGCACGGCGGCTGCATCGCGATGTAGTAGGCGCGCGCGATCGCCGCCGGCACGTCTTCCGCACGCGCGGGTTCGCAGCTCCACTTCACGTACGGCTTCGGCAGTTCGGTCGCCTGCGCGGAGAACAGGAACGGCTCATACGGCAGGATCGAACGCGCCTGCTGGCCGGCGGTAATCACGAGCGGCGTACGGTTCTTGTACGCGGTGAAGATGTTGCCCATCGCATGGCCGACGCCGGCCGCCGAATGCAGGTTCACCAGCGCGGCGTTGCGGGTGGCCTGCGCGTAGCCGTCGGCCATGCCGACGACCGTGCCTTCCTGCAGGCCGAGCACGTAGCGGAAGTCGTCCGGAAAATCCCGGAACATCGGCAACTCGGTCGAGCCCGGGTTGCCGAACAGGCTCGTCATGCCAAAAGCGCGCAGCAGCCGGACGACGGCCTCGCGCACGGTGATCCGCGACTCCTCTCCATCGGATAACTGATCATTCTTTTTTTCCTGCTGCATGTGCCGCACTCCCTCCACGGATGACATCGAACGTGCGAATCAGTGTCGGTGCTGGACGGCTGTTTGACCATTGCTTTTTTCCGCAAAAGCCATGCGCTTCGTGCATGACTTCGCGCGGTTGCGTTCGCACACGAGGCGATGCTCGAAGCCTCGATATCGGCAACTGCGGATTTCCCCGAGTCGCGGGCGCGTATCGCACGCAGTGCCGTAAACGAACGAAGGGCCGCCGGGCACCACCCGACGGCCCTTCAACGGCACGCAACGCGTATCGTGCAGCGGTTAGCGCGACTCCGGCACGCGACGCGTCTTCATGAACGCCTCGAAGCTCTCGCCGCGCATCATCGCGTAGACCTCCAGATTCGTCTTGCGCACGACGCGCGCGAACTTCTCGATCACGAAGAAGTTCGCACCGTAACGCACGAGTCCGATCCAGTCCTGGTTGCGCACCAGCGCCTTCTCTTCGTCGTTCAGACCGGACGCGGTCATCGTCGCCTCCGGGTCCGCGAGATACGCGTCGCGACGATCCGCGCGGATCATCTCCCAGAAGAAGCGGTTCAGCTTCATCACACGGTTGCTCGTGCGCAGATCGAATACATAAGTACCTTCGAGCGTATCGAGGCCTGCCAGTTGCGGATTCATTGCTTGCCCTCCCCGTGCGCCGCCGCCGTCGCGTAGTTGTCCTCGACCGTCCAGCTAACCGGCAGGTCCGCATCCTCGTACAACACCACCGTCATCGCGGTGGTTGTCGCGAGGTAATAGTTCTGATGCAGCTTGCGCAGCCGGTCCGGCATCGCGCCGCGCATCGCGAGCCACATGATCTGCTCGACGCTCTCGGCGCCGCCGCGCCGCACGAAGTCCGCGTGGGTAAGTTCGAGCAGCTTCTGCGGCTCGTGCTGCAGCAGCTCCAGAAACGCCATGTCCCAGTCGGTATCGTTGAAGCCGGTACGCTCGCCGTGAATCTGGTGCGAGAGCCCGCCGGTACCGACGACCACGACGTTCAGGTCCTTCGGATACGACTCGATCGCGCGGCGCAGCGCCTTGCCGAGCGAATAGCAGCGGCGCGGCGTCGGCAGCGGATACTGCAGCACGTTGACGGCGAGCGGCACCACCGCGCCCGGCCAGTCCGGCTCGTGCGGCCACAACAGCGGCAGCGGCGACGCGCAGCCGTGGTCGAGCGGCTTCTCCTGGAACACTGTGATGTCGAACTCCTGGTTCACGAGCGAATCGGCGATATGGCATTGCAGGTCGACGTCGCCCTTGACCGCCGGCAGGTTGCGCAGGCCAGCGCCCTCGTCCGCGACCGGAAAGCGCGCGCCGACGCCGAGTGCGAAGGTCGGATACATGTCGAAGAAGAACGTCGTGCAGTGGTCGTTGTAGATGAACACGAGCGCGTCCGCGCGCTTGTCCTTCAGCCACTTCGCGACCGGCTTGTAGCCTTCGAAGAGCGGCGCCCACGCGGGGTCGCTCTGGCGCCCCTTGTCGTACGCTACGCCGATCGTCGGCACGTGCGACGTGCCGATACATCCAATGATTCTTGCCATGATGTCACTGTCCCGCTTCGTGATGGACCGGTATGCGTGGCACCCGCTCCGTTGAATGCAACCGCGATGCCAACGTTATGCCGGCTCCGCGTACAACTCGAAAGACGCGTGGCGCTTCGCGAACAACCACGCTTCGCCCCGCTTCACAAATTCGTCCTCGAATGCGCCGAGCACCTGGCGCGTTGCGCGCCGGCCCTGCGGCCCGCACGCTTCCTCAGTGCTGCTCGTCCACAGCAGCACGCGGCTCAGTCCGCGTGCTTTTTCGGCGCTCACGATCTCGATGGATGCGCCGATGAGCAAATGCCGCGTGATACGGTCAGCCGGACGCGCGCGATACGACGCGAGGATCGCATCGCGCCCGGTCAGCACGTCGCCGCCCGGACGCCGCAGCTGCGCGTCCTCCGCAAAGAGTGCAGCGAGCTGGTCCGCATCCGCGGCGTCGGCCGCATCGGCCGCGTGCTGCACGAGTGCGCGACACGCGTGGTCGATCGTCAGCCGTTCGATAGCCGTCAGTGTCGCCGCGTTCATGCGTTCACCTCGACGGCCGGCCTCGCGAGCCATTCGGCCAGCGCGGCCGACACCGCCTCCGGCTGCTCCATCGTCGACATATGGCCCGAACGCTCGATCACGCTGAGCGTCGCGCCCGGAACTGCCGCCTGCATCGCTTCGTGACGCGCAAGCGGACTCCAGCGGTCTTCGCGGCCGCAGATCAGCACCGTCGGGCACGCGATCCGCGCGAGCAGCGGCTCGGCGTCGGGGCGCGCGAGCAGCGCGCCGATCTGCGCTTCGAAGCGCGCCGGCGTGCTGCGTTCGATCATGTCGAGGATGCGCTCGAACACCGGCGTGCCGACGTTCTCGTCGAGCACCATCCCCGGCGCCCACGCCCGTCCCATCGCGCGCATGCCCTGCTCGCGCGCGAGCGCGACGAGCGCCCTCCGGCCCGCGCGTTCGCGCTCGCCGGCCTCGCCCGCCGCAAGCGGCTGGTAGCCGGTGTCGAGCAGCGCGAGCCGCGCGATGCGCTCCGGCGCGAGCCGCATCATTTCGAGCGCGACACGCCCGCCCATCGAGTGTCCGGCCACCGCTACCGTGCCGTCCACGCTCGCGAGCACGCGCGTCGCCATCTCGCGGATCGAGCCGCAGTCGCCGAGGTCGGCGACCACGCAGTCCGCGAGCGGCGCCAGCGCGTCGCATTGGGCGGTCCAGACCGTCGCATCGCAGAGCAGCCCCGGTATCAGTACAAGCGTTTCGCGTTTCATCCGTTTCGTGTCCTCAAGCGCCGCCGTGCGCGCCCATCGCACCGGCAGCGGTCCTCATTGTTCCTCGTCGCGGCGTTAGCCGCGATCGCGCGCCGTCGCGTGCAGCGGTGCGGCGTAGCTCAGAGCCGTGACCAGCCAGGTGATGCGCAGGCGACGTGCCGTGAGGGTCACGCCAGCTACGGCGGCAGCGGTGCGTGCGCGGTCCCAGGTGCGGTCAGTCTCGGGCCGCGTAGTGCCGGTGCCGAGCCCGTGTTCCAGGGCGGCGGCCAGCGGCGCGCTGTTGAGCGCGACCTCGCGAAGGCTGGTGAGCTCGGCGTCGGTGTAGGGGCCGTCGCCGGACTGACGGGGCTGCCGCTTGGTGCGGGCAGGTTCGCCGGCCAGGACGCGGAGGATGCGCCGGACCCGGGAGCGCAGGTTGCTGCGGGTGCCCTC
>Ga0164242_10008799_pt1 | contig 10938 bp, 9 predicted proteins | sample OricomgcompostMG_FD_108783 | JGI IMG/M metagenome (GOLD analysis project Ga0164242, IMG submission 108783) | Miracle-Growth compost microbial communities from Emeryville, California, USA - Original compost - Miracle growth compost (MG) ...
CCGGCCGCGAGCGCGTCAGCCGGCGCACCGTCGGCTTCCGATCGCAGCGCGGCCCCATCCTGATCGCGCTGATGCTGTCCACCGGCCTGGTCGCAATGGACTCCACCATCGTGGCCACCTCGGTGCACTCCATCGTGGACGACCTGGGCGGCTTCGCCGAGTTTCCCTGGCTGTTCTCGGTCTACCTGCTGGCCCAGGCGGTCTCGGTGCCGGTGTACGGCAAACTCGCCGACCTGATCGGCCGCAAGCCGCTGATGCTGATGGGTATCGGGCTGTTCCTGGCCGGGTCGGTCGCCTGCGGCTTCGCCGGGAACATGGTGGTGCTCATCGTGTTCCGCGCAGTCCAGGGCCTGGGCGCCGGGGCCGTGCAACCGATGGCGATGACGATCACCGGCGACATCTACACCGTCGCCGAACGCGCCGCCGTGACCGGCTACATGTCCAGCGTGTGGGCCATCTCCGCCGTGCTCGGGCCGACCATCGGAGGTTTCTTCGCCGAGTACGTCACCTGGCGGCTGATCTTCTTCGTCAACGTGCCGCTGTGCCTGCTGGCCGCCTGGATGCTGATCCGTTCGTTCCACGAGAAGGTGGAGCGGCGCCGGCATCGCATCGACCTCACCGGGGCGGCGCTGATCACCTGCGGTAGCACGCTGGTGATCCTGGCGATCCTGGAGGGCGGCCAGGTGTGGCCGTGGCGGTCGGTGGCCGGGGTCGGCGTGCCGGCCGCGGGCGTGGCGATGCTGATCGCCTTCGTGCTGGTCGAGCGACGGGTGGCCGAGCCGGTGCTGCCGCTGTGGGTGTTCTCCCGGCGGGTGCTGCTCGCCTCCAGCCTCGCCGCGCTGTGCGTCGGTGCGATCACGCTGGGACTGACCAGCTACATCCCCACCTTCGTGCAGGGATCGCTGGGCACCGGCGCGCTGCTGGCCGGATTCACCCTGGCACCGCAGAGCATCGGCTGGCCGCTCTCCTCCGCGCTGTCCGGACACCTGTACCTGCGTTTCGGGTTTCGAGTGACGGCGCTGCTCGGGGCGCTGATCGTGGTGGGTGCGATGGTCGGCCTGCTGATGCTGGACGAGCACTCGGCGGTGCTGACCGTGGCGTTGTTGTGCTTCGTGGTCGGCTGCGGCATGGGGCTGATCGCCAGCCCCACCCTGATCGCCGCCCAGGCCTCGGTGGGCTGGAGCCAGCGCGGAGTGGTGACGGGCAACAACATGTTCTCCCGCTCCATCGGCAGTTCGGTCGGCATCGCGGTGTTCGGGGCGGTGGCCAACGCGGTGCTCGGCAACGCGACCGCCGACCCCGACCCTGCGCAGCTGGCCGGCGCCACCCACCACGTGATGCTGGCGGTGGCGATCGTGTCTGTCGGCATGCTGCTGGCCGTGCTCGCCATGCCCGGCGGCCGGGACACCTCCCAGGTGAAGGACTGAACGACGTGACGGCGAGCGCGATGATCGATGGGATCCTGTCCGGTGCGCGCGGATTCGCGATCGGGATGCGAGACCGGTTCCGCGGCACCGATGTTCGCGAGGGGCTGCTGCTGGACGGGCCGGCCGGGTGGGCCGAGTTCGCGCCGTTCACCGACTACGACGACGCCGCGTGCGTGCCCTGGTTGCGCGCGGCCGTCGACTCGGCGCTGCACAACTGGCCCGACGCGGTGCGCGGCCAGGTCGAGGTGAACACCACGGTGCCGGTGGTCTCGCCGGACCGGGCGGCGGCGCTGGTCGCGGCCTCCGGCTGCCGGACGGCGAAGGTCAAGGTCGCCGAGCCCGGAGTGGGTATCGGTGACGATGCCGCCCGGGTGGCCGCCGTCCGGGAGGCGCTGGGCGAGTCCGGGAAGATCAGGGTGGACGCCAACGGTGGCTGGTCGGTCGACGAGGCGGTGACGGCGATCCGGACGCTGACCGAGGCGGCCGGCGGCCTGGAATACGTCGAACAGCCCTGCCGCACCGTGGACGAGTTGGCCGCCGTGCGGGCCCGGGTGGAGGTACCGATCGCCGCGGACGAGTCCATCCGGCTCGCCACCGATCCGCTGGAGGTGGCCCGGCGCGGGGCGGCGGACGTAGCGGTGATCAAGGTGGCGCCACTGGCCGGGGTTCGTCGCGCGCTGGAGATCGCGGTGGAGTGCGGCCTGCCGGTGGTGGTGTCCTCGGCGGTGGACACCTCGGTCGGGCTGGCCGCCGGGCTGGCGCTGGCCGGGGCGTTGCCCGATCTTCGCTACGCGTGCGGGCTGGGCACGGCCTCGCTGCTGGCCGGCGACGTGTGCGCGAACTCGCTGGTCGCGACCGGTGGACGGTTGCCGGTGCTGCCCTACCCGCCGGCGCCGGATCCGGGGCTGCTGGAGGAGTTCGCGATGACGGCCGAGCGGGAGCGGTGGTGGAGGGAGCGACTGGCCCGGGTGGCGGTGCTCGCGTTCGGCTGACCTGGCCGCAGCCCTTCTGCGGCCACCTCGGGCGCCGTTCGGCCGTCCGCGAACGGCGGGGCCGGCGATCCCGCCCGGCGCCTACCGTGAACTGGTGTCCACTCCAGGTCCCGATCCGGCGACGCCCGCATTGACCCGGATCCACCAGTACCGCCGGACGGCCGAGTCGTTCGGCACCGACGTCGCTCGCTACGACCGTGCCCGACCGCCCTACCCGGACGAGCTGGTGGCGCGCATCGTCGCCGGGAACCCCGACGCCCGGGTGCTGGACGTCGGGTGCGGGACCGGCATTGCCGGTCGCCAGTTCCAGGCGGCGGGGTGTGCGGTAGTGGGCGTGGAGCCCGACGCTCGGATGGCGGAGTTCGCGCGCGAGCACGGCCTTCCGGTGGAGGTGGCCACGTTCGAGGACTGGGATCCGGCCGGTCGCGCGTTCGACGCGGTGATCGCGGCGCAATCCTGGCACTGGGTGGACCCCGTCGCCGGTGCCGTCAAGGCGGCGCAGGTGCTGGTGCCCGGTGGGCGGCTGGCGGTGTTCGGCCACGTCTACGAGCCGCCCGAGGAGATCGCCCGCCCGTTCGCCGAGGCATTCCGACGGGCGGTGCCGAACTCGCCGTTCGCCGGGCAGTCGGGCGGGCAGTCGGCACGAAGGCCGCTGGATCTCTACCGGCAGGGCTACCGGGCGTTCGGCGACGCAATGCGCAGCACCGGCCGGTTCGACGAACCCGAGCACTGGCAGTTCGACTGGGAACGGACCTACACCCGAGATCAGTGGCTGGACCTGCTGCCCACCACGGGCGGCCTGACCAGGCTGGAACCCGAAGCGCTGCAGCCCATCTTGGCCGCCGTCGGGTCCGCCATCGACGAGCTGGGCGGCGGCTTCACCATGGCGTACACGACGCTGGCGACCGCGGCGGTGCGGAGCGGCGCGTAGGCCTCAGCGCGGCTCGCCCAGCGGTCGACCGCTCTCCAGCCGATCCACACGCTGTGTGATGATCCGGACCACCTGCTCGCGTACGCCGCCCTCGGGTGCCGAACGACCGGCAGCGTCCAGGGCTGTCCGCAATCCTGCGGCGAGATCATCGACGCTCTCGTTGGCTTGCGACGCGGTCATCCCCATCGCCCGTGCTTCTGCGACGAGCGCGGCGCGGTCCACCCGGGCCAGATTCTGCTGATCGCCGATCGGTGTTCCCATCCGGCCGGTGAGGTCGGGGTAGATCAGTGTGCACAGGGAGTCGTAGAGCGGCGCCATGCGGACGGTGCCGTCGTCCAACATGAGCGAGTAGTTCTTGCCGTGACCGTCCTCGTCTCCGACGACGGCGCGGAACGCGACCTGTTCGAACAGCCGCGCGATCTCCCGGCTGGGCGAGTCGGCCCATTCCCGGAGCACGGAGGCCATCCGCTTGCTCGGGCGGCCGATGTGGTACTTGTCCCGGGGTCGGATGCCGACGGCTTGGCACATGTCCTCTTGGTGGAGCCGACGAACCCGGCCAGGTCCGTCGACCTGGCGGTCGTACCGAGGGACGACGAGGACATCCGTGTCGCCAACCCTTTCCACGTGAACGGTCCCCTGAGACAAGCCGATGCGTTGCGCCAGCCCCAGAACCACTGCCTCGTTCTCGGCGCTGCCCGGCCAATCGCTCGACACCTTGAGGATGTGGGTCGACGCCGCGCCGTTTCGGGGCTGGAACCACTGCCCGTCGAATCGGGCCAGCAGCAGCTTGTCCTGGACGCCGGCCAGTGACATCCGGATTCCGTGTTCCGGGTCGGCGCCGAGCGGCCGGTCGGGGAGCGCCTGAACCCGGCGTGCCAACTCCTCGTCGTCGAGACGTTCGTAGTCGCCCTCGTCGGAGGGCGCTTCTCCGGAGGGGACGATGACGACCGCGCCGGCGCATTCGCGACCGTATTCGGCCAGCAGCGCGACTGCATCGGCTGGGGTCTCCGGCGACCCGTCACCGGCCAGCCGCACACCGCGGACGCGGCCGGCTGCCATCGCGAGTGCGCGTCCTTCGGGAAGGAGCCCCTCGAGGAATGCCCGTGCCTTGCCCGGCTGGCTCGGCCCGGGGGTGGGGAGCGAGCACGACAGCAACGGCACCTCCGCGCCTCGGTGCTCGGCGATCGAATTCTCGTAGACGATCCGCACCTTCGCTCCGCGAGCACCGGTGACGGTGTGCGCGACCGGTCGACCTCCCAGCCACAGCTCCAGGTCAATCACTGACACGCCTAGGGCGAACCGCCAACTCGAGATCGAGTGCGGCGAGCGCGTCAAAGATCAGTTCGATGGCGCGCGTGTGGTGCCCGTTCTCGATGAGCGCCACCGCGTATCGGTTGGCGCGGGCACGTTCGGCCAATTCCGATTGGGTCCAACCCCGCTCGGTGCGGGCGGCACGAACGGCACGCCCCAGCGCGGCGGGCGATCGGACCGGAATCGAGCGCCGATCGGATGTTGGCATAACCACACATTAAGCATGAGAGCAGTCAATGTCAATGTTCTCTCACATCATCGAGTTGGTGCGACGATGTGAGCATTCGCTGACATCCAGGATGTCAGTTTGCGGTCTTCCGATACACCGACGTGAACGACCACGCCCGGGGCGAGAGCGCGGTGCTGCGGTGCTCGACCCTGGTCAGCCCGGCCTCGCCGAGCCCGGCCAGTTGGTGCTCCGTCACCGGCCAGGGCGGGCCGTCGAACGACGCACCGTCCGCTGTGTCGTCAGCGCCGAAGCTGTGCACGAACAGCGTTCCGCCGGGTGCGAGCGTGCCGGCGATGGCGGAGACCGCTGCCGGTCTGCGGTCCGGCGGCATGGACTGCAGGGTGCGGATCTCCACCACCAGGTCGAACCGGGACTGCCATGGCGCCGGCAGTTCGAAGAGGTCGGCGACCTGGTAGCGCACCGGCGAGTCGGGGAATCGTTCGGTGGCGCCGCGGATTGCGGTGGGCGAGAAGTCGAAGGCGGTGACGGAGAACCCGTGTGCCGCCACGCATTCCGCGTCGTCGCCCAGGCCGCAGCCGACCACCAGTGCGTTCTGTCCCGCACCGTCCCGGGTGTCGTCCAGCCAGCGCGCCAGCTCTGGATGCGGGCGGAGCGCCGCCCACGGCACGGCGGCGAAGTCGGATCCGGCGCGGGCGTAGAGCCCCTCGTACATGCCGCGGTACTGCTCGTCGGTCAACGAAGGCCCCGGATCGCTCGTCACAACCGCCGAGCGTAGTGACCCGCTGGAGGCATCACCCGCGGGCCGGCACCGTGACCGCGATCCTCTGCCACAGCGGCACGATCGCCGTGCGGTCCCGGCCCAGTGCGTGATAGTCGAGCTGGATCCGTTCGATGAATTGGGTGTTGCCGGGCGACACGAGCAGGGGCTTGGGGCACAGGTCGAGTCGGAAGTGCAATTCGGTCGCGTCCGGCGACGGTCCGGTACCACCAGGACGACGCCCCAGGTGGACCGCAGCCGAATGCGGTGGCGCCTGCGCGAGCCCTGCGAGCCGTCCCGGTTGGGCGGCCTCGGCATCCGCACGCAGACCCGCCGCGTACTCGGCCGGCTCGCCGAGTTGCCCGATGAGCTCGTCCAACGACGACGTGGCCGGCCGTTCGGCGAGGTTCTGGCGCCCGCAGCACTGGGCACGCCCGAGGTGGAATGTCTGTCGGGCGTGCGGCTCGCGCTGCGGTCTTTGGCGGGCATCCTCATCCTCCCGTCATCTCGCGGGCCAGGTCGTGGATCATGCGTCGCCCCAGGCGATCTCGATGGGTCGGGGCAGGTCGAAGTCCGCCGTGCGATCCAGGCCGTAGGCGCGCAGGTGCACCCGAATGGTGAGGATGCTGGCGATCATCTGGCCGGTATGCGCCCCCTGGCAGTCCAGATCGAGAGTGATGTACAGCAGGGTGAGGGTGCCATCCTGGGTCACCGTCACCGGCCACCGAGAAGGCGCCGGGTGCTGCCCGGGTGGCTGGACCCAAGGCTGGATGCTGCGCACCGTGTACAGCTGGTCGAACGGGTCGATCTCGGCGCCGGTCAGTGTCACGGCCGAGTGGGACTGGATGCTGACGGCGATCGTCGGTGTCCGGCCGGGCATGCAACGGACCCGGGTGGTGGTACCGAGGACGTTGTCCACCTTGGTCACAGCCCCGGCTGGGCATGCTGACCCATCCGATTCCAAGCAGGTCCATGAGCTCATCTGGCTGTAGAACGCGGGATCCCAGGTGACCCACCAGCGGATTCCCAGTGTGCCGCCCACCACCAGCACCACTACCGCGAGCGCCGTCGCGGTCCAGGCCATGCGATGGCGTCGCCGAGCCCTCGCGACGCTGCCGGGTTCGGAGCGGTCCAGGTCCTCCTGCAGTTCGGCCGCATATACCCGGGGCGGGTGCAACTCGCGCGCCAACTCGGTCTGCGACTTGCAGGGCGGCCGCTCGGCGAGGTTCTGCCGCGTCGCCTCCAGCAGGGATCCGCGCACCGCGCGCGGCAGCCCGCGGAGGGCGAACTCCACGTCCGCGACATACGCGCGCTCGGCCTGGGTCAGCTCGCGTGGCGACGGTTCGGTCATCGCTCTCCCTCCGCAGGGGGTCCGTGGAGTGCAGTCGCCGGCGAGGCGGGCGTGCTGGGCGCGTCGTTGGCCGGCGTCTTCGTCACCGCCGACACGGCGTCCGCGAAGCGCGCCCACTCGGTTCGGAGTTCGGCCAGCGACGCCCGCCCCGCCGCGGTCAGCTCGTAGTAGCGCCGCGCGGGACCCGACCCGGATGCCACCAGCGAACTCCCGCAGAGTCCGGATCCCTCCAGCCGGCGCAGCGCCCCGTAGATCGTGGCCTCGCTGATCGGGTGCAGCCCGCCGGTCATCAGCCGTTCCAGCAGGGCGTAGCCGTAGCTGGGCTCACGCTCCAGGCAGGCGAGCAGCAGCAGGTCGGTGACGCCGCGCAACCACTGTGAGGTCACGCCGTCGGTCGGCATACTGTGCACCGTAGAGTACTGCGCGCCACGCAGCTAGATCTGATCCGCCGTCGATCCCCGGGGTACCGTCCGGCCGAGTGAGCCGGCGGCCCGTGGCGTGGGCGCACGGGACACAATCGACACCGTGACCCCATCGATCTCCGCGCGTAGGCGCCCCGGAGCCACCCGGTGAACCCGTCGACGGCGTTCGCCGCGGTGTTGGTGGACGAACTCGTCGCGTGCGGCGTCACCGATGCGGTGCTGTGCCCCGGCTCCCGCAACGCCCCGCTCGCGATGGCGCTGCACGCCGCGGACGCCGCCGGCCGGATCCGCCTGCACGTGCGCATCGACGAGCGCACGGCGGGCTTCCTGGCCGTGGGCCTGGCCCGCGCCACCGGCCGTCCCGCCTGCGTGGCCACCACCTCGGGCACCGCGGTGGCGAACCTGCACCCGGCGGTGTTGGAGGCGCACCACGGCTCGGTGCCGCTGATCGTGCTGTCCGCGGATCGGCCCCCCGAGCTGCGCGACGTCGGAGCGAACCAGGTCGTCGACCAGCGCTCGGTGTTCGGCGGGGCGCTGCGCTTCTTCCACGAGTTCGGCGTGCCCGCCGCCAGGGCCGGCCAGAACGCGCACTGGCGGGCGATGTCGTGCCGGGCGTTCGCCGCCGCCGTGGGGGCCACCGTTCGGCCCGGCCCCGTCCAGCTCAACCTGCCACTGGCCGAACCGCTGCTACCCGATGGCGGTGACGAAGCCGTCGGGGACCTCGCGTCCGTCGCCGGCTGGCCGGAGCCGCTGACCGGCCGGCCCGGCCCGTGGACCGCGATACCGGTGCCGGCGGACACCGCCTGGTCCATCGCCGCGCCGCAGCCGGGGGAGCGCTGCCTGTTCGTCGCCGACCTCACCGATCCGGTCGCCGGCGAGGCGGCCGCCGCCGGACACCCCGTGGTCAGCGAGGCCGGCGGCCTGGCCGGCGCGCACGTGCTGGCGGCGGGCATCCACCTGCTCGACGACGCCGAGTTCGTCCGTGCGCACCGGCCGGACCGGGTCATCGTCCTGGGCCGGCCGACCATGTTCCGGTCGGTGACCCGGCTGCTGGCCACCCTCGGCCTGGCGATCGACGTGGTGGGCCACCCCTCCGACTTTGCCGACGTGGCCGGGACCGTCCGGGCGGTGGCCCCCGCACTGGCCCCCGTCACCGCCCCGGCCCCGCCGGACTGGCTCGAATCCTGGCGCGCCGCCGACGCCGCCGCCCGGGCCGCCATCGACGGGCTGCTTGCCGAATGCGACGTCGCAGCCTCGCCGATGCTGGTGCGCACGCTCGCCGCCGCGCTGCCGGACGGGGCGACGCTGGTGGTCGGATCCTCGCAGCTGCCCCGAGACCTCGGGCGGTTCGCGCGATCCCGCGACGGCGTGCGGATCGTCGCCAACCGCGGCGTCGCCGGCATCGACGGCACCGTCTCGACGGCGATCGGCGCCGCACTGGGGACCGACGGCCCGACCGTGGCGCTGCTCGGCGACCTGACCTTCCTGCACGATCTGACCGGGCTGGCGATCGGGCCGCACGAGCCACGGCCGGACCTGACCATCGTGGTCGCCAACAACGACGGCGGCGCCATCTTCGCCACCCTGGAGCCCGGCGAACCGGCGCACGCCCGGGCCTTCGAACGGGTCTTCGGCACACCGGTCGGGGCGCGGCTCGCGCCGATCGTGCAAGGCTTGGGCGCCGATCACCTGCTGGCCAGCACCGCCGACGAACTCGTCGACGCGGTGCGGCACCCCACCAGAGGCGTCCGCGTCGTCGAGGTGCCCATGGTCCGCACCGACCTGCGCGAGTTGCTGGCGGCGGTGACGATGGCGGTGCACGGCGCATTGACCGGCCAGCGCGCCGATTCGCCCACGCGCGAAGGGGAGTGATCGCCATGGTGGAGGTCCGATCGCTGTACGTCGACGGCACCTGGCGGCCGGCGATCTCCGGTGCGACTCGGCAGATCCGGTGCCCCGCAGACGGTTCCGACGTCGGACTGGTGAGCGAGGCCGCGCGCGAGGACACCGAGGCCGCGATCGCCGCCGCCCGGCGGGCGTTCGACGCCGGCGAATGGTCGCGGACCTCGGCCTGGCAGCGCGGCGACCTGCTGCTCGCCGTCGCTGCGCGGATCCGGGACCGGGTGGAGGAGTTCGCCCGCGCGGAATCGCTGGACACCGGCAAGCGACTGGTGGAGAGCCGCATCGACATGGGCGACATCGCCGCGTGTTTCGACTACTTCGGCAAGATCGCCGGCCAGCACGCCGGCCGGATCGTCGATGCGGGCAGCGCGGACGTGCTCAGCCGCATCGTCTATGAGCCGGTCGGAGTGTGCGGGCTGATCACCCCGTGGAACTATCCGCTGCTGCAGGCCGCCTGGAAGGTCGCACCGGCCCTGGCCGCCGGCAACACCTTCGTGCTCAAACCGAGCGAGCTCACCCCGCACACGGCGATCCTGCTGTTCGACGTGCTGGACGGTCTGGGCCTCCCGGCAGGAGTGGCGAACCTGGTGCTGGGACCGGGATCCGACGCGGGCGCCCCGCTGGCCGAGCATCCCGACGTCGATCTGGTGTCGTTCACCGGCGGCCTCGTCACCGGCAGGGCGATCGCCGCCGCGGCCGCCGCCACCGTCAAGAAGGTGGCGCTGGAACTCGGCGGCAAGAACCCCAACGTCGTCTTCGCCGACACCGACGTCGACGCCGCGGTGGACAACGCGCTCAATGCCGCGTTCGTGCACAGTGGCCAGGTGTGCTCGGCCGGCGCCCGGCTGATCGTGCAGGACTCGCTGCACGACCACTTCGTCGACGAACTGGTGCGTCGCGCCGGCCAGATCCGGCTGGGCGGGCCGTTCGACGAGGATGCCGAGACGGGGCCGCTGATCTCGGCCGCGCACCGGGACAAGGTCACCGCGTACGTGCAGCGCGGCATCGACGAGGGAGCCGTGCTGCGCTGCGGGGGCCAGTGGGGAACCGGCGAGCTGAAGCGCGGGTTCTACTACCTGCCAACGGTTCTGGATGATTGCCGGTCCGGCATGAGCGTGGTGCGCGACGAGGGATTCGGCCCCGTGGTCACGGTGGAGACCTTCGGTACCGAGGACGAGGCGGTCGCCCTGGGCAACGATACCGACTACGGGCTGGCGGCAGCGGTGTGGAGCCAAGACGCGTCCAGGGTGCAGCGCGTCGCCTCCCGGCTACGGCACGGCACGGTGTGGATCAACGACTTCCATCCCTACCTGCCGCAGGCCGAGTGGGGCGGGTTCGGCCAGTCGGGCGTCGGCCGCGAGCTCGGTCCGACCGGGCTGGGGGAATACACCGAGGCCAAGCACATCTACCAGAACCTGCGCCCCGGCGTCACCGGCTGGTTCCCGGCGCACTGATCCGGGAACGCACGGGCGTCAGCCGTCGGACTCCAGGGCGTCCCGCACCGGCACCATCTTGATCTGCGCCTCGCGGGCCTCGGTCTCCGGATCGGAGTCGGCCACGATGCCGCCGCCGGCCATCAGCCGCACCGACGTGCCGTCCACCTGGGCACAGCGCAACGCGATGGCGAACTCGCCGTCGCCCCGCGCGTCCATCCA
>Ga0164242_10008800_pt1 | contig 10936 bp, 7 predicted proteins | sample OricomgcompostMG_FD_108783 | JGI IMG/M metagenome (GOLD analysis project Ga0164242, IMG submission 108783) | Miracle-Growth compost microbial communities from Emeryville, California, USA - Original compost - Miracle growth compost (MG) ...
ATGGCATTGGGGCCGACCAGGTGGCCGGAATAATCGGTAGATGCGCAGTTAATTGTAAGGAAATCCGTCACGTTGTCCTGGCCTAACTGCTCACCTTCAATAGCAGCATGCGCGAATTGCATGGTTAGGGTGTTTCCAAAAGGCGTTTGTCTGAGAGACTGCTTATCCTTGGCATATGCCGCTTTTAGGTCATAAGGAAAAACCGGTGCTTTAGCAGCTGGCAAAATGCCTTCCCAGGGTTCGTTATCTGCAGTACTTTGTGAATACTTGGAAATGGGCAACAAGGTTTTCCACTGACCAGTCATTAACTTAGCGGGCAAACCCTGTTGGTTAAAGGCCGTTACCCAACCAGGCAATTCATTTTTATAATAAGTGCTGGTAATAAAATGGCCAGAGTTGTCATCCAGCCAGTAGGCACCTGTTGGATTGTGGCCTGCCGGTAAAATAGAAGCGCGGTCTTTTAAGGACACGCCGACTACTTTGCCCTGGAAATTAGTGGCCAATCTTAATTCATCCGTTATGGTGGTAGAAAGCAGATTGCGTGGAGACATCTGGCCGGCGGTACCTGCGGCGCCGACGCTATGAACACTGTCGTCATCCGTACAGTAGGTTGATTTGCCCGTTTGGGTATAAATCCAGTCATTACCGGTGATTCCATTTATTGCGGGAACAGAACCTGTAAATATAGAAGAATGACCGACAGCTGTATAAGAGGGAAGATAATTGATCAATGTATTGTTACAACTATACCCTTCGCGTAGCATCCTTTTAAAACCGCCGTCAGTATATAGATCATAATAACGGTAGAGGTAATCCCAACGCATTTGGTCAACCACAATACCTACAACTAATTTAGGCCTGTTTAACTGTGCATGTCCCGCCAGAAATCCTGCCAGCAGCAGAGAGAATAATGCGAGTTTTTTCATAATGATTTTGACTTTGATTTTTAATACTTTAAAATCGGGTGAAAGGTAATTGCAATGGCTAAGATACAATATTACCTTTTAATTAATTTATTTACAAGAGTGCAATATTTTGAGTAACTTGGGTTTTGAAAAAGGGTTACGGAAAACAATGAAAAAATTAAGTATAATATGTCTTCAATAACATTATCACTGGTTCAGTCAAAAATATTCTGGAAAAAGAAGAATGAAAATCTGCAAATGCTGGAGGATAAAATCAAGGATATATCAACACCGACTGAGATAATCTTATTACCTGAAATGTTTAATACCGGTTTTACTTCGGAGCCCGTAAAGGTGGCAGAAACAATGGATGGGGCCACTGTAAACTGGATGAGAGAATTAGCAGCTTCTAAAAATGTTATCATCGGCGGAAGCCTTGTGATCAGAGACGGCGAGGATTTTTATAACCGTTTGGTGTGGATGTTACCCAATGGCGAGATTGGCACCTACGATAAAAGACATCTTTTTGTCTATGGAGGTGAAGGCGCTAAATATACGGTTGGAAAGAAAAGATTGATTGCAAGCGTTAAAGGTTGGCGCATCAACCTGCAGATTTGTTACGACCTAAGATTTCCGGTATGGACGAGGCAGCAGATGCAAGGCAATGAACCAGAATATGATTTACTGATTAATGTGGCTAACTGGCCGGAAAAAAGGCAAGGTACCTGGTCGACTTTATTAAAGGCCAGGGCCATTGAAAATATGTGTTATGTTGCCGCGGTGAATAGAGTTGGCGTAGACGGTAATAATATTGTTTATAAAGGCGGATCAGTGGTATTGGATCCATTGGGTAATCCGCTTTATGAAGCGCAGGAACAGGAAGAAATCAAGACCATAACCTTAAAGAAAGAGAATTTGCAACAAATAAGAGATCAGTTTCCATTTTTAATGGACGCGGATCATTTTGTGCTTAAGTAGTTTTTTTGTTTTGTCTGTACAGGGCTTAAATGAATTTGCAAGAATCCTTTTAGCCCTGTACATTTTTGTCTGGATCCTCCTAAATATAATTAGATTTTCGGCCGGTTTAAAGAAAGTTGTTTGCCAAAAAAAATATTTACAGTACAAACGACAGGGTACGCATATATGATCGGCAGTGTTATTTTGGTGCTGAAATTTCTTTTCTTAATCGATTTTTCATGAACTTACGCAGTGGTTCATCCAGCACTTTAAGAATCAGGTATGCCAATCCAATCAGCAGAATAATAATGACAGGTACCTGTATATATAACTGTTGCATAGTTGGATGATGCGTTTCGAGGTAACTTAGAAATACCCATAAGAATGGATAATGAACCATATAAAGCGGATAAGAAACGTCACCCAGGAATTTGCACACGGGTCTTGATTTTTGAGAGATATTAAGCCCAGCTCCCAAAATGATTAAAAATGGAAAATAGAAAATGACAATAATTGGTTCTATAATCAATTGGCCTCGTCGATATAGGGCAGTAAAATAGAGAGGGCGAGCAGAATGCCAAGCCCCGTGAAACCGAGTTTATTTTGTATAATCCAATCTTTACCGTAAATCAGGATTCCTGCCAGAAATGAGAAAAATAATCTGGCTGCGCCGCCCGCCCAGTTTTCTGCGCCCCAACCGATGCTAAGATTTCCAAAGTGATGGGCGGAGTAAACCAGCAGACAGGCAGCAAGTAATATTAAAGGTATGAGGATCTTTTTTCCTATTTTGAAAAGAATAATTGCGTAAAAAATATTGGCAATGTATTCCCAAAAAAGGGACCAGGTAGGTGGATTTAGATAAAACAGGTTATTATATCGTTCCGGCACGCTTGGGTGGGGAATCATAAATACTGAGGATAAGAACATGGTGATTGTCCCCTTAAGGCCATATTGAAGAAAGAAATTATGGAACGGATCTAAAAGAAAAGTCAATAAGCCAATAAAGGCGCCAATCAAAACCATGGGTTGTAATCTGATCAGTCGTAATTTAAAGAATTCAAACGTGCCCAACTTTTTAATACGGTTGTCGTATGCATAGGCAATCACAAAAACCAGACAAACAGAAAAAGAAATCCACCGCCAGAACCGCGTGCGCAATAAAGCTATCAGCGTAATCGGGGATAATAAACTCCATACAATGGAAAATCACAACAGCAATCGCCGCAATGCCTCTTAAACCGTCAGGCCAATATAATGGGTACGCGTTTTTAATAGATCTGATTTGCCAGAAATTTTTGAAATTTGTGGTTTATATGAGCTAAGTCCAGTTCCCATTTAAAAATTTTAAAATCAATACTCCGTTAAAAAATTTGAATCCAATAATAGGAAAAGTGATTATAACATGCTTTATGTAATACATTTAAAGAATAAAATTGATACATTTTGCGTAATTATTAGCATTTTAGCCCGTGGATAACTTCATTCGGCCTATATGGGCAGTGATCGGGTACACTTTTTTTGGGGTTATCTTTAGCAAGTGACCTTTTTCAATATTTGAACCGTTTTACCTGAATTGATGGAATAAATTACTGAATGTTTTTCACCATTGCGGTTGAATTTGTATCTTTACTGCACAATTCCTGTCATATGATTGATATCGATTCTTTACTCTTTAAAGTAGGTGGCAATTTACGAAATATCCGTTCTTACCATGAAACAAGTTTATCGAAACTGGGGGAAAAACTCGGCTTTTCCCATGCAACGCTGAGCAAAATTGAGAGTGGAAAGCACAGGTCCGTCTCTTTGGCAACCATTGCTGAATTCTGTAATCTTTATGGTATTTCTCTGGAGGAGGTCTTAAGCCTGAGTGGTCCTCATCCAATAGCCTTTGCTAAGGATAGCAATGGCTTTAATGACAACGTAATAGGGGGCCATGCAGGGTTACTATGTGCGGACGGCTATTTGAGGGCATTGGAAATGGCCTATGACGAAATCAATTTACTGAAAGAGATCCTAGCCAGCCGAGGATTTTTACAAACCGATAAGGATCAGAAATAGTTTGTTTAGATTATATTTTATTTTTATGACCGGCTGCTTTTTTAGTAGGTGTATACTGTGCCAGACTTTTTTTAAGCAGATCAATAATTGACTTTCTGAGTCCGGTGGGGCCAAGGACTTCCACATTGCCATGTTGAGATAAAATCATAGTTAGCAAATCATCATTGGGCCGCACACAAATCTCAATGATAAATTCCTTCTCATTTTCTATGAGGACTTTCTGGGTACTATGCCAGGGCTGGCTTTTAACAAAAGGAGCCTGTTCAGGGTGGAATCGCAGAACAACCTGCTGAACGGGTTCCTGCGTGAACCTGACGCCAATCACATCATCAAATAAATCCATTGGGTCTTTAATATGACCGCTAGACCAGGCTGTATATTCGGAGAGTGTCTGTAATAAATGTTTATTGAACTTCTGACCGGTGAGTGATAAGGAGAGAATCCGGTCAATGCCAAAAAGAAGCGGCATATTTTTTTGACCGGAATTCTTCGTTTTTACCACTGCTAAGAGGTACCACCGGTAATTGAATTCTTTTAGAAAAAGCGGAGCCAGAAAATGGGTTTTAGGATGGTCATTTTCATACCGCTGATAAGTTACTTCAATCCATTTTCTGGTTGTGATGGCTTTAAACAGATCCGGTAAAAATGTAGACCCTTTTGCGACCAGGCGGTCATCAAAATCAATAAATTTTAAGGTATTGGTAGGGAATGCAGCTACGGACTGCATAAAGTCTGCCGCCACCATTAACCCCAATAACTTGGTCTGGTCCGTACTGTCAGAAGGATTGAATTTAAATTTCCGGTTTTGTGGATTGTACTCCAAATCCAGCCCCAGCGTCTTTAATTCTGAAAGCAATCGTTGGATGGTACGTTCCGAATTAGGGAGATCATGGTCTGCCAGTTTTTGCTGTATTTCTGCAGAACTGATACTTCCTTTATATTGAAACAACTGATTAATCAGGTAATAGCTTTGGTTCTTTTTCTGGGACATAATGACCTAGTTCGTTCGTTTTGAGTACCATAAAGATAAATGAAAAAGACATATGGATTGAAATTTATTTTGAAGAGAACATTGAATCATTTTTTCTGGAGGGAAAGTTTTGGTTGGAGGCAGATGAGGGTATTTTTTAATGAGTTTTATAATTTTTCTTCGACTATGCCGGTTTTTGGCAGAGTAGGCGGCTAATTTTGTTGTATCAAAAAATGAATGGGATGGAGCAAAAAACCAAAAAGATCAACCGGAAATTAAAATCCAATTTATTTTCTCCCGAGGCTCTTATGAATGCCATACCTGATGAATATGATGGCTTTTTAAAACCTCGTCGATTATTTGTAGCCCATTACAATGGCATTCCTTGTGAAATCAGTTTGGAGAATATAGATGGGATTGCAGCCTTGAAATGGTTTACCAAACATAATATTAAGGAAATAATCTATGAATATAAAAAGAACTTTCAATCGGATGTCCGTGTTGTTTGTGAAGCTATTTTTTGCTTAAGGAATGAAATTATGGTGCACTTTAATGTACTGGATGAAGAAGTACAGCTTTTTTATCAAGCCAGAGGTGTTAAAAAGGTCGGGGAGCTGATTAAAAAATTGAAACGGTTCCAATATGAGCGGTTATGGCTGCCGGAAATGTTTATTATGCTTTATGAGAATGGGAATTTAGGGATTGAAAAAGTACCCATCAATTTGCTGAACCTGGATATTGCCTCTAATTACAACGATGATTTTGTGGAAATTGACAAAATGATTCAGGACAAGTTAAACGGTCACAAAGAAAACGGACTAGTCTTGCTGCATGGTGCTCCCGGAACGGGTAAGACGTCCTACTTGAGGTACCTGATTGCTTCGGTCAATAAAAAGGTCATTTTTATGCCCCCAAATATTGCCATGGAAATTGGTGAGCCTTCCCTTATGGCTTTTTTAATAAAACACAGTAATAGCATTTTTGTCATTGAAGATGCAGAAAATCTGGTTAAAAGCAGAGAGGGAAGGTTCTATTCACCGGTTGCCTCCTTATTGAATCTTTGTGATGGATTAATATCTGATTTTTTAAAAATTCAGATGATCTGCACCTGCAATACCGATATCTCAAAAATTGATGCCGCCTTACTTAGTAAAGGCAGATTAATAGCCAGTTATGCGTTTAGGGCATTGAGTATAGAAAAAGCACAGGCTTTATCTGACGGTCTTGGATTTAAGCGAAACATCACTGCACCTACGTGCCTTTCCGATATCTATAATATGGATGAAAAGAACTTTGAACAGATACAGCGGGCCTGCATTGGGTTTAAGCCTTCCCAAACTGCCTGATGAGAAATGTTCATGCTTATGAGTGCGCGCCCCGGAATCCCGGGGCGCTTTGGTATGGTCAAGGAACGAAGATCTAATTACACAAAAGCTTTCGTTTTTAGGTACGTTTGCTGAAATATGGCTCTTTTTTTAAAATGCGCAAACCTTTGCGTAGCCAAAATGTACATCCATAATGTAAATTTTTAATAAATTGTACGCTGTTGATAGAATAAGCCAAAGTCAACTTTAAATCATAAATGGCGTTTTGGCTGTTTTTCTACTACTAAGGAGCGCCCTGGCGAGAGGGGCTCACTTCGCAAAAGCGGACAAACAACGAATTAAAATTTTTATATGAAGCGTATTATCAGACCTTGGGCCTTTTTATGCATAATGGGGATTGCTGGCATACTTAAAGTAAATCAATTAGATGCCCAGCAAAAGAAGCCTAATATTATTTTTATCCTTACCGATGATCAAGGGTATGGGGATGTCGGCGTGTTTTTTCAAAACCAGCGAGCTAAGGAGGGTAAGCCCTATGAAAGGTCGCCTTATTTAGACCAGCTGGCCGAAAGCGGGGCTATTTTGACAGATCAATATTCCGCGGCCCCTGTATGTGCCCCCTCCAGGGCATCTCTTATGCTGGGTGTCAGTCAGGGACATGCCAATGTCCGCGATAATGAATTTGACCGGGCCATCGACAGTAACTATACAATGGCCTCTACCTTACGGTCTTTGGGATATGCCACTATTGCCATTGGCAAATGGGGACTGCAGGGATCAAAGCCGTGGGATAAGGACGGGGATGAGTGGAATGCCCGCCCGACTAACAGAGGATTTGATCAGTTTTTCGGCTATATGAGGCATATGGACGGGCATGAGCATTATCCTAAAGAATCTATTTATTTTCCTGAACACAAGCAGGTTGAAGTATGGGATCAGGGGAAAAATATTACCCCCGAGCTGGACAAGTGCTATACACCGGATTTATGGACTGCATATGCAAAAAAATGGATTATAGATCACCAGCATGCTGCAGGAAAGGATAAGCCCTTTTTCATGTATTTAGCATTTGAGACTCCCCATGCAGTTTTAGAGCTTCCTACACAGGCCTATCCGAAAGGGCAAGGCTTACATGGAGGCCTTAAATGGCTGGGTACACCGGGACATATGATCAACACAGCTAGCGGTACGCCCGATAGCTATATTCATCCCGATTATGCCAATGCTACCTACGATGATGATAACAATCCGGCAACTAAGGAAGTGCCATGGCCTGAAACTTATAAAAGATATGCCATGTCAAACAGAAGGATTGATTATTGTGTCGGGGATCTGATGGCATTATTGAAGGATTTGAAAATTGATGAAAATACGATTATCGTCTTTACTTCAGATAACGGCCCGTCCATTGAAGATTACCTGCCCAAAGGATACGCACATGTTCAACCAACTTTCTTTGCCAGTTATGGTCCTTTTGATGGGATTAAAAGGGATAATTGGGAAGGGGGCGTCAGAATGCCAGTCATTGCAGCCTGGCCGGGACATATACCTGCCGGAAAGGTCGTCAATAAACCTAGTATTTCATATGATTGGGCCACTACCTTTATACAAGCGGCCGGAGCGGTCGCACCAGAGCGAATGGATGGTGTATCCTTACTGCCTGAACTAACAGGCAAGGGCAAACAGCAAAGCAGCCTGATCTATAATGAATATTTTGTTCCCGGCAGAACTCCGAATTTTAAGGAGTTTGCCCCCGCACACAGAAATAGGCTCAGGAGACAGATGCAATTAATGCGCCTGGATAGTTTTGTAGCGGTACGTTATGACATAAAGACCGCAGAGGATAATTTTGAGATTTATAACGTTGTAACCGATCCCCAACAGACGCATAATCTGGCACTTACACCTACTTTGCCTGTTAAAATAGGTAGCCCTGCACCTGTTGGAACCAATTTCAAAACGGTTGAAGATTTGCAGCAATATTTTAAAGCAAAGGTCTTGCAGTCGAGAAGACCGGAAAAATGGGCAAAACGACCTTATGACAGTGCCCTGGTACCTGCGGTCAATGCTACCGCTGTGCAAAATGGTCTCAATTGGCGTTTCTATAAGGGCCTTTATAAATGGATACCCCAGGTCAAGACCTTAAAGGCTGCTCAAAGTGGCCACATTGCCTCCATTGATTTGAAAGGGATAAAGGCAGTGAAGTCTAACAGTAATGGCGTGGTAGTAATCGAAGGGTATATTAAGGCACCGACAGATGGTGAATACACCTTTTATCTGAACGGGCAGTCAAATTCCTTTTTAAGGTTACATGACATGCAACTTATCGATGCTGATTTTGGTTACACACCAGGCAGAGAAAAGACAGCCCAGGTCTTTTTGAAAGCAGGATTACACCCCCTGCGGTTGTATTATCATATAAAAACTGCCGAGGAATCAAAGAATGTAAATAAAACAAAAGAAAACCGGCAAGCGGCCTCATCGGTTCAGTTACAATGGAGTGGCCCCGGCTTCACAAAACAGACCATAACTCCCCCAAATTTATTCAGCGGGAAAAATTAAAAGGCTGATTTATTTAAAGATATCCGGGCAGGGATAATGTGGAAGTTCTAAAAAGCAGCCAGTTTATCCCTGCCTTCTATTATTTAATCAAGTAGAACTAAGCCATTTATTATCCGTTTCAGAAGCGTATTTTTAATTATTAATAGCATCTCAGTCTTGTACGCAATGACTGGGGAGCCATATAAAAATACCATCAAGCTGCTGATGCTTTTATAATGGTTGCATCTTTGCCCTGCGTGAATGCAAGAAGTTCTGATGCATTTTATTTTAATACGCCTGGCAGTTTAAGTGTAAAAATTTTACCGGGCAATTCGTTTGGTTTCAGACAAGATAAGTTGATAATTAGATCTTTCCCCACCTGGTTTACTGGAACCGTGATATGAGTGCCAAGTATTGTAACTCCCTTTTGAGGGACCTTGACGCCAGTGAGCCTTAGCTCAGACTGATAGGAGGGCACAATACAGTAGAGATCCTGTCCCTTAGTTGTATAAAAAACTTCTATATGCGCCGTATCCCTTTTAGCTCTTACAAGTTCAGTTGTGCTATAGCCGTTCATGTAATTACCTTCTTTTTTACCAGGCACAATTCCCTTGCTCCATTGGTAGGGATGGGAATAGGCCTCTGTTGCGTAAATGGCTTCGCCATTGACCTTTAACCAATTACCTATTTCTGTGAGCCGCTGTTGCATTATTACCGGAATTCTGCCATCTGCGGTGGGGCCAACATCCAATAACAGGTTGCCGCCACGTGAAACAATATCTACGAGCATCAGAATAAGATCTCTGCCTGTTTTATAGTCATCTAGCTGTTCATTGCGGTTATAGCCAAAAGAATGACCGATTCCTTCACATTGCTCCCAGGTAATGCTTTTATCCATGCCGCTTCCATATTCTGAGGTGGTATACATCGCACCATTATTCATGCTTCGTGTATTACTGCCCCAGCGATCATCGACGACCACTTCATTTTTGACCGGAGATTCACTAAAAAGCCAGGACAGAAATTTCAGGCTGTGCCAACCCGTGTCCGGAAGATCCCATTCCCCGTCCGCAAAAATGAGGGAAGGTTTATACTGGGTGACCAGCTCTTTTAGCTGAGGAAGCATGTGCTCAGTGACATATTTTTGCTTGTCTGACAGCCATAGAGGATTAAACCATTCATATAAGGAATAATACACGCCCATTTTCATCCCTTCACCCCGCACGGCTTTGGCCAGTTCCCCGAGCAGATCCTTTTTAGGCGCCCCCGTAACTGAGTTCCAGGGACGACCCCAGTCTCTGTCTGCCTCCGGACTGTTCCATAAACAATATCCTTCATGATGTTTAGAAGTTAATACAACATATTTGGCACCAGCTTTTTTAAACAATGCTGCCCACTGTTGGGGATTATATAACTCTGCTTTAAATAAGGGAGCGAACTGTTCATATTTGAAGTCCTTGCCATATATCCTGTTATGAAAATCAGTAAACATTTGACGGGATGCCTCATTTTGTTCCGGGCCTTCGGTATGGTCGCGGCGGATCCGCCGCCAATACCATTCCGCATAATTATAGCCGCTATTAGGGAGCACAGGAGCGTAGGCTGGTACAGAATAAAGTCCCCAATGAATAAAGATCCCAAACTTGGCCTGATGGAACCAGCCTGGCATCTTACGGGTATTAAGTGAAGCCCAGTCAGGCTGGTATTTTTGGGCAAATCCTGTTGTCAGCAGCAGCGCGGTGGCTGTCATTAATAGAATCTTTTTCATTGGTAGATATTTTAGGCCTATTGCTTTATATAGCATTCACGGGTTTACTAAATGGTGGAATTACATGAATATTGAAACAAAAATATTGATTGTGAATCGATTTTCCATTATTTAGGGTGGGATGCCATAAGCCCAATTCGAAAATTTGCCCTTATTTCATTAGCTGACATCTGGGATTTTTGATTAAAAAGAACAAAGAGATTTTCATTGTGAATGTCCTCTCTTTGAGGGCTGGATATATATTATAGGTCTAAATGGATAAATACTGAATATTAAATGCCAATATTTTAGCAATTGGCAATGTGCATATTGGCTAATTTTGGCAAAATTGTATTAATAATGAAAGCATTGCAGTTTGAGACCGCAGGAAAAGTAAAGGTAATTGAGGTGGATGTTCCAGTCATAAAGCCAA
>Ga0164242_10008801_pt1 | contig 10936 bp, 11 predicted proteins | sample OricomgcompostMG_FD_108783 | JGI IMG/M metagenome (GOLD analysis project Ga0164242, IMG submission 108783) | Miracle-Growth compost microbial communities from Emeryville, California, USA - Original compost - Miracle growth compost (MG) ...
GCTCGCGTCGTTCCCGCGCCGCTCCGGGGCCTGGCTCGCCCCGGCCCCGCGCCGCTTCCGGGCGCGCGTACGATGCGGCTGCCGAGCGGGCGGCGCAGGGGGGCGCGATGGGCAGGCGGGGTGGGATTCTCGGGCGGGCTGCGGTGTGGCATCCGAAGGCGTTGGGGGCGGCCGTCGCCGTACTCCTCGCGGCCGGCGGGGCCGCGATCGCCGCGGACGGTGGCCGGCACGCCGGCTACGCGGCGGGCTGGGACGGTACGCGCGGCACGCTCACGGTCGCCGCCTGCCGCATGAGCGACGCCCCCGACCCCCGGGAGCGGGTGAGGACCTGCACGGGGGTGTTCGTCTCCCGCGACGGCTCCGTGAGCGACCCGTCCGCGAGCATCACCCGCTCGCATCCCGGGGCGAAGGTCGACGTGGTCCGTGCGCGGGACGGCTCGTACCGCAGGGCCGGCGTGGCCGCGGTGCTGGGCTGGACGGCGCTCGTGCTGCTCGGGCTCCTCGTGCTGGGCCTGGGCGTTCTGCTGGCCTGGGGCGTGTTCCGGCCGCCGGTGCCGCGGCGGTCGGGGTGGCCGTTCGCCGTGGCCGGCGGCCTGGCCGCGGGCACCGCTCTCGCCGCGGCGATCGCCTCCCGCGTCTGACGCGGCCCGGGGCGGCGGCCCGCCCTCAGCGCCGGGACGGCTGCTGCGCCGGGTCGGCAGGGTGCGGGGCGACCAGGGGGAGCCCCGAGGCGAGCCGGGCCTCGCAGTGGGCGACCAGTTCGGCGTACGCGGCCGGGCCCATCAGCTCGGTCAGCTCGGCCCGGTACGAGACGTACACCGGTTCGCCGGCGCCGTGCGCGGACGGTGCCGAGGTGCACCACCAGTGCAGGTCGTGGCCGCCGGGGCCCCAGCCGCGCCGGTCGTACTCGCCGATGGAGACGACGAGCACGCGCGTGTCGTCGGGGCGGTCCACCCAGTCGAAGGTGCGGCGGATCGGCAGCTGCCAGCACACGTCCGGCTTGGTCTCCAGCGGCTCGCGGCCCTCCCGCAGCGCCAGCGCGTGCAGCGCACAGCCCTGGCCGCCGGGGAAGCCGGGCCGGTTGGAGAAGATGCAGGCGCCGTCGACGACACGGGTCTGCCGCTCGCCGTCCTCGTTCTCCTCCGCCCAGTAGCCGTCCGTGCCGGTGCCGAGCCCGTAGTACTGCCAGTCGGCCGCGGTGAGCCGCACCACGTGGTCGGCGACCCGCTTCTCGTCGTCGTCGTCCGAGAAGTGGGCGCCCAGCGTGCAGCAGCCGTCGTCGGCCCGGCCGGCCGCGATGCCGTGGCAGCCCGCGCCGAACACGCAGCCCCAGCGGGAGGTCAGCCAGGTCAGGTCGCAGCGGAAGACCTGCTCCTCGTCGGCCGGGTCGGCGAACTCCACCCAGGCCCGCGCGAAGTCGAGGTCCGTCTCCTCCCGCCTGGGCTCCTCGGCCTCCTGGTCCACCACGACCGCGAAGTCCTCCGCCGGGAACTCCGCCGCGCGCTTCGCGTCCTTCTTCTTGCCCTTGCGAGCCGTCACCTTCGCCACAGGGCCCAGCGTAAGACCGTAATGCGTCGAATGCCGTGCTGCCCTGCGGCGCGTGCCCGCCGGTGCCGCCGCGGGCCGGGGCCGATCGGGCGCCGGGACCGCGCCGGGGGGAGGCACTACCGTCGTGCCATGCGACTCGGAGTGCTCGACGTGGGTTCCAACACCGTCCACCTGCTGGTGGTCGACGCGCATCCCGGCGCGCGCCCGCTGCCGGCCTACTCGCACAAGGCCGAGCTGCGGCTGGCGGAGCTGCTCGACGCCGAGGGCGCGATCACGCCGGGCGGGGTGAAGCGGCTGGTGGGGACGGTGGCCGACGCGGTGCGCGTGGCCGAGGACAAGGGCGTGGAGGACGTGCTGCCGTTCGCCACCTCCGCGGTGCGCGAGGCGGTCAACGGCGAGGAGGTGCTGGCCCGGGTCGAGCGCGAGACAGGGGTGCGGCTGACCGTGCTGTCCGGTCCGGACGAGGCGCGGCTGACGTTCCTGGCGGCACGCCGCTGGTTCGGCTGGTCCTCGGGCCGGCTGCTGGTGCTCGACATAGGGGGCGGTTCGCTGGAGATCGCGTACGGCATGGACGAGTACCCGGACGCCGCCGTGTCGCTGCCGCTGGGCGCGGGCCGGCTCACCGCCGGCTGGCTGCCCGGCGACCCGCCCGCGCCCGAGGACGTCCGCGCGCTGCGCCGCCACGTTCGGGCCGAGATAGCGCGGACCGTCGCCGAGTTCGCCCGGCTGGGCCGCCCCGACCACGTCGTGGGCACCTCCAAGACGTTCCGCCAGCTGGCCCGGATCTGCGGGGCGGCCCGCAGCGCGGAGGGCGTGTACGTGCAGCGCCGGCTGCGCCGGGCGGCGCTGGAGGCGCGGCTGCCCGAACTGGCCGCGCTGCCCGCGTCCCGCCGCACCTCGCTGCCCGGCGTCTCCGAGGGCCGCGCCCGGCAGCTGCTGGCGGGTGCGCTGGTGGCCGACGGCGCGATGGACCTGTTCGGTGTGGAGGAGTTGGAGATCTGCCCGTGGGCGCTGCGCGAGGGCGTCATCCTGCGCAAGCTCGACGTGATGGCGGCCGAGCCCGCCGACCCCGGCAACCCGGCGCCGGAGGCGGTCACGGCGGAGGTGGTCCTGCCCGACGCGTAGGGCGGACCGCTGTTCGGCGCCGTCCGGCGTGACGGCGCCCACATCCGGCGCGCCGGAGCCGTGGCCCGTCCGGCGGCGCCGCGGTGATCGGGCGGCGGACGTCGGCCCAGGCGGCACGGGGTCCGGGGCCGCCCCGGCCGGCGAACGGCCCGCCCGGGAGCGCCCGCCGGCGTGGCCGACAGCACACGTACCGCACAGGCGGCGGCCGTACGCTGGCTGTCGTGGGTCGACCCGAGGACAGCACCCGCGCCCGAGCCGTGCCCGCCGGGCGCGCGTCCGGCGTCCCCGCGCCCGCCCGGGACGCCCGCTGCGGACCCGGGGGCGTGCCGGAGGTGAAGGTGGCGCTGTCGACCGCCTCGGTCTACCCGGAGTCCACCGCCACGGCGTTCGAGATCGCGGCCCGGCTCGGCTACGACGGCGTCGAGGTCATGGTCTGGACCGACCCGGTCAGCCAGGACGTCGAGGCGCTGCGCCGGCTCTCCGACTACCACGGCGTCCCGATCCTGGCCGTGCACGCGCCCTGCCTGCTCATCACGCAGCGGGTGTGGTCCACCGATCCGTGGACGAAGCTCCAGCGGGCCCGGGCCGCCGCCGAGCGGCTGGGCGCCGACACCGTCGTCGTCCACCCGCCGTTCCGCTGGCAGCGCGGCTACGCGCGGGAGTTCGTGCGCGGGGTGTGGCGGATGGCCGACGAGACGGACGTGCGGTTCGCCGTGGAGAACATGTACCCCTGGCGGTACCGGGACCGCGAGATGCTCGCCTACGCCCCCGACTGGGACGTGGCCAACGACGACTACCGGCACTTCACCGTGGACCTCTCGCACGCGGCGACCTCCCGCAGCGGCGTCCTGGAGATGGCCGCGCGGATGGGCGACCGGCTCGCCCACGTGCACATGGGCGACGGCAACGGCTCCGCCAAGGACGAGCACCTCGTTCCCGGCCGGGGCTCGCAGCCCTGCGCCGAGCTGCTGCGCCGGCTGGCGGCGACCGGGTACGGCGGCCACGTGGTGGTGGAGGTCAACACCCGCCGCGCGATGTCCTCGGCCGAGCGCGAGGAGGACCTCGCGGAGGCGCTGGCCTTCACCCGGCTCCACCTGGCCGCCCCGTCCGCGCAGCTCCCGCTCCGCCGGTAGCCCGCGCCGCGTCCGCCGAGGGCCCGGCCGGGCGGTGCGGGGGACGGGGCGGTGCCGGGGGCGTCCCTCGTCCGGGTCCCGTGATGTGGACGGCGTGTCCGAACCCTGGTCAGCAGGCGTAGGCTCGACCGACGAGCCCCGCCCGCGGCAGCGCCCGGGTCGCGGCCCGCTCGAACGAAGCGAAACCTGGGACCCAAGGGGAGTGGACACCGTGCCCGAGCTGAGGTCACGTACGGTCACCCACGGCCGCAACATGGCGGGCGCCCGCGCCCTCATGCGCGCGTCCGGCATCGCCAACTCCGACATCGGCAAGCCGATCGTCGCGGTCGCCAACAGCTTCACCGAGTTCGTACCGGGCCACACCCACCTCCAGCCGGTCGGCCGGATCGTCTCCGAGGCGGTCAAGGCGGCGGGCGCGGTGCCGCGCGAGTTCAACACCATCGCGGTGGACGACGGCATCGCCATGGGCCACGGCGGCATGCTCTACTCGCTGCCCTCGCGCGACCTGATCGCCGACTCCGTCGAGTACATGGTGCAGGCCCACTGCGCCGACGCGCTGATCTGCATCTCCAACTGCGACAAGATCACCCCCGGCATGCTGATGGCCGCGATGCGGCTGAACATCCCGACGGTGTTCGTCTCCGGCGGCCCGATGGAGGCCGGCAAGGCCACCCTGGTGGACGGCACGGTCCGCAAGCTCGACCTGATCAACGCCATCTCGGACGCGGTCAACGAGGCGGTCTCCGACGAGGACATGCTCCGTATCGAGGAGAACGCCTGTCCGACCTGCGGCTCCTGTTCGGGCATGTTCACCGCCAACTCGATGAACTGCCTCACCGAGGCGATCGGCCTGGCCCTGCCCGGCAACGGCTCGGTGCTGGCCACCCACACCGCCCGCAAGGCCCTGTACGAGAAGGCCGGCGCCACCGTCGTGGACCTGGCCAAGCGGTACTACGAGCAGGACGACGAGTCCGTGCTGCCCCGCTCGGTGGCCACCCGCGCCGCGTTCGAGAACGCGATGGCGCTGGACATCGCGATGGGCGGCTCCACCAACACGATCCTGCACCTGCTGGCCGCGGCGCAGGAGGCGGGCCTGGAGTACGGCCTGTCCGACATCGACGAGGTCTCCCGGCGGGTTCCGTGCCTGGCCAAGGTCGCGCCGAACGTCGCGCCGGGCGGCACCTACTACATGGAGGACGTGCACCGGGCCGGCGGCATCCCGGCGATCCTGGGCGAGCTGTACCGCGGCGGCCTGCTCAACGAGGACGTGCACACCGTCCACTCCGCCTCCGTCAAGGAGTGGCTGGGGACGTGGGACGTGCGCGGCGGCACCGCCTCGCCGGAGGCCGTCGAGCTGTGGCACGCCGCTCCCGGCTGCAGGCGCTCCGCCGAGGCGTTCAGCCAGTCCGAGCGGTGGGAGTCCCTGGACACCGACGCGGCCGCGGGCTGCATCCGCGACGTGGCCCACGCCTACTCCAAGGACGGCGGCCTGGCCGTGCTGCGCGGCAACCTCGCCGAGGACGGCGCGGTGGTGAAGACCGCGGGCGTCGACGAGTCGATCTGGACCTTCGAGGGCCCCGCCGTGGTGTGCGAGTCCCAGGAGGAGGCCGTGGAGCGCATCCTGAACAAGGAGGTCGGCCCCGGCGACGTCGTGGTGATCCGCTACGAGGGCCCGCGGGGCGGCCCGGGCATGCAGGAGATGCTCTACCCGACCTCGTTCCTCAAGGGCCGGGGCCTGGGCGCGGTGTGCGCGCTGGTCACCGACGGCCGCTTCTCCGGCGGCACCTCGGGCCTGTCCATCGGCCACGCTTCCCCGGAGGCGGCCTCGGGCGGCACCATCGCCCTGGTCGAGGACGGCGACCGGGTCCGCATCGACATCCCCACGCGGTCGATCGAACTCCTCGTGCCCGATGACGTGCTGGCCGCCCGCCGCGCGGCCCTGAACGGGGTCTACGCCCCCAAGAACCGCGTCCGCCCGGTCTCGGCCGCGCTGCGCGCCTACGCGGCGATGGCCACCAGCGCCGACAGGGGCGCCGTCCGCGACGTCTCCCAGCTGGAGCGCTGACCCCTCACCCGACCGCGGCCGCCCCCCCTCGGAGGGCGGCCGCGGCCTGCGGCGCCGGGTGCCCGGCTGCGGGGCGGCGCCCGGTGACCGGGCCGGCCTGGCCACGCCGTGCGGCCCGCGCCGGCCGATGCGCCGGCGCACGGTGCGGCGGGTGACCTTGCTCGGCGCCCCCCGACCCTGTGACGGCCCCTCGGGCCGCCCCCCGGCTGCGGGCGCGCACGGTCAGGCGACCGTGAACCCGCCGTCCACCGGCAGCACGGACCCGGTGACGTAGCCGGCCCCGACCAGGTACCGGATCGCGTCGGCCACGTCCTCCGCCGTGCCGACCCGGCCCGCCGGCAGCGACCCGGCGACCGCCGCGAACTGGGCGGCACGCTGCTCCTCGGGCAGGAAGTCCCACCAGCCGGTGTCGACGACGCCGGGGGAGACCGCGTTGACCCGCACCGGCGCCAGGTCGGCGGCCAGCGGTGAGACGACCCGCTCGATGGCGCCGTTGGCCGCGGCCAGGCCGACGAGCCCGCCCATGGCGGTCCGCGCCGAGGCCGCCGACACGAACGTCACCGACCCCGTCACCCTCGCCTGCTGGGCCGCGAACAGGTAGGGGAAGAGCTTGCCCTCGACCGCCGCCCTGATGTCGGCGATCTTCGTCTCGCGGATCGGCCCCAGGCCGACCGGGCCGGGGCTGAACGCGAGCACGAGGTGGTCGAACGCGCCGAGCCGCTCGAAGAACGCGGCCACCGCCGCCTCGTCCGTCCCGTCCAGCCGCTCCGCGGTCAGCCCGGCCGCCGCGGCCGCCTCCAGCCGCTCCCGGCTCCGTCCGGTGACGATCACCTCGGCACCGTCCGAGGCCAGCCGGCGGGCGGCGGCCAGTCCGATGCCGGCGGTCCCGCCCATGATCACAGCACGCATGTCGTGCCTCTCCCGTTCTCGTCGGACGCGCGCACGCTGATGCGCAACGCGACGTCTCGTACCGTAAAACGAGACGCGCCGTCTTGTAAAGGGGGCAGGTCAAGTACAGTGACCGCATGACGGGAGAACGGCGGCCCGGCCGGCCGCGCAGCGAGACCGCCCGCCGCGCGATCCTGGAGGCGGCGACGGCGGAGCTGAAGGAGCGCGGCTACGCGGCCCTGACCGTCGAGGGCATCGCGGCGCGCGCGGGCGTGGGCAAGCAGACGATCTACCGCTGGTGGCCGTCGAAGGCCGACGTCGTCCTCGACGCCCTGCTCGACCTGACCGAGCAGCGGATCACCGTCCCCGACGAGGGCTCGCTCCCCGCCGACCTGCTCGGCTTCCTCAGCGAGACGTTCCGCCAGCGCGGTCAGCGCCCCGTCCTGGTCGGGCTGATGGCGCAGGCCCTGCTGGACCCGGTCTTCGCGCAGGCGTTCAAGGAACGGTTCCTCTTCCGCCGCCGCGCCGTGCTCCGGCAGGTCCTGGACCGCGCCGCCGCCCGCGGCGAGGTGTCCCCGGAACTCGACCCGGAGCTGCTGGTCGACGTCGTCTACGGGGTCCTCTGGTACCGGCTCCTGCTCGACCACGCCCCCCTCGACGAGGAGGCAGGGCGGCGCCTGGCCGACCTGGTCGTGCGGGCGGTGCGCTGAACCCGACGGGCACCGCCGCTCACGGCCCCGGCGTCAGCGGCGGGAGGCCCCCACCGTCCCGGCGATCCCCACGACCGCCCCGACCACCGCGCCGTGCCACAGCCCCGTCCACACCGTGCCGAAGAAGCCCTGGCCGGTGAGGATCTGACGCACCAGCAGGTCGGTCACGAACATCAGCGCGGCCGGCACCGCCGCCACTCGCCACGGGTGCGACCGCGCCCAGCGCCGGATCCGGTGGTCCCGGCGGCCACCCTTCGCCGAGTAACCGAGCACCGAACCCGCCCCGCCCACACAGAAGAACAGCAGCGCCCCGGTCGTCAGCGCGCTCGCGAACACGCCCAACCCGAAGTGGCCGCCGACCAGGTGCAGGCCCAGCGACACCCCGCCGCCCAGCGCCCCGACGACCGCCGCCGGCCGCCACGGCCCCAGCGACACCGACGCCAGGGCCAGGTTCCGCCGGTCCGCGCCCGATACCGCGATGTCATGCGATGTACGACTCATACGGCTCATAGGGAAACGGTCTCCCCGCGGTACCGTCCACGCCATAGGGGATGACCCTGACCCGCCCCCCACGGCACCCGCAGCCGCGCCCCTTACGCCTCGGGGCGTAACGGCGGCCCCCCGCCCGGCCCTGCCGCAGGGCGTGATGACCGCCATGACGTCGCACCACGCCGCCGAGCCCACCCCGGCGCCGGACACCGGGCCCGACGCCGAGCCCGGAACCGGGCCCGCTCCGGGGCCCGCCGCCGCCGCCGACCGCACCGTGGACGCTGCCCGCACCGCGCGGTCCGTCCTGCGAGGATGGCCCCAAGACGGGCGCACCGACGCGCGCCCCGCCCGTACCGCCAGCACCCGCAAGAGGTGAGCCGCCGTGACCTCGACCCCCGCGACGCCCCCCGAGCAAGCCACCCCGGGCCCCGGCCCGCACCCGGACGGCCCCGTGCCCGCCGGCGCCGCCGGCAAGGTCGCCGTCCTCGGTGCCGGCAAGATCGGCGAGGCCCTGCTCTCCGGCATGATCCGCGCCGGCTGGGCGCCCGAGAACGTCCTCGTCACCGCCCGCCGCCCCGAGCGCGCCCGGGAACTGCGCGAGCGGTACGGCGTGGAGACCGTCGACAACGTGTACGCCGCCAAGGCCGCCGACACCCTCATCCTCGCCGTGAAACCCCAGGACATGGCCGCCCTCCTCGACGAACTGGCCCCCCACGTCGACCCCGACCGGCTCGTCGTCAGCGCCGCCGCCGGCGTGCCCACCGCGTTCTTCGAGAAGCGCCTCGCCGAGGGCACCGCCGTGGTCCGCGTCATGCCCAACACCCCCGTGCTCGTGGACGAGGGCATGTCCGTGATCTCCGCCGGCAGGCACGCCGACGAGAGCCACCTCGCCCGTACCGAGGCCATCTTCCAGCCGGTCGGCAAGACCCTGCGCGTCCCCGAGAAGCAGCAGGACGCCGCGACCGCGCTCTCCGGCTCGGGGCCCGCCTACTTCTACTTTCTGGTCGAGGCCATGACCGACGCCGGGATCCTGCTCGGGCTGCCCCGCGCCCAGGCGCACGACCTCATCGTCCAGTCCGCGATCGGCGCCGCCGTGATGCTCCGCGACAGCGGCGAGCACCCGGTCAAGCTCCGCGAGGCCGTCACCTCCCCGGCCGGCACCACCATCAACGCCATCCGCGAACTGGAGAAGCACGGGGTGCGGGCGGCGATGATCGCCGCGCTCGAAGCGGCCCGCGACCGCAGCCGCGAACTCGCCCCCCGCGACTGACCTCGCACCGGTGTGCCGGGGGCCCCGCGGGACCACCCGGCACACCACCGGCACCACCGCTCTTCAGGCCGGCGGCAGCAGCCCGACCGCCTCGTACGCCGCGTCCACCGTCGGCCGCGCCAGCGCCCGCGCCCTGGCCGCCCCCTCCCGCAGCACCCCGTCCACGTACGCCGGGTCGGCGCTGATCTCGGCGTGCCGGGCCCGCAGCGGACGCAGCAGCTCGACCACCGCGTCCGCGGTGTCCGCCTTCAGCGCGCCGATCCCGTCGTACCCCTCGGCCAACGCGGCCGGCTCCTTGCCGGTGCAGGCCGACAGGATCTCCAGCAGGTTCGCCACCCCCGGCCGCGACTCCCGGTCGTACGACACCCCGGGCTCGCTGTCCGTCACCGCCCGGCGCACCTTCTTCGCCACCGCGTCCGGTTCGTCCAGCAGGTGGATCAGGCCCGCGTTGGCCGCGTGCGACTTGCCCATCTTCGCCGTCGGATCCTGGAGGTCCATGACCCGCGCCGCCACCTGCGGCACCGTCGCCTTCGGCACCGTGAAGACCGGCCCGTACCGGTGGTTGAACCGCAGGGCCAGGTCGCGCGCCAGCTCCACGTGCTGCGCCTGGTCCTCGCCGACCGGCACCTCCGTCGCCCCGTACGCCAGGATGTCCGCCGCCATCAGCGCCGGATACGTCAGCAGCGACAACCGGATGCTCTGCCCGGACTCCCGCGCCCGCACGGACTTCTCCTTGTACTGGATCATCCGGCGCATCTCGCCGTCCGTGGCCACGCACTCCATCAGGTACGACAGCCGGGTGTGCTCGTCCACGTGGCTCTGCGCGAAGACCGTGCAGACGGCCGGGTCCAGCCCCGAGGCCAGCAGCAGGCCGGCCGTCTGCCGGCTCAGCCGGCGCAGCCGCGCGGGGTCGTGCTCCACGGTGAGCGCGTGCAGGTCGACGACACAGAACAGCGCCTCGCCCCGGTGCTGGTCCTCCTCCGCCCACCGGCGCAGGGCGCCGAGGTAGTTCCCCAAGGTCAGGTGCCCGGTGGGCTTGATACCGCTGAAGATGCGCGATCGCTGCGCCATGGCCGCTGTCTCCTGTACCGGTCGGAGACCGCCGCCTTCGGCAGCCGGGGGTGGAACACGCAACGGCCGCCTGGGCGGCGGCCGTTGGATGCATACGTGACTCCGGGGCCGCCTCTAGGCGGCCCACCACTGGGAGGCATGCGTATGCGTGGTCATGCCTGGCAGCATAGCTCCGTGCCCCGCCCGCGGGAAGCAGCAGCCGTCCGCCGTTCCCGTGACGCCGAGCACCCGGGGAGACGCCCTCCCCGGAGGTGATCCACATCACACGGCCGGGCGTTGACACGCCCTCCGCTGGTACGTAATGTTCTCCGGGTTGCCCGATGTGAGAGCCGACTCCGGTCGGTCCCCGGGCGCCCTTATCCGCAGTACCCATTCGAGACGACGACGGGCTTCTGTCGTCGTCTCTGTCGGCGCCTGTGGAGCGGGAAGGTGAAAGCCGGCCGATTTGGCTCGACCGGTGGACACCCGCTAAAGTCTCACTCGTCGGAACGGCCCCAAGGGCCGCAAAGACAAGCCCCGCTGACTGGGGGTCAGGCACTGGAAAGCGTCTGATAGAGTCGGAACACAACGAAGGGAAAGCCCGGAGGGTGCCGGAGACGGTGGCCGAAGGAAGCGTCCGTTCCTTGAGAACTCAACA
>Ga0164242_10008802_pt1 | contig 10936 bp, 11 predicted proteins | sample OricomgcompostMG_FD_108783 | JGI IMG/M metagenome (GOLD analysis project Ga0164242, IMG submission 108783) | Miracle-Growth compost microbial communities from Emeryville, California, USA - Original compost - Miracle growth compost (MG) ...
ATGGATGACGAGCGAGCGCGTGTCGCCGATATTGGCGAGATGCGAGACCATTTCCAGCCCCTCGACGAACTTGACGCCCGCCTCGAAACCGCCCTTGAGGCCGAAGGTGAAGACGGCGCCCGCGCCTTTCGGCGAATATTTCTGTTGCAGCGCGTAGTTGGGATCTTCGGGAAGGCCGGGATAGGAAACCCAGGCGACCTTTTCGTGTCCCTTCAGCCATTTCGCGACGGCCAGAGCGTTGTCGCAATGGCGCTGCATGCGAAGCGGCAGCGTCTCCGAACCGTTCAGGATCAAGAAAGCGTTGAAGGGCGAAATGGCGGGGCCGAGGTCGCGCAGGCCGAGCACGCGCGCGGCAATGGCGAAGGCGAAATTGCCGAAGGTTTCGTGCAGCACCATGCCGCCATAATCGGCGCGCGGCTCCGAAAGCATCGGGTACTTGCCAGTTTTCGACCAGTCGAAGGTGCCGCCATCGACGATGATGCCCCCGATGGAATTGCCGTGACCGCCGATGAACTTGGTCAGCGAGTGAACGACGATATCTGCGCCGTGCTCGATCGGCCGCACGAGATAAGGGCTGGCGAGCGTGTTGTCGACGATAAGCGGCAGGCCGTGCTTGCGCGCTATGGCCGCGATCTTCTCGATATCGACGAACTGCCCGCCCGGATTGGCAAGGCTCTCGATATGAAGCGCCTTGGTCTTGTCGTCGATCAGCCTGTCGAAGCTTTCCGGGTCATCCACATCGGCCCAGCGCACGTCCCAGCCGAAATTCTGGAAAGCTTGCCCGAACTGGTTGATCGTGCCGCCATAGAGCTTGCGCGCCGCGACGAAATTGTCGCCGGTCTTGAGGAGCGTATGGAAGACGATGAGATGCGCGGCCTGGCCCGACGCTGTGGCGAGCGCGGCCGTGCCGCCTTCGAGCGCCGCCAGCCGTTCCTCCAGCAGCGCCTGGGTCGGATTCATGATGCGCGTATAGATATTGCCGAACGCCTTCAGGCCGAAAAGCGAAGCGGCATGGTCCGCATTGTCGAAGACGAAGGACGTGGTCTGATAGATCGGCGTGGCGCGTGCGCCAGTCGCAGGATCGGGTTTTGCTCCCGCATGGATGGCAAGCGTGTTGAAACCGGGCGCGCGTGTCATGGCATGTCCTCCCTGGAACTGGCGTCGGATGGCGGCAACATTCGCAAAGCGCCGCAGCGAAAGCAAAGATAAATTTTCCGGAGGTTCGCGTCAGGCGCCTCTCACCGCGCCCAAAAGGGGTTCGCGCGGAGAATTCTATTCCGACCGGCGGATGCCGAAGCTCTGGAAGCCTTGTCTCATCACGGGCTTTTTGGACGAGATGACGCCCGAAGAGACGCCATTCCAACCGATCTCTCCCGAAAGCCGGCCATATTCGATCTTCGGGCAGCGGTTCATCACGACCTTGATGCCGGCCGCTTCCGCCTTTGCCGCCGCCTCGTCATTGCGCACGGTAAGCTGCATCCAGATCACTTTCGGCAGCGGCTTCAACGCCAGGGCCTCATCGACGATCGGCGGCACCTGCGCCGACGCCCGGAAGATATCGACCATGTCGATCGGCTCTGGCACGTCGGCAAGGCGCGCATACGCCTTTCGCCCGGCGATCTCCTTGCCCGCCTGCCCCGGATTGATCGGATAGACGGTATAGCCCTTGTCGATCAGATATTTCGTGACGAAGAAGCTTGGCCTGACATCATTCGCCGAAGCGCCGACGATGGCGATCGTCTTCACCGAATTCAGTATGCCGGAAATGTAGGATTGGTCGTAGGAATCGTGGTTCATTGGAGGCTAGTCATTTCGGAAGCGCTATACGGCCTTCGCCGTCGAGCGGGAAGTCCGGATTATGCGCGACTTCCCAGAGATTGCCGTCCACATCGGCGAAATAGCCGTACCAACCGCCCCAGAAGGCTCTTTGGGCCGGCTTGACGATCTTGCCGCCGGCCGCCTCGGCTTGTGACAGGACCGCGCCCACTTCCGCTTCGCTGCGTGTGTTGTAAGCCAGATAGACCGCGGACGGCTCGGCCCCGAAGGTCACGCCGGAATCGGCTTCAGCTTCCTTCCTCGGAAAAAGCGAGAGGATAGCGCCGCCCATCTGGAAAAATGCCACTCCGTCCGTGATGCCCGGATGCCGCTTCAGGCCCATCGCCTCGTAGAAACTTGCGGCGCGGTCGAGATCGCGGCAGGCGATGGTGATGATCGAGATGCGCGGCTCCACCGTTACTCGCCCCTCCAATGCGGTTCGCGCTTTTCGATGAAGGCGCCGATGCCTTCCTCCGCGTCGCGCGCCATCATGTTCTCGACCATGACGCGGACGGTGTAGTCGTAAGCCTCGGCCAGCCCGAGTTCGGCCTGGCGATAGAACGCCTCCTTCCCGATCTTCAGCGTCAAGGGCGATTTGGAGGCAATCGTTTCCGCCAATTTCCTCACCGTCGCTCCCAATTGCTCGGGTGGCACGGCGCGGTTGACCAGACCGATTTCGAAAGCGCGCCGCGCGTCGATCATCTCGCCGGTCAGGAGCATTTCCATTGCGTGCTTGCGCGAGACGTTGCGCGACAGCGCCACCATCGGCGTCGAGCAGAACAGGCCGATATTCACGCCCGGCGTGGCGAAGCGCGAATGGTCGGCCGCGACCGCGAGGTCGCAGGAAGCGACCAATTGGCAGCCCGCCGCCGTCGCCACGCCATTCACTTCCGCGATCACCGGCTTCGGATGGCGAACTACCGCCTGCATCAGCCGCGCGCAGAGTTCCATCGTCTGCTTGAAGAAGGCCCTGCCCCGGTCGGCGTCGCCGCGATGCGCCGTGATCTCCTTCAAGTCATGGCCGGCGGAGAAGACTTTTCCCTCGTGGCCGATGACGATGACCCGCGCGGAAGCATCGGTCCGCGCCGCCTCCAGCGCGTCGATCAGCGCCTGCATGGTCGCCAGCGAAAGCGGATTTGCCGGCGGTTTGGCAAGCGTGATACGCGCTATCCCATTGGCGATTTCGGTTGTTACAGGCAGGAAATCCGTCTCGGTTCGGGTTGCGAGCGCTTCCGGCATGGGCTTCTCCAGTACGGTCGGTTCGTCTTGCAAAGAGGTAGCACAGGCCGGCTTGAAGAACAGCCTCGAACCGGCAATTGTTACATGCGGCAGAAGCGAGGGAAAGCGGATGGACACCAGACCGGGCGATGCGACTTTGAAGCCCGTCATGACGGCCGATGAGGTCAACGCCCTGATGACGGATGCCTTCCCGCAACTCAACAGGCACGGCGCCGATTATTCCGTCGTTGAAGTGCATCCCGGCGGCTGCGTCGTCAGGCTCGACGCCGGAGAGAGGCATTTGCGGCCGGGCAACACCGTTTCAGGTCCCTCTCTCTTCACGCTCGCCGATATAGGCGGTTACGCCTGCGTGCTCTCCCATGCCGGTCCGGATGCGCTGTCGGTCACGACGAGCCTCACCATCAATTTCATGCGTAAGGCCGGAGCCGGGCCGGTCGACGGCCAATGCCGTATCCTCAAGCTCGGCCGCAATCTGATGGTCTTCGATTGCGACATCATCGCGGGGGTAAGCGGAGAACTGGTGGCGCAGGCGTCGGGCACCTATTCGATCCCGCCGAAACCGCGGAAATAGTGGGGTAAAATAATACCTCTTTTATAGATCGTTGAATTTTATGTGTATTTTCCGATCGCATGCTATTTTGTGCGCTTGACGACCCTTGCAGCCTCTTCTATAAGCCAGCGCGAAACAGCGGCCTCAGGGCCGCCGTTTGGTATTGGGGCCGTGAAAGGCCGCAATCGAAGCAACAAGAAAAGCCTCTCGTCCGCCCGATGGCGGCACATGAGGTCCGAACCGAAAGAAAAGTCCATGAAAACCTTCTCGCAGAAGCCTGCGGAAGTGACGAAGAAGTGGGTTTTGATCGACGCCGAAGGTCTCGTCGTCGGCCGCCTCGCTTCCATCGTCGCCAACCGCCTGCGCGGCAAGCACAAGCCGACCTTCACCCCGCATGTCGATGACGGCGACAATGTCATTATCATCAACGCGGAAAAGGTCGCCTTCACCGGCAAGAAATACACCGACAAGATGTATTACTGGCACACCGGTCATTCCGGCGGCATCAAGGAGCGCACCGCGCGCGCCCTGCTCGAGGGCCGTTTTCCGGAGCGCGTGATCGAAAAGGCGGTGGAGCGCATGATCCCGCGCGGGCCGCTTGGCCGCCGCCAGATGAAGAATTTGCGCGTCTATGCCGGCGCCGAGCATCCTCATGAGGCCCAGCAGCCTGAGAAGCTCGACGTCGCCGCGCTCAACAAGAAGAACAAGAGGGCTGCCTGATGGCTGAACTTTCCTCCCTGCAAGAACTTGGCAATGCCACGGGCGTCACATCGGAAGCGGCGGCCGCTCCGGTGCATGAGCAGAAGCTCGACAAGTCGGGCCGCGCCTATGCCACCGGCAAGCGCAAGGACGCGATCGCACGCGTCTGGGTGAAGCCCGGCTCTGGCAAGATCATTGTCAACGACAAGGAATTTGCGAGCTATTTCGCGCGTCCTGTCCTGCAGATGATCCTGAAGCAGCCGATCCTGGCGACGAACCGCGACGGCCAGTATGACATCGTCGCGACGGTCGCCGGCGGCGGTCTCTCCGGCCAGGCCGGCGCGGTGCGTCACGGCATCTCCAAGGCGCTGACCTATTACGAGCCCAGCCTGCGCGCCGTGCTCAAGAAGGGCGGCTTCCTCACCCGCGACAGCCGCACCGTGGAGCGCAAGAAGTACGGCAAGGCGAAGGCCCGCCGCAGCTTCCAGTTCTCGAAGCGCTGATCGCTTCCATCCCATTCCAAAAGGCCGCCTCGCGCGGCCTTTTTTGTTGCGCGGATTTGCAGCGCTTAATCATCGTGGAAATGCGAAGCCCGCGAAGATTGCTCTTCGCGGGCTTCTCTTGCCCGGCACCCCGCCGCAGCTGCCTTTTAAAGGCGCTTTGCGACGCCCCTGAACCGGGCAAGTGACGGCATTTCGATGAAACGCCAGGTGAACCAGGAGGCCATAAGCGTGAAGCAGACCATGACTGCCGTGATGGCGCAGCCGATGGCCAAGTTCCGTGAAGCGAAGCCGATCACGGTATCGCCGTGGAAACGCATCGGGCCGATGAGCGAGATGTGGAACACGCGATCAAAAAGCCCCCCGGCATTGATCATGCGCGACTGCACGAAGATGTGGGTCAGGTAGATCGAATAGGAGAGCGCCCCAAGCCACAGAAACGGCTTCTGTTTGAGGAGATCGCTGACCAGCCCCCGCTCATGCGCGAAGACATTGATGGCGAAGGCGAAAACGAATGGCGCCGCAATGCCCATGGCGCCGTCGCCACCCCTGCTCACGAATGCAAAAAGCGCGACGAGCGTGGCGACTTCGGTGATCGTCCATGCAGCCCGGCCGGCTGGATCGTGCTCAACCCTGGCGAATCTCAGCCTTTCGCCCGCAATGGCCTTGCCTTGCGACCAGCAGAGAAGCACGCCGAGCGAAAATCCGTAGAGGCACCGGACGAAACCATAGTCCCAGGTCGCGTCCATGTAATGCGGTGAAAATTTCAAGAGCACGATGGGGCCGAGCACAACAGGCGCAAGAAGCACCAACCAGGCGCGCGCGCCGAACGCCAGCATGACGAGAGCGAAACTCATATAGGCGAAAAATTCCGTCGAGATGCTCCAGCTCGGACTGTTCCAGCTCAAGCCATGCGCGAAACCGAGGCCGTGGATGAGAAAGATATTCTCAACGAGGCTCGCGAGATTGTCCGCGCCGGCGAAGGGCGCAACGCCTCCGTTGCGCAATTGCGGCACCGCCAACCGTAGCAATTCGAAGCCGACAAAGGCGCCAAGCATGAAGATATGCAGCGGGTAGAGCCTGCCGAAGCGCACGAAAACGAACCGCGCGGCCGATTTGCCGTCTCCCAGGCGCTTGCCGTAGCCATTGGCGATGACGAAGCCGGAAAGCACGAAGAAGAAATCGACGAAGAGATAGGAGGAGCGCAGGAACGCGCTGTCGGAGAAGCCGTTCTGGACCGGAAAATGAAACAGCGCGACGAGAAGCGCGCAGATGCCGCGCCAGGAATCGAGGACTTCGTACCGCTCCCCGACCTTTGCCGTCGAGCGGCTAACCGCCCTCTTCTCTCCCGCTCCGATCGCCGCCTGTGCCATTCCGGACCGCCTCCTGTTTCAGGCCGGGACATCTCCGCCAGGATTTCCCGTACTTGCCCTGGAACTGGCAATTCGCGGGCCAATTGGTTGGGCTTTCCGCGAGAGACAGGAATGGAGGCCATCGAATCGACAGGCCATAGTTCACCGCGCGGCGGCCTTGGTGCGGCAAGCACGTGGACGGGACGAATGATGGAAAGCGAACGCGCCGGCGACAACGTGACGGCTAGGGCCGTCTCTGATGCACCCTCACCGCCTCGCTGAAGGCCTCGAACAGCGCACGGTTGACCGGATTTGTCTGGGGATCGTATTCCGCATGCCACTGGACGCCGAGCGCGAAACCCGGCGCATCCTGGATACGGATCGCCTCGATCGTATCGTCTTCGGCAATGCCCTCGACGACGACCCTCCCGCCGAGGTCGAGGATGCCCTGCCCGTGGAGCGAATTCACGCGGATCGTGTCGCGGCCGAAAATGCCGGCGAAGGCGCCGCCGGGCACCAGCCTGACATCATGGCGATCGGCGAAGACCACCTCCGGATCGGGATGGATTTCCCCGTTTTCGAGGCGCGGCATTCGATGGTTCATGCGCCCCGGAAGTTCGCGGATCTCCGGATGCAGCGAGCCGCCGAAAGCGACATTCATTTCCTGGAAACCGCGGCATATCCCGAAAACAGGTACCGCCCGCTCGACACAGGCCTCGATCAACGGCAGCGCCAGCCCATCGCGGTTCTCGTCATAAGGTTCGTATTTCGGACTGGGCTCCATGCGGAAAAGGCGGGGATGGACATTTGCCCGCGCGCCCGTGAGGATTACACCATCAACCGCGTCGAGCAGCGCCGGGATATCGGTCAACAGAGGACTGGCGGCGAAGATCAGCGGCAAGCCGTGGACGACCTCGGCGACGGCGGCGAGATTTCTTTCCCCCGCCATCTGCACCGCGAACCGATTCTCGACGATATGCCGGTTGCCGATCACGCCGATTACGGGTTTTTTCATGTCCAGAGCCTTCCCGCCCCCTGATCCCTACGCCCGATCACGGCGCCTCGCCAGGCAACACTTCGCCCGGCGGATATGTAGAATCAGTGCGGCGTCTGTTGGAAAATTAAGCACAATCCATCCCGGGTTGAAGAGGTTCGATCGTTTGCGGTGCGTTTGCCCGCTACTCCGAATTCGACAAGCGGCCGGCGCGATGGAGTCTGATTCAAGGAAAGATGGATCGTTTTGCCGCCAAATTCGTTCATTCGACGGGCTGCGGGCTCGATATTTGCGAGCCATGCGCTTGGTGGACGTTCTTAAAGGAGATAGTCATGAAAAAAATTCTTGCAGCGGCAATTCTTGCAGGAGCGATGCCCCTCGGCGCAACCATCGCGAATGCCGCCGATCTGGTCAGGCAGGAGCCACCTGTCGTGGTCCATGAAGGCGCGCGTGGCGGAGTCCGCATCGGCTATCTTCATTGCGACATCGGCGGCGGCGTCGGATACCTCCTCGGTTCCGCCAAGGAAGTCGACTGCGTCTTCCATCCGAGCTCGCGCTACGGCAGGCTGGATCACTACACCGGCTATCTCAAGAAGCTCGGCGTCGATGTCGGCTTCACCACGCGTGGCGCGCTCGCATGGGCGGTTTTCGCACCGACGGCCGGTTACCATCACGGCTCGCTCGCCGGCGTCTACAGGGGCGTGACGGCCGAGGCCACGGCCGGCGTCGGCGTCGGCGCCAACGTCATGGTCGGCGGCACCGAAGGCTCGGTCCACCTCCAGCCGATCAGCGTCCAGGGCCAGATCGGCCTGAACGTCGCCGCAACAGGCACATCGATGACCCTGCACTCCGTCGAGTGAGTTGAAGCAGCAAACCAAAACGAAATCGGCCGCTGGCGCCAGCGGCCGATTTGCTGTGTGCCGGTCGACGCCGGCTTAATTCGCCACTACTCCACCGAGGCGTCCGCAAGGCGGAGCGAACCGGCGTCGGACCTTTTTGCCTTATGCGGCTGGTAGCTTGCCTGGATCACATTGGAATGCTCCCAGGGATGCCAGGGGTTCGCCGGCCGGTGTGACGGGATCGCAGTATGCCACGGCTTCTGCTGGCTGGCCGAACAATTGCCTGAGGTTTTCGTCTCGATGCGCGGCGGCTTGCCCGGCCCTTGCGAGAAATATTCCATGCTGCGGGTACAGACATGGTCGCCCGAAAGCGTCTGGATCACCGAATAGCCTTGCGCGCCCCGCGGGAGATGACGGAAATCCACGCTCAACCGGTCCGGATTATCGAAGGCCTGCCCGTCGAGACGGCTGGCCTCCCGCAGCATTGCCGCCGTTTCGCGGTCCATCGCCGCCGAGATGCGTTCCATTTCAGCGAAGGGCGAACCGATGCCGAAGGGACCACCCGCCGGCGCGAAAACCGCGTCGAAAGGATCGCTGAAACTGACGTCAGGCGGCTGGTCGCCGGTATAATGGATGCGCTCGAGCGAGCCGTCCGGGAGGCGAACGGTCAGCACATGGCTATCGCGATAAAGGGTATGCGCCGCGGCTGTGCCGGCAAGAGCCAAGACTGCGGCGCTGGCGAAGATTGCGGTACGATACATTGTACGGATCTCCTACAGCTTGGAGGACATGATCCCGTTTCTCCCTTGCCCAAGCCCAAGGGAGGCAGGTTGCGCTACACCCCTGTTCGGAAGAATTGCCGAGCATTTGGCAGGTTTGTGGCAACCGGACGAAGTGCGACTCCACGACGCAACGTCCGCATGACCCCGATTGCATCCGCACCCGTTTCGCCTTATTTCCCCGTCATTCGAGAAAGTGACGGCCATGCTTCCAAAGATCTTCATCGACGGCGAACACGGGACGACGGGGCTGCAAATCCGCAGCCGTCTGGCCGCGCGCCGCGACCTGGACGTCCTCTCCATCCCCGAAGCGGAGCGCCGCAACAACGACATGCGGGCCGATTTCCTCAAGCGGGCGGATATCGCCATTCTGTGCCTGCCGGACGACGCGGCGCGGGAGGCGGTCGCGATGCTTGAGGGAGTGAACTCGACGCGCATCATCGATACCTCGACCGCGCACCGCACCCATCCCGACTGGGTCTATGGCTTCGCCGAAATGGAGACGGCGCAGAAGGACCGTATCGCCGAGGCGCGGCTGGTCGCCAATCCGGGCTGCTATCCGACCGGAGCGATCGCGCTCATCCGGCCGCTGGTCGCCGCCGGCGTCCTTCCGCCGGACTATCCCGTCACGATCAACGCCGTTTCCGGCTATACCGGCGGCGGCAAGCAGCTGATCGCGCAGATGGAGGACGAGCGGAACCCCGATCATATCGCGGCGCCGCATTTCCTTTACGGTCTGACGCTGCACCACAAGCATGTGCCTGAGATGAAGGTGCACGGATTGCTGGAGAACAAGCCGATCTTCTCTCCGAGCGTCGGCCGTTTCGCGCAAGGCATGATCGTCCAGCTCCCGCTCTATCTTTCGGAACTGAACGGCTCGCCGTCGCTCGGCGATGTCCATGCCACCCTCGCCGCGCATTATGCGGGTCAGGATATCGTCGAGGTGGCGCCGCTGGAGGAAAGCCGCAAGCTCGCCCGTCTCGATCCGACCGCGCTCAACGATACCGACCGCATGAAGCTTTATGTCTTCGGCACGGAGGGCGAAGGCCAGGTGAACCTGGTCGCCCTGCTCGATAATCTCGGCAAAGGCGCTTCCGGCGCGGCGGTGCAGAACATGGATTTGATGCTCAGGACGACCCGGCACTGAGAGGTCAGGCGCGAGCCAGTTCCCTCTCGTCTATCGGATAGCTGCCCTTCGTTCCGCGCCAGTGAGCGGCGGCGAAGCCGAGCACGATGATGGCCATCGCCTGATGGGCGAGCCCGAGATCGATCGGAACCTGCATCAGAAGCGTGGTGATGCCGAGCGTTGCCTGGATCGTGACGAGCAGGAAGAAGACGATGGCGCGGCGGGCATGGGTCGTGCGCGGCGCCCGGACCATGGTGAAGATCATCTGCGCCAACGCGCAGAGGAACACCGTATAGGCGCCGCAACGGTGGATGAACTGCACCGTCTTCGGGTTCTCGAAAAGATTGCGCCAGGCTGGCTCCAGCACAAAAAGATTGTCGGGGATGATGGCGCCGTCCATCAGCGGCCAGGTGTTGTAGGACATTCCGGCATTCAGCCCGGCGACCAGCGCGCCGAGATAAATCTGGCAGAGCACTAGAAGCACCATGATACCGGCGAAAATCCGGACGCCGCGACCGGCCGGCTTCTCGGAATGCGGCGCCAGCCCTCGGGCGATCAGCATGGTCGCGGTGAAGATCAGGCAGGCCGTCGTCAGATGCGTCGCCAGCCTGTATTGGCTGACATCCGTCCGGTGGACGAGGCCGGACGCCACCATCCACCAGCCGATCGCTCCCTGCAGACCGCCGAGCAGCAGGATACCGACGAGCTTCGGCTTCAGTTTCCGCTCGACACATCCGAAGGCCCAGAGCAGGATCAGCGGCACGGCGAACACGACGCCGACGCTGCGGGCGATCAGCCGGTGCGTCCATTCCCACCAGAAGATGTGCTTGAAGCCGGCCAGATCCATATTCGAATGGATGGCGCGGTATTCCGGTATCTGCTTGTATCTGGCGAACTCCTCCTGCCATTCGGCATTGTTGAGCGGCGGGATGACGCCATGGATCGGCTGCCATTCGGTGATGGAGAGGCCGGAATTGGTCAGGCGGGTGGCGCCGCCGACGACGAAAAGGCAGAAGAGAACGAGCAGGACGACATAGAGCCAG
>Ga0164242_10008803_pt1 | contig 10935 bp, 5 predicted proteins | sample OricomgcompostMG_FD_108783 | JGI IMG/M metagenome (GOLD analysis project Ga0164242, IMG submission 108783) | Miracle-Growth compost microbial communities from Emeryville, California, USA - Original compost - Miracle growth compost (MG) ...
CAACTATAAAACCAATATTGGTATTTATAAAGAAAATGGAATCATCAAAAATACCGGTCTTACTAGGTATTCATTAAATATGAATGCGCTTTATCAGCCTTCACCAAAATTTAGATTAATGGTTTCCATTAATTCGGGATTAGCTCAAAACCAGAAAGGGAGTGGAATAGGGTTGTTACAGCAAGGGGCCGCTTCTGCATCTAACGCTTCTTCTTTATTACCACCTCCTTCAGCATTTTCCGCAAACAATTCTGCACTTGAAGGCTTAGCCGTACGAGATGATAATAAAACTTTGCAAATTCAACCCAACATTGATATAAGGTGGACTCCTATAGAAGGTTTGACATTTCAAACAACGACCAACTATAATTTTAATAGTGGTACAAGTGATAATTTCAGACCGTCATATGTTAATAGTGGTAATAATTTATACACTTCATACAACAGTAGAACCTATGCTTTATATAATAGAAACTCTATCAATTTTATAAAAAGCATTGAGAAGGACGGAGTAGGTGTTCATAATTTTAATGTATTTGGGTTTAATGAAATTCAAGTAAATACTTTCAGAGCGTTTCAAACAGCAGCAAGTGGAACTCCCAACGATTTTATCCAAGGACCGGTTGGCTATAATTGGTATGGCAGTGTTTCGGGGACTTTTGATAACTTGAATGAAGCAAGAAATGTGGCCTTCGGTGGAGCTTTTTCGTATAATTATAAATTGAGATATGTTTTGGATTTTCAGTATAGGGTAGATGGAAGTTCAACAAATGGACCTTTAACTGGTTATAAAACAAGTCCCACTATAAGTGCCAGGTGGAATATGCAAAACGAACCATGGGTAAAAAACTGGAATTGGCTGAATGAAAGTTCATTCCGTGGAAGTTATGGTAATATACTTTATCCAAGCGGAGACTTATTTACGACCTTTGGTAAATACACGCCAGGTAGCAATTATAATGGTCAACAAACGATAAACTCCGATTTTGGACATATTCCCAATGTTAATTATTCTCCTTTTACCAATACAGAACTTGATTTTGGTTATGAAGGCGCATTTTGGAACAATCGGATAAGTTTCATGTATGATTTTTATTATAATATGAAAGACAACCAACCGCGGGATTTGGCTCTTCCTAACTATAGTGGATTTAATTATTTGACCACAAACTCAGTATCCTCTGTTAGTTATGGTCATGAATTTACTCTTTCTTACAGGCCTTTTGATACTAATCGTGGTGATAAATTTTCATTATCGATTTCTGTAAATGGTGCCTTGAATAAGGATATATTAACGAAACTTCCTGGAGGAGCGCGTCAAATTATTATAAATGATGCAAGCACAGAAAATTTACCAGTATTATACAGAATTGGAAATAATCCATTATCCACGTTGGTTTATAATACTGTTGGTGTATATCCTTCTAATGATATGGTATTGGTGGACCCTGCCACCGGTATGCCTATTCAAGTAGGTTATGGTTCGGGAATTTATCTTAAAGGCGGATCACCACAATGGACCGATTTAAATGGGGATTATACAATCGATGAAAATGATTTGATGGTACTTGGTAATCCGCAGCCAAAAGTGACTGGAGGTTTTACCTTGTACGCTTCCTATAAACAGTGGAGTATCAATATGAATGGTTCGTACACTTTATTTAGGGATGTGATTAATGCCGCTCTGGCAGCTCGGTTCCAGAATTTTGGTAACCCGTATTCTAATCCGTCTACTAATGGCGTACTCGTTCCGATCAATCAATATGATTATTGGAAGAATCAAGGAGATATTGCTAAATATCCGAATCCTTATGATTTTATTTATTATGGTTCGATTAATCCATTCAGATATAATCAATCCTTATTTTTTGAAGATGGGTCTTACTGGAAATTGAATGGGATTACCCTTTCTTATACAGCCAATAGAGATTGGAGCCAAAGATTCGGTGTGTCATCAGCAAGATTTTATGTAACGGGTGGTAATCTGTTGATTTTAACCCCTTACTCTGGACCGAATCCTGAAAATGTATCCTCTTTGGGTCGTGATGATCCTAACGGATACCCGAATAAGAAAACCATCACAGTTGGATTGAATTTACAATTTTAATGCGTTAAGCTTAAAAACTAATATCATGTTTACTCTTTTTAATAGAAAATCAATATTTGTCGCTGCGGTATTTTTAGTCATGGTGTCAAGTACAATGTTTAGCTGTAAAAAGTTCTTGAATGTAGAGTCGGAAAGTGCTTTATCTGGTAATAACTATTTTAAAACACCTGCCGATTTTGAAAGTTACATATCTGGCATTTACAACCAATTTCGGACTTATACTATGAGTACGGCCATGTTTTTTGTTGCTACAGGTGATTATAGAAGTGGCCCGTATATTGGAGCTTCAGGTCGTTCGGACAGGGATTATTTGACCACTTTGCCTAATAATAACCTGCTCGGAGTTATTAAGGATCAGGTTTGGAGTGATAAATTCATAGCCATTACCGATTGGTCGTATTTTTTTAAAATGATTTCATCTTGTAACATTTTAATTGATAATGTTTCTAAGGAAGGAAATGGACTCAACGAGGATCAGAAGAAACAATATAGAGGAGAAGCTGTATTTATGCGGAATCTTTGCTACTTTTTTATGGCAAGAATCTATGGGGATATCCCATATTATATTGATGCCTATCATACAGCGCCCTTAGTCAGAGAGAACATGGTTTCCGTCCTGAACAAATGTATAAAAGATATGTCTGAAGCAACGGATGATCTTCCTTGGACTTATATTGATCCTTCTAAAGTTGGAGTAAGGGCAATGCGGGGAAGTGCACTCGATTTATTGATGCATATGAATATGTGGTGCGCGACTTTTGATCAGGCTAATAAAGAAAAATATTGGCAGGCAACTGACTCCTTGGGGAAAGTTCTCTTAAACGATAACAATGGTGCTTATGAATTACTACCTTTTAAAGATTTCCGAGCAATATTTTTAGGTGGATCTAAAGAAGGTTTATTTGAAATAGAGCAGGATGTCAACAAGGGCGAAACTTTTACTCTAAAATGTACGTATGCTGATGATTTAATGCATGCTCCATATAAAAATAACGCAACTAGTTTTGGCAGAATTGATTCCAAGTTTATGACTGCATGGTATCCAAAAGGTCAAGCTGATTTAAGAGCAAATGGTCCAGATCCATGGTTCCAAAACATTTATGAAGATAATTTTAGTTTCATGGTTTTGAAATATATTGACGTTGCAGTATTAAGCCAAGGCGCCTATGGAACGCCGAATGACAATCAAATTGTCTTTAGGCTTCCTGATGCTATTCTATTAAGAGCAGAAGCACTAAATAACATGGGTAATGATGATGAGGCAATAAAAATGTTGAATCTTGTTCGTGCAAGAGCAAATGCACCAAATTACCATGACGGTGAAACCCCGGGAATGAATCTTTCAGATGCGATCTTCACCGAAAGATGTAAAGAATTGGTTGGAGAAGGTTATTATTTTTATGATTTGGTAAGAACTAAAAGGATATTGGATTCTAAATTTTGTGCACATCCGATTTCTGCTGAAGCATTTTCACAAGGGGCCTGGACATGGCCAATAAGCAAAAATGCCCTAACGAATGCACCAGGAATAACGCTAAATACTTATTGGCAATAATTTAAAAACCGAGATTAAACGAATTTTATATGAAATATTTTAATAGGATATGGATTTTATCTGGATTATTTCTGATAGTATTGGGCTCCTGCCAGAAAAATGATTATTATGTGGATTCAGGTAATAGTAATGCAAAATATAACGGAACTGTTTTAGAATACCTCCAAAACAATCCCTATCATTTATTCGACTCAGTGGTAAAAGTCATAAATTTAGCAGGGATGGATGATATTTTTAAAACTGACTCAATCACTTTTTTCGCTCCCGCTGACACTTGTATAGCCGCTTCTATTAGTTATTTAAATTTTCAATTGGCTCAAAAAGGAAAGGATACGATTTCCAATTTGAATCAGCTTCCTAAAGAATTTTGGAGGAAAGAATTGTCTTTATATGTATTTAAAGGACTACATAGACTAAAGGATTATCCCCAGGTTGATCCGAAAAATTTACAAGTGTTTCCTGGAGGCTATTTTCCCAGCTTTGATGAAAAGGTTATGCATATTGGTGTCATTTTTAATGACGTAAATGGTGTGCAATATGCTGGGTACAGGCAACTTATGATTAATTATTTTAGTGGTACTACGCCGCCTGCGGGAACTTTACTTTGGGAAACTTTGGTCGCTTCTTCTGATATAAATCCTAATAATGGTATTGTTCATGTGTTGCAATATCCATTTCATAAATTTGGATTCAGTGAATTTGATTTCGCAAATGAAGCAATGGCAGGTGAAATAAACTAACTATAACCTCATTAAAATGTTCAATTAATTTTTAAGAAATGAAAATTAGATCCATATACTTCAAGCTTATTTTAACCTCCTTGTTATTTTCTGGCATTTATGCTTGTTCAAAATCTATTGGTTTGTCAGAAGGCGGCCCTTATGTAGATGTTCCCGATGTAGCTATTCACTTTTTAAATTCTAAACCCGAACCGGCGGATGGTGAGCCGGGAGATGAAATCACTTTTAAAGTGAAAGGCCTAAACACACTTTCTGGATTTAAGTTTTATGTGAATCAGATCCAGGCGGAGGTACTCAATTTTACCGATAGCCTAATTACGATTAAAATACCTGATAGTGTCTCCACAGGAACAGTTTCAGTATTATCTAATGAAGGTCAATATTATTATGGCCCTGTACTTAGGATTGATGGAAAGGTTTCGATAGACAACACATTTGATATTGGCAACGGCACAAATGGACAGGTTAATCAAGTGATCGCTTCAGGTGCCAATAATTTGCTGGCAGTAGGCTCATTTACTGATTTTAAGGGGCAAAGTGCAAATACATTCGTAAATAATATCGTATTATTTTCCAAAACGGGCGCTTTCGTTTCTAACTCTGCCGGGACAGGAGCTGGTGGTTTTATTTCTAGTATTATTCCAATTACTAATTCCAGCCAATTCCTTATCGGCGGCTCATTTTCATCTTACAATGACATAATGGGACTAAATAATCTGGCAAGATTGAATACAAATCTATCTGTAGATTCTGTTACAGTTGATTTGATTAATCCAGATCCGGTGAAACATCCAGAAAATAATATGGATACTGTAAGTAATTTTAATGGAGGGGTATCAGGGCAAGTTGTTAAATTATTTTATAATGCGAATAAGGGCTCTTATATTGGAATAGGCAATTTTGATAAATATATTGATTACTATTACGAAAGGTCTGAAAAAAATACTTATTTAACTAATATAACCAGAATTTCAAATTTTGTTCGTTTTAATAGCGACGGCTTACTCGATTCTACCTTTAATTTCGATCCTGCTTTAAAAACAAATAAACGTGTGCTTAATGGTTACATTACTGATGGGGTTCAATTGGCAGATGGGAGAGTTTGTGCGGTTGGATCATTTACGACCTTTAAAGAAAATAGCGCACCTGGTATTGTTGTATTAAATGTTAATGGGGACATTGCTACTGATCCTACTTTTATGAGTAATATTGGTTCTGGTGCAGATGGTGATATTTATAAGGTTACCTATAACGGAACAACGCATAAAATTATAATAACTGGCAAGTTTAAAAATTTCAATGGTCAGCCTGCTAATGGGCTTGCTGTCCTAAATGAAGATGGTACCGTGGATAACAGTTTTATTTTAGGAAAAATAGAAGGAGGCAGCATTAACTATGCTGGTCAATTAAATAACGGGTTAATAATTGTTTCTGGCACCTTCCAAAAGTACAAAAATTACATTCGGCAAGGCTTTATGATTTTAAATCCGGATGGTTCTTTAGCAAATGGTTATAACAACACGGGTGCCTTTTCAGGCCAGATCAATGGAATTATGGAAATGAAAAATTCTTTGGCTGAACCATCGGTGTTAATTTATGGTGATATCAATTTATTTGATAATGTTAAGGCGAATAATTTAGTAAGGATTTCCTTTGATGTAAATTAATTTAGAACTTATTTATTTCCAGAAATATGAAACGTAATATTTTAAATAAAACAATGGGTATTAAATTTTGGGGCATTTTGGCTGTTGGTGTTGCATTGATTTTAAGTTGCAATAAAGACTTCCCAACAGATGCTCAAAAATTACCCACTGAATTTCCGAATGATACCCTCGGCATTCATGGAGACAATAGAAAGGTATTGTATATCATTGTTGACGGAGCGCAGGGTACGGTTATCAAGGAAATTGCCCCTGTGAATCTTATGAAAATAAGAAGGTATTCCATTTATACATGGAACGCTTTAAGTGGTTTTCTTGACCAGGATACAACATTAAACGGTGCTTGGACGTCGATGATGACGGGCGTTAAAACTTCGAAGTCCAATGTTGTTACAGGCTTTGAAAATAATAATCTGAATACTTATCCTTCATTGGTAACCCGGCTAAAGGAAATTAAACCCGATTTTAAAATTAATGCATTTAGTGCTTCGGCATTATTTGGTCAAAACCTTACCGGTCATGCGGATATAAATGAAATTTTAAATAGCGACCAAAAAGTTGCTGAAGATACAAAATTAAATTTGTTAAAAGATTCAGCTAGTGTCGTTATTTCACAATTTCATAGTGTGGAGGAAGCAGGTGAAAAATACGGATTTAATGCATCAGCAACTGGTTATGTTAGCGCGGTGAATCAGGTTGATGCCTACATTGGTGATTTGTTGAAGACGCTTAATAACCGGCCAAATTTCCAGAATGAAGATTGGATGGTCGTTATTGCTTCAAATAATAGTGGTACGGTAAATACTGATCAATCTGGTGATTTTACTGCTTTTGGAGATAGTAGAAAAAATAGTTTTGTGTTTTATTATAATCCCAGATTCAATTCGGAAGTTCTTCCAAAACCGAGCAATACAAAGGGGTTTTCTGCTTATAATGATTCTGCCTTATTATTAACTGGCTTTGGATCAGCTGGTGTAAATGTAACTATTCCCAAAAATGACATGTATGCTGTCAAAGAGGGGCAAAGTGGCACCGTGGAATTTAAATTTAAAATTCTTGATTTGACTTTGAAGGGAAGTGGATATTTAAGTCTGGCAGCAAATGGGGCTGGCTTTTATGCTAATCCTAATGGATGGTCTGTTTGGGTAGATGGTAATACCATAAAATTTTTCATGGGTGATAACAGCCATTATATCAATACAAATTCGGCTGCGCAAGTTAAAGATGGCAATTGGCATACCGTATGTTTTACTTACAGTTACCCAATAGGTTCAGGTAAAATTTTTGCTAATTTATATATCGACGGTGTTCTTGATAGAGGGGACTTGTCCTGCGCCACGACCGATGGTATAAAGCCTAATAATGCGATTACCTTGGGCAGTACACCAAATCAAGGCGGGGCTCAAAATTATACCAACTATCTCGTTACTGATTTTAGGTTTTGGAATACAGAATTACCCGCTGAAATCGTTGCTCAATACAATTGTCAAAATGAGATCTCATCACTCAGTCCCTATATTAATAATTTAATGGCTAGTTACCGGTTAAATGATGGTGCTGGAAGTACAGTGATCAAAGATGAATCTCAAAACCATATTGATGCATTAATTAATGATCCTGGAAATATTAAATCATGGACAAAATTTAATGAAGTTAGTAATGCAGTTTGCCCGCCGCCTGATGATAATTATTATAAGGCAATAATTACCGGGGTTGACATTCCATATCAGATCTATCAATGGTTGGGTGTCAATATCCTTCCCGAGTGGAATCTTGATGGCCAATACTGGAACAGTGGATATAATGATGTTACACTTCCGGACCAATATTAATGATGTTCTAATTTCAATATTTAAATGAAACGAATGAAAAGGTTAAATAAAATATTTTTATTGTTTATAGCTACAATTTCCATTGGTATTGTAAGTTGTAAAAAATACGGATTTGATATTAAAGATGGCTATGGAGTGGATACACTTTCAGAAAATGTAACTGTAGATACATCTGATAGCAAACCAGACTACAGTATGCTTTCCCAGGCCAGGATTTTCCCGGGTGTAGTAGGTGCTGGGGAAGAAAGGCTTGTTGATTATACAGTTGACCTGGATCTGAATTTTCTAAATGAATCCGGAAACAGATTAAAAATTAGTGTGTTGCCTCTTTTCTCTACGGGCCCGGCTTTTTCCACTGGAATGTATGCGGCTCCTGGCGAACCTGTAATTATTGATGTTCCACAAGGTGTTAATGGCTTGGTTTGTCAGATAGGTATGTGGACCGATAATTTAACCAATATTAGTCCAAGGCAGAGAGCGCCGATTATTTATAATGTTAAGCAATTATTTCCTGGTAGGAACTATGTGAGGAATCTTTTTGGTGGTAATATTTATATTAATTCATATTTTCCTATAAAAGAACCTGTTTCACTTAAATTTACGGGTGCCTGCAAGAGTCCGGACTTTATTCTTGGCAAAACTGATGCAGCAACATGGAAAAAGGATATTGTAAGTAGCCAGGTGCCCTGGTTCAATTTTGAATCCAAACATATAGCCTTCACATTACCCACAGATAAGATGGTTAATTTTCTTTCATCGCATCCTAATGTCGATCCGGTCAAACAATTAATGGCCTGGGATGATGTGATCAAATTTGATTATGAACAGTGGGAAGGATTAACAGATACTGCCAGTGATGCAGTGGATAGACCTGTTGATGTTCCATGGCGTGTTGTGTTGGATATCCAGCCCTCCGTAGGATATGGTCACAATGGATTTCCAGTTGTGGCACAGAATGATAATGAATGGTTCAGTGCAGCTATGGTCGTTTCTGACACCGTATCAATTTGGGGTACTTTACATGAACTTGGCCATAATAATCAACAAAATTCTTATTGGAGCTGGAGTACTTTAGGAGAAACCACAAATAACTTATTCTCTTTTAAAAGAGCTCACAGGATTGGTATTAAAAATATCGGTTCGCTTCACCCACAGATGCCAGATGCGGTAAAAGCAGGGTTATTCTATACGGCAAGTACGACCACAAAAGACTTTGATAATGATCTTTTAGTCGACAATCCTTTTACCAGAATTGTTCCGTTTTTACAGCTTTTTGACAAAGCTGAAAGGTTTGATGGTAAGGCGGATGGCTGGGGCTTTTTCCCATATCTTTACAGAAGGGCCAGACATGCTAAATATACTTCAGGGGGTGATTTAGAAAAACATGATTTTCTTTATGAGGCCATATCGGAATACACAGGATATGATTATTACAAATTTTTCCAGGCCTGGGGCATCAGTTTATCCACACAGGCAAGAACGGATATAAGTAACCGCTTTCCTGTCGGTATCAAATACGACATCTGGAATTATAATCCGATTACTAAGCAAGGAGGTGATAAGCCTGTTAATTATTCAGTAAGCAGAACTGACTGGCTGGTTACATCCCTGTCACCCAATGACCCCAATAATAATGATCAGGAACAATCCGGAGAAGGGGCGAATAATGGCAAATTTACAGAACTACTTGATGGAAATAACAGTACTTATTGGCATTCAAGATGGTCATCAAATGCGACAACGCCGCCTCACGTTTTGTTAATAGATATGACGCAAAAGCAGAATGCGAATGGTATTTATTTTGTTCAAAGAAATAATCAGCGAAATGCTAAAACTATTAAAATTTGGATAGGGGATGATCCTGATCATATGGAACTAGTAACAAACCCGACCGCAACCCTTCAGCAGGTGTATACCAAGCAGGAAATCGCATTCGGGTCGCCAAAAACATTTAGGTATTTTAAAGTTGAATTTGATGATGCGTGGGATGGAACTCAATTTGTTGCCATGGCTGAAATAGGAATTTTTTAATTAATAATACCAAATGTTACTATTGAAAGTTGAAATATTTAAAAATATGAAAAAGGAAAAATGTTTTATCTACCTGCTCCTGTTTTGTTATGTATGCGGAATGGTATTTTCAAATTGTACTAAATATCCTGACCCTCCCGCATATTTTGAAGATTATGGTGCTGACAGTTCCAATCATTTACAAAGAAAAGTATTGGTAATAAGTATCGATGGGGCGACAGGTTCAGAAGTAAAAGCGATTGCGCCACCGAATGTGATTTCTTTGGAAGACGATGGCAAGTATAGTTATAACGTTACGAGGGAAGATGTTGCTACAGATGCGAGCTCATGGGTTACTTTGATGACAGGAGTGAGCTACGCAAAACACGAAATAAAGGACAGTTCTTTTCAGTTTATTCCAGATGATATAGAAGGAAATGAAGGATCCTCGATTCCTTTTTATCCTAATGTATTGACCCACATTTTGCCAGTAAAAACCGACTACCAAATGGCTGTTATAACACCTTGGGTTGGATTGGCTAAATATTTAAAGGCTGCTGATATAAATATTGCGACTGCGACGGACGAGGCCGTTAAAGATTCCTCCATTTCGGTTTTAAAAAGAAGTAGTGCATTGGGCGTCATGATTGTAGATTTCAATAGCGCTGAAATTGCTGGCAATGCCAATGGTTTCGAAGCGTCCAATCCAGAATATAAATCGTCCATATTAAAAATCGACGGATATATTGGGGAAATTATAGGTGCACTCAAGCAAAGAAGTAATTATGAAAATGAGGATTGGCTGATCATGGTCACTACAAACCATGGAGGCAGTTCGGATAATCCTAAGCCCGGTTTTATTGTCGTTTCCAATAAAAATTTAAAAAAGGAGGAGATCGTTAAAAGAGGATTAAGTACAGTGAATTTTAAAAATAACGGTAGTTCTTCTATTTACGCCACCATGACGCCCACAAATCAAGGACAAACAATTTATGATTTTCAAAAGGATTTTACAGCTTCATTTGAC
>Ga0164242_10008804_pt1 | contig 10934 bp, 9 predicted proteins | sample OricomgcompostMG_FD_108783 | JGI IMG/M metagenome (GOLD analysis project Ga0164242, IMG submission 108783) | Miracle-Growth compost microbial communities from Emeryville, California, USA - Original compost - Miracle growth compost (MG) ...
GACGAGCCCGCCGACGATCCACGAGATCATGGTCTTGGAGAGCTTCACGAGCACGCTCCGCTCGACGGGTCGGTGCCGGCGTCGAGGCCGACCGTGCCGAGGATGCCGGGCAGGCTGAGGTTGCAGATGTAGTTGTCGAACCAGCGGCCGTTACCGATGGTGTTGTTGAAGACGCGGTAGAACGGCGCGAGCAGCGCGAGGCCGCGGTCGAGGCTCGTCGCGTTCTTCTCGAGCAGCGTCAGCACGCCGTTGAGCTGGTCCAGCAGCGGGCCGAGGGTCTTCTGGTTGTCCTGCACCAGCCCGTCCAACTGTGTCGAGAGCGTGACGGTGTTGATCAGCAGCTGGTGGATCTCGTCGCGGCGCTGGTTGAGCTCGTCCAGGAGCAGTCCGCCGTCGTTGAACAGCTGCTGCAGCTGGGTGTCGCGCGAGGCGAGCACCCCGGTGACGTCGTTGGCCTTGGCGAGCAGTTGCTGCAGCGCGGCGTCGCGCGAGGCGATGGTCGTCGACAGCCGGCTCAGCCCCTGCAGCGCGACCCGCACCGACGGCGGCGTCTTGGAGAACGCGTTCGACAGCGTCGTCATGGCGTCGGCGAGCTTGCTGGTGTCGATCGCGTCGACCTTCTTGGTGAGCTCGGTGAAGGCCGGGTAGATGTCGAACGGCGCGGTGGTCCGCGAGAGCGGGATGGGCGTGCCGGAGTCCTGGGCCGTGGTGCCCTCGGAGTCGATCGCGAGGTACTTCTCGCCCAGCAGCGTCTTGATACCGATGGCGACGGTGCTCTGGTCGCCGATGAACGCGTGCTTGACCTTGAAGCCGACCTTCACCTTGTCGCCGTCCAGGCCGATGCTGCTGACCTCGCCGACCTTGACGCCGGCAACGCGCACGACGTCCCCGACGCGCAGGTTCGCGTCCTCGGAGAAGTACGCGGTGTAGGTGGTGCCACCGCCGATGATCGGCAGCGAACCGGCGTTGAACGCGGCCCACAGCAGCACCGCGATCAGCACCAGCCCGATCGCGCCGATCGTGGTCGGGTTGCGGTGGCTGAACGGCTTGCCGCCCACGCTGACCCGACGCGTCTCGATGCGGTGGCGGGTGGGCTCGGCGGACGTGTCCGTACCTTCCTGTGGCGTGCGCGGCGTCTCGGCCATCACTGGCACCTCGCCTGCTTCGACTGGACCGGCGTGAAGTCGACGGTCTTGCCGCCGGGCAGGGTCAACGTCGTGCTGACCTGGCACAGGTAGAAGTTGAACCACGAGCCGTAGCTGGCGGTGCGGATCAGCGGGCCGATCGTCAGCGGCAGCTGCTGGATGACGTACTGCAGCTGACCGCTGTTCTTGTTCAGCACGCCGAGCAGGCCGGTGAGATCGGTGACGTCCTTCTTCAGCGGCGGGCGGACCTGGCCGAGCAGACCGGCGGTCTGGGTGGCCAGTTTGTTGATGCCGCCGATCGCGTTGCCGATCGTGTTGCGGTCCTGGGCCAGGCCCGACACGAAGCCCTGCAGCTCGACGATGAGGTTCGACAGCTGCTCGTCGCGGTCACCGACGGTCGTCAGCACCGATGCCAGGTTGTCGATCACCTGACCGATGACCTTGTCCTTGTCCGCGACAGAGTTCGTCAGGTCGGCGACCGTGCCGAGCAGGGAGTCCAGGCTGCCGGATTCCCCTTGCAGCGTCTGGATGATCTCGCCGGACAGCTGGTTGATCTGATCGGCGTCGAGGCCCTGGAACAGCGGCTGGAAGCCGTTGAACAGCACGGTCAGGTCGACCGCCGGCGACGTGTGGCTCACCGGGATCGTCCCGCCCGGCTGGAGGATCTTCGTGCTGCCGGTGCCCTGCTCGACGTCCAGGTAACGCTGGCCGACCAGGTTGCGGTAGCGCAGGTTGATGTGCACCGACTTCGGCAGCGGCCGGCTCTTCTGCACGCTGAACGTCACTTCGGCGGTGTCGTGGTGATAGATCTGGATGTTGCTGACGGTGCCGACGCGGACGCCCGCGATGCGCACGTCGTCACCGATCTCGAGGCCGGACGCGTCGGTGAACATCGCGTGGTAGCTGTTGGTCGAACCGAACGACTCGTTCGAGATCGTGGCAGCCAGGATGTAGGTGGCGACCGAGGTGATGATCAGGAAGACGACGAGCTTGATCAGCGGGCTGAGCAGGCCTCTCACTTGACGGTCACCTCCGTCCCACGCAACAGTGGAGCGCCGAGCATCGCGGCGGAGTCCGGGACACGGTTCGGCGCGGCGCCGTAGGAGCCGCTGATCAGCGTCTTCACCAGCGCCGTCTCGGCCGGCGACTGTAGCGGTGTCGAGGCGGCGCTCTGCGTCGCGGTGCTGACGCTCGACGACGTCTTCGAGCTGGCCGAGCCGCCCGCGCAGGGGTCGGCGGTCAGTGGTGCGCCGTCGTTGAGACAGCGGAACTGGCCGGGGACCTGGAAGTGACCGTTCACGATCGGCTGCGGATTGTCAGGCAGGCCGAAGCAGTGCGGGCCGTAGCCGGTGATGTAGCGCGGCTGCTGACCCGGCAGGTACTTGCCCTGGTTGGTCTGGTCGATGGTCACCGACAGGTTCGTCGTGTGGTTGCGGAACACCGGCACGACGCGGTCCTCGAGCTTCGACAGCCCGTCGATCAGGCAGGTGTACTCGGGCGCGTACTCGTTCAGCAGCGAGAAGATCGGCTTGCCGGTCGCGTTGACCTGGATCAGCCGCTGCTCGTTGTCGCTGAGGAAGCTCGCGAGCACGTTGGACGTGTCGGTCGCGGTCGTCAGCACCGTCGACAGCTGCTGGCGCTGGCTGATCACGGTGTGCGCCGAGGTCTCGAGGTTGGTCAGCGTGCGGAAGATGTCCGGGGCGACGCCGTTGTACTCGTCGGCCACCCGGCCGAGCTTGCCGAGGTCATCGGCGATCTGCGCGGTGTGCGGGTTCAACTGCTTCAGGTAGCTGTCGAGGTGGGTGAGCGTGTGGCCGAGTTCGGCGCCGCGGCCCTTGAGCGCGGTGGCGACGGCGGTCAGCGTCGCGTTGAGTTCGGCCGGTTGGACGGCCTGCAGCAGCGGCAGCAGGTCGCCGATGACCTTCTCGGTCTCGAGCGCGCCCTTCGACCGGTCCTGCCGGATGATGCCGCCGGACTTGATGGCGGGGCCGGGGTGCGCCGGGCGGATCAGCGACACGTACTGCTCGCCGAAGATCGTCTTGGGCAGGATCTGCGCGGTCACGTTCTGCGGGATCAGCCCCAACCGGCTGCGGCTGATCGCGAGCGTGACCTTCACGCAGTCGGCGTTGTCGTGGTTGCAGCCGTCGGCGCCCGAGACGACGTGGACGCTGCGCACGGAGCCGACGATGATGCCGCGCTCCTTGACGTCCGACGCCTTCTGCAGGCTGTTGCCGGTGTGGTCCGTGTACAGCGTCAGCTTCACGTCGCTGCTGAACGTTTTGTTGTAGATGAGGATCGACAGCAGCACCAGGCCGAACACCACGACGATGTACAGCAGGCCGATCAGTCGCCGTCGGATCTTGACGCCGAGCGTCTCGCGGGCAGCCATGGCCTCAGCCCGCCAACCGGACGCTGGTCGTCGAGCCCCAGATCGCGAGCGACAGGAAGAAGTCGATCAGGCTCACCGAGACGATCGCGGTACGCACAGCGCGTCCGACCGCCACACCCACGCCGGCCGGCCCGCCGCTGGCCCGGTAGCCGAAGAAGCAGTGGATCAGCACGACGACGATCGCGAAGACCAGCACCTTGAAGAAGGACCAGATGACGTCGCCGGGCGGCAGGAACAGGTGGAAGTAGTGCGAGTACGTGCCGGCCGACTGGCTGTAGTAGTAGACCTCGATGACGTACGTCGCGAGGTAGGACGACAGCAGGCCGATGATGTACAGCGGGATGACCGCGATGAATCCCGCGATGATCCGGGCGGTCACCAGGAACGGCAGGCTGGGGACGGCCATGACCTCGAGCGCGTCGATCTCCTCGCTGATGCGCATGGCACCGAGCTGGGCGGTGAAGCCGCAGCCGACCGTCGCCGAGAGCGCGAGTGCCGCGACCAGCGGCGCGATCTCGCGGGTGTTGAAGTACGCCGAGATGAAGCCGGTGTAGCTGTCGATGCCGAGCTGGTTCAGCGCGGCGTAGCCCTGCAGCCCGACCTCGGTGCCGGTGAAGAACGACATGAACGCGATGACGCCGACCGTGCCGCCGATGACGGCGAGCGAGCCGCTGCCGAAGACGACCTCGGACAGCAGGCGCAGCACCTCGCGCTTGTAGCGGCGGATCGTGCGCGGCGTCCAGGCCAGGGCCTTGCCGTAGAACGTCAGCTGGTCACCGAGGGTGTCCAGCATCTCGCCCGGATAGTTGACGACGCGCTTGGCGGAATCGACGACAGCCATCACGAGCCCTTCGCCGGGACGACCTGGAAGTACACGGCCGTGACAACGAAGTTGACGAAGAACAGCAGCAGGAACGTGATGACCACCGACTGGTTCACCGCGTCGCCCACGCCCTTCGGCCCGCCGCCGGCATTCAGGCCCTTGTAGGACGCGACGACGCCGGCGATGATCCCGAACAGGAAGGCCTTGATCTCACCCGCGTACAGGTCGGGCAGCTGGGCCAGCGCCGAGAAGCTGGCGAGGTAGGCACCGGGCGTGCCGCCCTGCAGCACGACGTTGAAGAAATAGCCACCGGCGACACCGACCACGCAGACCAGGCCGTTGAGCGCGACCGCGACCAGCGTGCACGCGAGCACGCGCGGCACGACGAGGCGCTGGATGGGCGAGATGCCGAGCACCTCCATCGCGTCGATCTCGTCACGGATCTTGCGTGAACCGAGGTCGGCACAGATGGCCGAGCCGCCGGCGCCGGCGATCAGCAGGGCGCACACGATCGGGCTCGCCTCGCGCACGATCGCGAGCACGCTCGCGGCACCGACGAAGGACTGCGCGCCGATCTGCTCGGCGAGGCTGCCGAGCTGCAGCGCGATGACCGCGCCGAAGGGGATCGCGACGAGCATCGTCGGCAGGATCGTGACGCTGGCGATGAACCAGGACTGCTCGATGAACTCGCGCAGCTGGAACGGCCGTTTGAACGTCAGCCGCGCAACGTCGAGGAACAGAGCGAACAGGCGACCCGCCTGCCGGACTCCGCCGACCGGTGAGAGTGAGACCACGCCTAGCCTCGCCCGCCCGACGGGGTGTCACTGTCGTCGTTCGCGTGCCGGGGCCGCGGGGACGGGCTGGGCGCGCGCTCGAAGGCGGCCGCCGGGACCGGCTCGTAGGGCTGGGTCGGGTCGCGGTAGGCGGACTCGCGCTGCGCACCGCCCGCCGAGTCGCCGCCGGCGGGGTTCTCGGTCTCCGCGGTCTCGGCGGCCGGATCGCCGTCGGTGTCGGCGCCAGCGCCGGTCGTGGACGACGACGCGTCGGTGGTCGACGGCGTGGACGTGGAGAGGGCGGCGATGCCGGTACGCGGGCCGTCGAAGGACGGACCGGCCACCTCGCGGGCGACCCGCTCCTGCTCGTGCTCTTGGTCGAGCAGGCTCCGGATCGCCTGCTGCGCCTCCTCGGGCAGCGTGTGCAGCATGTCGAGGACCCGGCGCTGGCGGCGCTGGACGGCCTTGCGCTCGGGCAGGCCGGGCGAGGGCTGCATCTGCGGCGGGATACCGCTGATCTCCTCGCCGACCCCGCCGGCGTTGTGGCCGGCGGCGAACATCGCCTGCTCGGCGGCCATCGTCGCGGAGTCCTTCTCCTCGCTCATGCCGATCGGGCCGTTCATCGTGCCGTTGAGGAACTGCTTGACGACCGGCTCCTCGCTGGTCAGCAGCACCTCGCGCGGGCCGAACATCACCAGGTTCCGGCGGAACAGCATGCCCAGGTTGTCCGGCACCGTGCGAGCCAGGTTGATGTTGTGCGTGACGATCAGGAACGTCGCGTCCGTGACCGCATTGAGGTCGATGAACAGCTGGCTGATGTAGGTGGTGCGCACCGGGTCCAGACCGGAGTCGGGCTCGTCGACCAGGATGATCTCGGGGTCGAGCACCAGCGCCCGCGCCAGGCCGGCGCGCTTGCGCATACCGCCGGAGATCTCGCCCGGCAGCTTCTTCTGGGTGCCCTGCAGGCCGACCATCTCCAACTTCTCGTTGACGATGTCGGCGATCTCCTTCTCGCTCTTCTTGGTGTGCTCGCGCAGCGGGAAGGCGACGTTGTCGTACAGGCTCATCGAGCCGAACAGCGCGCCGTCCTGGAACAGCACGCCGAACAGCTTGCGGGTCTCATAGAGCTTGCGCTCGGAGCAGTTGGCGACGTCGACGTCGCGGATGAAGATCGAGCCCTTGTCGGGCTTGAGCAGCCCGATCAGCGTCTTGAGGAAGACGGACTTGCCGGTGCCGGAAGGGCCGAGCAGCACCGACACCTCGCCGGGCGGCAGCGTCAGCGTGACATCGCCCCAGATGCGCTGCTTCCCGAAGGACTTGGTCAGGTCCTTGACCGCGACCTCGACACCCACGAAAAGCCTCCTCGGACGCGTGCTGCGCTTGTCCCGCCGGTACCGACCTGCACCGAGACGCCCGTCACGTCACGGTCCCGATGACCCAGACTAACGACGGTGCTACTCGTTGGTAACGCGGACGACATGGCAGCCTGACACAGAGTCGCACATTTTGCGACGGGTCGCGCGAGGTGACTCACACCCGCCGAGACGCGCCCTTCGCGGCGGCTGGGTCGCTGCTAGGAGCCCGCTCAGGACGTGCCGTGCGGCGCGGCGTCTCGGAGCAGCATGGGCGCTGCCGAACGAGAGCCGGCGCCGGGCAAAGCACGGCCGGGAGCAGCCGGGGACGCCGACGGGGCGGGCCGCCGCAGCGAGCCCGCCCCGTGGCGAGATGGAACCGGTCGAGAGAACCGGTGCCGGTGAACTACTTGACGGACACCGTGGCGCCGGCGGCCTCGAGGGCCTCCTTGGCCTTGTCCGCGGTCTCCTTGTTGACCTTCTCCAGGAGCGGCTTCGGCGCGCCGTCGACGAGGTCCTTGGCCTCCTTGAGGCCGAGGTTCGTGAGCGTGCGCACCTCCTTGATGACCTGGATCTTCTTGTCGCCGGCCGACTCGAGGACGACGTCGAACTCGTCCTTCTCCTCGGCAGCGCCACCGTCGCCACCGGCACCGCCGGCAGCCGGGGCAGCGACGCCCGCGACCGCGACCGGGGCGGCGGCGGTGACGTCGAAGGTCTCCTCGAACTGCTTCACGAAGTCGCTGAGCTCGAGGAGGGTCATCTCCTTGAACGCGTCGAGCAGCTCGTCAGTGCTGAGCTTCGCCATGATTGGCGTCCTTTCTTCTCTCGCCGGGAAAGCCGGCAGTTGGGGTTACTTACTCCGCCGGCTCGGCGGGGGCTTCGGTTGCGGTGCTGTCGGTGCTCTCGGCCTCGGCGGCGATGGCCTCGGCGGCCTCGTCCGATCCGGTGTCGACGTTCTCGGCGTACGGCTTGTCGGCCGGCTCGTCCGTGCTGGCGTCGGCCGCGGCCGCGGCAGGCTTCTTCTCCTCCAGCGCGGCAGCCAGGCGGGCCATCTGCGACAGCGGCGCCTGGAACAGGCCCGCGGCGCGGGTCGGCAGCGCCTTGAGCGCACCGGCCAGCTTGGCGAGCAGCACCTCGCGGGACTCGAGGTCGGCGATCTTGGTGACCTCGGAAGCGGTGAGCGACTTGCCGTCGAGGACACCGCCCTTGATCACGAGCAGCGGGTTGTTCTTGGCGAACTCGCGCAGCCCCTTGGCGGCCTCGACCGGGTCGCCCTTCACGAACGCGATCGCGGTCGGGCCCTGCAGCAGGCTCTCGTCGATGGCGACGCCTGCCTGGTTCGCCGCGATCTTGGTGAGGGTGTTCTTCACGACCGCGTAGGTCGTGTCGCGTCCCAGCGCGCGGCGCAGCTCGGTGGTCTGCTTGACCGTCAGCCCGCGGTACTCGGTGATGACGGCGGCCGAGGACTCGGTGAAGTGCTCGACGATCTCGGCGACGGCACCGCTCTTGTCGGTGTTCGGCATGTGCTACCTCCTCTCGTTTCCATCAGGCTGGAAGCCCGGAAAACGAGAAACGCCCCGGCGCAGGGCGCTCGGGGCGTGCGGGAACACGTACCGATTCATCCTGCGCGGGTCGCTTCCGGCGCTCCGGAGGCGTTCCGTCACGTGTGCGCACGTGACGACCAGCGGTCTTCGGGTGGATCGGTCCCAGCGTACGGGACGGGTTCGTCCGCCTCCAAATCGCTCAACCGCCGAGATCGGTCACCGCCGGGAGCGACGGCGCGGCCACGACGGTCGACAGCGCGTGGCGCAGTGCCGTCCACGCGTCTGCGGGGGTGAGCGTCTCACCGTCCACGGCGTGCTCGGTCAGCGCGCCGGCGAAGATCAGCCTGCCGCCGCCCGCGCGGTCGATGGCGGCCCACTGGACCGGCTGCAGCACGGTGTAGCTCTGCGGCAGCACCTCGATGCGGCTGCCGGAGTGGCTCAGCGCGTAGTACTGCGCGAGCGTCCAACCGTGGGCGCACGTAGCGGTCGCGGCCGCGGCCCAGCTGGTCGGGCAGCCGTTGGCCGAGCCGTTGTTGATCAACCGGGCGGGTGTCGCGGCGAGGTAGGCGGTCTCCCACTGCTGGGCGTTGGCCTCGACGGTGTCGAAGTCGCCGCCGGCCTCGAGGTCGACCGCGCCGACGACGGTGAGCCCGCTCGGCGCGGCGGCACGCAGCGGGTTGACCACGTCGGCACCCCAGGCGGTGCCGCGCGCGGGCGCCGGATAGGCGGTCGGGCCGGTGAACGCGCCGCTGTTGTTCGTGCCGACCGCGATCGTGGCCGGCCGGTCGGCGCAGCGGGCGAAGCCGGTGAGGTAGGCGCTGATCGCGTCGACCAGCTGGGCGTAGGTGAGCCGGACCGTCGGGCCGGTGTGCTCGGCCAGCGCGACGCCCGGGTCCGCGGCGCTGAGCTGCGGGCCGGTGACGGACTGCGCGCCGACGTCGAGCAGGACGAGCCGGGATCCGGCCGTGGCGTCCGCGCAGCCATCGGCGTTCATCGTGGCCGCGTCGCTCGCCGCGTCGAGACCGTCCACATCGCTCAGGTAGCGGCTGCGCGAGACGGCGGGCGGGGCGAGCGTCCGGTCGGCGACGTAGCCCGCGATCTCGACCGCGACGTGCAGCGTGCCGGAGCCGGCATGGCGGACGACCAGCGCGCCGGCGCCCGAGACCGCGGCCAGGGCGGTGACCGTGGTGGGCCGCCCGGCGGCGAGCGGGACGGACGTCCCTCGGCGCCCGGGTGACGACAGCGTGGCCGCACTGTCGCGGGTCGCGGTGAGCGTGGCGGTGACGAGCACCGCGCGCAGGTGCGCCAGCGGCAGGAACGTCCCGCTACCGAGGTGGATCGTCCGCGCGGTGGACGCGCCGACCGTCACCGGCGTGGTCGTCGGGCGGCCGGGTGCGTAGAGCTGCAGTCCCCCGGCGGCGGTGACCTGGCCGGCGACGATGTGGCCGACGACGTCCAGCTCGACGGTCACCCGCGCGGCCGATCCGTTGTGCAGCGAGAGGTGGCCGCCGGCCAGCCGGACGAGCGCGAGCTGGGTCGCGGAGCGGTGCGCTGTGAACTGGACGGTCGGCCGGGACGGGCGGTCCTGCCCGGACTCGTAGGCGGCGACCGCGCCGGATCGGGCGGGGCCGGCGACCGTCAGGCTGGCCGCGACGAGCCCGGTGCGGCTGGTGATGCCCGCGCGGCCGGCGAGCTGCAGGCCGGTGGTGCCGTGTGCGGGCACGTGCGCGGTGATGCGCCGCGGCGCGGAGGCGACGAACGCGCCTGCCGTGGTCGCCGGGCCGCCCGAGAACCAGCCGGTGACGGTGATGTCGACGTGGACGGCTCCGCGCGACGCGTGCAGTGCCACGCGCCCGGACCTGCCGAGGCGGACGATCGCCGTCGAGCCGGCGTGCGTCTTTGGGGCGTACTGCGCGGCCACGGTGTGTGGCCGGGACGTCCCGCTCGCCCAGACGGTGAGCGCGCCGGTCGCGTCGGCGGCCGAGGTCGCGAGCGTCAGCTGCACGGCCCTCGCTCCGGCCGGGACGCCCGCGACGTGGACGGACCGGTCGTGACCCGCCCGCAGCGCGAGCGAGCCGGCGTGACGCGCGGCGACCGGCGTGAACAGCCCGCCCCCTGAGGTCGCGGCTGCCGGAGCGGCGTCCGCGATCGGCGTGGCCGCGCCGGCCGACGCGACGGCAACGACAACGACAACGGCAACAAGGACGGCAATCGGGGCAATACGGCGTCGCACGCAGCCGGACCCTACCGCCGCCCGGCCGGGCTGGACAGACGACGAGGGCCCGGCGACCCCCGTCACGGGGTGTCGCCGGGCCCTCGGTCGGGATCGGGTCGGATCAGGCCGTCGCCGCGTCCTCGAGCAGGTTGCGGGTGCGGTTCGGGTCGACCGGGATGCCCGGACCCATCGTCGTGGTGAAGGTGACCTTCTTGACGTAGCGGCCCTTGGCGGCGGACGGCTTCGCACGCAGCACCTCGTCGAGCGCGGCGGCGTAGTTCTCGACCAGCTGCTCCGGCGAGAACGACGCCTTGCCGATCACGAGGTGCAGGTTGGACTGCTTGTCGACGCGGAAGCTGATCTTGCCGCCCTTGATGTCGGCGACGGCCTTCGCGACGTCCGGGGTGACCGTGCCGGTCTTCGGGTTCGGCATCAGGCCGCGTGGGCCGAGCACGCGGGCGATGCGGCCGACCTTGGCCATCTGGTCCGGGGTGGCGATCGCGGCGTCGAAGTCCAGGAAGCCGTCAGTGATCTCCTGGATCAGGTCGTCGCTGCCGACCTTGTCGGCGCCGGCGGCCAGCGCCTCGGCGGCCTTGTCACCGGTCGCGAACACGATGACGCGGGCGGTCTTGCCGGTGCCGTGCGGCAGGCTGACCGTGCCGCGGACCATCTGGTCGGCCTTGCGCGGGTCGA
>Ga0164242_10008805_pt1 | contig 10934 bp, 14 predicted proteins | sample OricomgcompostMG_FD_108783 | JGI IMG/M metagenome (GOLD analysis project Ga0164242, IMG submission 108783) | Miracle-Growth compost microbial communities from Emeryville, California, USA - Original compost - Miracle growth compost (MG) ...
GAGGATCAGGGTGCGGTAGGCGTCGTCGGTCAGCTCGTAGTTCGTCGTCAGCGTCGTGCCGGCGTAGAACGGCTCCTGGCCGAAGCCAAAGGAGCCGGGCAGCGCCTCATTGAAGCCGAGCCATTCGCCGGCGGGGACCTGGAGCGTCCGGCTCACATTGACGATGCGGCCCCAGACATCGAGACCGTAGCCCTGCGCCGTGTCGACGTTGAAGATCAGGTCAAAGAACGAGTCGATGTTCGCAGTCTGATCCAGATACTCGAATACATTCTCGATCAGCGTCGTAATTCGCGGACTGTTCGCGTACTGCGAGATGATCGTCTTCCAGACGTCGAAGTCTGGAATCGCCCCGATCGGTGATACGCCAATGACGAACAGACCGATCCCGTTGGAACCTGGCTCCGGGGGATGAGGATACGGCGGACCCGTGTCGACCACGCGATCAACTCAGCGTTACAACGATGTCGGCGGCACTGACCGTCGGCACCTGGTCGATGTTGACGGCCACGTCGAAGGCATCAGCCAAGGCCGACTGCATGGCCTCGCTGCCCACGGTCTGACCGACGCTCACGGTGTAGGTTCCCGTACCTCCGGATCCGGTGCCGAGGGCGGTGATCGTGGTTCCCGGGGCGAGATCGCCCGTCGCGTCGAAGAGAGCCTGTCCGATCGCCAGCGTTCCGGACGCAACGGCCGTGACGGTCAACGTCGTGCCGGAGATGGACCCAGTAAAATCAGCCGCCGCCGTATTGGTCGAGCCCACTTCGATGGAGACGATCTGCGCCCACGCGCCGAGGGCCGCGATGGGTGCGTAGAACCGGCTGGCGTAGACCGTCGTTCCGATCTTCGCCCTCGGGCCGCCGTCACCTCCGGCAAACGCGGAGATGATCGCGTTCTGGATCAGAGACGCCGCGTTCGACGGCACGAGCGAGCTATTGGCGATCACCACAGCAAACAGGATCGGAAGCGAATCCGGAATCTCGAACTGAACGTTGTAGGAGGGATACGGAGGCACGTAGCCGGTGGACGTGTCCTGCACTACCACGGTCGTGTTGCCGTTGTACGCGCAGCCCGGCGACTTCTTCGACCAGATCGCCTCGGCGACCTCCTGCTCGTCTCCGCCGACGACCGCGACGTAGAGCGAGTTCGGGTTCAGCGAAACGCCGCCGATCGTGGCCGGGGAGTTGCTGTCGTTCTCGGTCACGTAGGCGTCCAGAACTCCGGAGACCTTGAGTACGGCTCCGAGAACCGAGGGCATCGATCCGATGGAGTTGGCCGCGACCGTCGCCTGACGTCGCGCCTCGAAGGCCGAGCGACTCTCGACGTCGTTGCCGAGAACGCCGTCCTCGGCGTTGTTGATCGAGTCCCACCCGGCGATGACCTGATAGATCGAGTTCAGCGAGCCGGCCGGACAAGCGATCGGACCGTTGATCGTGCAGGCGAATGGCAAGACGATCGAGCCGCTGGAGGGAATCGTGCCACCCGTCGTACAGACGTACTGATTTCCGTCGCTGGCCTGAGCCAGCGCGCCGACCGGAATAACAGTGCCCTCCAGGCCCGAGCAGGTCGCCTGAGCGACGGTCGGCTGCGACGGATTTCTGGTGAGAAAGTAGATGCGTCCGAGAGCGTCCTGATAGCGACCCTGAGCGTAGGCCGGGTCGAACTGATTGGTGAGATACACCATCGAGTCGTAGACCTCGGCCACGACCGCCGCCTCGCTCGTGGCGAGCTGGCCCTGCGGCGTGGTCAGCGCGGGGTTCAGGCCGCCGCCGAAGGCCGCGTCGATGTCCTCCTGAACGCCGGTCAGGATCTCCGAAGTCGGAGGCGCGACTGGCCCGTTCGGCCCGAATGTAATGTCTGGAACGTTGGTCGTCATCAGAAGTTGGCCGCCGCTGTCTGCCCGGTACTGGTCTTTATCTGCACCTGTCCGCTCAGCACTCGATCCGACCAGCCAGAGAAGTAGCACGTGGCCGACGCGACTTCCGGTACGAGAAGAGCGGCCGAGACGAGGTACTGCTTGACCAGCGAGAGAGGAGGCGAGAATCCGAGAATCTGCTGAAGATACGGGACGCCCTGAGTCGCGTCGAAGTAGAGCTCGCCCTGAAACAGCTTGATCTGCGAAGCGGCGTCCTGCGCGAGCGAGTACGGATCGTCGACCGTGGCGATGTCGCCGCCCGCGTCGATCGTTAGGTCCCATCCAGCCTTATCGAGAAGTAGCGTCTTCATCAGGTCCCCGGAGTCGGCGGCGCGTCGTTCGCCGGGTGAACGTGCTGAGTCAAAGTCACGCTGTCTCCAGTGCCATAGCCGCCAGTCACCTCTCCCGTGACCTGAAGCGCGCCGTTGATCTTCACCGTGGTCGCCGTGATCTCGACGCCGCTGGAGTCGGTCTGCACGACGTTGCCGTTCTTGTCGTGCAGCACGATTCCCGACGACGTGAACTGAACGTACTGAGTCGGAGTCGCCGAGTTCAGGATCGCCCCGACGTACACTCCGTCCGCCAGGCTGTGATGCCTGAAGCTTCCGGGATTGGACTGCGCGCCGCTGTTCGCCTTGATCGCGGAGATGTCGCGATCCGACACGAGCATGATCCCGTAGTCGCCGACGACCGGGTCAACGATCACGGCGTTGCCGCCGCCCTGAACGCGCGCGACGGGAATGGCGAAGATCGTCAGATGCTTCGTGGCGTTGCCCTGCCCGTCGGTCATGTTCGCCGTCGGGATCACGTCCACGGTCGGTGGCTTTCCGACGCCGCCCCCGTTGACCGCGACGACTTTGACCGGTACGCCCGTCCGGATCTTCTTCAGCTTCTGGTCGATGACGAACGACTCGCGATTGTAGTCGCTGGAATCGTCGAACGTCGTCTGCTGTCCGTACGCGTCGGTCATCAGTTGGTTCCAACAGGTACGGTGTCGAGAGTCATGTACCACGCTCCGCCGGGGGTTACGGACTCCAGGTCGTATTCGATGCGAATCACCTGCCACGTGCCGCACGCTGGCTGAAGCGAGCTGAGAACCTGAACGTTGCCGAGCACCTGAACCGAAGGATTGAACAGGGCCTTCACGATTACGCGATTCTGGACGAACGTCGGATAGGCGACGAGCCCGGTTTCCGGGGAGATGAGCGGGGCCTGCCCGCTCGTTGGTTTGCCTCGCGGAGATATGGTCAGCGTGCCCGCGTTGATCGCAACGTCGACGTTGGCGTCGCTGGCAATGTCCGCGATCTGCGACATCGGGCTTCCGTAGTAGTACGGATTTGCCAGCTTCACGCTGACTCCGTTGTTCTGAAAGCCTTTAAGCGACGTCTTGCCGACGAGCTTCTGGATCATACCAGCGACGTCCGCTGATCCTTTCACGCTGGTCGGGTCGGTCTGCGCGACGGAGTCGTAGACGCCGGGGGAGGCGAGAATACGCAGACAGACGTCCGGCTGATTCTGCCCCTCGACGTAGGCGTTGAAGATGATCCCCGAGAACACGAGGGAAAGCGATCCGCCCGCGTCGCCGGCCAGCACGTCGATCCCATTCTTGTAGCGCGCGTTCCACTGCTGACCGACCGTGGCGAGCTGCTGCGCGAGCGAGAGAGGAAGGCCGTAGACCGCGATCTCGGCCGTGGCGAACGACGGCCCCCCGGTCACCTCGATCTGCGCGGACACGCGCAGCCCGGAGAAACTGGCCGAGTTGCCGCCGCCCTCGAACTCGCCGCTCGCCAGCGAGAAGTTGACCTGTATCTGCTTCTCGGAGAACGCCATCAGTCGATCAGGTCCGCCGGCTCGAGATACGCGAGATTGAACCGACTGCCGAGACCCGTGTAGACCGGGTCGTCGCTCCCCTGCGAGTCGATGAACGCGAAGTCCCCGGAGTACCCGAGATATGCCTCGCGAATGATCCGGTTGAGATTCAGGCACGACACGCCATAGACGATCGGCGCGTTGTCGAGCAGAACGTCCATGAACAGAACTCTGCGCCCCTGATAGACGTTGATCTGCGTGATCTGAGAGTTCAGATTCACGGTCAGCGTCTGATTCGGTACGGCCTGAAGCGGAACGATCTGCATCAGAATATCGAGGCCAGAGAGCTGAGCTGAAAGGAGCTCGGAGACGACGACTGGACCGTTCCGCCGTTCACCTGCGAGTCGTTCGACGGGTCGATGGCATTGGTGATGAAGTTGGCAATCGACGAGATCAGCGTGTTGGTCTCCTTCACCTGTCGCGCGCGCACGTCGACCTGGATGAGACCGAGCCCCGAGTCGGCGCGCTGACTGTAGCTGTAGCCGACGAGGTTGACTCCGACGTAGGTCGCGTCGGCCGTCACGACGTTGTAGAGATTCGTGTCGCCGATAATCGCCTGAACGGAGTCGAGGAGAAGCTGTCGCTGTGCGAGAGTTCCGCCCTTGGAGAACCTAAACGTCGTCTCAAACGGCCGATAGACCTTGTTGTACGATTGAAACTGACCCTGCTCGACCGGATAGTCCGAGATGTCGAAGTCCTGATCGTAATCGAAGGCGGTGACGGTGTCCGCCTGAACGATCGGCAGGAATCCGAGATAGATGCCCCACGGCGCATTGATCTGGCCCGCGAACAGCGAGATCGCGTCCTGAGTCAGCAGCGTGACGATCTCGCCGACGCCTGGTACGTCGATCGCCATCAGACTTGACCGTAGTTGGCTGGACGAGCACGAGCAGCGCGCATGAGCGAGCCGTGCGCCGACTTGAAGATGCCGTCGGCGTCGCGCGCCTGAGTATTCACGCTCATCTTATCGATCTTGATGCTCGTCGTACTCGACGACGGACCGTGACTGTGAAGATGCAGAGCGGCCCCGGCGCTCGTGACGACCGAGCTCATGCCCGCCAGCGTCTTGGCCGTGAAGTTGTCCGTCCCGGTCAGCGCGCTGTAGCCACCCGCGCGCTCGTACATGCTGGCCCCCGTAGCACCCTGCTGCGGCGTCGCGGCCGCGCGCAGCGCGTCGCCCGCCTGCTTCTCGCTGCCGTTTAATTCCTTGATCGCGTAGCTGAGCTGATCGTCCGGACTGGAGTCACCAGCTATTCCGGGCAGACGACCACCAAGCCACTGCCCGATGCCGTAGGCTCCGGACGTCGGATTGACCGACGTCGGTCCACCGGGCGACTCGACGTTCATCCAGCGACTGATGAGCGCGCGAGCGCCCTGATCACTGAGACCGGCCTCCGCGCGCAGACGCTTATACGCCCACGCCTGCCGAGCGGGAGTCCACCAGCCCTTCGTCCCCGCGCCGCTCGGTGCGAGCGGAACTGGACCGGAACCTGTGCTGTACGTTCCGGTCGTCGGGTCGTACGTCGCACCGGGCGTGTAGCCGGCCGCGCCCTGCTGAGCGCGCCACGCGCGAAAAGCGTCGCCCTCGCCCGCGCCGGCCGGACCCGTGCTGAGGAGCCAGGCGAGCCCAGCACCGGCCGCAAGCGTGCCCGCCGCTGCACCTACGCCTGCGCCCGCCGCAGCGCCGCCGGCGGTCTCCGCAGTAGCCCCAGCGGCCTCGGCAGCCGCACCACCCAGCAGCCCGCGCAGCGCGCTCAGTATGCCGACGACCTTGCCGCCCGCCCAGAGTGCCACGAGTCCCTCGATCGCGACGCGCCAGCCACCGAGCGATTTGGCGATCGACGCGGTGTCCTTCGCGACGAGAGCCAGTGTCGGCTCGGCCTTCACGAGATTGTCGCCGAACGTCTGTAGGTCTTTCAGAAACGGCTCAGCGGTCGAGCCGAAGTCTCCGACCATCGTCGAGAAGAACTGAGTGTAGGTCTGCTGAAGCTTGGCCCATTGGTTCTGGAGCTTCTGCATTTCGCCGATCGTGCCGTTCGATACGGTCGGCATCGTATTGAGATAGGACTGAAGGCCGCTGCCACCGCGAGAGATTGCAAGATTGGTGTAGTCCGGCGTAAACCCCGACTGCTGAAGCAGAGTCGACACGGTCTGCTGACCGAGTGACCCAACGTCGGAGTGCGAGGCCTGAGCCAGCGCGACCAGATACTGCTGAGTCGTCCAATTCGGATTGTACGACATACCAGCGGAGGCGAAGAGCCTTGCGACGCCGGGGGGCAGGGCTTGCCCATTGGTCCGCAGACCGACGATCTGACTGTTTGCCGTGGAGATAGAAGCCGACATGCCTTCGGCCGTGCCACCCATGCGCTGCGCCGCCGCCTGCCACTGCTGAAGATTGCGGGCCGACAGACCGAGATTTCCGGCGAGTCGACCGACCGCCGCGTCCGTCTGAACGACACCGGCGACAAAGCTGCTGAGGTCCTTTGCACCGACCAGCACGCCGAACAGCGCCAGGGCACTCTTCGTCACCTCGTTGAAGCTGTCGGCAGTCTTCTTGTTGTCGTCCTGAATCGCCTTGGCCGACTTCTTCGCGTCGTCCTGTGTCTTCAGCCACGTCGCCGCAGCCTGTTTCCGTCCCTCCTCGATCCCGGACGGGTCGAGGCCGAGCTCGACGACGAGTCTGTCGATCACGCGTCCGCTGTCAGCCATCTTTTCTGCTGTTCTCCTCCAGCAGCGCCCGATTGTGACCGTTCACGGCCACGATCTCGAGTAGATCGTACATGTCCCGAGTGGAGTACCACTCGTCCAGATCTCGAAGCGTTGCGAAGCCGGACGTAACTACGGCTCCGATCGCGGCGTTCACGTTCGGGTATCTTAGGAGGCCGACGCCTGCGTCTGCGAGATCGACCTCGACTGGTCGCCGGCCAGCGAAAAACCCGTGTGGAGCTTGAGCACCTCGCCGCGAAGCCAGAGGATCGTCTGATAGTCCTCAACGTCGTCGTCCGTCGGCTTGCGCGTAACGTGCTGCTCCTTGATCTGAACGCACTGATAGAGTTCGTTCAGCAGCGGCCGAGCCAACTCCACGTCGACGGCGCTCAGGAACGAGATGCCGAGGAACGCCACCGACTCCATGCCCCCGGATAGAATCTCCTCCGGAAGCGATACTCCGCCCTGCGCGATGTAGAACAGAGCGCGCGTCGCCCAGTCGGCGGCCTGAGTCGCGGACATCTCGGTGATCACGAACGTCTTGCCGTGATCTCGCGTTCCGGGCGCGTCGCGCGTGACTTCGATCGTCTTGCGCATGTTACGTGCCCGGAATCGGGTTGACCGTGAGCGACTGCCACCGGATGAGATAGCGCTGCGCCTCGAGAGTGCGTCCAGCAGTCGGGATCGGCGGCCAGCTCACCAGCACGCCGTTGACCAGACCGTACGACACGCCGATGCCCTTGAGCGTGCAGAAGCCGGAGCAGCGCAAGGGATCCTGCTGCTGCTTGATCGCCAGCGCCCAGTTGCGGAAGAGGTCGTTCGACAGCGAGTCGGCCATCAGTGTGATCGTCTGGTCGATCGGAGCGTTGATCGTACCTGCCGAGAGATAGCCGTCGAGACCCATCGCAGTCTCGTTCAGGTCCTGCGTTCCGACGTCGAAGATGTTCGTCGCCGAGAACTGCTGAAGCTGCTGAGGCGACGAGTAAAGGCCGGGGATCGTCAGCGTGATGACCGCGTTGATCGAGGTGATGTTGCGTGCCACGACGATCTCCTTACTGAACGAGGGTCGAGGTGACGTTCATCTTCTGAACGCTCTCGCCGTCGACGTACCACAGATTGATGACCGGAGTGCCGCGCGCCTGTCGTGTAGACGGCGATGGATCGGACACCTGCAGATAGTAGCCCTGCGACTGGACGTATTGCGCCACGCTGGCGCCAGCCGCCGCGTTGATCTCCGCAATCTGCGCCTGACTGAGTGCGACCCCCGTCCGGATAACACCGTTGATCAGCGCCTGATTGATCGTGTCGAGCATCGCCGCCCGGATCAGGTCGTAGCCCTGCTGATTGTACGGGATCGAGTTGACCTGCTGAAGAAGCAGCATCAGGTCGGTCTGAAGCGACGTGTTCAGCCAGATCTGGTTGAAAAAGCTGTCGAGCCACTTGAACGGACCGGAGACGGACCCTGGATAGAACCAGACGAAGTTCTGCGCCGCCGCGCCGTACACGCCGTAGAAGCTGTATCCGTTCGCGATCAGATTGTTCGCGATGGTCGCGTTGCTCACGTAAGCCGGCAGACCAGTCTGCCCCCGGAACGCCGCGTCCGCGCGCCCATTCGCGACGTCCCAGTCGATGGACGCGCCGTAGCCGCACACGAAGGCCGCCACGTCGATCGCCGGGGTCTCGCCCCAGCCGAGTACCGGATCGCCGTCGATCACGGCGGTTCCGCTGTAGTCGTTCTGCTGAAGCAGATAGCCGAGACTCGTTGAGGCGCTGTTGCTCTCCGTCGGAGTCACGTCCGTGTCGCCGCAGACGTAGGCGAAGCGATCATTCTGCTGATTCGCCCAAGTCGCGAACGCGAGCTTTTCGGTATTGCCCGACCCGTCGTCCGGATCGAAGAGAGTCATGAAGCTCGCCCAGTTCTGGGTCTGTGCCGCGACCGCAGTCATGAACGCGCCGGGCGTCGCTGCTGCCGCGCCCTGAGACAGGATGGCACCCGTCGCCTGAGTAAGAAGCAGCGCGGTAGCGAACGAGTCAGTCGTCGGAAATCCGATCGTCGCGCTGGAACCGGTTGCTGTCGTCGTGAAGACGAATGCGGCAGACACGGAGTCGAACGTTACGGCGAAGCCGGGATCGGTGAACCCAGCCTCGATGAGCGACGCGGCGTTGGAGAAGCTGGTGGCGCCCGACAGCGAGATGGACGCCGACGTAATCGGAGTACCACTGATCGAGAGAGTCAGCGTGCCGGAGGGGATGGCCTGAAGTTCGGCGAGCGTAAGCTCGGTCTCGACCGGACCGCCCCGGAGCCACGCCGCGACGTCGGCCGTCGGATACTGCGTGAACAGCACCGACGCCGGCTTCTGCGACGAAGTGTCGAACCCGAGGAAGTAGATCGCGGCTGTCGCCGCCTCGGTCGAGTCGGCTCCGAAATAGTTCGCGACGCTGACCCCGTCGTTCGGAAACGAGAGCACGGACCCGATCGGAACGCGAGTCGAGGTCGTCAGCATGAGCCCGAGAAGTGCGAGAGCATTCCCGCCCGCCGGAAGGACGTTCGGATTCACGCTCACGATCTGTGATGCGGGAATTGTGGTCAACTGATCTGCCTCCTATGCGGCGGGATACGTCGTATTGACCGGGATCAGCCCGGCGCTGAGCTCGTCTGCCGAGAGCTGCGGAACTGCGATCTCAGACGTGCACTCCAGGGTCGCGTCGATGATCCAGCGAAACTCCACCTGCGTCTGGTCGTTCTCGAACGGAGTCTGCATCGCGTCGTCGGCGTGCAGCGGAGCGATCGAGGGGTTGGCGGCGTAGAAGAAGTCGTACGCGTACTCGTCGCGAAACAGTGCCACGATCGTCGCGGAGTTGGCCGCGCTGTTCGGGCCGTGAACGTCCATTTGAACGCGAACCGTGCTGCTCGTGGTCACGTCCTTCTCGTCGTTGGCGTAGTCGAGCACGTCGAGATTCGTGCTGAGTCGGTTGATCCCGATCATGTTCAGCACGACGAAGTCCGAGTCCGCCGGCTCGGGGACGCGATTGATCTGCGCCTGGACTACGACCAGACCGGGGAGCACGTTCTGGACAAAGTTGCCCAGAACGGTCATGATCTGGTCCTTGGTGACGACAGCCATCAGCCCGAGGTCTTGTAGTAAGACACGTTGAGAATGGGCGAGCCGCTGAGTGCGATGAACTCGATCGCCGACAGGTCCCCGGAGTACTCGAAGACCGGGTCGGTGTCGGTGATGATCATTCCGACGCTCGCCGTCGGGGGAGTGCCGTCGTCGCGCCATCGCACACTAGCCGCCTCGGTCCGAATGAGTGCCAGATTAGCTCCCGCCGGAACGGTGAGTTTCGTAGCGGATGCGAGCGTCGAGGCGGAGATCTGCTGATACCCGAGGGGTACGTTCTGCTGCGAGATCATGTCAAGATCCGTTCTGTAGCGTTGCACTCACCTTGCACCAGTCGGGCCACTGTTCGAGAACCATGTCGATCAGCCAGGTGCCAGCGTTGGTCGGGTCCGTGAGTGTGATCATGTCTCCGCCCTTCTGGGCCGGGCGGACGACGCCGTCGAACTTGCCCCAGAAGTAGATTGCGCGCCGCGTGCCGTTGAGATTGAGCCCCTCGGTCTGCTTCAGGTCCATGTAGGTCAGGGCCTGGACCTGAGCCGAACCGGTGACCGTGGCGTAGGTTGGCACCTGCTGAAACGCGGCGTCGACCGCGTAGCCCGTGCTGACCTGCATCGTCGCGGATACGAAGGGATTGACCGCTCCGATCGCCGGCGCGACAATGCCGTGAAGATTCATCAGGTCGCCTGGAGTGCGTTCACGATTTCCTCGGCGGTGGCCGAGGCTGCGACAAGTGCGGCGATCGCAGTAGTCGCGGCGGCCGAGAGAATCGTCGACCCCGGAGCTACCACCTGCTGAAGCGCCGCGACGTCGGCGGCGGTCAGGACGGCGGTCCCCGTCTCGGTTATCCCGTCGATGTCACTCGTTGAGACTACGAGTGATCCGTCGGACTGAATAGCCTCGACGTTCAGGTCGCCGTTCTGAGACGTATAGATCTTGGTCACTTCTTTACCTCGTGTCGAATGCTGTTGACCATCTGGCCGCTATCGATGAGCTGCTTGTCGAAGCCCTTCGCGGCGATCGTGCTCGGTGCCAGTGGTACGCGATCGAAGTCGTAGATAGACTGCGCGAGCTGCCCCGCAACTGCTTCTCCGACTATGTTCAGCGTCTTCTCGGCGTCGTAGTTATTCTGAACGAGTAGATTGCTGATCGCTCTCGGCCACTCGGGGCTCTTGTCCGCGATCATGTCGCGGAAGAACGGCCGAGCCGGCGCGCGCCTGGTCCCATACTCGTTCCAGAACGCGACGCTGGCGACCTGCGTTCCGTCCGGGTACTTGGCGTCCTCGAGAAACCCGACGTCGACGACGCTGGCGTTCTCCGCGTTGTCC
>Ga0164242_10008806_pt1 | contig 10933 bp, 8 predicted proteins | sample OricomgcompostMG_FD_108783 | JGI IMG/M metagenome (GOLD analysis project Ga0164242, IMG submission 108783) | Miracle-Growth compost microbial communities from Emeryville, California, USA - Original compost - Miracle growth compost (MG) ...
CACCGAATATTGGCGACCGCCCAGCGGATGGACGTCGACGATGGCGGGCGCGCCGGGATCCGCCGAGGCGACCGCGGGCACAATCGCGGCAATCGAGGCGAACGCGGCGAACAGGACAGCAAAACAGCGCGGGAGCCGGTGCATACGCGGAGTATTCCACCCTGTCGCGGTCTCCGCAGCACACTCGGCAGGTGTGTTCACCGGAAGCCTCTGCCCGCAGGCGGCGACCTCCGCGGTTCCGGCACCCGCGGTCCGCATCCGCCGGGCTATCTTCGCGCGCGTCCGCACGTCACCGCCGGGAAGGGTCCGGCGGTGACGTGCGCGGAGCCGGTCAGCCGGCGGCGACGGCGTCCCGGATCGCGGCGATATCGATCTTCGACATGGTCTGCAGCGCGGCGCCGGCCGCCGCCGCGTGCTCGCCGCCCATCAACGCCGGCAACTCGGCCGGCACGACCTGCCACGACAGGCCGTAGCGATCGGTCAGCCAGCCGCACGGCCCCGGCTTGCCACCCACGGTCAGAGCCGCCCACAGCCGGTCCACCTCGTCCTGCCCGTCGACCACCAACTGAATGGACGCCGCATCGGTGAAGGGGTGGCCGGGTCCGCCGTTCATCAGCGTGAGGGCGTGTCCGGCCAGATCGACCTGCACGATGAAGGCCGATCCGTCGGGGTTGCGAGTGACGCCGGTGATGCGGGCGCCGGGGATGTGCTCGGTGTAGAACCGGGCGGCTTCCTCGGCGGCAGTGTCGAACCAGAGGAAGGTGCTGGTGTCGGTCATGATCGCTCCTGGGGTGTGTGTCCAACTCGCTGTCACCCCCTGGTCGAGGCCGATCCCGCACATTCGACACAGTTCGCGAATCTTCTCGAGATCTGTTTTCGCCGGTCCTACTCGGCGGCGAGCCGATCCAGCGCCGCCTGACTCGATTCGTCGGCGGCGCGGTAGATGATCAGCCGCTGATCGGGATCCTGCAGCGGCATCAGCGCTTCGTAGGCGACGGTGACCGCACCCACCCGAGGGTGGTGCATCGTCTTGCGGCCCCGGCCCTGCACCCGCACATCTCTGCGCTCCCACAGTTCGGCGAATTCGGCACTGCCCGTGCGGAATTCGTCGATGAGGTCGGCCAGGACGCGATCGTCCGGGTGGGCGGCCCAGGCGGCGCGCAGTCCCGCGATGCCCTCGCGCACGGTTCGTTCGCGGTCGGCGTAGAAATCGCCCATCCCCGGATAGAGCAGGCACAGCCACATGGAGTTGCGATGCCGGGGCGGCAGCGCGTCGAAATCGAGTAGCAGCCGCGACATCTCGCGGTTCCAGGCCAGGATGTCGTAGCGGTGGTTGAGCACCATCGCCGGGAGCGGCGCCAGATCCGCGACCAGCCGGGCCAGCTCCGGTGAGGCCGTGGTCGCCGGCTTGCCGTCGTCCGGTGGCCGCTGCCGGGCCAGATCGAACAGGTACATGCGTTCGTCGGGAGCCAGGCGCAGGGCCTGCGCGAGCGCGTCGAGCACCTCCGGCGAGGGCCGCAGTCCGCGCCCCTGTTCCAGCCGCACGATGTAGTCGGTGCTCACACCGGCCAGATCGGCGACCTCCTCCCGGCGCAGGCCCGGGGTGCGGCGGGAACGGCGGCGCAGCGGCAGGCCGAAATCACTCGGATCCAGTCGTTCGCGCCGGGTGCGCAGAAAGGCCCCCAGTTCCTGTGTCGCTTCCACGGTGCCGGTCATCGCTGTCGATCCTACGACGAGGCTGGTACCGGCGATCCCAGGAAAAACCTTCCCTTACCGCGCCCGTCCCGGCCGCGCAGACTTGCCGTCGAGATCGAATCCACAGAGGAGGAAGATATGGCGCTCACTCTCGACACCTATCGGCTGCTCGGCCGGTCCGGGCTGCGGGTCTCCCCGCTCGCGCTGGGCACCATGACCTTCGGGGCCGACTGGGGCTGGGGCGCCGAGCGCGACGAGGCGCGCAAACTGTTCGACGACTACGTCTCGCGCGGCGGCAATTTCATCGATACCGCCAGCGTCTACACCAACGGCAGTTCCGAGCGGCTGCTCGGCGAATTCACGCGCGACAATCGCGAAAGCCTGGTCCTGGCAACGAAATACACCATGCTGCGGCGGCCCGGCGACCCGAACTCCGGTGGCAACAACCGCAAGTCGATGTTCGCCTCGGTGGAGGCCAGCCTGCGCAATCTGAACACCGACTACATCGATCTGCTGTACCTGCACGCCTGGGACTTCACCACGCCGGTCGAGGAGGTGCTGCGCGGGATGGACGACTTGGTCCGGCAGGGCAAGGTGCTCTACGTCGCCATCTCCGACACCCCGGCCTGGCAGGTGGCCCGCATGCAGACCATCGCCGACCTGCGCGGCTGGTCTCCGCTGGTGGCGCTGCAGGTGGAATACAGCCTGATCGAACGCACCGTGGAACACGACCTGTTCCCCATGGCGCGGGAACTGGGGCTCGGGGTGATTCCGTGGTCGCCGCTCGGCAGCGGTGTCCTGACCGGCAAGTACAGCGCGGCCGATCTGGACGCCTCGGCGGCGGGATCGCCGGAGGGCAGCCGCAAGAACGTCGCGCTGGCCAACGGTTCGCTGACCGCGCGGGGCCTGGCGATCGCCGAAGTGGTGAAGGAGGTCGCGGCGGAACTGGACCGGACGCCGGCGCAGACCGCACTGGCGTGGACGCTGCGGAATCCGGCGGTGACCGCCCCCATCATCGGTGCCCGCACCCCGGCTCAGCTCAGCGACAATCTGGGCGCGCTGGATGTGGAATTCGATGCGGCACACCTGGATCGACTGGACGCGGCCAGTGCCGTCGAACCCGGATTCCCGCACAATATGCTCGCCCGCGCGATGACCGATACGGTGATCAATGGCGACCTGACGGTCGTCTCGCGCGCCTGACTCGTACGCCGTGCCCCTGCGGTCCGGCCACCACACCGGCCGCGGGGCCCGGGCCGGGCAGCGGCGTGACCCCCCACGCAGGCCGCGCACCGGGCCACACCTGGACCCGCGGGGTCATACGCGGACTGCGCGCGAACTGCGCACCCAACAGGGACCTCCCCGATTCCGAACAGCCTCGCGTCCTACCGGCATGCAGGTGCCGCGGCGACGGGGCTTCGCCGATGGTCCCGGCGTCCGATGCGGCGCCCGGAACCTCCGCGTCGCCGTAACTGTGTTTCTCGGCGAATCAGGCCGCGGTGGTGAGGAATTCGGCCGCCGCGGCGCGGTATCGGTCGACCAGCAGGCGCACCACCGCCGGATGTGCGCCGAGCGGTTCGGCGACTCCGTCGGCACCCGCCTCGCGCAAGCGTTGCTGGAACAGTCCGTGTGCCAAGAGGTACGAGCCGACGAACACCCGCTGCGCGCCGGATTCTCGCAGCGCGGCAACGACTTCCGGCACCCTTGGCTCACCGGTTGCGATACAGGCCGTACGAACCGCGACGCCCAGCTCCTCCGCCAGCATGGCCGTCGCCCGCCGCACATCGTGGCGTGCACGCGCGTCGGAGGATCCGGCCGCCGCGAAGACCACCGCATCGCCGGAACGCATCCCGGCCTCGTGCAACCGCATCCGCATCACCCGGGCCAGCATCGGGTCCGGGCCCATCGCGGGGGTCACCACCACATCCGGATGCCCGCTGTCGCGCACCTCGCGCGGAACATCCTGGTAGACGTGATATCCGGAGGCGAGGAAGGCCGGAACCACCACGGCCGGAACACCCTTCAGCTCGCGCAGCACCTCGGCGGGTGTGGGGCCGAGCACGTCGACGAAGGCGGTCCGCACCGGCACGTCGGCACCGGTACGTCCCAGCTCCGCACGCATCGCGTCGGCCACCGCGGCGATCATCTGCACCCCTGTCGCACTGCGGGTGCCGTGCGCCACCAGCACCAGCGCGGGGGCGCTCACCAGACCCCCGCCATGGGCGCGGGTCGCTGCGGACGCAGCGAGGGGGCGTAGCCCACCGGCGGGCGGGTGTTGTTGTCGACGCATTCGGCGGGGTCGAGGGCGAGCCGATAGCCGCGCTTGACCACCGTCTGGATCGCCTTCGGCGTACCGAGACCCGCACGGAGACGCGCGATTCCGGTCTCCACCGCGTGGGTGTCGTCACCGCCACCGGGCAGCGCCGCCAGCAGATCCTCCCGCGACACCACCCGGCCGGGCTGGCGGGCCAGTGCCCGCATCAACGCCATCGGCGCGGGAGCGAGCTGGCGCACCGAACCGTCGACCACGACACAGCCGCCGCGCACGCTCAATTCGTGCCCGGCGGCGTGAATTCGATTGGCGCGCCGGGGAAGTTCCTCGGCGACGTGGCGGGCCAGCGCCCCGAGGCGCGCCCGGCCCGGCATGGACGTCGGCACTCCGAGTTCCTCGAGCGGCGCGGCGGTGATCGGGCCGACACACGCCGGCAGCACGCGGGAACGCATCGCCTGCAGGACGCCCTCGAGCAACCCGGTTTCCTTGGCCCGCATCAACATCGAGGCCACCGCGGGCGCGCTGGTGAACGTGACGCAATCCAATGCCGAGGTGACCACGCCCTCGATCAGGCGGTCCATCGGCACGCGGTCGTCCGGTGGCACCCAGCGGTACACCGGCACCGGCACGACATCGGCTCCGGCGCAACGCAGTACTTCACAGAAGTCGGGTACCGGCTCCCATTCGGTGGTCGCACCGTGCAACTGCACCGCGATGCGCACGCCCTCGACACCCGCCGCCAGCAGGTGATCGAGCACCTCGGCCGACGATTCGGAGGCCGGCGACCATTCCTCGCGCAATTCGGCGGCGCGGATCGCTCCCTTGGCCTTGGGACCACGGGCCAGCAATCGCGTGGAAGCCAGTGTCTCCCGGAGGTTTTCGGCCAGACCCCAACCTTCGGCCGCCTCCATCCAGCCGCGGAATCCGATGCCGGTGGTGGCGACGGCGATCTGCGGCGGATCAGCGACCAACTGCCGGGTGACCCGCTCCAGCTCGGTGTCGTCGGACAGCGGGATGATGCGAATCGCCGGGGCGGAAACGATATTCGCGCCTCGGCGACTCAACAGCGTAGCCAGTTCGTCGGCCCGGCGGGCGGCCGTCACACCGATGGTGAAGCCGTCCAGGGGTTTCAATTCGGTGGGTCGCGCTTCGCTCACGGCGTACCGCCGTACTGCACCGGTTCGTTGGACACCGCGACGACCCCGTCGACGACGCGCACGCCGTAGACGGGCAGTGCGACCGAGTCGTCCTCGAGGCAATGGCCGTCCAGCAGGGAGAACGCCTGCTTCAGCAGCGGCGACGCGACGACCGGCACACCGGCGCGGTCACCGACGATGCCGCGCGACATGACCGCCGCCCGCCCGAACGGATCGATATTGCCGACGGCATACAGCGTGCCGTCGGGCAGCAGGAAGAGCGCGGCCTGCCGTCCGCCTCTCAGTAGCACCGCCACGCCGCGGCCGGGGATCAGGTAATCGAGCCGGCAGGCCGAGGTCCAGCCGGTGGTGGTTGCCGGTGCGAAGCCCGGCGTGTCGATAACGGTCATCGGTAATCTCCTCCGAACGCCTTACCTAATAGGTACCGGTGTCCTGTTTCCGCACGATTACGTGGCTATTTCCCGGGCGTGGCAGTTGCTGCCGGCATGGCGGGAAGTTCGGGCATACCGTGTCCATCGCGGCCTGCCCGGTGCCCTCCGTGGTTACGCAGGCTGCCGCCTCCGGGCACGTCGGGCAGGCCGAGCAGAACCGGCGTCTTGCGCTCCCCGCTCTCGTCGAAGGCGATCGTCGGATCGGCCTCCTCGGGCGCGTTGACGAAGGTGACGAAGCGCGAGAGCTTCGCGGGATCCTCCAGTACCGCGGCCCATTCGTCCTTGTAGCCGGCCACGTGGCGGGCCATGCTCTCCTCCAGTTCGGCGGCGATGCCGAGGGAGTCCTCGCACACGACCTGCTTCAGATGTTCGATGCCGCCCTCGAGTGATTCCTGCCACGGCGCGGTCCGCTGCAGCCGGTCGGCGGTGCGGATGTAGAACATCAGATAGCGGTCGATGTAGCGGATCAGCGTCTCGTCGTCGAGGTCGCCGGCCAGCAGCACCGCGTGCTTGGGAGTCAGGCCGCCGTTGCCGCCGACGTAGAGGTTCCAGCCGTTCTCGGTGGCGATGACACCGACATCCTTACCGCGCGCCTCGGCGCATTCGCGGGCACAGCCCGAGACCGCCAGCTTCAGCTTGTGCGGCGAGCGCAGTCCGCGGTAACGCTTCTCCAGCAGCACCGCCATGCCGACCGAATCCTGCTGGCCGTAGCGGCACCAGGTGGAACCCACGCAGCTCTTCACGGTGCGCAGCGATTTGCCGTAGGCGTGGCCGGATTCCATCCCCTTGTCGACCAGTCGCTGCCAGATCTGCGGCAGCTGCTCGACCCGCGCGCCGAACAGGTCGATGCGCTGACCACCGGTGACCTTGACGTAGAGGCCGAAATCCTTGGCGATCTGCCCGATTTCGATCAGTTGCTCGGGCGTCACCTCACCGCCGGGCATCCGCGGCACCACCGAATAGGTGCCGTTCTTCTGCAGGTTGGCCAGGAAGTGGTCGTTGGTGTCCTGCAGCGCGGACTGCTCACCGTCGAGGATGTGGTCGCTCGAGGTCGAGGCCAGGATGGAGGCGACGGTCGGCTTGCAGATATCGCAGCCGATTCCGGTGCCGTGCTTGGCGATCAGTTCCGAGAAGGTGCGGATGCCGGTCACCTGCACGATCTGGAACAGTTCGGACCGCGATTGGGTGAAGTGCTCGCACAGCGCCTTCGACATCTCCACGCCGGACTGCTCGAGCAACTTCTTGATCATGGGAACGCAACCGCCGCAGGAGGTTCCGGCGGAGGTGCAGCTCTTGACGCCGGCGATATCGCAGGCGCCTTCGTGAATGGCTCCGACGATGGCCCCTTTGGACACGTTGTTGCAGGAGCAGATCTGGGCCTCGTCGGGCAGGGCGTCGGCGCCCAGTTCGGCGCCCGCGGGCGAGATGAGCGCGGCCGGTTCGGCGGGCAGTTCGCTGCCGACCAGCGGGCGCAGCGCCGCGTACTGCGAGGCGTCACCGACCAGGATGCCGCCCAGCAGCGTCTTGGCGTCGTCGGAGATCACCAGCTTGGCGTAGGTGCCCTTGGCGGCGTCGTGCAGCACCACCGACAGCGCGCCCTCGGTGGTGGCGTGGGCGTCACCGAAGCTGGCCACGTCCACACCGAGCAGTTTCAGCTTGGTCGACAGGTCGGCGCCCGGGAATTCGCCGGCGCCGCCGAGCAGCCGGTCCGCGACGATCTCGGCGGTGGTGTAACCGGGAGCGACCAGGCCGTAGCAGGTGCCCTCCACGGCCGCGACCTCGCCGACGGCGTAGATGTTGGGGTCGGAGGTGAGCATGCCGAGGTCGGTGAGCGCACCACCGCGCGGCCCGATCTCGAGTCCGGCGTCGCGGGCGATCTGATCGCGCGGGCGCACACCGGCGGAGAACACCACCAGCGAGGCGTCGATCACCGACTCGTCGGACAGCGAAACCCGCAGGCCCGCACCGTCTTCGGCGGGTTCGATGGCCGAGGTGCCGACCCCGGTGTGCACGTGCAGGCCCAGATCGGTGACCAGCTTCTCGAGGATCGCGCCGCCGCCCTCGTCGACCTGCACCGGCATCAGCCGCGGCGCGAACTCGACGACGTGCGGCGTCATTCCCATGAGCCGCAGGGCATTCGCCGCCTCCAGACCGAGGAGACCACCGCCGACGACGACACCGACCGCACCGGGGCCCGCGTTCTGCGCCGCGGCGCGGATGCCGTCGAGGTCCTCGAGGGTGCGGTAGACGAAACATTCGGGGCGGTCGTGGCCCGGTACCGGCGGCACGAAGGCATACGATCCGGTCGCGAGAACCAGTGCGTCGTAACCGATCACGTCACCGGAGGAGGTGGTCACCTTGCGGGCGGCGCGGTCGATCTCGTCGGCGCGCACGCCGAGGCGCAGATCCACCAGCGCGTCGCCGGCGTATTCGTTGCCGGGCAGGGCGAGCGCGCTCTTCTCCCAGGCGCCGACGTAGGACGACAGGCCGACGCGATCGTAGGCGGCCTGCGACTCCTCGCTCAGCACCACGATCTGCCAGCGCCCGGCCTCGTCGCGGGAGCGCAGCGCCTCCACGAACCGGTGCCCGACCATGCCGTGGCCGACGACCACCACGGTCTTGCGCTGCGTGGGTTCGACTGTCGTGTTCATGACTGTCCTCCGATGCTTTCCGATGGTCAGGCGCGAGCCGAGGTGGTGGACTGGGTGGTATCGGTTTCCGGCGACCGTTCGGCCTCGAGCACCAGGGCCTCCGCCTCGGCGACGACACCGGAACCGCTTCGCGGCGAACGCATTCCGGGCCGACGCAGGAAGACCGACCAGACGACGGTCGCGCAGACGACGTAGAAGCCCAGGAACACCCAGAACGCGGTGGTGGCGGAATTGGTGGAGGCATAGGAGGAGCGCAGCACCAGGTTGATGGCCACCCCACCCAGGGCGCCGATCGCGCCGACGAAGCCGATCAGCGCGCCCGAGGTGTTGCGCGACCAGGCGGCCTGCTCCGCGGGGCTCACCGGGAGGCTCTTGGACTTCGCGTCGAACACCGACGGGATGATCTTGGTGACCGACCCGTTGCCGATGCCCGAGAGCACGAACAGGGCGATGAATCCGCAGACCAGGGCGACCATGGTCGCCCCCGAGGCCACGCCGCCGTTGTGGTCGGCGGCCACACTGGAGACCGCGACCACGACCGCCGCGACCATCATTCCGGCGAACCCGGCCAACGTGACGCGGCTGCCGCCGAAGCGGTCGGCCATCTTGCCGCCGTAGGGGCGGGCCAGCGAACCCAGCAGCGGGCCGATGAAGGCGATCTGCGCGGCGTGCAGACTCGCCTGGGCGGCCGAATCACCCCCGGCCTTGAAGCCGATCTGCAGGATCTGGCCGAAGGCGAAGCTGAAGCCGATGAACGAGCCGAACGTGCCGATGTACAGGAAGGCGATCGCCCAGGACTGCGGAACCTTCAGCGACTCCAGCATGTAGCCCAGGTCGGCCTTCTGATTGCGCAGATTGTCCATGTAGAGCGCGGCGCCGAGTCCGGCGATCGCGATGAACGCCAGGTACACCAGGCAGACGACCGACGCGTATGAATTGCCGAGCGTGGCGATCACCAGCAGGCCGATCAGCTGGATCACCGGGACGCCGATATTGCCGCCGCCGGCGTTCATGCCCAACGCCCAGCCCTTGAGCCGCTGCGGGTAGAAGGCGTTGATATTGGTCATCGAGGAGGCGAAGTTGCCGCCGCCCAGGCCGGCGAACGCCGCCACCACCATGAACGTGGTGTAGGACGTGCCCGGCTGGTTGATGAAATACAGCGTCAGCAGCGTCGGGACCAGCAGCATCAGCGCGCTGAAGATCGTCCAGTTGCGGCCGCCGAAGCGCGCGGTGGCGACGGTGTAGGGAATGCGCAGGATGCCGCCGACCAGTGTCGGCATGGCGACGAGGAAGAACTTTCCGGCGGCGTCGATGCCGAACTTGTCCGTCGGCATGAACAGCACCATCACCGACCAGATCGACCACACCGAGAATCCGACATGTTCGGCGACGACCGACCAGATCAGATTGCGACGGGCGATGTTCTTGCCGCCGGCCTCCCAGGCCGCGACATCCTCGGCATCCCACTGCTCGATGTCGTGGTTACGCGTCAGCGTGCTCAACAGGGCCTCCTGAAATCCGGTTGGCCCCAAGGTAGGAAACGGGTATTGCCGCGATGCTGCGCCACATGACGCGCAAATCAACGGTTGCTCACGAATTCGGCGAATTACCGGTGAGAACCGGGGCATTGTTTCGCCCATATGACACAACGGTTTCCGTGCGTCACAAAGTACCGACGCTCACACACGAACTCGGTGAGGTCGATGCCGGCGAGTGGTCCGGGCCACAATAGTCGGGCGTCGGCTCACATCATGGACAGAAGCTCACCGCGGCGCAACCCGAGCGGTGAAATTGCCGAAAGGTCGCGGCCCCGACGCCGATCAGTGCCAGGTGTCCTCGAGCATGCGCGGCTTGCACGCCTGCCAGGCGCCGGCCACGAGCACCAGGACGGCAACCGCCAGCAGCGCGAAGGGCGCGCCCCATCCGCCGACCGCACTGTGCAGCACACCGAACAGCAGCGGGCCCACACACGCGACGGTGTAGCCGATGCCCTGGGTGAAGCCGGACAGCGCCGCCGAACCGGCCTGGGTGCGGGTCCGCAGATTGATCAGCGTGAGCGCCATCGGGAAGGTGCTCGGTCCCATGCCCAGCAGCAGCACCCACAGCCAGGGCGCGCCCATCGGGGCGATGAGCAGTCCGGCGAAGGCGGCGAAAAACGCGATGGCGCAGACGATCACGACCGGAAAAGGATTGCGGATACGCGCGGTGAAGGAGGGCGCGGTCAGCGCGGCCGCCAAACCGATGAAGGAGAAGAAGGCGACCATCGTGCCGCCGTAGGCCGCGTCGGCGCCCGCATCGGCGAGAATCTTGGGCAGCCAGGTGAACATGGAATAGGTGATCAACGAGGTCATACCGAACATGGCGGCCATCCCCCACGCCAGCGGCGAACGCCGGATGTTCCCGGCGCGCGCGGGCTGTTCGCCCGGCACGTCGGCGAGCGCGGTGGTGTCCACACGATCGCGGCCGCGCCGCTCGCGCAGCACACCCAGCCACGGCACCGCGGCCGCGAAACCGAGCAGCGCCCACAACCCGAGCGAGACCCGCCAGCCGGCCGCGTCCGCGACCGGGACCGCGATCAGCGCCGGCACCACGGTGCCGATCTGCACCATCGTGATGTACACCGAGCTCAGCACCGCCAGCCGATCGGCGAAATAGCGCTTGACCAGCGGCGGAATCACGACATTGCCGATGCCCATACCGGCCAGCGCCAGCGCGGACAGGCTCAGC
>Ga0164242_10008807_pt1 | contig 10932 bp, 10 predicted proteins | sample OricomgcompostMG_FD_108783 | JGI IMG/M metagenome (GOLD analysis project Ga0164242, IMG submission 108783) | Miracle-Growth compost microbial communities from Emeryville, California, USA - Original compost - Miracle growth compost (MG) ...
CCGCGACGCTCAACCCCGGCGGCCCGACAGGAGTTTTCATGGGAACCCTCGTCTATGGCGAGGCGGGCCGGTACGAGATCGACGACCGCACGCTCGCCCATATCAAGATCGCCATCACCACCAAACTGCGTCGGCAGGAGAGCTTCCTGCTGAACTGGACCATCCCTGCCGACCAGGGTTCGGGGCGCATCAGCATCTGGCTGTCGCCCGCCATTCCGCTGCAGTTCGTGTTCTCGGCACCGAAGCCCCCCGAACTCAATCGGCAGTGGCTCGAGGCGCTCGAGCGCTCGTCACACGGCATCCGCGGCATGGTGCTGCTGCACGAGGGCGACGTCGCGGAGTACCTCCAGGCCGCCGGCGGGGCAGCTGCGCCGTAGAGTCAACCCCTTTCTCACGCGAGGGGGCACTACTTACTCTGGCGAGGTGCTTAGCCTCGACGATCACTTCGCAGACGTAGCCGATCAGCTCTATGCCCTGGGGGATGCCTCACGGGTCGCCGATGGAATCGCCCGGATAGGCTGCGAGGCCGTCGGCTGCGACGCCGCGGCGCTGAGCCTTGTCGCGTCGGGGCGCCGCATCCAGCCGGCGGCGGCCACCTCGCCGCAGGCACGGCGGGCCGAACAGCTGCAGGGCGAGCTCGGCGAGGGACCCGGGCGGGCGGCCGCGGAGAACTGCGCCACGGTGGGCTGCGACGAGCTGAGCTCGGAGACGCGCTGGCCGCTGTGGGCGCGCGAGGCCGACGAGCTCGGGTTCCGCAGCAGCCTTGCCGTACCGCTGCACGAGCGCGAGCGCGTGTTCGCCGTGCTGCACCTGTACTCCGACCGGGCCGGCGCATTCGACGCCGCCCAGGTATCGCTCGCCGAGCTGCTCGCACGCCGCTCGTCCGTCGCGCTCGCCGCCGTCACGCGGACCGAGCACCTGCAGAAGGCGATGGATGCACGCACCGTGATCGGCCAGGCAGAGGGCATCCTCATGGCGCGCTACGGGCTCGACGCCGACACCGCGTTCTCGGTACTGCGGCGCTACTCCCAGCAGGGCAACCGCAAGCTGCACACGGTCGCCGAGCAAGTGGTGCGCGACCGCGACCTGCCCGGGCTCGAGCGCGCGGCCTCCTAGTCGCTGCCGATCTCCGCCTGCCCGGTGCCGTCGCCTGCGGCCAGGACGTCGCTGAGCGCCCGCCGCACCGCGGTCGGTCCGTTGTAGTTCTGGTCCGGCAGGCCGGAGAGCGTATCGAGCACCGCATCGTCGGCACCCTTCTCACGGGCGTGGTCGATCAGCGTCGCCAGGTTGGCCGGGTAGACCCGGCCGCCCAGGTATTCGAGGACCTCGTCGGGGTCTGGTGTATCCGCCATAGTGTCGATCCTTTCCTTCGCGTCGTGCTCACGGTCGAGGACCGTGGTCGGGGCTTCGAGGTGCACCGCCCCAGAGGGCACGATGCCCGCGCCGCCGCGCCGCTCCATCACGCGCCACTGTGCGACGACGTCCTCGCCGGAGTGCTCCGGCTCGAGTGAGCGCCAGAAGCGGAATCCGCCCGCCTCGACGAGCGCCGCGCGCTCGTACAGCACGCAGCCGCCCACCCACGCGACCTTGTACGGCACCCAGTCGCGCGGCTTCAGCTTGAGTGACTGCGCCACGTGCGCGAGGTTCGCTGCGTTGTGCAACGGCCAGCGCTCGTAGGGCGCGGTGCCGCTGCGTATCAGCTCGGGCTCCGCGGCGCCCTCCCAGCGCTCGAACATCTCCGTCTCGTGAGGGCGCTCGTCGCCCAGGTAGCTGAGGCCCTGCACGGCCTCGCCGACGAAGCCACAGCCGAGCTTGCGCCGCGCTTCGACGAGGGTCGCGAGCTGCCCCGGCTCAAGCCAGACGTCATCGTCGAGGAAGAGCACCTCGATGACCCGCGGCGCGGTGCGCAGCGAGTGCTCGAGCAGGCGCTCGCGGTGCTCGGCGAGACCGCGGCGGGGAAGCGTGCGGAGCAGCTCGACGGGGTGCCCCTGCGCCTCGAGCACCCGCACCATCGCGGCGGCCGCGGGGTGCGCCCAGTCGGGCTCGTCGTCGCTCTGGTCGCCGATCACGACCCGGAACTCCGGGTCGTCCTGAGCCGCGAGCCCGGCCAGAGTCACGGCCAGCTCGACGGGCCGGTTCCGGGTTGGAATGAGAACGTCGAGCTCGCCGCCGGAGCCCGGCTCGCCCGACGCCCACTGCTCGCTGCCGCGACGGGCGCGGCGTCGTGCCACCGGCGTGCTGCGGATCTTCTCGACCAGCTCGGTCGTCGAGTGGTCTGCGACGTAGCCGAGAAGGCGAACCTCGCCGCCGTAGCCGCGCACGATCTCCGCCTCGGCGAGCATCGCCTCGCTGTAGTCGCCGCCCTTCACATACACGTCGGGCTCGAGAGCGGCGATGAGCGCCGCGGGCGTCGCGTCGTCGAAGATCGTGACCAGGTCGACGGATGCCAGCTCGGCCAGCACCTCGGCCCGGTCGCGCTCCGCGTTGATCGGCCGCTCCGGCCCCTTGAGGCGGCGCACCGAGGCGTCGGCGTTGACCGCGACCACGAGCAGGTCGCCGGCCGCCCGGGCCTCCGCGAGGTAGCTGGCGTGGCCGCGGTGCAGGATGTCGAAGACGCCGTTCGTGAACACGATGCGGCGTCCGCGGCGGCGGTGGGCGGCGACGATCGCGCCGAGCCGCTCGTGGTCGGCGATGACGCCGGTGCACGCGAGGGCGAGATCCTCGCCGGTGCAGCAGGTCGTGCCGGGGCTCGACACGACCACTTCTGCGGCGCACTGAGCGAAGCGGGTCGAATCGGCGAGGTCGGCACCCGCTGCGAGGGCGGCGGTGAGCGCCGCCGTGAACGTGTCGCCTGCGCCGGACGCCTGCTGAGCGGGGCCGGGCACGGCGTGAGTTTCGACGACGGGCGCGTCGGCGGCGACCGGAAACGCCGTCGCGCCGTCGCGGTCGAGGGTGACGACCGCCGCGTGCCGAGCCCCGGAGCGCTCGATGAGCTGCGCGCGCTGCGCGGCGACCCATTCGCGCCGGGTCGCGCCGCCGGGGGCCCAGCGCTCGGCGAGCAGCCGCTCGACCTCGGCGAAGTCGGGGGTGACGACGTCGGGGGATGCCTCGCGCCACGCGCCGACATCGTGCGCGTCCACCACCAGCAGCCCGGGGCGGTGCCCGGCCACGAGCAGCTCGCGCGCGGCATCCGCACTGCCCATGCCGTAGTCGCACACGACGATCGCCGCTGCGCCGGCGCTCGCGCGCGCGAACGCCGCGCTCAGCTCATGCGCGAGCCGGGCGTCTGCCGGCTGCGTGCCCTCGTCAACGCGCAGCAGCACGGCATCGTCGGCGAGCACACGGGTCTTCCGCACGGTGCGCAACCCGGGGGCGCGCACGACGCACGAAACATCGACGCCGGCGCCGTCGAGCAGCTCGAGCAGGCGGTCGCCGGCCTCGTCTTCGCCGACGGCGCCGACGAGCCGCACCGCGGCGCCGAGCCCCGCGAGGTTCACGGCGGTGTTCGCGGCGCCGCCCGGGGCCAGCCGGTGCTCGCCCGCATCGACGACGGCGACCGGCGCCTCGCGGCTCAGCCGGCCGGCCGCGCCGTGCCACCAGTCGTCGAGGATCAGGTCGCCGACCACGGTGACCTGCGGCCGGGCGGCGGCGATGCGGCAGGCGAGCTCGTACTCCGCCTCAGCCATCCGCGCGGCCCCCCGGGGCGGCGAGGTGCACGACCTTCGAGACGCTCATCTCGTCGAGCAGCTCGGGCCCATAGCCGTAGCCGGTGCCGCTGTCGCGGCGAGGGTGGGCCGATCCGCCCGGCGCCCCGCCGAAGACGTTGTTGATTTTGACCGTTCCGACGGGAAGCTCGGCGATCGCGAGCTCGGCGTGGGCGATCTGGCTCGTCAGCACCGTGGCCGAGAGCCCGTAGCGGTCATTGCCGGCGGCGATCAGCGCCTCGTCGAAGTCCTCGACGACCTGCACCGGGGCGACGGGGCCGAAGGTCTCCTCACGCATGACCGACATCTCGGGGGTGCAGTCGACCAGCACCGTCGCCGGGTAGTAGCACCCCGGTCGGTTCTTCTCGGGCGCGCCGCCTGTCAGGGCGCGCGCGCCGCGCTGCAGGGCGTCCTCGACCTGCTCTTCGACCTGCGCGCACATGCGCTCGTCGACGAGCGGCGCGAGCGCCTGCGTGGAGTTGAGCTTGTTCGCGATGGCGACCAGCTCTGCGATGAAGTCGTCGGCGATCTCGCGGTGCACGAAGATCCGCTCGACCGCCGTGCAGAGCTGGCCGCTGTTCGCGAAGGCGCCACGGGCTGCTTCTTGCGCGCACCACACGGGGTCGAGACCGGTGTCGACGACGAGTGCGTCGTTGCCTCCGTTCTCACGCACGACGTGCGCGCCGCTGAGGCCCGCGAGCCGTGAGATCGCGCGCCCCGAGTTCGATGAGCCGACGTGCGCGACGATGTCGATGAGCGGGTCGCCGACGAGACGCGCCCCTACAGTCGGGCCGCCGGTCACGGTCTGAATCACGTCAGGGGGCAGCACCCCCGAGAGCAGGGTGCCAAGCCGCAGCCCGAGGTGCGGGCAGCGCTCGCTCGGCTTGTGGATGACGGCGTTGCCTGTCACGATCGCCGCGCCGATGAGCCCGCACGCCACAGCAACGGGATCGTTCCAGGGCGTCAGCACGACCGCGACGCCGCGTGGCTCGTAACGCGTGTAGTCGCTCGCGGTGCTGACACCGGCGAGGCTGCGGCCGCGGTGTACGGGGCCGAGCTCCGCATACTGCCGCAGCGTGTCGACGCCGGCGAGCGCCCCGCCGAGTGCGTCCTCGTCGTTGCGCCCGGTCTCGCGCGAGTTGAGCTCGGCGAGCTCCGTCGCGTGCTCGGCGAGCACATCCGCCGCCTCGCGCAGCTGCCGCCCCCGGGCCTCCGCCGGGGTCTGCGCCCAGAGCGCCTGCGCGACTCGCGCGGCGTCGATGGCCTGCCGCAACTCGCCGTCCGTGGCCGAGTGCAGCGTGCCCACCAGTTCGCCGTTCCTGGGGTCCGTGATGGTCAGTTCGTCGCTCGCGTCCCCGCCTCGAGTGAAGTCGGGGAATGCCAGAGTCACCATGCCAGGCGGGTACCCCAGGGGCATGGCACGCACACCCGGCGGGCACGGTTCACGACGTGGAGCTCTTTTCGCGATTGCCCGACGTCCGCCGCATCGCCGTGCTGCGCGGCGGCGGCATCGGCGACGTGCTGTTCGCCGTTCCGGCGCTGCACGCGCTGCACGCCGCCTACCCCGACGCGTCGCTGACGGTCTTGAGCACCCGGCCGGGTCACCTGCTCGAGGGGCGGCTGCCGTTCCCCGTGCGCGTGCTCGAGCTGCCGCGGGTCCCGGGCGTGTGCGAGGCGCCCGACGCGAGCGACGACGTGGAGGGATTCTTCGCCGCGTTGCGCGCGGAGCGCCTCGATCTCGCGCTCCAGCTGCACGGTGGCGGCCGCAACTCGAACCCGTTCCTGCTGAACCTCGGGGCACGGCACACGGTCGGCTCGCGCACGCCCGACGCGCCGGCGCTCGAGCGCTCGATCGACTACGTCTACTTCCAGCACGAGTTCGTGCGCGGCCTCGAGGTGGCGGCGCTCGCGGGCGCAGCGCCCGTCACGCTGGAGCCCGCGCTGCGTGCGCTGCCCAGCGATGACGGCGCGGGAGCGGATGCCTCGCCCGCGGCGCCCGGCGAGAGACTCGTCGCGCTGCACCCCGGCGCCCGCGACCCGCGGCGGCGCTGGCCCGCGGAGAAGTTCGGGCGCGTGGCCCGCGCGCTCGCCGCAGAGGCGGGGGTGCGGGTCGCCGTGGTGGGGGACACGGGGGAGCGGGGCCTTGCTCAGCAGGTGTGCGCGGCTGCGGCATCCGATCGCGTCGTGAATCTCGCGGGCACCCTCAGCATGCCCGCGCTCGTCGGGTTGCTCGCCCGCGCCGCGCTGTTCGTCGGAAACGACAGCGGGCCGCGGCATCTGGCGCAGGCGCTCGGCGCACCGACGGCGGCCGTGTTCTGGTTCGGGAACGTCATCACGGCCGCGCCGCTGTCGCGCGGGGCGCACCGGGTGCGGATGTCGATGCGCGGAACCTGCCCGGTGTGCGGCGCGGACCAGACCCAGGTCGGGTGGACCGCGCCGCGCTGCGAGCACGACGTATCGTTCGTGGCCGACGTGGCGGTCGACGACGTGCTGGAGGACGCCCGCGCGCTGCTCGACGCTCGAGACCACGGCACGCGCCGCCGCGACTAGGGCCAGCTGGGCTCGGCCTCGTGCGCGATGAGCAACTCGCGGATCTCGCAGCCGCGCGGCTGGGAGAGCGCGAAGAGGATCGCGTTCGCGGTGTTGGCGGGGTCGTTGAGCTTCGCGTCGTCGCCCGGTGCATACTGCGCGTCACGGCCGTCGAAGAAGTGCGTGCTCATTCCACCGGGGATGAGTGTCGTCACCCCGACCTCGCCCGCGAGCTCGGCGGCGAGCGCCTGGCTGAAGCCGACGACGCCGAACTTCGCCGCGCAGTAGGCGGTCGCGTCGCTCACGCCCTTGAGGGCGAGCGTCGAGGCGACCGTGACGACACGACCGTGCGACTCCCGCAGCGCCGGCAGCGCGGCGCGCACGACGGCGGCCGTGCCGAGCAGGTTGATGCGAATGACCCGCTCCCAATCTTCCGTCGCGATGTCGGCAAGCTTTCCGGGGCGGTCGACGCCGGCCGCGGTGACCACCGCGTCGATGCCGCCGAGCTCGTCGCGCACTGACGCGACGGCCTCTTCCACGGCCGTCGAGTCGGAGACGTCGACCTGCCGCTGCAGCACGTCGGTGTCCTCGCTGCGTGCGCGGTCGAGCACCACGGGCGTCGCGCCGCGCGCGGCGAGGGCCGAGACGACGGCGGCGCCGAGGCCAGAGGCCCCGCCGGTGACGATTACACGGCCGTCTGCGGGAGTGGTAGTCATCTGGTTCCTTTCGTCAGCGGTTCAGGGTTCAACTCTTCAGCGATGAGACGCCGCCGGCGGCCAGGAAGTCGCCGGTCGTCGCCATGGCGTGCGTGACGGCGGCCTTGAGGTGGCTGCCCGACGCGAGCGCGGCCGCCAGCGCCGACGCGAAGCGGTCGCCCGCGCCGCAGCCGTCGGCGACGTCCACGGGCCGGGTCGGCAGGTGGTGGGCGGATTCGTCGTGCAGCAGCACCCCGTCGGCCCCGAGCGTGATGGCGACGGACTGCACCTGCCACTCGTCGAGCAGCAGCCGTGCGGCGCGGTCAAGCTCTTCGGTGCCGGCGAAGCCGACCGCCTCGCCCCGGTTCGGCGTCGTGATCGTGACGCCGGCAATGGGGGCGGAGCCTCGGGGGTGCGGGTCCCACACGATCGGCACCTTCTCGACGAGGCCGGCGAGGGCTGAGCGGATGCCCGCATCGGCCGTCACCCCGCGCCCGTAATCCGCCACGACGATCGCGTCGGCGCCCATCAGCGCCTTGAGCTGCGCCGCCGTCACGGTCGGCGGCGGCGGGGGAGCGCAACCGGTGTCGATGCGCGCGATCGTCACGTCGCCTGCGCGCAGACGGGTCTTCACCGGCGTGGGCGCGTTGCTCGACGAGGGGATCAGGTCGAGGCCGGCGACCAACGTGCGCAGGCGGTCGGCCGAGGCGTCCGTGCCCATCGGGGCGATCAGGCGCACCTCGTGGCCGTCGCCCCTGAGCAGGGTCGCCACCAGCCCGGCGCCGCCCGCGCGCGGGGTCTCGCTCGTCACGTCGACGATCGGGTTGCCGCCGTCGGGCGCGGGGCGTTGCGTCGGCCCCCACAGGTCCACATCGAGCAGGATGTCGCCGACGACCACGATCTTCGCGCGGCGGCTCACGGTGTTTCCCCCGCCTGCCAGGCGGCGACCGCGGCGTCGAACGCGCGGCAGAGCGCGTGAACGGCGATGAGGTGCCCCTCCTGCGCGTGCGGCGAGCTCGTGGCGAGCGCGACGGCGTCGTCGCTTGCCTCGGTGAGCGGGTTGGGGCCGGGGCCCGTCATCGCCCAGGCGGTGACCCGCCCCCGCCGTGCGGCGGCGGCCGCTTCGAGCAGGTTGGGGCTGCGGCCGCTCGTCGAGAGGAGCATGAGCACGTCGCCGGCGCGGCCGTGCGCCTCGACCTGGCGCGCGAACACCTGCTCGTAGCCGTAGTCGTTGCCGATCGCGGTGAGGCTCGAAGTCTCGGCGGTCAGGGCTATCGCGGAGAAGGCCCGGCGCTCGCCCTGAAAGCGGCCGACGAGCTCTGCGGCGAGGTGCTGTGCCTCAGCCGCCGAGCCGCCGTTGCCCGCGACGAGCAGCCGCTGCCCGCGCAGCAGCCGGCTCGCGAGCTCGACACCCCAGGCGCTGATGCGGTCGGCGTTGCGGGCGAGCTCTGATTCCAGCTCGGCGAGGTCGCCGAGGTGCTCGCTCACGCTGTCGCGTGCCCTGGTTGCGCTGTTGGCCGACATCGTCATGGGTCATACCCTCTCGTTGAGGCCGGCCAGCGGCCGGTCGGCGTTCGCGACCAGGCGGCGGTACACATCCGCGGTGCGGGCGGCGACGCCGTCCCACGTGTAGTCGCGCTCGGCGCGGGCGCGCCCGGCCCGGCCGAGCTTCCGGCGGAACGCCGCGTCTGGCAGCAGCACTCGGAGCGCCTCGGCGACCGCGACCGGGTCGCGCGGCGGCACGTGCACGCCGGTCACCCCGTCGACGACGGTGTCCTGCAGGCCGCCGACGGCGGCCGCCACGACGGGCACGCCGCACCCCATCGCCTCGAGCGGCACGATGCCGAAGGGCTCATACCACGGCGTGCAGACGACCACGTCGACGCTGCGGAAGACGGCGGGCAGGTCCTCCTGCGGAATCCGCCCGAGGAAGCGCACGCGGTCGCCCACGCCCAGCGCGCGCGCCACGTCGGCGAGCCGCGCGATCTCGGGGTCGGCGAGCAGTCCGCCGCCCGCTGCGTCGGGGCCGCCGACGACGACCAGCTCGACGTCGCCCATGCCGCGGTCGGTGAGCTCGGCGAGCGCCGAGATCACGAGGTCGGTGCCCTTGCGCGGCACGATACGGCCGACCACCGCGATAGTCGGGCGGGTCGCATCGAAGGCGCGCGGGCCGCGCGGCGTGAAGCGGCGCAGGTCGACGCCGCAGGGTATGACGGATGCCTTCGCGCGGTCGATCCCCATCGCGGCGAGCTCATCGACCTCGTCCGTGCAGGTGGCGATGATCGCGTCGGCGTCCTGCCCGACCCGCGGCTCGAGCTCGGCGCGCTCGGCGGGGCTCGTGTCGGCGGCGCCCTGATGGCGGCGCTTCACCGTGCCCAGGGCGTGGAAGGTATGGACGACGGGGACGCGCTCGCCCGCGCGCACCTCGTGCTGGGCCGCGGCGTCGAGGGCGGCGAGGCCGGACATCCAGAAATGCGAGTGCACCAGCTCGGGCGCGCCCCGCTCGGCCCAGTCGCGCGCGACGCCGGCCGCGAGGTCGCACATGTGCGGAAGCATCCGATCTCGCTCGACGGGCTCGGCGGGGCCGGCAGTGACGTTCACTACCTCGACGCCCGGCCCGAGCGGCACCCGCTCGTCGACCTCGGGGGAGTCGCGCCGGGTGTAGACCGTCACGTCGTCGCCGCGGCGTCCGAGCGCGAGGGCGAGCTCGGCGACGTGCACGTTCTGGCCGCCGGCATCGGCCCCGCCGATCACCGCGAGCGGGCTCGCGTGCTCGGAGATCATCGAGATCTTCATGATGTGCCTCTCGTCGAGTAGTCGGGGGTGCGCCGACGCACCCTGGCCACGGCGTCGTCGAGCGCCTCGTTCCACGCACCGAGGAAGCGGCGCAGCGGGAAGCGCTCGAGCGCCGCCGCGCGCGCCGCGAGCCCGTCCAGCCGGGCGCGATCGGGGTCGTCGAGGTAGCGGCGCGCGACGCGCACGAGCCCTGGAACGTCGAGCGAGACCGCGCCCGCCTCGGGCGGGATCGACGCCGCCGCCTGCGTCGTGGCGAGCACCAGCACGGGCAGCCCGAGCAGCATCGCCTCGATCAGGGACAGGCCGAGCGAGGTCCAGCGCGCGGGGTGCACGTAGGCGCGGTGCGCCGCAAGCCGCGCACGCAGCTCGACGGGCGGCAGGTCGCCGCCGGATTCGAGCGGCAGACCGGCGTCGATCGCGCCGAGCGCCCGCGGCACTTCGTCGGAGCCGATTCCGAAGACATCGACGGGGCCGACCGCCGCGAAGTCGAGCAGCAGATCCGTTCCGAGCACGCGGCGCCGCCGCACGCCCTCGTTAGCGCAGCTCGCGAGCCGCGGGAGCTCGCCCGTGTAGCGGTAGCCCGGGTCTGGCACGCCGTGGTCGATGACGCGCACCGGCGCGTCGGCGTTGTCCCACACGAGCGCGTTGAAGTCCGTGACGTGGACGATGGGGATGCCGCGGCCAACCATCGGGTGCACGGTGTCGGGCACCTGCTGCCGCGGCGTGTTGTGCTCGAGATACACCGCGGGGATGTCCCGGCCGAGCCGCCCGCCCAGCAGCCGCTCGGCGACCTCGAGCTCCTCGGGGCGCTGCAGCACGACGACGTCGACGTCGGTCGCGCGCAGCTCCTGCGGCGCCACCTCGATGGCGTTCGCGGGCCAGTCCCGGCCGCCGCGACCGAGCCCCCATGGGCCGCCCGCCGCGGTCGTGGGCAGCAGGTAGTCGTGACCGCCCTGCACGAAGGCGTCCATCCAGCCGCCGTGCACATGCCAGATCAGGACCCGCATCAGCGCCCCCCGGTGCGCGCGTTCGCCGACATGGGCAGCAGCTGCTCGACCGCCGTCACGACGTCAGGCGGGGTGACGGATGCCAGGCAGGGGTGCCCGGGAATGGGGCACTCCCGGGCACGGGTCAGCCGGCAGGCCGCCCGCTGGTCGCCGAGCAGCACGATCGGCACGCCGTAGGGCCGCCACCTGATCGACGGGACG
>Ga0164242_10008808_pt1 | contig 10932 bp, 8 predicted proteins | sample OricomgcompostMG_FD_108783 | JGI IMG/M metagenome (GOLD analysis project Ga0164242, IMG submission 108783) | Miracle-Growth compost microbial communities from Emeryville, California, USA - Original compost - Miracle growth compost (MG) ...
AGGCGGGTTCGCGCAATCGAAAGTCGGAAGCTTGGGCGACGTGAAATTCGGCGAATGGGCGAAGACCGGAACCGACTACCTTGCCTTCTCGAACGTGAAGCTCGAAGGCAAAAAAGTGGTTTACGAATTTCACCTCGTCAACGTCGGCTCGAACCAAGAGGCATTGGCCAAACGCTACACCAGCGACACCGACGACACGAAGATCTTGGCGCATTCGGTGGCGAACGACATCGTGAAGGCCATCACCGGCAAACGCGGGATCTTTCTGACCAAGATCGCATTCGCCTGCGACAAAACCGGTAAAAAAGAAATCTACACCATGAACTTCGACGGATCGGACGTGCACCAAATTACGCGACTGCATTCGATCACCATGGGCGTGGCCTGGAACCCGAACGGGACCGAGCTCGCCTTCTCGGTTTATAACAAGCACCGCCATAACATCAAAAACCTCGATCTTTTCGAATACAGCTTTAAGTCTGGCAAACTCCGCCTGATCAGCAACCGCAAGGGCATCAACTCGGGCGCGGCCTACTCGCCGGACGGAAAGAAACTCGCGGCAACCCTGAGCGTTTCGGGGAACCCCGAGATCAACGTCATCGACCTTCACTCGAAAAAAGCGACTCAGCTGACCCACTCGGTGGGCTTCGACGTCGACCCCGCATTCAGCCCCGACGGAGACAAGATCGCCTTCGTTTCTTCGCGTGCCGGAAAACCGATGGTTTACGTGATGAACGCGAACGGATCGAGCCCGAAACGGCTGACCTTCGCCGGTCGATACAACGCGACCCCGAACTGGTCGCCGGATGGAAAGAAACTCGTCTTCGCGGGATGGCTCGACGGCCACTTCGATCTGTTTACGATCACGGCCGACGGAGCGAAGATCGAACGTCTGACGAAAAACCAAGGCAACAATGAAGATCCGTTTTTCAGCCCCGACGGCAACTTCGTCGTCTTTTCGTCCAACCGTTCGGGCGGGAAAAATGTTTTCATGATGAACGCCGACGGCGGCAACGTCAAACGCTTGACCTTCGGAATGGGCAGTTGTGTCGCTCCGAAATGGAGTCCGTACCTCGAATAACCGCCCTCTCTTGCCAAACGCCGATTCGTTGGATATGACTGGGGATCATGTTTTCTTCCAACGAAATTCAGAACCGAGTCAAATCCGGCTACATCGAACGACTGGGCACGCGTCTGAAAAAGATGCGAAAACAGCTGATCGACCGCGATTGGATGGGGCTGAAATCCGAGGCGGGGCATTTGGCCGAAGGCGCCCAGAATTTCGGCTACACCGACGTGGCCGAAGAGGTTCAACGCGCGATCGAAGTCTTGAACCGCCGCTCCTTATCACGCACCGCAATTGATCCCGAAGCGAAGAACGCCCTCGAAAACCTCTTCCAGAAGCTTGACCGCTTTTTGATTGAAGAGCGATACTAAAGGGCATGACCACTGAAAGAATCGCGATTGTCGGGGGTGCGAGAACTCCCTTTGCCCGTGCCAGAACCGTTTACGGTAAAATGTCCGCCGCCAATTTAGGCGGAGTCGCCTTGCGCGAAGCCGTCGGAATGACCGGCATCGATCCGAAGCTGATCGACGAGATCTATTTCGGCATCGTCAGCACCCCGCCCGAAGGATCGAACGTCTCGCGCGAATCGCTTTTCGATTCGGGATTGCCCTCGACCATCCCCTGCACCACGATCAACCGTTATTGCGCTTCTTCGCTCGAAGCGGCGGCCGGAATCGCGGCCAAGATCACGGCAGGCCAGATCGAGATCGGCATCGCGGGCGGTGTCGAATCGATCAGCTCGATTCAAGCGCTCTTCAGCCAAGAAGCAACGAACTACTTTCAAGATTTCGCCAAACTCAAAACGACAGGCCAACGCTTGAAGCACTTGTCGAAATTCAAAGCCTCGTACCTGGCTCCGCATGCGCCGGGAATCAAGGAAGCCACGACCGGACTCACCATGGGTCAGTCGGCCGACCTGATGGCTCGTCAATTTAAAATCTCTCGCAAAGAGCAGGACGAATACGCGCTCGATTCGCATCACAAAGCGGCCAAGGGTTGGGACCAAGGTTTTTACTCGACTCACGTCTGCAAGGTCGCGACCCCCGACGGAAAAATCGTCGAGCGCGACACCGACATCCGCACCGATTCGACCCTCGAAAAATTAGGTAAGCTCCGGCCTGTATTCTATAAGGACGGCACCATCACGGCCGGAAACGCAAGCCCGCTCACCGACGGCGCCTCGGCCGTCGTGCTCATGCCCGAAAGCAAAGCCAAAGAACTCGGTTTGCAACCCCTGGGCTTCATCAAAAGCTACGCGGCTGCGGCCGTCGACATCCAGACCGAGCCGTTGCTCATTGCTCCGGCTTATGCGATTCCGAAGGCGCTCAAGGCTGCGGGCCTGAGCTGGGATCAGCTCGATCTTTACGAAATCCACGAAGCCTTTGCGGCCCAAGTGCTTTCGACGATTCGCGCGCTCGAATCACCTGAGTTCGCCAAAGACAAACTCGGCCTTTCGGCGCCCGTCGTGAAGAACTTCGATTTCTCGCGGCTGAATCCGAACGGCGGAAGCATTCCGCTCGGCCACCCTTTCGGCGCGACCGGCGGACGGCTTATCCTGCAAACCGTCCACGAGCTGAAACGACTCGGCAAACAGTATGGGCTCATCTCGGTCTGTGCCGCCGGCGGTTTGGGTGGCGTGATGATTATCGAGTCCAACTGATGCTTCATGTCTGATCTAAACGACATCGTTGCCGTCGGCCTGGATTTAAAGCCCGCGACCTTGTTGCATGCCTATGCGAACGGCGTTTTTCCGTGGCCGAGCCCCGGGTTGCCGCTGCTCTGGTACTGCCCTCAAAAACGGGGGCTCCTCGAATTCGATCGCCTGCATTTTTCAAAGCGGCTTCGGCAATATCTGAAAAAATCGCCGTGGACCTATTCCGTCGACCGCGCCTTCCGCGCGGTTTTAGAGGGCTGCTCGGCCTCGGCGCCCGGCCGGACTGAAACCTGGATCAGCGACGAGATGAAGGACGCTTACACCGCACTTTATCAGTTGGGCCACGCCCACAGCGTCGAGGTCTGGAATGGCGATCGCTTGGTCGGCGGTCTTTACGGCGTCGACACCGCGGGATACTTTGCGGGCGAAAGCATGTTTCACCTCGAAGACAACGCCTCGAAAGCGGCCGTGCTGTTCGCGGTAGCGCTTCAGAAAAAAGTGGGAAGACAATGGATGGACATTCAGGTCATCAGCCCGCATCTCGAAGCGATGGGGGCCGTTGAGGTTCCGCGAGCGGTCTTTTTGAAAAAGCTGGCCTCGGCCGAGCGGGCGCTCACTTTCGGAAGCGGTATTCAGCCGTTCCGGACCGAAAAGGAATTTCTTTCTTACTGCGATTTCTGCAACGTCATCGAGTAAGGAAGCTCGTCGGCGATGAAGTAAAGCTCGTTTTGCGAAGAGTCTTCCTGCGGCTGGCTCGGATCCCATGCGTCGCTGTTCGTCTTGACCTGAGCGCGCGAGAACGAGAAGTTCGAATCGGCGGTCATTTCCATTCCGCTCTCGGTCACTTCGTACACGAGCGTGGCCTGCATCTGGCTGAGCTGATCGTCGCCTTGAACCACGGCATCCGGCATTTTAAATTGATAAACCCGGTAATTTTTCGAATCGCGGGTTTCGGAATGAATGGAAACCTGATTCGGTTGCGCGTTGAACGTCACGAGCTGATCGTTCAGCAGACGGTCCTGGACTTTGAAGCTGACGTTGAACTGCACGGGAGTGCTGCCGCTCGAAGCCTGAACCGCGAAGTTGACGTTCTTTTCAAGGCCGTCGTTCGTATCCCAACGAAGCGAGTGCACCGGCACGTTGCTTTGATAGGTGCAAGAAGACTGATCGTTGCTGCCGCACATATAGCCGTTGACTTGGTTTTGTTGATCTTGAAACGCGGCTTGCACCGGAGCCGAAGTCAGCGTCGCTAAATCTTGCGAGGTCAAAACCGAGCTTGCGGCGGAAGCACCCGAGACCGTCGACCCGCCCGAAGAGGACGAGCCGTAGCCCGCGCCTTGACCCGTGTAAGAATTGAAACCTGCGGGCATTCCCATGTTTCCGTTCGCGGCATCGGCCATCGAGCCGTCGGTCGATGCGGGTGCGGGGCCGTTCTCGGCTCTCGGCATCGGCATCATCGAAGGGTCCATCATCGCGGGATAAAGCTGTCCGTCCGGGCCCATGACCATTCCGTAAGGCAGTCCGTTGGGCATGATTCCATTAGGCGGCATCATCATCCCGTTCGGAGGCATCATTTCGGCATTTTGCGCGGTCTCGGTCGGCGACGGACTGGCTTCAGGATTGGCTTCGGGGGTGGCCGACGGAGCGGGAGTCGGAGAAACAGCCGCGACCACTACCGGTTTCGCGATCGGCTTGATCATTTTACGAACCGGGCGACGGGCATGCGCGATTCGATTCATTTCAGCGCGATGAATTTCCATCTGACGGCGTTGAGCTGCATCGATCACTTCGTCGCGAGTCAGGGATTGGACCTTGTCACTCAAGGCTGAAGTGCGGTGCTCGGGGAGAGCGGCGTCGCCCTTTGCCCAATGCTGGACCTGAGCGTAGGCATAATAGGAAGCCGTACCCAGTCCCAGGCAAAAGCAGAACTTATAAAATACGGTTTTCAGGCTCAACATAAACTCTCTCGGTCCTCTCGTCAGTAAAGGAAGCAGAGAGCGTGCCAAAGCCGAAAACCTTTGGAATTTAAATATTTATTGTATATTCGTGTATAAAAGATGACCAAATTCCGCGCTGACGTCAAAAGTTTATACAATTTTTATGTATTGGTTAAACTTATTCCATTTACAAAATAAAAGCTTCCTGATACTGCTCCCGACGAGAGAGAGAGGAACATGCTTTTCAAAGAAAAAAGCCGTGTCACACCCGTGTTGTATCTACTGTTGACCTGGGCGGCTTGCGGGGTTCATCCCGCGGCTCACGCGTTCGATTCGTCCGATCTGATTACGAGCGCCAACGCCGTGATCCGTCCCGAAGCGGTCGAAAAAGCGTTGCGGGCGGCGGCGGCCGAAGTTTTGAACGGAGACGCCTCGGGTGCGGGGCTCAGTTTCAAAACCCAGCAGAAAATCGACCAGAAAATCCCGCTTCCCGCGACGAAGGGACAGTTGAAAGAGATTCTGAGCACGCTCGGGATTCAAAATTCCGTCACAGTCGTGCTTTCGCCCCTGCAAGCCAAGTTCGTCCTGCCCCCTTCAGCGCTCAAGATCGGCATTCAACAGCTGCAGCCGAACCGTTTTCAGATTCAGGCCCGCTGGTCGATTACCCAGCTGAACGCCAAAAGCGATCAGCTCGTGCTTCAGGTACCGAAAGGGTTTTTCGACAAAGGCTTCGACATCGTCTCCCGTCCGATCCAAGTCGGCCTTGCGCCGAAATCCAAACCGATCACCGTCGAACTGACGATGCTGGCCGACCTGACCGGCTCGGGGACGAAAATCCATCTGGCTTCCTTCACCACTAACTTGAACTCGGGCTCGTCGAAGCCGGATCTTTTCATCCAGCTTGGCAAACTGACCGTGGGCGGAAAACCGCTCGAACTCGAGATCCGTTCGAACGGAAAAAGCCTGATCGCCGACGAGGCCTCGATCCGGGCGCAGCTCCAGAAGCTCGAACCCGATCTCGTGCAGACCGTGCGCGAAAAGCTGAGCGACCTGATTCAAGATCAATTCAGCCACGTCGCCGACGTGACCGAAGGCCAGCCGCCGCTTCGGTATTCGATGGTCTCAGACACCCTTTTGAAGAAAATGAATTTGAAGCCGCCCGTCCAAAAGCTGCTGTCAGGCATCTCGATGGACATGGTCGTCAGTTACCTTCAGTACCTCAAGAAAGACGGGCTTTTCACGGCCCAGATCGCGACCCGCACCTGCCTGAGCGGCTTCTGCGTGGGCGAACTCGATCATGCCAGCCCCATCTCGACCGAAGACCTGAAATCGATCGACCGTTCCGACGAAGTGGGCATTCTGGTTTACGAATCCTGGCTTCAGGATTTCTTCCATTCCGATCTTTTCCAGAAACGCATTTTGGATTTCTACAACACGAACAAAAGCCCGGGCGTGGACCTGTCCAAGACGGCGGGGGTGCGCGTCCACCTGAACCCGACACTCAACTCGGTTGACGTCGTGTTGAACCTCGAAATCGACATCAAGAAAACCGGCGACAAGGATTCGCGCTTCGGCGACAAGGTCAAGCGCAAGTTCGGCGACCTGTGGGAAAACTGGTTCGGATCGGGAAAAATCGTGAAGATCCCGGTCGAGATTCACGGCCGCATCCAGGGAATTCAGAAAAACGCTTCGGGCCAGAGCGAACTCGTGATCGCGCCCGAGCTGCCTTTCAAAAACGGTACGGTGATCAACACTTACGGATATCCGGACAACGTGGATGAAATGACGAAACTCGTGAAAAGCGATTTTCTCGATTCGGTGAAGGACGACATCGCCAAGTCGATTCCGCCGATGATCCGCATCCCGCTCGGCGACGGGCTGACCGTCGGAAAATTCAAACTCATGCCGAAGAAGCTCGTGGTCACGAAGAATCACGGATTGCTGATCACGGCGGAAGCACTCTGATGGGGAGGAGTATGAGAAAGCGAAAATTCAATCGCATGGGAATCGCGGGGCTGCTCGGCCTGACTGGCGCTCTTTTAGGAATCGCGGCGATCCCGTCCGCCCTGGCCCAAAGCCCGGACGATCTGCTGTTACAGACCCGGATCGACGCGAAGTCGACCTCGTGGCTGATTGATAAAACCCGCTTGATCCTTTCGAACGTGAAGATCGACGACAAGCTTACGGGCGAAGTCGACATCGCGAATCAACCGCAATTTTTGCTGACGGAAATCTCGCAAGATCCGAATTACGTCCGCATCCGCGACCTGATGGGCTCGATCTTCAAGGTCGACGCGAAAAACGCGGTGATCCGCCTTCGCATCCCGAAACTCGCCTATCAAGTCCAGTCGATCCACGCCGAGCCCCTGTCGATGAACGTTCAGGACCCGACGATCGACCTCAAGGTCAATGCGCTTTTGCAGGGAATCTCGGTTCAGCTGACCCAAGGGGTTCAAGCCGACTTCATGATTCCGAACCCGAAGACGCACGAGTTGGAGTCGTATTTTACGGCCTACGTCGACCCGATTTCGCTGACCGTTCCGAAAAGCCTGCCTCCGGTCCGTTTCGAAATCGATTTTGAAACCCGCAGGGAAAGCGCGTTTTACTACACGCTCAAGGGCTATAACCTCGACGCCATCCCGGGCTACGTCGCCCAGAATCAGGCTGCGATGACGATCCTCGCGGGAACCGCTCCCAACCAAGGGCCGCTCACGGTCGATCACATCCGGGTCAATCCCGTCACGGTCCGCCTCAACCAACTTTCCCGTTCGGTCGAGTTCGACGAATTCAAACCGATTCTGCAGCGGCAGATGCCGAACCTGATTACGCAAGTGATGAACCTCGTCGGCACGGCCCTTAAAAACTCGATGGGGCCTCAGATTCTTCAAAGCGTTTTTTCGAGCGGCACCCGCAGCGACGTCGTCGTGAGCAACTCGCACCTTTACAGCCGTTATTCGACCGTTTCTTTTTCGCAGCCCGTGACGAACCAGTTGTCCTTGGGGGTACAAGGGGATCTCTGCACCGCAGAGACGTACGATCGGTACCACGAGCAATGCGTTCAGCATGAGCCCAAAGCGGAGCCCGTTCGCGATATTCCCGCGAACGTGAAGCAAGCCGCCCGGGACGAACTCACGCAGACGCTTGCTCGTGGTGACGCCGATGTCGGATTGAGCGTGTCAGAAGAATACATCAACCGGCTGCTCAAGACGACCATCGACGCGGACCTCTGGGACGACATGCTGGCCGACGATCACCTCGCCATCGGGCCCATGGGCGCGTTCACCGTCTTCGATCAAAAAACGCAGCACCCCGTGCTTTACCTCGATCTTTATTACCTGGGTGACAAGGGCATCCAAAAAGTATTCGTCAACTCGCGCAATCCGATCCGCTTCGCGCTCAGGCTCAGCACCTCGCTTTCGTTCGTGCTCAAAGACGACGTTCCTTACCTCGTCATCAAGATCGACAAACTGCTTTCGGACATGAACGAGATCATTTACGGCATTCCCGAATACAATCTGAGGCCGAAACTCGTTCCGTTGCTCAAAAAGAAAATCGCAAGGATGGTGATCGACATGGCGACGAAACTCGAAGGCACGACCGCGCTTGAAATGGATCTTCCGGTCTTCACCGGACTGGGTCTGGAAAAGACTCGCTGCGAGATCTCCGAGAACGGACGCCTCAACATTTATTTCAAGATCTGATCTTGATCTGAATCGCGCTTTCCACTAGGCTTCAGGGAAAGGGGGCTGCATGAGTTCATTCCGTTTTCCCAGCGTTTTTCTCAGTCATGGCACCCCCATGCTGGCCTACGGCGACGATCCTTATCAAAAAATGCTCGCCGACTTCGCGGCGTCGCTTCCGAAGCCGAAGGCGATCGTGTTCATCTCGGCCCATTCGGTTTCTTCCAACATGATCCACGTTCTCAAGAACCGGGAGAACTGGATTCAACACGACTTCACGGGTTTTCCAAAAGACCTTTACGACATTCAATACCGCTGCCCCGGCGACGAAGAACTCGCGAATCAGGTCGCCGAGCGTTTTCTTCAGGCCGGCTTTGAAACGACGTTCGATCACGACGCTCCCCTCGATCACGGCATCTGGATTCCGCTTTTGCATCTGTATCCGAAAGGTGACGTCCCCGTCGTTCGAGTGAGCCTTCCCGTTCAGATCGGTGACGACTCGAAACTCGCGGGGCAAACCCTCAAGATGGGGCACGCGCTGGCGAGCCTTCGCGAACAAGGGGTCATGATCATCGCGAGTGGCGGCGCCGTCCATAACCTTCGACATCTCAAATGGGCGCAAAAAAACAGCGCGGGCCAGGGTTGGGCGCGCGAGTTCGAAGACTTTCTGATCGCGGTGCTGGCGAACAAAGACGTCGAAACCCTGATCGGCGCAAGCGAGCACCCCGAATTCTCGAAAGCCCACCCTTCATTCGAACATTTTCTGCCTCTCGTCTTCAGCGTCGGAGCCGCCTTGACCGGCGACGAAGTGAAAATCCTCTATCGCGGAATTGAATACGACAGCCTGTCGATGCTATGCTTTAGCCTGAATCATGAGCAGAATCAGGCGCTTCATTAACCTCGAAGCCATCGCGATTTTTATCCTTTTCTTGGGCCACACGATCGGGGCCTATACTTCTTACGGTTTTCATCATCCCGACGAGCACTTTCAGATTCTCGAATGGGCCAATGCCCTGGTCGGGCTCGGTAACCCCCAGCACCTTCCTTGGGAGTACGCCGCCCAGATCCGCCCCTGGTTCCAGCCGATGTGCCATGCGGTCTTCGTCAAACTCTTCCTGATGCTGGGGATCTATAATCCGTTCAGCGCGGCCTTCTTTTTTCGGCTGATCTACGGCTATCTGAACCTCTTCTCGCTCGTGGCGTTGTGGAAGTATTTCAAAAAAACCGAGTCCCTGAACCCCGCCTGGTTTTTGTGGATCGCGCTTCTTTGGTTTTTTCCGTACATCCACGTGCGCACGTCGAGCGAAAACCTTTCGGGGATTTTGCTGTGCTTCGCCCTGCTCTCGCAGCTGAAGGGTCGCTCGCTCAAAAGCGGCCTTCTTTTCGGTTTCGCCTTTCTGGCCCGTTATCAGATCGCGCTCGGGCTGGTGGGCCTGGCGGCAGGCCTTCTGTATCGCGACCGAAAAGTGACACGCGAGCACTGGAAGCTCTTTCTCGGATTCTTGGTCCCGATCGCCTTCGGAACCCTGCTCGATCGTATCGGCTACGGCAATTGGGTCTTTACGCCGTATCGGTATTTCAAGGTCAATCTCGTCGACGGCGTGGCCGCAACCTTCAACCCGTATCCGTGGTACGAGTATTTGATCTGGATTCTTCAGCTGAACCCGGTCGTCTCGCTTCCGCTCTTTGCGGGTGCAATCGCTTTCGTATGGCCGCGACGCGCTCACGCCCCTGCCCGATCTCGCGAGCAAACCGACAATCGCCTGGTGATCGGCGGCTTCGTCTGGGCGTTTTTTCTTTTGCATTGGGGGATTACGAACAAGGAATACCGGTTTTTGTTTCCGATTTTAAACCTGGTACCCTTCATGGCGGCTGCGGCCTTTCCGATATTCGTGCCTCGATTGATGAAAACACGCTATCTCGTTCCTTATGCGTTGATCAGCGTGTTGGGCTTCAGTATTTCGACGCTGCACGGGGCTTCGCTGAATTTCTTGGGGACGATCACCCTCGTGCACCGGAACTCGGCGCCCGGCGACCTATGGCTCAGCAACCGCGATTATTCGAGCACGAACTCTTACGAGCAATATTATTCTTACGGCATGCCTGCTCCGCTTTTGTTTCATGACGGGGATGAGTTCAAGACCCTGCTCGCCGCTCACCCTGATGCCAAGGTTGTGCTCGACGGACGAATTGACGATCCGGTCACGATCGACATGCTTCGAGCCATCGAAAAAAGTCATTGCGAGTTCATCACCTCGAACATCCCCCGGTGGATCTACGGCTTTCACCGCGACTTCGCGTTTTTGAGCCGTCTTCCGTTCGTCGGAATCTTTGAGTGCCACGAAAAAGCATCGGGAGCAAACCCATGACGGGGCTTTGCCTATTCGTATTCAGCATCGTCGTCTGGCTTTCGCGCGGGCAATACGATCCGACCGCGCCGCTGCTCGCGGCCTTGTTCGTCGCCTGGGTTGCCGTGACGACGCTCAACCGTCCGGTCTTGGCAGGAAGATCAATCGCGAGATCGCTCGTCAAACCCTTCGAGTTTCTTCCGTGGCTTTTCGCGCTTCTGTTCGCGATCAAACCCGATCTGATTTA
>Ga0164242_10008809_pt1 | contig 10930 bp, 12 predicted proteins | sample OricomgcompostMG_FD_108783 | JGI IMG/M metagenome (GOLD analysis project Ga0164242, IMG submission 108783) | Miracle-Growth compost microbial communities from Emeryville, California, USA - Original compost - Miracle growth compost (MG) ...
CCCGTCCAGCAGAAGTTTCCGTGCCATGCGATGCCTCCCCATGCCATGCGGGCGGCGGATGCCGGCGCCCCGGCGCGCCGCGCCGGCCGGGCCGTTTCCGCGCAGCGCCCGTCGTGGCGCGGCCGTCTCTCAGAAGCGCAACAGCGCCGAGGCCCAGGTGAAGCCGCCGCCGAAGGCTTCCAGCAGCAGGTTCTGGCCACGCTGCACCTTGCCCGAGCGCACCGCGTAGTCCAGCGCCAGCGGCACCGAGCCGGACGAGGTGTTGGCATGCTGGTCGACGGTGACCACCACCCGGTCCATCGACATGTTCAGCCGCTTGGCGGTGGCTTCGATGATGCGCAGGTTGGCCTGGTGCGGGATCAGCCAGTCGATGTCGGACTCCTTCATGCCGGCAGCCTGCAGGGTTTCGCCGACCAGCGAATCGAGCGTCTTCACCGCGACCTTGAACACCTCGCGGCCGGACATGCGGATGCGCACGCCGTGGTTCTTCTCGTCGGAGAAGCCCGCCGACACGCCCACCGGGTTGTACAGCAGGTCCTTGTAGCCGCCGTCGGCGTGCAGGCAGGTGGCATGGATGCCCGGCTCGCTGGATGCCTCCAGCACCACTGCGCCGGCGCCGTCGCCGAACAGCACGCAGGTCTCGCGCTCGCTCCAGTCGACCATGCGCGTCAGCGTCTCGGCGCCGATCACCAGCACCTTCTTCGACTGCCCGCTCTTGATGAACTTGTCCGCCACGCCCAGCGCGTAGACGAAGCCCGAGCAGGCCGCATTGACGTCGAACGCCGCGCAGCCGTTGGCGCCGATCCGGTGCTGCACCAGGCAGGCGGTCGACGGGAAGATGATGTCGGGCGTGGTGGTGCCCAGCACGATCAGGTCCAGCTCGGAGGCCTTGACGCCGGCGGCCTCCAGCGCGCGCTGCGCGGCCAGTACCGCCAGGTCGCCGGTGGTCTCGCCGTCGGCGGCGATGTGCCGCTCGCGGATGCCGGTGCGGCTGCGAATCCATTCGTCGCTGGTGTCGACGATCTTTTCCAGGTCGACGTTGGTGACCACGCGTTCGGGCAGCGCGCTGCCGGTGGCGATGATGCGGGAGTAGATCGGGGCCATTCACCTATCCATCAGCGGAATCAAGCGGGCGCGTGGACGGACCAGCCGGCGGAACGCGCGCGGGATGCAAAGGTACGCGCAAGGCGTCCGCAAACGCAAAGCGGCGCGTCGCCGCGCCGCCTTGCGGAAAACGGATACCCGCGTGGGACCGGTCAGTCCTCGTCGACCGCCACGCTGGTGTCGGCGATCACCTTCTTGCCGCGGTAGTAGCCGTCGGCGGTCACGTGGTGGCGCAGGTGCACCTCGCCGCTGGTCGGGTCGGTCGCCAGCTGCACGGTCTTGAGCTTGTCGTGGGCACGGCGCATGCCACGGGTGGACGGGGTACGGCGGCTCTTGGCAACGGCCATGATGGTTCTCCGGATGAATCAGTGGTTCTTGAGTTCGCGCAGGAGCGCGAACGGGTGGTCGGTACGTTCCGCGACGGGCGCGTCGCCCTGCGCGGAACCGGTTACTTCGTCGGGCAGCGTGCTGTCCGGATCGACCGGCACCAGCGGCAGCGCCAACAGCAATTCGTCCTCGATCACGTCCGCCAGGCTCAACTTGCCGTCGCCGGCGACCAGCAGCGGCTCGCAGCCCGGCGGCAGCGCGGCTTCCTCGCGCTCGTGCCGGATCAGGCCGAGCCGGGTATCCACCGCCACCGGCAGCACGAACGGCTCCAGCGTGCGCTGGCAGGTCAGCGTGAGTGGCGCGCGTACGCGGACGTCGAGATAGGCCGTGTCGAACTCGTCCCGCCCGAAATCCAGCTCGAAGCGCGCCTCGCCGGCCTGCGCCGCCAGCGACTCGCGCAGGCGGGACAAGGATGCGATGGGCAGCGCCCCTTCGAACGAACGCCGCGCCGCAACCATGCGCCAAGCGTCCACGGACTCTGGCAGTGTCACGGACATAACCGCGAAATAGTAGGCATGGCCTTGCTTGAAGTCAACCACGGATGCCCCGGGAACGGCGCGCCAGCCGACTGTTTTGCCTGCGCCGGAGGCATGCGTCAGACTGCCCTCCCTTCGCCCGATGCCCGCATGCCGCCCGTGGACGCCTCCCTGACGATCGACCTGGCCGCCGCCCTGACCCTGCCCGCCGCTGCCGCGCTGGGCTGGTCCTGGCGCCACCGGCAAGGCCGCCGCAGCGCCAGCCTGCGGCACCTGCTGGAACTGGCCGACCGCCTGGAAACCGACCTGAAGACCTGCCGCACCGGGCTGCGCCGGGCGCACGCCGTACTGTCGCCCGACCCCGACCTGGCGACCGCCAGCGAACAGGAAGCCGCGCAGGCCGTCGACGCCGGCCTGCGCTCGCTGCTGCGCCAGCGCATCTGGATCCGCGACCGCGCAGCGGCCGCCAGCCAGCCCGAACTGGACCGGGCCGCGCACTCGATGCGCCGCGCCCGCGAACGCCTGCGCCCGCTGCTGCAGGCGCTCGGCCAGGCCCAGCGCGACCTGGACAGCGCCGTGCGCGAACACATCCGCCGGGAGCCGGGCGCATGACCGTGCCGCGGCTGGTGCTCGGCTCCACCTCGCGCTATCGGGCCGAGCTGCTGCGCCGGCTGCTGCCGGATTTCGAGCAGTGCGCGCCAGGCACGGACGAAACCGCCCGGCCCGGCGAGGCCCCGTCGGCGCGCGCGCTGCGGCTGGCCGTGGCCAAGGCCGCGGCGGCGGGCGCAGGCCGGCGCGACGCCCTGGTGATCGGTTCCGACCAGGTCGCCGAGCTGGACGGTAGCGTGCTCGACAAGCCCGGCACCGCCGAACGCGCCCGGGCCCAGCTCGCCGCCAGTTCCGGGCGGCGGGTGGCGTTCCACACCGCGCTGTGCCTGCTCGACACGCGCAACGGACAGTCGCGCACCTATCTTGACCGGACCTGCGTGCATTTCCGCGAACTGGCCGCCGACGAGATCGACCGCTACGTCGCGCGCGAACAGCCGCTGGACTGCGCCGGCAGCTTCAAGTGCGAGGGCCTGGGCATCAGCCTGTTCGAGCGCATCGACGGCACCGATCCCAGCGCCCTGGTCGGCCTGCCGCTGATCGCGCTGGCGCGGTTGCTCCGCGAGGCCGGCATCGCCCTGCCCTGAGCGTCGTCCAGAGACGGGCTGCCCCGGCCCAAGGCACGGCGGAAGCCGACCCACACCGCTCGCCGCCGGGACTCGCCAGATGCGGATCACCGCGCACCGCTTGCCGCTTCGTAGGCGCCGCGCCAGACCGGGCAGGCGTCGCGCATCGCCGGTGTCGCCGCCTGGACCACCGGCGCATGCCGCGGCACCCGCCCGGCGTAGAAGGCGATCCGCCGACGCCCGTCGTACAGGTCCAGCCGGCGCAGCGGCCTGGGAGCGTCGATCCGCGTACACAGCGCGCCCAGCCATGCCGCCCGCTCGTGCACGCGCAGCGCCTCCTCGTCCACCGCCAGCAGCATCGGCGCGCCGGCGTGGACGGCGCGCAGGCCCGCTTCGTCGAGGCGCCACAGCGCCAATTGCGGCGCGCGGCCGTGGAAGGCGTTGAGCGGGCTGTCCAGCGCGTACACCGCCGTCCGCCCGCCGAGCTGGAACTGCAGTTCCGCGGCCAGCATGAAATTGTCGGCTACCAGCACGGTCCCCGCCGGCTGTTCCTTGAGCAGCGCCGCAGCCGCCGCACCGCTCTCGCGCCAGCCGACGAAGGTACGCGGGAACGCCTTGACCCCGGCCAGCACGTCCGCACCGCCGGGCGCGGCGGCCAGCCCCAGGTAGGCCAGCCCGGCAAGCTGGCCGAGCGCCGCCAGCGTAAAGGCCGCCGTGGCGAACGCCCGCCACATGCGGCGCATCGCCAGCGGCCGCCACAGCACCGGCAGCGCGGCCAGCAGCGGCAGATAGCCCGGCAACGGCCAGTGCGCGCGGAAGCGCATGTCGTCGGCGAACAGGCCGGCGGCGAAGTACACCACCACGAAGGTCAGCGAGGTCACCGCCAGCAGGTCCCACGGTGCCCCCTCGCCGCGCCGGCGCCAGCACCGCCACGCGGTCCACAGCAGCAGGCCGTACAACAGCGGCGTGCAGGCCAGCGCCTGCTCCAGCGGCTGCACCAGCGTATCGGGGTGGAATCGCCACGGATTGCGCCCGACCAGCTGGAACGCCAGCCCCGCCCCGTGCTGCTGCCAGTTCGAGACGGCCATCGGCAGCAGCCCCAGCGCAGCCACCGCCAGCGCCAGCCAGAAGCCGCCGCGCCGCCACAAGCCGCGCCCGCGCGGGGTCAGCACGCACAGCAGCAGGCCGGCCAGCATCGGCATCGCCGCGCGGTAGTGCGCCAGCCAGCACACCGCCAGGGCGCCGCCGAGCAGCAGCCAGTCGCGCCACCGGCCGACCGCCATCGCCCGCTCCAGCGCGAGCAGCGCCAGCATGATCGCCACCGTCAGCGGCACGTCCGGCAGCGCCAGCACGCCGAGACTGCCGGCCAGCGGCAACGCCAGGCACAGCAGCCCCGCCTGCCAGCCGGCACGCTCGCCGAACAGGCGTCGCGCGAAAACCACGACCAGCCACGGCAGCGTGCTGCCGATCGCCAGGAACGGCCAGCGCATGCCCAGCAGGCCGTGGCCGGCCACCGCCTCGCCCAGGCGGATCAGCCACGCCGTCAGCGGCGGCAGGTCGCTGTAGCCCCAGGCCGGATGCCGGCTTTCCTGCCAATAGAACGCCTCGTCGCCGAACGGCGACAGCGTCGAGGCGATCGCCAGCTTGGCCGCCAGCAGCACGACGAAAGCCGTGACGAAGGTCGCTCGCCAGCGCGCGAAGCCGGCCGCTACACTGCCCCGGTCAGGCATGCGCCGCCGGCCTTGCCGCCCGTACCCGCTCCGAAGCCGCCATGTCCGTCATCACACCTCCGCTACGCGACGAGATCCTTGGCCAGCGCCTGGACGCGGCGCGGGCCCAGGTCAACCGGGTCCTGCTGGGCAAGCCGCGCCAGGTGAAGCTGGCCTTCGCCGGCCTGATCGCCGGCGGCCACCTGCTGCTGGAAGATGTACCCGGCGTGGGCAAGACCACCCTGGCCCGCGCGCTGGCGGCCAGCTTCGCGCTGGCGTTCCAGCGCGTGCAGTTCACCAGCGACCTGCTGCCGTCGGACATTATCGGGGTCAGCGTGTACGAGCGCGAGAGCGAACGCTTCCGCTTCCATCCCGGACCGATCTTCAGCGGCCTGCTGCTGGCCGACGAGATCAACCGCGCCACGCCCAAGACGCAGAGCGCGCTGCTGGAGGCGATGGCCGAGGGCCAGGTCACCGTGGACGGGCGCAGCCACCCGCTGCCGCGGCCGTTCTTCGTGGTCGCCACGCAGAACCCGCTCGACCTCGCCGGCACCTTTCCGCTGCCCGACTCGCAGCTCGACCGGTTCATGCTGCGCCTGTCGCTGGGTTATCCCGATGCCGAGGCCGAGCGCGCCCTGCTGCACGGCGACGACCGCCACGACCGCGTCGCACAGCTGCAGCCCCAGCTCGACGGCCCCGCCCTGCAGGCGCTGAACCGCCAGGCACAGTCGGTCACCGCCAGTCGCGCCCTGCTCGACTACCTGCAGGCGCTGCTCGCCGCCAGCCGCCGGCATGCCGACATCCGCGTGGGTCTGTCGCCCCGCGCCGGCCTCGCCCTGCTTGCCGCGGCGCGGGCCTGGGCGCTGCTCGACGGGCGCTCGCACGTGATCCCCGAAGACCTGCAGGCGTTATTCGTGCCGCTGGCCGCGCACCGGCTGGTGCCCGCGCGCGGCGCCACCGGCGACACCCTGGCACGGACGCTGCTGGCCGAGGTCGCCGTCGACTGATGCGGGCCGCCCTGCGCCGCGGACGAGCCTGGGCCGAACGCCGCCTGCCCGCGCTGGTCCGGCCGCGCCGCCCCGAACCGCTGCCCATCGAGCTGCACCGGCGGCGCATCTACATCGTCCCCACCCGCTTCGGCCTGGGCTTTGCCGTGCTGCTGCTGGTGATGCTGGGCGGTGCCCTGAACTACGCCAACAACGCCGCGCTGCTGCTCACCTGCCTGCTCGGCGCAGCGGCCGCCGCCAGTATGCTGGCGGCCTTCCGCACGCTCGACGGCCTGTGCCTGGACAGCATCCGCGCCGGCCATGCCGTGGCCGGCCGGCCGCTCGAGCTACGCCTCGACTTCGCCTCGCAGCGGCCACGCTGCGCAGTGCGGATCGACACCGACACCGGCGCCACCGCCTTCGCCATGCCCGGCGGCGACACCACCGTGACACTGTCGCTGCCCACCGGCACGCGCGGCTGGCTGCCGCTGCCGCGCCTGCGCGTGTGGACCAGCTGGCCGCTGGGCCTGTTCCGCGCCTGGAGCTGGCTGCATCCCGGGCAGGCGGTGCTGGTGTGGCCGGAAGCGGAATCCGCCGGGCCGCCGCCGCCCGGCAGCGACGACGCAGGGCCGCCCCGCCTGCACCAGGGCGAGGACGTTGCGGCGCTGCGCGCCTATCGCCACGGCGACCCGATCCGCCACGCCGCGTGGAAGGCCAGCGCCCGCCACCAGGGCCTGCTGGTCAAGGATTTCGAGCGGCCCGACTCCCGCCTGGACTGGCACCTGGATTGGTATCGGGTGTCTCTTCCCGAACACGAGGCACGCATCGCCCGGCTGGCACGCTGGCTGGGCCAGGCGCAGGCGCAAGGACGCCGCTACAGCCTCCGGCTGCCCGGCGAGCATATCGACGCCGGCAGCGGCCATGCGCACTACGTGCGCTGCATGAACGCGCTGGCGCGCCTGCCGTGAGCCGCCTTTCCACGCCCGCGTCGCGCACGGCGGAAACCCCGCTGGACGCGCATGCCTTCGGCCTGCTCTGCCTTACCGTGGCGCTCGCGCTCGCGATGCACGCGCCCTACCAGCCCTGGTGGCTGAGCGCGGCCCTGCTGCCCATGCTGGCATGGCGCTGGCGGCAACGGCGCCAACGTCCCGGCCGCGTGCCGGCCTGGCTCAAGCTGCCCCTGCTCGCCCTGCTGGCGCTGGCCGTGGTCGCCCGCTACGGCACCGTGTTCGGACGCGCGCCCGGCGCCGCGCTGGCGATCGGCTTGCTGGTGCTGAAGGTGCTGGAAAGCGAGCGCGCCCGCGACGCCCGCGTCGGCGTCGGCTTCGCCTGCTTCACGCTGATGGCGGCCCTGCTGTTCGGCCAGGGCATGGCGGCCACCGCGGTCGTCGCGCTCGGCCTGCTGCCGGCGCTGGCCACGCTGCGCGCCCTGGAACCGGGCCAGCCGTCGCCGGCCGGCCTGGCCCGCGCGCTGCTGCCAGGGCTGGGCATGCTCGGCGCAGCCCTGCCGCTGGCGCTGCTGGCCTTCGTCTTCGTCCCGCGGCTGAACACGCCGCTGTGGGGCGCCCCGCACGCAGGCGAGGCCCGCAGCGGCCTCGACGACCGCATGACCCCGGTCGGCTTCTCGTCCCTGCTGCTCGACGACAGCCCGGCGATGCGGGTGAGCTTCGACGGTCCGCCGCCGCCGCCCGAGCAGCGCTATTTCCGCGCCTACGTCATGGACGACTACGACGGCGTCGGCTGGCGATCCCGCGACGACGCCGGCCAGCCGCCGGAACCCCTGCAGGCGGCGCGGAGCATCGGCTACCGGGTCAGCCTGGAACCGTCCCGCCAGCGCGTACTGCCCGTCCTCGACGTACCGCTCGATGCACCGCCCGGAGCCGCCATGCGCGCCGGGCGCGTGGTGATGGCGCGCCAGCCGGTGGACGCCCCGCTGGATTACGCCCTGCGCTCGGCCGTCCGCTACCGCCTGCAGCCGGGACGCGCCAAGCAGGCCGTGCGCTGGCTGCAGCTTCCCGCCGGATTCGACCCGCGCACGGTGGCGCTGGGACGTTCGTGGCACCAGCGCTACGGCAGCGACCGCGCCGCCATCGTGCGCGCCGCGCTGTCGCTGTTCCATGATGGCGGCTACCGCTACACCCTGGCGCCGGCGCCGCTGGGCCGCGACGCGATGGACGATTTCCTGTTCCGGACCCGCGAAGGCTTCTGCGAACACTACGCCTCGGCCTTCACCCTGCTGATGCGCGCCGCCGGCGTCCCGGCCCGGGTGGTCACCGGCTACCAGGGCGGCTACTGGAACACGATGGGGCATTACCTGCTGCTGCGGCAATCCGACGCGCACGCCTGGAGCGAGGTGCAATTGCCCGGCCGCGGCTGGGTGCGCGTCGACCCCACCGCCGCGGTACGCCCGCAGCGCGTGGACCTGGGCGCCGCGGCCGCCGCCGGCGGCCAGTTGCCGTGGGCCAGTCGCGGCTGGCTGCAGTCGCTGCGAAACCGCTGGGACATCGTCAACCACTGGTGGAACGAAGGCGTTATAGGCTTCGACGCATTGCGTCAGCGCGGGTTGCTGACGCGGTTCGGCGTACGCGAGGCGTCGCCCGCATGGTTGGCATCGATGCTGGCGATCGGCTGTGCGCTGGCCGGCGCGCTGGGTCTGGCCTGGGCCCTGCATCGCCGCAGCGGCAGCGAGCCCGCCCTCGCCGCCCTGCGCGAGCTGGAGCGGCGCCTGGCCCGGCGCGGCCTGGAGCGCCGGCACGGCGAAGGGCCACGGCACTACCTGCGCCGCGCCGCCCGCGCCCTGCCTACGCAGCATGACGAACTCAACCGACTGATGGAAAACTACCTCGAACTTCGCTATGCCCACGATGAACCGCCAGCCGAATCGCTCCGACGCTTCTGCCGCGCGGTGCGGAATTTTCGGCCCGCTCGCGTGGTCAAATGAAGGTGCGGTACCGTGTCTCGCGCATTTGCCCTCCTTCTGATGGAGAAACCGTGATGTCCCCCCGTTACCGACTACTGATCCTGGCCGTGGCCAGCGCCGCACTGGGCGCCTGCGCCACCATGCCGCAACCGCTGCAGGGCAACTACGCCAACCTCACCTCGCTGGCCGCGCAGCAGGGCGGCGCGGGTGGCACGCGCGTGCGCTGGGGTGGCGAAATCATCAAGACCGAACCCGGTCCCCAGGAAACCTGCTTCTACATCCTGTCGCGCCCGCTCGACGGCCAGGCCCGGCCCAAGGTTGGCAACTCCGGGCAGAGCCTGGGCCGCTTCGTGGCCTGCCACCCCGGCTTCTACGATCCGGAGGTGTTCACCCGCGGCCGCGAGCTGACCGTCACCGGCACGGTGCACGGCACCGTGTCGCACAAGGTGGGCGAGTACGAGTACGCCTATCCGCGCGTCGAGGCCGACGTGGTCTACCTGTGGCCCAAGCGCCCGATCTACGTGAACGGCCCGTATCCGCCGGGTTTCTACGACCCGTTCTGGGGCCCGGGCTGGGGTCCGTGGGGCGGCTGGGGCTACGGCGGCTACCCCTACTGGGGCGGTCCGCGGGTGATCGTAGTGCATCATCCCGCGCCGCCCCCGCCGCACCACAGATAAGTTCAATACCGGAACGATCCGGACCTACGCAAACGCCGGCCCTTGGCCGGCGTTTGCGCATCCGCTTCCAACCTTGCTGCCCTCTTCCACGCAACACCCCCGGGCGTCGGCAGCCGCCGTCCGGGAACCCGGCATCAGCCGGGCGGCCAGTGCATCGCCCGCCCCGCCAGCAGATGCACGTGCAGGTGGAACACGGTCTGGCCACCATGCTCGTTGCAGTTGATCACTGTCCGGTATCCCTGCTCGGCCAGGCCTTCCCGCTTCGCAAAACCGGCGCAGGCAAGCAACAGCTTGCCGAGCAGCAGCGCATCGTCCGCCGTGGCCTCGTTCAAGGTGGCGACCGGCCGCTTGGGGATGAACAGCACGTGCACCGGCGCCTGCGGGTTCACGTCGCGGAAACCGAGGATCTCCTCGTCCTCGTAGACGATGTCGGCGGGAATCTCGCGCCGGATGATCTTGCCGAAAATCGTATCGCCCATGCGTTCTCTCCTTCCTCGTCATTGCAGGCGCAGCAGCATGCCATGCGCTGCCGGCGCCACCTGCCTGAAACCGAACTGCTCGTAGAGGCGACAGGCGGTGCCGTCGGCGATCAGCCCCACCATCGTGCGCGCCGGCGCGCGGTCATGCACCTGTTCCATCAGGGCCGCCATGATCTGCCGGCCCAAGCCACGCCCCTGCCATGCGGGAGCCACCGCGATATCGACCACGAACAGGAACAAGCCGCCGTCGCCGACCACGCGCCCCATGCCGACCAGTTCGCCGTCCGCGCGCACGCAGACCGAGCACCAGCTGGCCGGCAGCCCGGCCGCAGCGCCTTCCACGCTCATCGCACTGAGGCCGGCGGCGGCGCGCAGCGCGAGGTATTCCTCCGCGGCGGGGACTTCCAGGCGCAGCACCGGCTCGCTTGGCGTCGGCATCGCGCTGCCTCAATCCGCCGACAGGCGGCTGCCGAAGGCGTGCGCCAGCGTGCCGCGGTCCACGTATTCCAGTTCGCCGCCCAGCGGCACGCCATGCGCCAACCGGGTGGGCCGGATACCCGCCGCACGCGCCAGCTGCGCCAGGTAGTGCGCGGTGGCCTCGCCTTCGACGGTGGGGTTGGTGGCAAGGATCAGTTCCTCCACCTCGCCTTCGGCCAGCCGCTCGCCCAGCAGGTCCAGGCCCAGTTCCTGCGGCCCCAGGCCGTCCAGCGGCGACAACCGACCCATCAGCACGAAATACTGGCCGCGATAGCCGGTCGCCTGCTCGATCGCCGCCAGGTCCACCGGCGACTCCACCACGCACAGCAGGTGGCGGTCGCGGCTGGTACTGGCGCAGATCGCGCACACCGGCTCCTCGCTGAAATTGCGGCAACGCGAACAGTGGCCGATGCGCTGCAGCGCCTCGCGCATCGTGCCGGCCAATTTCAGGCCGCGCTCGCGTTCGCGTTCCAGCAGATGGAAGGCCATCCGCTGCGCGCTCTTGCCGCCCACGCCGGGCAGGCAGCGCAGGGCCTCGATCAG
>Ga0164242_10008810_pt1 | contig 10930 bp, 10 predicted proteins | sample OricomgcompostMG_FD_108783 | JGI IMG/M metagenome (GOLD analysis project Ga0164242, IMG submission 108783) | Miracle-Growth compost microbial communities from Emeryville, California, USA - Original compost - Miracle growth compost (MG) ...
AGGCGGGTCGGCCGCGAGCCAAGCCTCGACGTGCGTCGCCAGGTGGGTGACGTTCGCAAGCCGAAGCAGCTGCGGCGTCCCGTCGCTGACCATGTCGGCGGCCACTGCGTCGAAGACCTCACGGACCGAGTCAGCAGCGATCCGGTGTTCGAGCGCGTCCTTCGACGATGCGAGCAGCCACCGCTCGAGGGCCGCGTCCTCTTCGGCGTCACCACCGCGGCGGATCGTGCCCGCGAGGACCAGGGACTCGGCGTGCCGACCGAGGCGGCGGACGAGTAGCTCCGGAGACGCGCCGACGAGCCCGTCGCAGACGAAGGTGAAGCACGAGGGGAAGCGAGCCGCCAGCCGTGCCGCGACCGCCCGAGGATCCAGTACGGCGGGCGCGGTGACATCGAGCGCGCGCGCCAGCACGACCTTGTCGATCGCTCCGGCACGGATCGAGGCGACAGCACGCCGTACGCCGTCAGCCCACTCGGCTTCGGACGGGACAGCCGCCGCCAGCCTCGCCGGCGGAGCCGTCGCAGCCGCGACCGGCCGACGGCGGAGCGCAGGAACCTCGACCGCCCCAGGCGGGTTGACGAGGGTTACCCACGAGCGGCCGTCGCGACGCCCGAGTACCACCTTCGGCACCACCACGACGGAGGCATCGACCTCAGGGGAGAAGCCAAGGGACACCATCGCGACGGGTCCGCTGCCGGGTAGCCCCACGTCGTCGCGCGCGGTGATCGCGGCGAGTGCGGCGGCGACCTCCGCCGGATCGCGCGTGGCGAGCCGTGCCGCCTCGCCCCAGCCCACGATCCCGTCGCCGCCACGAAGGAACCCGAACGCGTGACCGGCGGGCAGCCAGGTGAGCAACTCGCCCGGGTCGTCGACCTCAACGCTCCACGCGACGAGATCGGCGGCCTCGATCGACGCCAGTGCCTCCTTCATCCGCCCGGCTTGTCCAGCTCGGCCTGCAGCGCATCGTTCTTCGATCGAGCAGTGGCAGCGAGATCTCCCTGGAACCTCACCATGGCGGCGCGCAGCTCGAGATCACTGATGCCGAGCATCCGGATCGCGAGCAAGCCGGCATTGCGAGCACCGGCGACCGACACCGTAGCCACGGGTACGCCGGCTGGCATCTGCACGATCGACAGCAGCGAGTCGACGCCGTCGAGGTGCGACAGCGGCACCGGAACGCCGATGACGGGCAACGGCGTCACCGACGCGAGCATCCCCGGAAGATGCGCGGCTCCGCCCGCCCCGGCAATGACGACCCGCAACCCGCGATCGGCCGCACTAGCCCCGTACTCCAACATGTCCGCAGGCGTGCGATGGGCGGATACCACCCGGACCTCGACCTCGACGCCGAACTCGGCAAGGGCGTCGGCCGCCGGCTTCATCGTCGGCCAGTCCGAGTCGCTGCCCATGACGATTCCGACCATCACGCTCACGACGCATCCCCCCTCAGCACCTCGACCGCCTTCCGGGCTTGCGCCCGGATCTCCTCGAGATCATCGCCGAGCACAGTCACGTGACCGAGCTTGCGACCCGGGCGCGCGGCCTTGCCGTACAGGTGCACCGAACCGCCGGGCACCGCCTCCAGCGCGGCCGGCAGGCTCGTCGAGAGATCGGTCGACGGGCCTCCCAGCAGGTTGACCATCACGGTGAACGGGGCCCTCGTCCGAGTGTCGCCGAGCGGCCAGTCGAGGACGGCGCGGAGGTGCTGCTCGAACTGGCTGGTCGTTGCGCCTTCGATCGACCAATGACCTGAGTTGTGCGGACGCATCGCAAGCTCGTTGACGAGCAGGCCGCTCGGCGCCTCGAACAGCTCGACGGCCAGCACACCGACGACGTCAAGCTCCTCAGCGATCCGCACGGCGAGCGCCTGCGCCTCGGCGGTCAGCGAGTGGCTCAGCCGCGGCGCAGGAGCCACCACCTCGACACAGATCCCGTTCTCCTGGACGGTCTCCACGACCGGCCAGCACCGGCTGCGGCCCGACGGGGTTCGCGCGACCTGCACCGCGAGCTCGTGAACGATCGTCACCTTCTCCTCGACGATCACGTCGCCGTCGGGCAACGGATCGCCCTCGCCGACAATCCACACTCCCCGGCCGTCATACCCGCCACGTACCGCCTTCGCGACGTACGGCCGCGGTAGCGACCTCGGGTCGTCCGACCACTTGGGCATCGGAACGCCGAGCTCACCCAACCGCCTTCGCATCGCGCGCTTGTCCTGCGCATAGCGGAGCGCGCTCGCCCCGGGCCGCATCGTGACGCCGGCCGCCGTCAGCGACGCGATCAGGTCGTTGGGCACATGCTCGTGGTCGAAGGTGACGACATCACAGGACTTCGCGAAGCGCTCGACCGCCGCCGCGTCGGAGGCTGAGCCGATCTCGACATCGGGAGTGACGAGCGCCGCACCGTCGTCCGGGTGGTCGGCAAGGACGTGCAGGCTCAACCCGAGAGAGATCGCCGCCTGATGGGTCATGCGCGCCAGCTGGCCGCCGCCGACCATGCCCACGACCGGCAACCCGGTCGCCTTCGCGGTCACTGGGGACACTACAGACCTAGGTCGCGGGCGATGAGCATCCGCTGGATCTCGGAGGTGCCCTCGCCGATCTCGAGGATCTTGGCGTCGCGCCAGTGCCGGGCGACCGGGAACTCGTTCATGAACCCGTAACCGCCGAACACCTGCGTCGCATCGCGGGCGTTGTCGACCGCGATCGTCGAGGAGTACAGCTTCGCGATGGCAGCCTCGCGCTTGAAGGTCTCACCGGCGAGCATGCGCGACGCGGCATCGAGGTAGGCGCAGCGCGCGACATGCGTACGCATCTCCATGTCGGCGATGCGAAACGCGACGGACTGGTAGCTGCCGATCGGCGCACCGAACGCCTCGCGCTCCTTGGCGTAACGCACCGACTCGTCGACACAGCCCTGGGCGAGCCCCACCGCCAGCGCGGAGATCGCGATGCGGCCTTCGTCGAGGGTCGACAAGAACTGCGCGTAGCCGCGGCCCCGCTCGCCCAGGACGTTCGCCGACGGCACGCGGCAGTCCTTGAACGAGAGCTCACGGGTGTCGCTGGCGTGCCACCCGACCTTGTCGTACTTCTTCGATGGCGTGAACCCGTCGCGAGGCACCGGCACCATGATCGACGTCAGCTCCGGCCTGCCATCGGCGCGATCGCCGGTCCGGCACAGCACGGTCACCAGCGAGGTGATGTTCGTACCTGAGTTGGTGATGAACGCCTTCGTCCCGTTGACCACCCACTCATCACCGTCCTGCACAGCACGCGTGCGGGGGTTGCCGGCGTCAGAGCCGCCACCGGGCTCGGTCAGCCCGAACGCGGCGAGCGCCTCCCCGCTGCACAGCGACGGGAGCCACTCCTTGCGTTGTTCCTCGGTCCCGAACCGGTAAACCGGCATCGACCCGAGGCCTACAGCCGCCTCGAGCGTGATGGCCACGCTGGAGTCGATCCGGGCAAGCTCCTCGATCGCCAGGCAGAGCGCGAGGAAGTCCCCGCCCATGCCGCCGTACTCCTCGGGGAACGGCAAACCGAACAGGCCCATCTCGCCCATCTGGGCAATGACGGAGTACGGGAACTCACCGGTGCGGTCGGCCGCCTCGGCCTGTGGCGCCACCACGTCGCGCGCGAACGTCGCAACGCTCTTCCGAAGTGCATCGTGCTCGTCGCTCAGCCGGTGGCTCACCCCACGATTTTCGCACGGTTGATCAGCGAGCTCGGCCGCCCGACCCGTACCCTCGGATAGATGGTCGGAGCGAAGGTCAAGCACCTCTATTCGACCTTCGAGCACCTGATCCACGAGATCGCGAAGTTCGGCGTCGTGGGCGCCATCGCATTCGTCGTCACGACCGCGCTGAACAACCTCTTCCACTTCAGCGCCGGGTTGGGGCCGCTGACCAGCTTCGGTCTTGCTACCGCGATCGCCGCGACGCTCTCCTACTTCGCGAACCGACATTGGACCTGGCGCCACAAGACCGACAACGGCATCACACGTGGCCTGTCGATGTTCCTGCTGCTGTCCGCGATCGGGCTCGGCATCTCCGAGATCCCCGTGGGCGTCAGCGAGTACATCCTCGGCTTCCACTCACCCCTCGCCTACAACATCTCCTCGACGCTGGTCGGTACGGCGTTGGGTACGGTCTGGCGCTTCTGGAGCTTTCGGCGGTGGGTCTTTCTCGAGCCCGAACCCGACCGCTCCGAGGATGCCGAGCAGAACGCTTTGGTGTGAGAGTCCTATACCGGCGTAACGCCGTGGCGGCGGCGCGAGAAGTCACGGTTCTTGTTCCTGTACGCCGCGAAGCGGCGGATCAGGTCGTGACGTAGCTGCTCCGGCTCGACGATCGCATCGACCACCAGCTCGCTCGCGAGGTGGACGATGTCGATGTCGGTCTCGTACTCCTCGCGGAGCTTGGTGACGAACGCCTCGCGCTCGACTTCGTCGCTGATCTTCTGGATCCGGTTGTAGTAGACCGCGTTGATCGCGGCTTCGGCGCCCATGACCGCGATCTTGGCAGTCGGCAGCGCGAGTGTGGCGTCCGTGCCGAACGCCGGCCCGGACATCGCGTAGAGGCCCGCGCCGTACGCCTTCCTGACGATCACGGAGATCTTCGGAACGGTCGCCTCGCAGACGGCGGTGATGAGCTTCGCGCCGTGGCGGATGATCCCCTCGCGCTCGACGGCGGTGCCGACCATGTAACCCGGTACGTCGGCGAGGAAGAGCAGCGGCACGTTGAACGCGTCGCACAGCTGGATGAACCGCGCGCCCTTGTCGGCGGAGTCGACGAAGAGCACCCCGCCCTTGATCATCGGGTTGTTGGCGACGACCCCGACCACCTGACCGTCGAGTCGACCGAAGCCGACGACCAGCTCCTTCGCCCACAGCTCGTGCACCTGCATGAAGGACCCGGCGTCGAGCAGCGCGGTGATGTAGCGCCGCATGTCGTAGGCCTGCCGGTCGTTCTCCGGCACCATGCCGCGAAGGTCACCGCCGGCCGGCTCGGCCGCGTCGATGGCCGGCGGCTCGCCCTGCCAGTTGGAAGGCAAGTAGGAGAGGTAGCGCTGCACCGTCTTGATCGCGCTCGGCTCGTCCGGCGCGAGGAAGTGCCCTACCCCTGACACACTGCAGTGCATCCGGGCGCCACCCATCTCCTCGAGCGTGGTCTGCTCGCCGACCACCATCTCGACCATTCGCGGCGACCCGAGGTACATCGAGGCGTTGCCCTCCACCATCACCACGACGTCGCAGAAGGCCGGGATGTAGGCACCACCGGCCGCGCTCGGACCGAAGAGCGCGCACACCTGCGGGATCGATCCGCTGGCGCGCACCTGGTTGTAGAAGATCCGGCCGGCATGACGCCGCCCGGGGAACATCTCCACCTGGTCGGTGATGCGCGCGCCGGCTGAGTCGACCAGCCACACCATCGGCACGCCCAGCGTGTAAGCCTGCTCGATGACGCGGACGATCTTCTCGACGGTACGCGCCCCCCACGAGCCGGCTTTGACCGTCGAGTCGTTGGCCATGAGGCACACCTGCCGGCCGTCGACCTTCGCCGTCCCGGTGATGACCCCGTCCGCGGGCAGGTCACCCGCCAGCGCGTTGGCGAACTCGCCGTCCTCGATGAAGGAGTCCTCGTCGACCAGCAGCCGGACCCGCTCGCGCGCGAAGAGCTTGCCCTTCTCCGCGTTCGCCGCGTGGTACTTGTCGTCGCCCCCACGCGCGATGTCATCGCGGAGCTTCCGGATGTCGGTCACGACGCGAGACTACGTTCCATCCAGAGCACGTCCCACCACCGGTCGAACTTGCGTCCGACCTCCGTCATCGTGCCCATCTCGGCGAACCCGAACTTGCGGTGCAGTGCGACCGACGCGTCGTTCGGCAGGGCTATCCCGGCGTACGCGCGGTGGATGTCCTCACCGCTGAGCTCCTCGAACAACCGCCGGTACAGCGCAGATCCGATCCCGGCACCAGTCGCCGCAGGGTGCAGGTAGACCGTCACCTCGATCGAGGGGTCGTACGCCGGCTTCACCCGAAACCGGCTGCTGCTGGCGTACCCGAGCAGCCCGTCTGCCTGGCTGGCCACGAGCAGCCGATGGCGTCCGGAGCTTCGGTAGTGGTCGAACCACGCCCGCCGCGAGTCGACCGTGAACGGCTCGAGATCGAAGGTGGCCGCGGTGTTGACGACGTAGTGGTTGTAGATCTCGGTCAGGGCCGGCAGATCGGAGTCGACCGCGTAACGGACTTCTGTCACGTCGGGGTCGTACGGGTCCGGGGGCCGGCGCGAAGCACCTGGCTCGGCAGCGTCCGGCCCACGATTCGCTCGGCCGTGGCCGCCGCCTCGATCATCGCGTCAAGGTCGACGCCGGTCTCGACGCCCATGTCCTCCACCATGTGGATCAGCTCTTCGGTTGCGACGTTGCCACTGGCGCCGGGCGCGTAGGGGCATCCGCCGAGACCGCCGACGCTGGCGTCGAAGTCGTCCACACCCAGCTGCAGCGCGGCCAGCACGTTCGCCAGTCCGGTGCCACGAGTGTTGTGGAAGTGGAGGTTCACCGAGACGTCGGGGTGCGCCATCCGCAGACCGCCGACGAGTTGAGTGACGCGACTGGGCGTCGCCATTCCGGTCGTGTCACCGAACGCGATGCCGTCCGCGCCGTCGCGGACCGCCCGACCGGCGACCGCGAGCACCCGCTCGACCGGGACGTCGCCCTCGTAGGGACACCCCCAGGCGGTGGCCACGATGACCTGCACCCGGGCATCCATGCCGTGCGCGAGGGTGATCAGCTCGGCGATCTCGTCGAGCGACTGGTCTGTGGTTCGGTTGATGTTCCTGCGGTTGTGCGTGTCGGAGGCCGACACCACCACCTCGATGTCCCGGAAGCCCGCACCGAGTGCGCGGTGCGCACCGCGAAGGTTCGGCACGAGGGCCGAGTATCGAACGTCGGCGTTGCGCGCGATGCCCGCCCAGACCTCATCCGCGTCCGCCATCTGCGGGATCGCCTTCGGCGAGACGAAGCTCACGGCCTCGATGCGCCGTACGCCGGTGGCCGACAACGCGTCGAGCAGCTCGACCTTCGCTTCTGTCGAAACCGGCGCCTCGTTCTGCAGGCCGTCACGCGGGCCGACCTCTCGGAGGCTGATCGACGCAGGGAGATCGCTCACCCGTCCACACCCTTCTGCCGTGCCGGCTGACGCCGATACCGAGCCTATGCGGAGGCACGCCGGAGGCGAGACGGGTGCAACATCGCGTAGCCGCGCACCGGCCGCGGCGGGACCCGCTTCACCTGCCACGCCGGATCGCCGTCGAGCGCCGCGGCGAACTCTCGGTCGACGAGGACGGTACCCGGCCGCGCGATCGAGGTCAGCCGGCTGGCGAGGTTCACCGGCTCGCCGTACACGTCACCCAGTCGTGACAGCACCGTGCCGTAGGCAAGGCCGACCCGCAGGTCGGGCATCGACTCGTCGGGGAGCTCCTCCGACAACCGCATCCCGATGTCCGCGGCGGCATGGACGTCGTCGGCGACGAAGAGCACCTCGTCACCGATGGTCTTGATCACCCGGCCGCCACCTCGGGCGACGACGTCGGACGCGCGTGCCTCGAACTCCTCGACCAAGGCGCCGAGCTCGGCATCGCCGATCTCCCGGGTCAGGCTGGTGAAGCCGACCATGTCGGCAAAGCCGACGGCAATCGTGCCGGCGGCGAACTCCTCCCCACTCGACGCGAGCACCCGGCCCGCGACCGCGGCCAGATGCCGTCGCCAGACATAGCCGATCAGCTGCTCGACCACGGGGACGAGCTCCTCCGCGCGATGCAGCGCCTCTTGCTGCGCGATCGCCGGATCGAGCGCCGAGCCGATCGCAGCGAGCTGCCAGTCGGCGAGACGCGACAGCGACTGCCCGAGCGCCCGCGCCATCGACACCTGCAGGTCCTCAGGCAGCCAACCCGCCTCACCGAGTGCGGTAACCGTTCGCACCGCCCACACGTCGCGATCGGTGAAGGCGCACACGTCGTCATCGACGTCGGCGAAGCCGAGTGCGTTCCACAGCGCGGTTGCCCGCTCGATCGGCACGCCGGTGAGCTCGGCGACCTGCAACCGCGTGTAGCGGCGCTCCCCACCGAGCAGCTCGCGCTCGAGCTCGGCGGCGTCCAGGTCTCGCGGCTCAGTCATCCCTTCACCTGTCACCCGCGCCGCAGGCGTCCAACCGCCGCGGCGAAGCGATCCTGGGAGGTCGCGGGGTCACCGAGGGCGTCGTGGAGCAGCGCCCGTCGCTTCGCGGTGGTGGAATCGCGGCCCCCGGTTGCGGCAACGACGAACGCGTCCAGTCCCGACAGGTCGGGCCCGAGCAGGAACCCTCCTCCGGTCGAAGGGAACCGGCGGGTGTGTGTGCGCCGGCCCATCCCTCTGGTGTCGGCGACGGCGTACGGGCGGTCGTAGGCGAGGTACTCCGCGATGACGCTCGACACGTCGAGGACCATCGCCGCGGCGCCGGCCATGGTCCGCTCGATCGGCTCGTCGTCGGGCACCCTGCCGACCCGCTTGACGATGGCCTCATGGGCACGGCGGACGTCGGGGTGACGCCGCCCGGTCAATGGGTGCGGCCGATAGCGAACGGTCACGCCGGGGTTGGCAAGGAGTGCGTCCACGAGCCTGACGCCGAGGTGAGGCAACGAGCTGTGATGCGGGTCGTCACCCCAGCCCTCCCACGTCGGCGCGTACACGATGACGGGGGGCTTCGGCGGTGGCGTGTCCGGCGGGACGAACTGTGGCCGGCCCACCTCGCGAATCACGTCGTCACGGACCCCGACCGCGGCCTCGGCGTACCGGCGCCGCCCGAGCGGCCCCGCGACCCACACCTCGTCGTACACCCGGGCATACGGGTTCGAGCTGTCCGGCTTGTCGCTCTCGCCGTGACCGACGAAGACGCACACGGTCTCGGGGCGCCGCAGCATCGACAGGTTGTTGCCACTGTGTGTGACGAACAAGGTGACGACCCGCTTCGGAAGTGGCAACGAGGCGATCAGGCCGTTGTAGGTCGAGCTGACGACCGGGAACGGCGAGTCCGTCAGCTCGTCCATCACTGCATCGCTTCGGAGCACGACGAGAGCGCGTACGCCGAGCCGGTCGACAGGCGCGAACCACATCCGCAACTGGTAGACCTCCTCCGGGTTCCCGGCGAAGTAGAGGATGACGTCCGGCTCGAACCGCCGGACTGCGGTGGAGATCGCATCGACCGCTCGAAGCCGGAGGCCGGAGCGGTGATCGCGCCAGAGCAGCCAGCCGAGAACCGCTACCGACGGGACGGCCAAGACCACGTCGACCAGCGGCCCGCCGCGCGGCCGCATCAGCAGCCGCGGAACGCGAGCGGGCGCCTCGAAGTCGGCGAGCTCGAGACCACGGCTTCGCAGCGGCGTACGGCGCATCCGCGCCAGGAGTCGACGCAACGCCTCCGCCACCGCGGTCGCGACGATCATCACCGCCGTCACGGCCGCGACGACAACCGCGCCGACAAGCGCGAGGCTCCTCGCCGCGACCAGTGTGACGACGACGCCGGCGACCCCGACCCAGATCGGTGTGCCCAGACCAGCCAACCTTGCTTTTGAGATCACTTCAGCCGCTGCGCCTCGTCCTCGACCAGGCGGTAGATCTCACGTTGCACTTCCTCGACCTTCGGGACGTCGGTCAACGCCACCTGACCGCGCTCGCCCGCCGACTCGATGGTCAGCGTGCCTGAGCCGAACAGGCGCTCGACGAGCGTGGTCTTGAACGACACGTCGTTGACGCGCGTCAGCGGCACGTCACGGCCCGTCTTGGACAGCACACCGCTGCGCATCAGGACCCGGCGATCAGTCAGCACATAGCGGGTCGTCAGCCAGGTCAGGAACGGCCGGAGGCACCACCACACGAGGACGATCAGTGCCGCCGCGAGGACGACCCACCGCAGGTACTTCTGGAACCCGTCATCATCCAGCTTGAAGTAGCAGTACGACGCCACGCCTACTGTGATCGGGGTCAGCACGACCGGTCCCGCCACTCGCCGCCAGTGCGGCCGAAGGTTGCGGATCACGTGCTCGTCCGCGTCGAGAATGTTTTCTGGAAAGCCCATCACTGCGCCTTTCGCACGTGGGTCACGTCGCCGACCAGCCAGGCCCGCTGTTGTCCGGTCTCGCCGTCCTCGACCACCAGCCTGCCGGTGTCGTCGACGTCGGTTGCGGTGCCTCGCACCATGTCTCCCCCTGGCAGCTCGATCTCGACCTCGCGCCCAATCGTCTCGCATCGCTCCCGATAAGCCGGGATCACAGACCCGGGATCTCCTGACCACCGCCACGCCGTGTACCGACGGCCGAGCGCGCGGAGCACCTCCTTGAGCAGCGGCTCGCGGTCCGTCAGCCCGCCGCACAGCAGCAGGCTCGTCGCTGTCGGGACCGGGAGCTCGTCCTCACGCATCGAGACGTTGAGGCCGATTCCGACGACGGCCGCACCTCCCGCGAGCTCCACCAAAAGGCCGCCCAGCTTGAAGCCGTCGACGAGCACGTCGTTGGGCCACTTCAGCGTCGCCTCGACGTTGCCCACTGCCAAGAGCGCCTCGACCGTGGCCAGTCCTGCGATCAGAGGCAACAGGCTGAGCTGCGCCGGCTCGAGCGACGGACGCAGCAACGCGGAGAAGGTCAGCCCCGCCCGGGCCGGTGACTCCCACTGCCGATCCAGCCGCCCCCGGCCGGCGGTCTGCTGCTCGGCGACCAGGACGAAGCCCTCGGGCTCACCCCCACGCGCCGCTTCGGCGACGTCCGCGTTGGTCGAGACCGTCGTCTCGACGACGGACACCCGTCGCCACAGGTCACCGGCAAGATCGTGTTGCAGTCGCTTCTCCGACAGCCGAGGACGAGACAGGTCGCTCCACGGGGAAGGCACGCGCCGTACGCTACGGC
>Ga0164242_10008812_pt1 | contig 10928 bp, 5 predicted proteins | sample OricomgcompostMG_FD_108783 | JGI IMG/M metagenome (GOLD analysis project Ga0164242, IMG submission 108783) | Miracle-Growth compost microbial communities from Emeryville, California, USA - Original compost - Miracle growth compost (MG) ...
AGTATCCCAATACCAGCTCCATGTCCCTGGGCGTAAACTTCACTTTTTAAAAAAACAGAGATGAAAAGCAATAGATCAATATTTAAAATATTTAACCGCCATTCAGCGCCGCTTAAATCAACGGACCTTGGCGGGACGCTAAAAGCACCTTTGCAAGGTCATAGGGTTTGTTATACCTATTTCTTTGCACTAACCCTCGCCTTTGCCCTTACCTTATCTTCTTGTTCCAAGTATTTTGATCAGGTACCTCAGGACCGGTTATCCATGTCCGAAGTCTTTAAGACAAGATCCGGCGCTTTAGGTTATTTAGGCAATGTCTACACCTATATTCCCGATGAATTCAATCAAAGACAGGTCCATGAAACAGTGCTGTATAGAACTCCTGGTCCCTGGACAGCCGCTTCAGACGAAACAGAATATGTATCTCCCGGCAATAAAGCCAAACTGATAAACTACAACACCCTGGATGCCACCGATGAGACGATGGTTAAGTGGCGTTGGAAGAGTTGGTACACAGGCATCCAGCAGGCCAATGAATTTATGGCAAGCATCGATAAAACACCTGCCGATCAGGTCAGCACCTCAGAAAAAGTCCAGTGGAAGGCTGAAGCCAAGGCACTCAGAGCCATTTATTATTTCTACCTGGTCCGGGCTTATGGACCGGTACCGATTTTGACCGAGGAGTATACCCAAAATACACCTACAGAAGAACTGCAGCTTCCCAGAAATCCGGTAGATGAATGTATTAGTTATATCGTTACACAGCTAAAAGAAGCACAAAAGGAAGGCTTATTGCAAAGTGCTACTTCAGATGCGGTAACGGGTTATGGGAGAATTGACCAGGCCGTAGCCCAGGCTTTTGTTATAGAAGCACTGACCCTTAGAGCCAGTTGGTTATTTGACGGAGAAAGTAACTATTATGCCAATTTAGTTAACCTGGACGGCACTAAACTTTTCCCCGAAACACCTAATGCAGCCACCATTAAAAGCAACTGGCAGAAAGTCGCCGATGAATCCGCCGATTTCTTAAATAGATTTGGCAGTCGTTTTAAACTGATGTATACAGATAATAGTGGTAAATCTGTTCCCAGTCCAGATGATGCAGGCTTTGACCCTTATGAATCTTACAGACGTGCCGTACGTACCCCAAGAAGCGAGATTGGCAACAATACAGAAATGATATTCTACCGGATCGATAACTCCGCAGGTACAATGGAATATGACCGTATGCCCAATGATCACCGAATCAGCGACGGCAACTACAAAGGCGGAAGTCTTCTGGGTGCTACTCAGGAGCAGGTAGACGCCTATTTTATGAGTAACGGACTTTCGCCAATCAACGGCTATAAAGCAGATGGCGTAACACCAAATATCAACGAAGCCTCCGGTTATGTAGAGGATGGATTCAGTAAGTCAGATTACAAATCTTCTACGGGACAATTATATGCCCCCGCCGGTACCCGAATGATGTATGTAAACCGCGAGCCCCGGTTTTATGCAGACATCACTTTCAATGGGCAGAAATGGTTTGACGGAACCAATGGTGGCAATATAACAGATTTTTATTATAGTGGATCCTGTGGTAAGCTCTATGGCGTCAATGATTATAGCAGTACAGGGTATCTGGTGCGTAAGTGCATGGGAGCCGGTAATCGCAATCAACCCCTGGTCTGTGTGCTGCTGCGCTTACCCAATATTTATTTCAACTATATGGAGGCCCTTGCTCATATAAGTCCTTCCAGCCCTGAGCTGTGGAAGTATATGAATATGATCCGCAAACGTGCCGGCATCCCCATGTATGGAGAAGGCGCAAATGCATTACCGCGGCCAACTAGTTTCGATGACGTCATGGAACTGATCCGCAAAGAAAAAAGAATAGAACTGGCTTTTGAAAATACCCGCTACTTTGACCTGCGCCGCTGGGGACTGGCCACTACCTACCTGAATAAACCCGTTCATGGCATGAATGTAAATGCAGATGGTAATGACTTTTTCACCCGCACACAGGTTGTTGACCGGTATTTTGACCGCCAGTATTTCTTCCCCATTCCACAAGGGGAGATCGATATAGACAAGAACCTGGTACAAAATATAGGGTATTAAATTTTAAAAGGAAGATCAGGTGTAAGAGGTTCAGAGGGTTCGGATAGGTTAAATTGTACAGATCGTTCCTCGATTTAGGTAAGTCAGTTTAAGTAGCAAGTTTTTAGGTAAATAGTTAATAATGTTTTTTTGGGGCCTGGTGTTCGCCAGGCTCCTAAAAAAGCCTTAAACAAATAGCCGCTGCAACCAGTACACTGATCACTTTGATACACATAAATATTTATGAAAATGAAAATATATATCGTTTCTGCTACTTTTTTGCTCCTCGGCTGTATTGTCAGCAGTGCCTGTAATCATCAGGTGAATAAAAAGTATGTGCTGGATTATGATATTGTGCCAGCCTATCATAACGAAGATACCTGGAAGGCCTATGACGCCTTTAACCAGTATCTGTTAGATCCAGTAACCAGCGTTTATAAAGTTAATAATGACATTGCCGACGGCGCCAATTCTAAATCCACTATCGGCGCCATCTGGACACAGGCCATATATTGGGATATGGCCATGAATGCCTATAAACTGGCAGAGCAGCAATCAAATACCCAGCGTGCCACTCAATATAAGCAACTGGTCGCTGACATCTACAAAGGGGACAGTGCTCATTATGTTGGTTTTGATTTTGATAACCAGGATCCAAACGACGGCTGGTTTATATACGATGATATCATGTGGTGGACGATCTCCTTTTCCAGAGCCTATGGCCTGTTTAAAGACCCACAATATCTAAAAAGAGCCGATGAAAGCTTCTGTAGGGTCTGGTATGGTTCCTACAAGCTAAAAGACAGAGGGTCTTATGACAAAGTAAATGGCGGTATGTTCTGGCAATGGAATAACCAAAATCCGCCCGATAACAGCGGAACTGGGAAAATGTCCTGTATTAACTTTCCAGCAGTTATCGCCGCGGCGACATTATATAATAATATTGCAGCCTCCGATGTACAACACCAGGCAGACGACAAAATTGGTTTTGACGGCAATCCCGATTACCCAAGATGGCTTAGCCGGGATACCTACCTGAAAAATGCCAAAGAGATCTATGAGTGGGGCGTCAACAACTTATTTGATAAAGGCAGCGGCAATGTAGCAGACAGTCGCCATGAAAACAGTGTAGACTGGCATGCGACCCTCTATAATCAAGGCACATTTATTGGCGCTTCCTGCATACTCTACAAAATTACCGGTGAGCAGTCTTATTTAGATAACGCTATACTCGCGGCCAATTACACAATGAACGTGATGTCTGCTCCATTGTTTATCCTGCCCAATGGCGGTGGAACCGAGCAAGGTATTTATACAGCCATCTTTGCTCAGTATATGCAAATATTGATCAAGGATTGTGAACAAACAGATTTTCTTCCCTGGATGGAACGCTCTATTGGATATGGATGGAACAACAGAAATGATAAAAACCTGACCATAAAGGATTATACCAAGAAAGCGGGACCAACGGTTAGTTGTTATGACGCCTCAGGTATCCCGGCTTTAATGTTGTTATTTCCCTCAGAAAAATAATTAAAAAAGTAAGCAAATGAGAAAGCAAATGAGAAAGATGATTTTATTGCTGACCCTTGGATGCACTTTACTGATGCTGCAGATAACCTCATGCAGCGAAGAAAAGCACCATTTTGAGGCTGCAACAGAAATAAAGGATGCCTATATCGTCAAACTGGATACCCTGGTATCTAATATGACCACCTTGTCACAAAACGCAGATTACGGGACACACGCAGGACAGTATCCTACGGAAAGCCGTGCAATTCTGACGGATGCCATCAGTAATGCCAACCGCTATGTGCTGCTGATCAAATATCAGGATCCTGCGCCCTCAGAGAGCGAAAAAGAGCGCTATATTACCCAGATCAATAACGCCATAGAAAAATTTAACAACAGCCTGCGCACAGAAGATGCTGAAACCATACCAGCTGAGCTCTTTGTTGATGGCAAAACCACACAGTCTTATATTGACTTTGGCAGAAGTCGGGATTATACCGTATTTGGCGAAACTGGAAATCAATCATTTACCATAGAATTCTGGGTGAAGATTATGGAGCGCGGCCCTTATGATAACAGTATCTTTTTATGCACCTATTTGTCCAATGGAACAGACCGGTGGAGAAACGGCTGGATGATGTACTGGAGAAAGTCAAATAACGGTATCTATCGGGTTACCTGGGGTGGTATCGTCTCCGACAGCCGATACGGCCTATGGGAACCTAATTTTCCAGCACCAGCTGAGCAACAATGGCAACATTTTGCCTTTGTCTATAGCGATAAAGGTCTGGAAGGCAATCCTGCCTTAAGAGCCAAACTCTACCTGAATGGAGAAGTAGTTGCCACTCAAAACAATGGCAATACAGCAGAAGTGTATAATTCTTCCGACTACGATAACTACGACAAACCCATGACCGCATTTTGCCGCTGGATCAATATGGAAAAAATGGAAGAAGGCTTTTCCGGATACATGAAAAAGATCAGAATCTGGAAAGAAGCCAAATCAGATGATTATATCAAATCTTCTTACATGGAACAGACTGATATCCGGGGTAAAGAGCCAAATCTGGTAGCGGCCTGGGATTTTACCAGCAAGCCCACCGGTAGTGATAATGTCGTATTGGATCTGACTGGTAAACATGAGGCCAAACTCATTGGCACCTATAAGTGGGAAGTCATACAATAGAAAATACAGACTCGAATAATAATTAGATAAATCTATTTATAATATGAAAGCATTGATAAATCATAGATCAGCAAGGGTATCGGGATCAACAAAATCGAAAAGGACGGCCTATTCAAATAGGCCAAAAGCAGGGATGCTTTTACTTGTGATCAGTTGCATGCTCACCCTGGTTTTTGCCATAGGATGTACCTCTGAAACCAAAGACCTTGGGTTTATAACCAATACCAGTTTAAGCACGATCCAAACCCAGCGGGATAACTTACAGGCCTTGCTAAACAGTTCCAAATATGGAACAGCGCCTGGAACCTATCCGGAAAATTCCAAAGAAATCTTAACCAAGGAAATCAAATCCCTGGATGAACTAATCGACAACCTTAAGGCAGGAGGTTCGATTTCCAAGGAGGCATTAGCCGAAACGGTGACTGGCGTCAACCAAGCTATAGATCAGTTTAAAGACAGTAGGCTGTATAACCTGTCTGAACAGGCCAGAAGCTATGCTAATTTGCTCAAGGCAAAAGCTAAACAATTTGATGTTTTGCTGAAAGATGATACCAAGTGGGGTAATCATAAGGGCCAGTACCCGATTGACAGTAAGCAATATCTGGAATCTGCCATTGCCGCTCTCAATAGTTTGGTGGAAAATATCCTGTCCGGTTCTATTACAAATATGACCCAGGAATTGTATGACGATGCAATGCAATCGGCAGATCAGGCCATGCAAAAGGTCGAAGATACCAAATGGCAGGAAGATAATATTGTCTGGAATCTGTTTGTGGATGGCAATAATGGTGGTTATATAGATTTTGGTTATAGCCCGGATTATGTAAAGTTCGGACCAGATGGACAACAGGCATTTACCATTGAACTTTGGGTCAATATTACCGAGTATGTCACGGAATCTGGCCAGGATAATAGCAGTTTTTTGTCTACCATGACCAAAAAAGATTATTATAGCGGCTGGAGAGCACAGGACAGGAAAAAAGGGTTATTAAGAACCATGGTTGCCCATTGGGAAGACAGTGGCCCATCCAATGCAAAAGAGTGGGAGCCAGGCTGGAAAAAGGAAGACAACTGGACGATGAACAGATGGACACATTACGCCTTTTTATTTAGAGATCAGGGATTACCTGGATTTGATACACCTACCGACGTAAAATGTTATTCCATGATTGATGGTCAAAGACAGGGGGAGATTATCCGTGTCGGAGAGCCTTGGAGAACTTATATTTCGGATAACTGTATCAAATACCAGGTGCATATGACAGGATTTTGTTCACTGGATGACGATGGTAACCGCCATGAAGCATTCTCCGGTTATATCAAAAAAATCAGGATCTGGAAAACCAATCGATCAGAGGATCAGGTCAGAAATGATTATTTAGGCCTATCTACAGACGTTACTGCAGACAATCCTGATCTGGTAGCCGCCTGGGATTTTGAAAAGAAAGGCAATAAGCCTACGGCTACTGAATTTAAGGATCTGACCGGCCGCCATAACGCTAGCCTTAAAGGAAGCTTTAAATGGGTAGAATCCTCCGAAGTGCCACAAAATTAGCAAAGTGCAAAGGCAGGAAGAAAAGTGAATTGAGCTCTTTTAGACCTTGGCTTTATTGCATGTATTTGTAGAAATAATTGAATGGCCACAATAAAATAATAATTTATTTTATTGTGGCCATTCGATTTTTATGATAGACCATAAATTTTTATGTCAATTTCTCTCCATAATGCCGATGATTCAACTGAAAAACTGTCACTGATCGGCACTAAAGAGTGATTAGTTTAAATCTTTATAACCTATGTGTAGATACATAATCATATTACTGTTTATCTATATTAGGTTATATCAAAATTGACTTTTTCATGGCCCCATACTAAGTATTTTGATTGCATACAGGTTGATTTTTAATTCGGCAAAATAAATTGTGATATTTTGCCGAATTTATTATACTTCGCTTAAGGAGACCTTTCCAATCTGTAAGTTTTTATAATTGCTTATGCTACCTACTATACTTCGGAATTAAGTCGGACAGGTAGGCTCTCTTTTCGATTTTAATGTGGAAGTATTTTTTAGTGGGAATGTTCAATTGAAATAAGAGTAGTTAATATGTTTATATTAAATTAATTAATTATGTTTTAATATTTTGATAATAATTTAAATATGAATATTTTAAACTCTAAATCTAAAATAATTTGCCTTTTTTTGTTAAGTCGCTGCCTATCTTGAAATAGACTCGGCGTAATTGGTTAAAATAGAAAAAGGATTGGGGCATATGAAATGGGGCTAGGTTGAGGTGTTGCCAATGATATAAAATTGGGGAATTGCAGAATTAGTAGTTTTACAGATTGTGAACCAGGTTATGGATATTGTGAAGGATAATGATGCGGCCATGCAGGCTTCAAATATTGCTGGAAAACAGATTTGATTAGAGCATACATAAAAATTTTATTTTAAATTATGGACTATATAGAAATAAAAGGTTATAAGTCTATTAAAGAAGTGTCCGTAGACCTTGCACCCATTAATATTTTAATTGGGGCAAATGGCAGTGGAAAAAGTAATTTTGTTTCTTTTTTTGATTTCCTTAATAAATTGTATAATCGTAAATTGAACGAAGATATTGGTCTGAAAGGCGGAAGTGACAAAATTTTGCATAAAGGAATTAAGAGTTCAAATACTATTTCTTTTAAGATGGAATTTGATCATGGCTTAAATGCTTATTCTGCAATATTACAATCTGGCACAGATGGCTTTGTATTTTTGAAAGAATGTTTAATGTATCAAGGTGATTCAAAAAATATAAGTAGGTCAGAAACAGAAGCAAATATTAAGCGTACTGATCATTTGGGAGCTAAATATATTATTAAATATTTAAAAGGCTTTAGAAAGTATCATTTTCATGACACAGGTTCTAATTCTCCTTTTACCAAATATAGTAATATTGAAAATGATATATATTATTTCTATCAGGACGGTATGAACCTTGCTGCATTTATGTATTATATTCAGGAAACAAACAAAAAGGTTTATAATAGAATTATTAAAAATATTCAATCCATTGCACCATATTTTTCAGATTTTTATTTTGCTCCCAATAAAGAAAATGATATTCGATTGCAATGGACAGACAAATATAGTGACGTTGTTTTTGGAGCTAATGATCTATCTGATGGTACAATTCGCTTCATTGCGTTATCTTTGCTTTTTCTGCAGCCAGATTTACCAAGTACTATTATCATAGATGAGCCTGAATTAGGATTACATCCAACTGCAATTTCAAAATTAGCAGGGATGATTAAGTCAGCATCAGAAAGGGATTGTCAAGTTATTGTAGCCACACAGTCAACTGACTTAATTAGTTATTTTCAAGCCGAAGATATTATAACAGTAGACCAGATAAATGGACAAACAATATTTAATAGATTAAACAGTGAAAATTTACAACAATGGTTGGATGATTATACCATTGATGATTTATGGAAAAGAAATATTATTACTGGGGGACAACCAAATTATTAATATGTGATGGGTATTATAATTGTTTTCTAGCCTAAAACAGCATTAAAGTTTTGTAATAATGTTTTCACACCTCACCTAATACCTTTTAAACCCGTATTCAAGCACCTTTAATCAAAAGGAGCATAGGAGAATCGGTGAGGAAGTGTTTATTAAAAAGTAATTGAAATGCTTTTTGCGATTTTGCAATATGTACCCTCTTTTATTGAACAAATTCTATAATTTATTTTCCTGTTGTTGTTTTATAAAAGCAGAAGGGCTGATATTAAATTGCCGTTGAAAATCCCTTGAAAAGTTTGAAGGTAGGGTATAGCTGGTCATAAATGCAACTTCATTTATTTTATATTTACCCGTCGCCAATAACTGAGCCGCTTTCTTAAGTCTGGTAAGGTTAATCAATTCGTTTGGAGTCAGATCAGAAACCCCTTTTATTTTCCGGTAAAGTGTGGATTTGCTCATATTCATAATGGTAGACAGTTTTTCAACATCCAGATTATTATCTGAGATATTATCATAAATCGCATCATTTAAGACCTCCAGGAATTTCCTGTCCTCATTGGAGGTCGCCATTCCTTTTATATGGGCCAGGGGAGATCTGGCAAAATATTCTTTTATTTTCACCCAATTGGCCAGAAGATTAGAAATTTGTGCCTGGAGATGCTCCAGAGAAAATGGCTTTTCTATATAGGCATCTGCGCCGACCTCTAGGCCTTCAATCTTCGATTGCAGCGCGTTTTTGGCAGTGAGCAGTATTACAGGAATATGGCTTAGGTTCAGATCAGCCTTTATTTTACTGCAAAGCTCGATTCCATCCATAATGGGCATCATAATGTCACTGATGACTAGCTGAATAGGTCTTTTATTAAGTAGCTCCAATGCCTGCTGGCCATTTGAAGCCTTTAGAACCTGATATTTTTTGAGCAGCATGCGATGCAAGTACTGTAAAATTTCCTGATTGTCCTCCACCAGCAGTAATATCGGCCTGTCGCTATCCTGCTCGGAAGCTGCCTGCTGCTCTGATTGCTGAATATCTATATTGGCAGTATCTCTATCCTGCGCAGAAAGCGTAGAATTGGGCAAATTAAATTCTACCTCCTGATGGATAGGTAAAGAGAGTAGGAAAATATTTTGATGCTCATTGGAACTATTGAGCACGATATCGCCTTTATGTAATTGAGCCAACGTGCGCGATAGTGGCAGCCCAATACCAGTCCCTGCTTCCTGCTGGGTATCTTTAATTCTGAAAAACGGCTCAAATATTTTCTCCCGGTAAGCCTCCTCAATCAGGCGGCCATCATTTTTGACCTCCACATAAAACATATTGTCCTCACTGCTGAAAGGCAATAACCGGATCCAGATCTGGTTAGCACTATATTTGATGGCGTTATTAATCAGATTCATCAATATCTTCTGGACCGCCTCCTTGTCAATATAGGCTGTCAGCGTAATTCTTGGTAGTTCCAGATGATAGCCAAGCCCTTTGTTTTCAGCTGCAAGCCGGAACATGGAAAATGCCTCAGCCACCAAATCATTAATATCTGTTTTTGTAAAACTCAGACTGTATTTATTGGCCTCCGCCTTACGGAAATCCAGTAACTGATCAGTTAGTGCCACCAGCCTATCTGTATTTTTTTTAATCATTTCCAGGTTTGGTTTAATGCTTTGCTCGGGTTCAGTACCGCTTAAAAGTTGCTCCAGAGGCATTTTAATGAGCGTCAGCGGTGTTCTGATCTCATGGGCAATATTCGTGAAGAAATTGATTTTGGCATGATAAATCTCCCGCTCCGTATTTATCTGAATCATGTCAATTTTTCTTTTGCTTTTCTCCTTGATCGCCAGATGGTAATACCTCAGAATGGTAAAAATGATCCCACCCAAAATTAAGGCATAGATTAAATATGCCCAAGATGTCATCCAAAAAGGGGGTAAAATCTCAAAGGATAAGATACGTTGTTGATTATTCCACAAGCCTTCACTATTAGATCCTTTCAGTAAAAATCGGTAATTGCCGGGTGGCAGTTTGGTGTAGAAAATCTTCCTGTTTTTAGCAATAACCGTCCAATCCTTATCAATGCCCTCCATTTTATAGGCATATTGGTTCATTTCAGGGATTATATAACTTAAGGCGGCAACATCCAGACTAATGCTCGATTGATTATAAGGAAGTTGAATCCTCCGGGTATATAAAATAGAATGCTGCAGCCCGTGATGCAGATCAATAGGCAGTTCCTTATTATTGACCTGTAGGCCGGTTATATAAACCGGTGGCGTAAAGTTATTTTTTATGAAATTGATAGGATTAAAGCTAATCATACCTTTTACCGTCCCAAAATACAAGGTACCATTGCTGGCCATAAAGGAGGAATTATAATTGAACTGCTCAGTAGGCAGCCCATTGGCTGTATAAAACCTGGTAAAGGCCCCCGTTTTTAGTTCCATCCGGCATAAACCTCTGGCAGTAGAGATCCAGTAGCCCCCCTTTGCGTCTTCCATAATTCTAAAAACCTGATTATCAGGTAATCCGTCTTTGCTAGAATAATTACGTATGACGCCTGTGGAAGGGTGGTAGCTGCAAAGTCCATTTTCTGTACAGATCCATAAATACCCTTTTTTATCCAGAAAGACATTATTAAT
>Ga0164242_10008813_pt1 | contig 10928 bp, 9 predicted proteins | sample OricomgcompostMG_FD_108783 | JGI IMG/M metagenome (GOLD analysis project Ga0164242, IMG submission 108783) | Miracle-Growth compost microbial communities from Emeryville, California, USA - Original compost - Miracle growth compost (MG) ...
CAGCTTCTTCACCGCGGTCTTCACCTGGGTCCGCTGGGTCACGTTGCGCGCGCGGCGCTTGAGGGACTGGCGGTGACGCTTCTCGACGGACGGCAGATTGGCCACGGTTACTTCCTCCAAAAGACGCGTGCTTCGCGAGGCGCGCCTCTTAGCAAGCCCATCGCGCGCAGGTCAAGAACTTGCGCCACCTTCGCGCCTGGCCGCAAGGCGCGCGGCCGTGCGAGCGCGCCCGGACGGATCGCCAGGTTTTTCGCGCGCCGCCGCGCATCGAGCCCCGCAAGTTCGCGTCTGGCGCGGGGATGCGGGCGGTACCTTGCGCAGGTCCGCTTGAATCCGATGCCTGACACACCTGCCCTCGTTGGGTCGGCGCCAGTGCTGCGCGATTTGCCCGTTGACGCGGCAACTGCACGGTTGGCGCGGCTCCGCGGGGCGAGTTATCCACCGGCCCCTCGGGGCGAGGGCCACCCGCGCGGCGCGGCGCGCAGGGCCTGTGGACAAGTTGGCTCGCAAAACTGCCAACCCGACGAATCCGCCTGCGATTCCGGTTCGCGGTCGGATGCAGCGAGATGATGGATCGCGAGCAAGGGCGCCGCGCTCACGGCCTTGCCCACAGGCCTATCCCCAGGCTCTCCACAGCGGCTGTGAAAATCTTTCAGGATCCGGCCCGCTCGGCGCGCTTGGCTTCGTTCCAGAGCGCGTCCATCTCCTCGAGGGACACTTCGGCCGGCTTCTTGCCGCGCTCCCGGAGTTGCGCCTCGACGTAGCGGAACCGGCGCTCGAACTTGCGGATGGTCTTTCGGAGCGCGTCCTCGGCCGGCGTCTCGGTGAAGCGGGCGAGATTGCAGAGCGAGAAGAGAACGTCGCCGAGCTCGTCCTCGATGGCGCCGCGGTCGCCGGCGGCGATGGCCTGGTCCAGCTCGCGAAGCTCCTCGTCGACCTTCGCGCGCGGCCCCTTCAGGTCGGGCCAGTCGAAGCCCACCTTGCTGGCCTTGTCGGTGAGCCGCTCGGCGCGGAGCAAGGCGGGCGCGGCGCTGGGCACGCCGTCGATGGCTGAGGGGTTCAGGACGCCCGCGGCCTTGCGCTCCTTCTCCTTGAAGCCGGCCCAGGCCTGGAGGAACGCGCCGGTGCTCTCGAACTTCTGGTCGCCGAAGACGTGCGGGTGGCGCGACTCGATCTTGTCGGCGATGGCCTGGACCACATCCGCCATCTCGAAGGCGCCGCGCTCCTTGCCGAGCTGGGCGTGGAAGACGATCTGGAAGAGCAGATCCCCAAGCTCGATGGGCAGCTCGCGAAGCGCCGCCGGCTTCTGCTCGCCTTCATCGACCGCGGCATCGAGGGCATCGAGCACCTCGTACGTCTCCTCGACAAGGTAGCGGCGGAGCGAGGCGAGATCCTGCTCCCGATCCCACGGGCAGCCGCCGGGCGCGCGAAGGCGGGCCATGATTTCGATGAGGCGATCGAGCTGCTCGGCGGCGCGGGACAAAGGTGACCTCCTGAGGACGCGCAAGGATAGCCGCTGCCTCCCCGCGAGGCGCGCCGCCTTGCCCGGGTCCAACCTCGACCGTAGACTCGCCCGGCTTTCGACCTCCTCGACCGGTTTGTGGCCCTGAGCCGAACTTCCTCCATCGCCGCCGCCGCGCTCGGGCTCGCCACCATTCTGGCGCTGCCGGTCCCCGCGCTCGCCCAGTTCCACGCGCCCAAGACGATCGAGCAGCTCGAGGAGCAGCCGCAGAAGCCCCAGAAGCCCGACGTGATCAACGACGACGAGGGCCTGCCCACCGACACCGGCCCCGATCCCGACGACCTCGACGCCCAGCAGAATCCCCCCGAGCACCCGGTCCAGAGGCCGGTCGAGTCCGAGCGCCCGATGCAGTCGGAGCACGTTCGGGCCGGGCCGTCGGTGAAGAGCACCGGCTCGAGCCGGCACGCCTCGTCCGAGATCCTCGACGGCGGCGCACCCGATGTCGGGTCGGATGGCGGCGCCGCGAACCTGTCCGGGATCGACGGCGGGCTCGCCGAGGCACAGCCGCTGGCGTTGCCAAAGAGCTCGTGGGCCAGCCTGCTCGATGCCTGGGCGGTCCGCCGCAAGGGCGTGCAGGACCACAACCCCAAGAGCCAACTCGAGGCCGAGAAGGTCGTGGCCGCTCAGCGCGAGGAGCTGGGCATCCGCGACCTCACCGGCATCGCCGCCGCGCTGGACCACGAGGCCACCCGGCAGCTCCAGGCCAAGAACCCCGCTGAAGCCAACCGCCTGGTGGACCTCGCGGTGCGGCTCGCGCCCGACTCGCCCTCGGCCCATTTCGCCAAGGCGCGGGTGCGGCTCACGAGCGATCTGTCGAACGCCGGCGAGGCCCTGGTGGCTGTGCGCGACGGTGCGGTGCGGGCGTTCAGCGAGCCGGAGACGCGGCTGGCGCTCTGGGGAAACCTCGGGGCCGCGGGCGCCCTCGGCCTCTCGCTGGCCGCGGTGCTCGCGCTCCTCGCGCTGGTGGTGCGGACCCTGCGCTACGCCTTGCACGACTTCCACCACCTCTTCCCGCGCGGCGCGCTCCCCGCCCAGACCGCGGTGCTCTTCGCGCTGGTCCTCCTGCTGCCTTGGGCCTTCAAGCTCGGGCCGATGGCTGAGCTCTGCGCGCTGGTGGGCGCGGTGTTCCTCTACCTGAGGACGGTGGAGCGGGTGCTGGCCACGGCGCTGTTGGGACTGCTGGCCGCGGTGCCCCTGCTCAGCGGGCTCGGGGCGCGGCACCTGGCGTACAGCGGCACGCTGGCGCAGGCGGTCGATCGGGTGGAGCAGGGCGGACCGGACGCGGCGCGCGCGGTGGCGCGGCTGGAGGCGCTGGAGAAGTCGAACGGCGCCGGCGCGCCCGAGCTCATCGCGCTGGGTCTCAACGCCAAGCGCGCGGGCCAGTACCCCCTGGCCATCGAGCGGTTCAAGAAGGCGCTGGCGCTGAGCCCGCGCTCCGCCGAGGCGCAGAACGACCTCGGCAACGCGCTGCTGCTCTCCGGCGACCTCGACGGCGCCCGCGATTGCTACCTGCGCGCCAGCGAGCTCGCGCCCGACTCCGCGGTGGTGAACTACAACCTGGCCAAGGTCTCGGTGCGGCGGGCGCAGCTCTACACCGCCACCCGCGATGTGTCCGACGACATCGAGCGCGGCAAGGCGGCCACCGCCGCGGTCTACCGGCTCGACCGCGCGCTCATGGACCGTCCCAGCGATGAGCGCGCCAACCTCTTCGTGATGGATCTGGAGTTGCCGGCCGGCGCGGTGGCCGTTGGCGACGGCGAGGCGCTGCAAGGCGCGGTGGCCTCGCAGCTTCGCGCGCGGCTCTGGGGCAGCGCGGCGCCCGGTGCGAGCGAGGTATTCGCCGCAGGCATCCTGCTCGGGTTCTGGGGCCTGGCCTTCGGTTCGCGCAAGCTCAAGCCGAGCGTGGAGTGCGACCGCTGCGGCCGGCCGGTCTGCGGCCGGTGCGACCGCGAGGTCTCCGGCACCTCGCTCTGCGGCCAGTGCCACAACGCCTTCATGAAGAAGGGCGCGGTGGACCCGCAGACGCGGCTGCGCAAGGAGGCCTCGGCCAAGCGCTACCAGGAGCGGTGGCAGAAGGCACGGCGGCTGGCCAGCTATGCGCTGGCGGGAATGGGGCACCTGCTCGGACGGCGGCCGCTGCTGGGCGCGCTCTTCCTCGCCGTCACGCTGGTGCTCGCCGTCGCGGTGGCGCTCGGGGAGGGGCTGTTCCGGGTGCCGTTCGGCGGCACGCTCTCGCTTCCCCGACAGGTGCTCGCCGGCGTTCTGCTCGTTGGCCTCTGGTTGCTCTCGATCCGCTCGTACCGCGCGGGCGAAGACGGAAGGCGGGCCTAGACCATGGCTCTCCAGGGCACGCTGGGCGACTTCGGGATCGCCGACATCTTTCAGCTCATCGGCCAGCAGCAGAAGACCGGCGTGCTGCACCTCAACGGCAAGGAGGAAGAGGTCCACATCTCGTTCAAGGACGGGAACGTGGTGAAGGCGGAGAGCGCGGCGCGCAAGCGCAAGGAGCTGCTCGGGCACATGCTGGTGCGCGCCCGCATCATCGAGGCCGCCCAGCTCGAGGCCGCCCTCGACGAGCAGAAGCGCACCCTGCGGCGCCTCGGCGACATCCTCGTCGGCACCGGGGCGGTGAGCCGCGAGTCGCTCAAGGAGATGACCCATCTGCAGACCACCGAGACGCTCTACCGGCTCTTCGCGTGGAAGCAGGGCAGCTACGCCTTCGAGCAGCAGGACGTGGACTTCGACCCCGAGTCGGTGACCCCCATCCGCTCCGAGAGCGTGTTGATGGAGGGTTTCCGGCGGGTCGATGAGTGGCCAGGGGTTCGCAAGGTCATCACCTCCGGGCGGATGACCTTCGAGCGGCTCAAGGACGCGCCCGTCGAGGCCGAGAGCGACGACGACTTCGGCCTCGATGCGGCCTTCGGCGACGAGCCCGACCACGAGCCCAAGAAGGGCGAGATGGGCCGCGCCGAGCGCAAAGTGCTCGCGCTCTGGGAGCCGGGCCGCACCGTGGCCCAGTTCATCGAGCTCTCGCGGCTGGGCGAGTTCGAGACCTGCAAGGCGCTCTCGGTGCTGGCCACCGGCGGGTACCTGCAAGCCGTCGCGCCTTCCCGCAAGGACGACGACGACGCGCTCGGCGGTGGGGCCGAGAAGCCGCTCGGCGAGCGACTCCGCGAAGGCGCGGGCAGCGCGGTGGTGACCGTGCTTCTGGTGGCCGCGGTGGTCTTCGTCTTCGGGCAGAGCGGGCTCTTCTCCCAGCGGCTCTCGCGCGGCGAGCTGCCGGTCGTCGACCGCGCGGCGCAGCGGCTGCTTTCTTCGGGTCAGCAGGAGCGGATTCGCGGGGCACTCGAGGTCTACCGGCTCGAGCACGGAGAGCTCCCCGAGTCGCTCGACGCGCTGGCCACCGAGCAGCTGGTCGGCGCCGCAGACCTGCAATTCCCCTGGGGCGAACGCTACTATTACCGCCGGACGGCCGCGCACGATTACGTGCTCCTGCCCCCGTTGCGTTGAATGAAGAAGCCGCGTCAGAGCCAGAGCGTGTTTCACGTCGGCGAAGGATGTCCGGCCCCCGCAACGTCATCGAATTGCCCCGAGTTCCCATGACCGCATCCGCACCGCTTCGCGTCGAGTTCGAGGACAACCGGTTGGTCCAGGCCCTGGTGGGAAGCCAGGGGCTGCATCTCAAGCTCATCGAGCGGCGGCTGGGCGTGCAGGTCGCGCAGCGCGGCGGGCAGCTCTTCGTCGGCGGCCCGCCCGAGGCGGTGGCCCAGGCCCAGCGGCTGCTCACCGAGCTCTACGAGCTGCTCAAGAGCGGCTACCCGCTCTACGCCGAGGACGTCGAGCAGGCCATCCGCGTGCTCCAGGGCCACCCCGAGGCGCACCTCAAGGAGATCTTCCTCGACACCGTCTTCGTGAGCTCGCGCAACCGGCTGGTCACGCCCAAGGGCCTGGCGCAGAAGCGCTACATCGACAGCATCCGCGAGAAGGACATCGTCTTCGGCATCGGGCCGGCGGGCACCGGAAAGACGTACCTGGCCATGGCCATGGCCATCGCCGCCCTTCAAGAGAAGCAGTGCAAGCGCATCGTGCTCACGAGGCCGGCGGTGGAGGCGGGCGAGAAGCTCGGCTTTTTGCCCGGCGATCTCGCCGAGAAGGTGAACCCGTACCTGCGCCCGCTCTACGACGCGCTCAACGACATGATGGACTTCGAGAAGGCCGCGGCGCTGGTGGAGCGCGGCACCATCGAGGTCGCGCCGCTGGCGTTCATGCGCGGCCGCACGCTCAACGACGCGTTCGTGATCCTCGACGAGGCCCAGAACACCACCATCGAGCAGATGAAGATGTTCCTCACCCGGCTCGGGTTTGCCTCGAAGGCGGTGATCACCGGCGATGTGACCCAGGTGGACCTGCCGACCGGCAAGCAGAGCGGCCTGGCCATCGCCCAGCGCATCCTCTCCGGGATCGAGGGCATTCGCTTCTGCACCTTCACCGACGTCGATGTGGTCCGCCACCCGCTGGTGCAGGAGGTCATCCGCGCCTACGAGGCGTTCGACGCCGAGATGAAAGAGCGCGACGAGAAGCGCAAGGCCGAGCTGCAGGCGGCGCGCGAGGCGCGGAGCCAGGCCATCGTCGCCGCGGGGACGGGCGAGAAGAAGAGCTGAACAGTTCGCTGCAAGTGAAGTGACCACAGCGCCGCGACCTTTGCTAGGTTGCCGCGCATGCGAACCCTCCTCACCTCACTTCTCTCGGCCGCGCTGGTGCTCGGCGCGTTGGCCTGCGGCAGCTCCGAGCAGTCCGGCAGCAGCTCCGGCAGCTCGAGCGCGGCGTCGTCGGGCGCCTCGGGAACCGGTTCGGGCAGCGGCTCGAGCGGGACTTCGAGCTCCAGCGGCTCGGGCTCGACCGGCTCGGGCAGCTCGAGCGGCAGCAGCGGAACGAGCGGCGAGACCGGCCCCATCACCGGGCTCCCGAGCGAGCAGTGGACGTGGGTGCCGTTCGCGGACTCCATGTGCCGCGACGGCTCGGCGACCGGCATCGGCGTGAACCTGAACCCCGGCTCCACCAAGCTGATGATCTTCCTCGAGGGTGGCGGCGCCTGCTTCAACAGCAGCAGCTGCTACCTCAATCCACCGAGCTTCGGCCAGAGCGACTTCGACGGCCTGGCCGGCCGCGACCTGAGCGGCACCATCTTCGACCGCGCCGACGCCAACAACCCGGTGGCCGACTGGAGCTTCGTCTACGTGCCCTACTGCACCGGGGACGTGCACGCCGGCGATGCGCGCGATGCCACCGTGCCCAGCGTGTCTGGGACCCAGCAGTTCGTGGGCTACGAGAACATGCGCCTCTTCCTGCAGCGCATCGTGCCCACCTTCCCCGGCACCAGCGAGGTGCTGCTCGCCGGCATCAGCGCGGGCGGCCTGGGCGTGGCGGCCAACTACACCCAGGTGGCCCGGGCGTTCGGGAGCGTGCCGGTGCAGATGCTCGACGACTCCGGCCCCTTCATGGAGGCTCCCTACCTGGCCACCTGCCTGCAGCAGCAGACCCGGCAGCTCTGGAACCTCGACGCCACCGTGCTCGCCGACTGCGGCACCGACTGCCCCGACGGCGGTGACTTCTTCCTGCCCTACGCCCGGAAGGTGATGGAGGCCTACCCCGACGCCACCTTCGGCCTCATGGACTCCACCGACGACGACACCATGACCCAGTTCTTCGGCTTCGGCGCCAACGACTGCGCGCCGGTCACGTTTCCCACGCCCTTGACCGCCACCGAGTTCGACGCCGGTTTGATGGACATCCGCAATCAGCTCTCCAACGAGCCCAACTTCGGCACCTTCTACTTCGCCGGCACCCAGCACACCTCGCTCGAGAGCAACTTCGCGACCCAGGCGGTGGACGCAGTCTCGATGCAGAGCTGGGTCGGCGAGCTGGTCGATGGCGGCGTGAGCCACGTCGGACCGTAAGCGCAAAGCACCTCGCACCACGCGTGCGACCATCGAAGCGCTGGCCGGCAGGGCCGCTTGCCGGAGAGCGCCTCCGTCCGCACGTTTGAGGACGGGGTGTCTGCATGGCGTTGCTCGGGCCGCTGCTCATGCCGCTGGTGTTGCTCTTCGGCGCGGTGGCCGCGGCCATCGGCGTTCCGGTGGCGCTCGCCGATCCCGAGAGGCGCATGCGGCGCATCGCCCTTTTCGTGGTGCTCGCCGGCGGGGCGTTCCTGCTTCACGGCGAGCTGCGGAGCTTTCCCGTGGTGCACGGCGCGCTGCTCGCCGGGACGGCGGTCCTCGCCGCGGTGCTCTTTGCGCTCAGCCTGCGCCGGTACCTGCTGCGGCGGGTGCTCCTCGCCGAGCGGCCCCGCTCGCCCGACGAGTGGTCGCCAGGCGAGCCGCGCCGGCTCTGGGCGGGGATGCTCGAGGCCATCGAGCCGCTCACCGCCGACGACGGACGCCGCTGCGTGTACCGCCGCATCGAGGTGGACCGGTGGGACCGCGGGCGTTGGCGCCGCATCGCCGCGCCGGAGTCGTGCGCCGAGGCTTTGGAGCTGGCCGGACGCAGCCGACGGATGGCGCTCTCGCTCCCGCGGGCCGCGCTCCGCCGGGCCGCGCGCGAGGTGGAGGCGTACCGCGTCTGCCCGCACGGCTGGCGGCTCGACCCCGATCCCGACCCCGCGGCGCTCTACCGCATGCGCACCCTGGCGGTGCTCGACGGCACCCGGGCGCGCGTGCTCGCCCGCGCCGAGCGCCGGGACCAGGCCGGCCTGATACTTCGCGATCTGGTCGGCGAGGGGTTTCACCTCGACGAGCAGCCCGTCGCGGCGCTGGGGCGTCAGGCCGGGCTGCTGGCGGCGGCCGCGCTGCTCTGCACGTTGGCTGGGATTTGGACCGCGTGGCGCTGAGCCGGCTACGACTTCGGCGCGCCCTCGCGGAAGAAGAGGATGACCGTGAGGCAGTGGAACTCGTTATCCGACGACTGGCTCACCACCCGGTCGACGACCTCGACCTCACGGTGATCGCGGAGCCAGCGGTTCACGGCCTCGCCGAGCTCCTCGCGTTCCCTGGCCTTGGTGGCGGAGAACACCTTCACGCCCGTGAACATCGGCCGACCCCCTGACTGCGCTTCGACAATCGTTTCGACCATGGCACGGCAGATTCTCGAATGTCAAAGAGTGCGCTTGGGCGCTCCCAAACCGCGTGCCTATCTTGCTGAATGGCTCGGGCGAAGGGGATTCACAATGGATGAGCGCAAGAAGGCGTGGGCGATCGAGTTCATCAACTCCATTCGCGAGATGGACCCTGCGCTGCTCAACGCGATGATCGTTCGCGAAGCGGGTGAGGCGCTGGCGCAGTTCTTCTTGAGCTACAGCGCCAACTTGATCTCGAAGGATCCGGAGCGGGTTCTCGAGAACACCTCGTCGCTCATGCTCATGGGCTACCTCATCCGCGCCAACGAGCAGAGCCAGGGCATCGAGTCCCCGTTCGTCCAGGCCTGAAGCCGCGCTTCACTTGCCGCGTTCGAGGCGAGCCTTGATGTGCTGGGGCTGTCCGCCCACAAAGCTCACCTCACGGGTCTTGTAGCCGCGGTGCTTCACCGTGAGGGTGATGAGCTTGCCGCCGGCGTACTCGTTCGGGAACGAGATCGGCGTCTGCCCGAGCAGGTCCTTGCCGCTGTAGATCTCGGCGCCGTTGGGCTCGGTGTCGATGGAGACCAGCGGCGTGTTGCCGGAGGGCTCGAGCACCGCCGGGCGCGGGAGCTTCATCCAGGCGTAGTAGCCGCCGCCGGCCGCGGCCGCGACGCAGAGCAAGAGCACCACCGGCCAGATGCGTATTCCGCGGCGGGGCGCCGGCGGCTCGAAGTAGGGCTCGTAGCCCTCGGGCGGCGGCTTGGCGACCAGCGGTGCCTCATGCAATTCCAGGTGCTCCACCTCGGCGAACGACTTGTGCTCGCTGGGCCGGGCGAGCGCGGCGTGGCTCTCGGCGAGCGATTCGATGGGCGCGCCGGGGTGCTCGGCCGGTCGCGGCGCGCGGACCTGCGGCACCGGCGCACCGCGGGGCTGCGGTGTGCCCACCAGCCTCCCGTCCGCGCCGAGCGCCGGCCCCGAGGCCTGCCACTCGGGATCCATCTCGAACGCGCCGGGCTCGGCGGCCGCGGTGGCCGCGCTGAAGGGCTGGCTGAGCGCGGGATCCGGCGCGACCGGCACCGGCGGCGGAAGCAGCGGCCCGAGCGCGCGCGCCAGCACCGGCACGGTCATGGGCTTGCCCTGCGCGAAGATGAAGCCGTCGAGGGCCTCGGAGAGCGCCTCGGGCCTCTGGAAGCGCTCAGCGGCATCCTTCGCCAGCGCGCGGTGGACCACCGACCAGAGCGCATCGGGCATCCCCTCGGGCGCGGGCGGATCGTAGGTCGAGGCGCGGTCGAAGAAGCCCTGGGCGGTGGCCGACTGGAACGGATGCGAGAGCGCCGCGAGCTGGTACATCACGATGCCCAGCGCGAAGAGGTCGGCGCGGACGTCGGGATCCTGGGTGGCTATCTCCGGCGCGAAGTACTGCCACTTGCCGCGCACCACGGCTGCCGAGGTGTTGGACGTGGTGAGCCGGGCCACGCCGAAGTCGGCCAGCTTCACCGCGCCGGCGCGCGAGACCAGCACGTTGCCTGGCGAGACGTCGCGGTGGGCCTGGATGAGCGGCGCGCCGTTGCCGTCGCGAAGCGAGACCATGAAGGCCAGTGCCTGGCACACCTGGCTGCCGATGAAGGCGACGGCCTCGGGCGAAAGGTGGGCGTTGGTTCTGCGCAGCCCGTCGATGACGTCCTCGAGGTCGCCGCCGTCGACGAACTCGGAGGCGAGGTAGGGCTCGCTGCCGCTGGTTCCGGCATCGAAGACCTGCACGATGTTGGGGTGGACGAGCTGCGCGCCGAGGCGGACCTCGCGCTCGAACAGGGCGCGGAGGTCGGCGCTGGCCACCGCCTCGGGCATCAGCTTCTTCAGCGCCACCAGCCGCTCGAACCCGGCCTCGCCCTTGAGCCGGGCCAGGTACACCGTGCCCATTCCGCCCTGTCCGAGCTTGCGGAGGATCTCGTAGCGATTGCCCATGCCGCGAGCATAGCCCGGCTCCGGAGCGGGGCCGTTCAGGGCCCGGCGGCTGCGCGCGACCTGCGCAGCTCTTCACCGATGTGGATGACCGAGCGGAAGAACGCCAGCGAGACCGGCCCCACCACCAGGCCGAGCGGCCCGAAGACCACGATGCCCCCGATCATCGCGAAGAACACCAGCGCGCCGTCGAGCTCGGCGGCGCCGCCGCGCGCCAGGTAGGGCTTGAGCACATTGTCGACGGTGCCGGTGAGCAGCAGCATCCACGCGGCCAGGAAGATCGCCCGGCCCCAGTGGCCGGTGAGCAGCAGGTAGGCGGCGAGCGGCAGCCCC